>Ga0209724_1003320_pt1 | contig 13209 bp, 14 predicted proteins | sample grotaG_FD_184143 | JGI IMG/M metagenome (GOLD analysis project Ga0209724, IMG submission 184143) | Glacier valley bacterial and archeal communities from Borup Fiord, Nunavut, Canada, to study Microbial Dark Matter (Phase II) -... | ecosystem: Environmental > Aquatic > Freshwater > Ice > Glacier ... | reverse complement strand
TTGAAGGTTACTTTTCCAAGAACCCGCCACTGGCCCGAAATCGCACGGTTTAATCTGCGCTGAGGTCACACGGCGTTTCTGAAGATTGGAGCCGTTGTGCTCAACCGCTCTTATTGCCACCCTCTTTAGAACCGGGTCAGGATTTGTTGCTGAAAGTTGGGACTTAAACACCAGCGGCGCTGGTTTGCCCCGAAATAGATTGATCAAGGCTGTAGACTGCCTGCTTGGACCTGAAGTGCTATACGCCACCAGCGTGAATTCGGCACGACGCCAACCTCGGCCAGCAACCCGCACTCAATGATCATTAATTCTTCTTCCGACAGCTCCTATATCACGCCCGCACAACTTTGCATCGGTTTGCACGTCCACATTGACTTGGCGTGGACGGAGCATCCCTTTACCTTCTCCAGCTTCAAGATAAAAAGTCTGGAGCAGATCGTGACGCTGCAACTGCTGGGACTGACACGCATTCGTTACACACCGACCAAAAGCGATGGCAAACCCCTGAGGGTTCCAGCCGGCCCGGCGCCCGTGGTGACTCCGCCTCCCCCGCACGACGAAGACAACGCCCTGTACCAATCCAAACAAGCGCGCGTCAAGCGCCTGCTGGAGCAACAGGCCAAAGTCGCGCTGTGCGAACGCAAGTTTCTGTTATCGGCGCGCAGGGTCAAGTCGATCAATCAGAACATTTTCAGTGACCCAACCCAGGCACGCGAAGATGCCGAATCCCTGATCGAGGGGATCGCCGATTCGATGCTGCCCGACTGTGACATCGCGATCAACTTGATGAAAGACAAGGTCGGATACGAAGAGGTTTACTTTCACTCCCTCAATGTCATGCTGCTGTCGATGATGCTGGCCAGGGAACTGAAAGAATCGCCCGAGTCGATTCGGCTGCTGGGCATGGGCGCGATGTTTCACGATGTCGGCAAGCGAGACATTCCCGATCGCATCGTGCGCAAAACCGAGGCCCTGACCCTGCCCGAACTGTCTCTCCTGCAACAGCATTGCGCCTATGGGGTTGAGACCGGCCGCAAGCTTGACCTGCCCGATGAGGCCTTGATGGTGATTGAACAGCACCACGAATTTATGGACGGTAGCGGCTACCCCAAAGGCTTGAAGGGCGGAGATTCCTTGCTGGCCCGCATCGTTGCCATTGCCAACACCTACGACAACCTGTGCAACCCGATCAAATTGAACCAGGCTTTGACGCCGCACCAGGCGCTGTCCCTGATGTATGCCCAGCAGCGCACAAAATTCGCGGCAGCGCCCATGACCGCCTTTGTGCGTTGCATTGGCATCTATCCACCCGGCACCATCGTCGTGCTGTCGAATGAATGCGTCGGCATGGTCGTCTCTGTGAACAGTTCCAAGCCGCTCAAGCCGACCGTGCTGATTTACGACCCTGAGATTCCGCGCGAACGGGCGATCCTGGTCGAACTCGAAAGTGAGCCGGAGGTCTCGATCAGCCGTGCGCTCACGCCCGAGGATCTACCGCAGCCCATTTTTGATTACCTGTCACCCCGCCGGCGCGTCATCTACTACCTGAATTCCGAGTCAGCCCACGCGGTGGCCTGAGGACAGGGGACTTAGCCCACCTGCACCGGTTTTTGACGCGATTTCCAGGCGCCAAACATGATCACCAGCCCGGGGATCAAAATCATGGCCCAGATAATTTTGTCCAGATGCGCCTTCACAAACGGGAAGTTGCCGAAGAAATAACCGATGGTGATGATGCCGACCACCCACAGCGTGCCGCCAGTCACATCAAAGAACGTGAACTTGGCCCGGCTCATCTTCGCCACACCGGCCACAAAAGGCGCAAACGTGCGGACAAAAGGCATGAAGCGCGCCGCGACGATGGTGATGCCGCCATAACGCTCGTAAAAGTCATGTGCCCGGTTGAAGGCCGCTTTATTGAACAGCCGGGAGTCTTCCCACTTGAACACACGGGGACCAAAGTAGCGGCCCAAGGCGTAGTTGGACTGGTTGCCCAACACCGCCGCCAGCAGCAGCAGCCCCACCGACATCGGGTAACTCATCAGCCCGACGCCGCACATGGCGCCCACCACAAAGAGCAAGGAGTCGCCCGGCAGAAAAGGCATGACGACCACGCCGGTTTCCACAAAAATGATCAAAAACAGCAAGGCATACACCCACAGGCCGTAGTTTTGCACGAACACCTCCAGGTGTTTGTCGACGTGGAGAATGAAGTCAAAGAGATAGGTAATGATTTCCATGGGGCTGAATTATCCCCGCACCTTAAAATACAGCCCTGTGAACGCTGCCCTATCCCCCTCCCCCCGTCGGCCTATCCGCGAACTGCCCGATGAGTTGATCAGCCAGATTGCCGCTGGTGAAGTCGTGGAACGCCCGGCCTCGGTGGTGCGTGAGTTGGTCGATAACGCGCTGGACGCCGGGGCCACGCAGGTCACCGTGCGCCTGCTGGCAGGCGGTGTACGGCTGATCTCGGTCGAAGACGACGGCGCCGGCATCCTGCGGGAAGAACTGCCGATTGCGCTCAAACGCCACGCCACCAGCAAAATCAGCAACCTGCTCGATCTGGAGTCGGTGGCGACCATGGGGTTTCGGGGCGAGGCGCTCGCCGCTATTAATTCAATAGCTGACTGCGCAATACTGTCGAGGGCCACAGGCCAAAACAGTGCTTATTTTCTGGACGGCCGTACCGGCGAGCTCAAACCGGTGGCGCGCAGCACCGGCACCACGGTGGAAGTCAAAGAACTGTTCTTCAGCACCCCGGCGCGGCGCAAATTCCTGAAAACCGACGCCACCGAACTGGCGCACTGTGTGGAGGCGGTGCGCCGCCACGCCTTGGCGCGGCCCGATGTGGGCTTTGCCATCTGGCACGAAGGCAAGCTGGTGGAGCAATGGCGCAAGTGCGACGGTGACCAAGCGCTGAACCAGCGCCTGGCCGATGTACTGGGCAGCGATTTTGTCGAACGCTCCGTGCGGATCGACTACCGCACCAGCAACAGCCACCGTCTAGAAAGCACGCCCGCGGTTCGGGTCTGGGGCCGCGCCGGCATTCCCGACGCCGCGCGCTCACGGGCTGACCAGCAATTTTGCTACGTCAACGGCCGCTTTGTACGCGACAAGGTGCTGACCCACGCCGGCCGCAGCGCCTATGAAGACGTGCTGCACGGCCACCGCCAGCCGGTGTATGCGCTGTACATCGAGATTGACCCGACCCGCGTGGACGTCAATGTGCACCCGACCAAGATCGAAGTCCGTTTTCGCGATAGCCGCGAAGTCCACCAAGCCGTGCGCCACGCCGTTGAGGACGCGCTGGCCGCGCCACGTGCGGCGCTCGCAGCGCAAATAGGTATGACCAGCGGGCCGACCGATGGGACCTCAAACCCGGACTTGGCCCTGAATGCCGCATCACCCGGTATTTATGCATCAAATATGCCTCTGGCCCCCATGTACTCTGCGCAACCAGCTATCAATTTTGAAGCGGCTGCCGGTTACCGGGTCAGTGATGTGGGACTGCTTTGGCACAAAACCGAGCCCGTGCAGCCCAGTAACGCATGGACCCGCCCCGCAAGCAACCTGGCAAGCGCCGCCAACAACGACGGTCGCCCGCCCGCTCCGCAGCCAGCAGGCGACTGGCCCTTGGGCCGCGCACTGGCACAGTTGCAAGGTATTTACATACTGGCAGAAAACACGCAAGGCCTCATCATCGTGGACATGCATGCCGCCCACGAGCGCATCGTCTACGAGCGGTTAAAGGCCCAGTTGCGGGTCCAGCATACAGTGAACGATGCTTCAGAAGTTGCGGCCACCGGCGCATTGGCCCGACTGGTGAGCCAGCCGCTGCTGATTCCCGTGACCTTTGCGGCCACGCCGAACGAGGTGGCCACCGCCGAAGCCCACGCCGACACCCTGAAAACGCTGGGTCTGGAAATCACCCCGTTTTCACCCAAAACCCTGGCGGTGCGGGCGGTGCCCACCACGCTGGCTAAGGGTGATGCCACCGAATTGGCGAGAGGCGTGCTGGCAGAGTTGTCCCAGCACGATGCCAGCACCGTCATCCAGCGTGCGCAAAATGAATTGCTGTCCACCATGGCCTGTCACGGAGCGGTGCGCGCCAATCGCCGCCTGACCCTCGAAGAAATGAATGCGCTGCTGCGCCAGATGGAAGCCACCGACCGCTCCGACCAATGCAACCACGGGCGCCCGACCTGGCGACAGGTCAGCATCACGGACCTGGACAAGCTGTTTTTACGCGGGCGCTAGTCCAAGACTGCCACGCTATTCGACATCGCCCAGCGTGTAGTCATCCATCGGATACGACGCCTCGGGCTCATCTTTGTCCAGCTCATGCTCCATGGCCAGGTGATGTTTGTGGATGAGGTCATGAAATTCTGAAAACGGTCCCGTCAGCAGGTAAACCGGCTGCCTTGTATCAGGTTGAAACCCGGCCAGTCCAGCGGCCGCCCCGGACGAGGCGCGCTCAACCTCAGCCATGCCCAAGTCCAGCAAATCCGTAAGAAGCTGGGTACGTGTTTTCTGCGGATGCATCTCGCACAGTGCCTCCAGCCGGGAGGCAAGCGCAAGCGGTAATCGACAGGAGTATCTTTTGCGCGCGAGGCGCAGGCTCTTTTCACGTTTTGTATCAGGTAAATTGACAGGTTTTTTAATTGTCATGGCGTGCGCTCTAAAGACCGATAGGGGACTTGCTGAATGCGCGCTCAACGCGACGGGGCCGCCGGCGTAATCGGCCGGAGCCCTTGAGTGCGCTGGCAAATTTCGACAGTCGATCGTGATACAGCTCGGCCGTCACCTCGGCATCGGCAACGGCCATTGTTGCGACTGCGGGCCGACCACAGAGGGACGCCAGATCACTGAGCACCTTGCCTTGTCCGGAACCGCCATAGGTGCAGAAAAAAGCAACCCGTTTGAATTGACGACGATGTCTTTTGACGTAGGTTCGCACCGGACTGGCCACATTCCAGAACCAGATCGGCGTTCCAAGCACGACGATGTCATAGTCACTCGGAATATGTCTGGCACGCCGAATCGGCGTATCCAGATGCAGAGCGGCTTCAATGGCCGATCGAACATAACCGACGGCATGGCTGCGCCCTTTCACGCCTTCGATGGGCTCCAGATCAGCATTGCAGGCACGGGCGACCTGCCGGGCAATAGCCCGCGTGAATCCGGTTCGTGAATAGTAGAGCACCAATATTTTCTTCATACATTAGGATGAACGTCGCGGACTTTATTCCGGTCAAGGTGCTGCGATGAAGAACAGCAAAGTCAGTTTTAAACCTCAACCTCTGTTGCTGAATGGTTTCAGAACGTCATCGGTAACCGGACCGTCAACGACACATCGGGCGTATCACGCGTGAGGCCGGCACCAACTGACACGTTCAAGGATGTTTTTTGGCTGAGTCGGTAGGAGTAGCCGAGCAGCAAGGTCCCTAACTGTGTCCTGACAGAACCTGGCACCACCACACCATCTTGCCGCGTTGAGCCCACCGAACTGTGGTCATAACCGATGCTGAAAGAAGCCTTTTCGTTCAACGCCAAGCCCATGCCGAAGTTAAAACCGATGATATCGCCGGGGGCAATCGTCCCCAGAAACTCCTCCTGGCCGTTCAGGATTTTGCGGCTGACGTTGTCGCGCGAAAAATTGTGCGTGTAGGTAAGGCTTCCGAAAAACACGGCGGGGTCTGACGGGTAAAGAACGGTCATGCCGACTTGCAGCGAGTTGAAGCCGGAGCCGGTTGGCAAATCAAGAGGTAAACCTGAAGCATTGGGGTCGTTAATGCAACGCGTTGTGCATCGGGTCACCACACTGAACGGATCGGTACCGGTGCGTGATTTGTAGCGCAACGTACCCAAGTAATAAGGTGTGTCAACGCCACCATCGTTCAATTGGTAGCGTGCACCAAACTCAACATCACCGATGTCCATGCCACTCGCTGAGAACGCGCTGTCAGAGGCAGAACCCGTGCCGATCTCACGATTTACAGAGACATCCGAGCGGTAAACATAAGGCGCCCGCACCTCCAGTTCAAGCCGGTTGGTCACGCCCAGTCGAGCTGACAATGCGGCCGTGACCGTGTTGCGTTTGACTTCGCGCACATCAATCAATCCAATCAGAAGCGCCGGAATGATGGTGTACCCCACCAGGGAAACCCGATTGCTTGACGAATAACCATACTGAACAGAGGGCTCCAGCACGTAGTGCCCCTTGGGCGTAAGTACGCCAGGCTGCTCAAACAGGGGCGCCACCTCCGGCGGACGCCCCTCCGTGCTTGCAGCTTTACCCACCGGCTTGGCTTCTTGCGATTGCGCCTGGGCAATTTGCTCCGGCTCACCCACCTTGCCCGCGCCGCGTTGAGCGGCCAGAGTGTCCCAACTCGCTACGCCGCGCAATTCATCAAGCGCCGTTTGTTGTTGCGCGACCTGGCGCTCCAAAGATTTGAGCAGCGTTCTTTGTTCAAAATACTGTTGGCGAAACGACTCCAGATGTGCCAGTAATTTTCTTTGCTCGTCCAGTTCCTGACTCAAGGATTCCAGGCGCGCTTGCATTTCATGCGAGCTACCCGTTTTTGATTGCGCGTGAACCGAGCCCCCCAACAACAACAGAACAGCACAACTCACCGCGCTGATGGAGGGTAATTTCAGATGAACCATGAGTCATTTCTCCGAGTGTCCAAAATACTAAAAAGCCCCAATCGGGGTGACTAGTGTTGAAGAACTGCTCAAATTCACAGTTGCGAAAAATCAAGCCCTGTACAGAGCTGATTTCCCCAATGCAGGTCGTCATAGTGACAAATCTCAAATCACTTGAAACGGGTGCCGCTTACGCTCGGCGTCAATCCAATGCGGCACCTGCCTCTTGAATGAGAGTGCGGGCATGCCGAGTCCAGGATACAGAGGTAATACCCAAAGGGAAATGCACATGTCGTTGAGATCGTTGTTGAGTGTCACGCTGGGGGATACTTCGCTCTTGACCACCCCCCCACTGTTGTTGTCATCTTGGGATGTGTGTTCCGTCAATGACCTGAGTTCCGCCCGCAAGGCGCTGAACCATCAGCGTTATCCAGTGGGACTTTTGTTGCTCAATAATTCAAGGGATGCCGATGTCATCGACTTGGATGCCCTGCTCGAAGCGCACCAATCAACTCAATGGGTGGGCGTTTTCCCGGCCGAAATAATCAAGCTTCCCGTGTATCGGGCGTTAATTGTCCAACACCTGTTTGATTTTCATACTTGGCCCATCGATCCCTTTCGGCTCAATCACACCCTGGGTCATGCCTACGGATATGCTGAACTGAGTGGATCACCCGATATTACGATTTCGGCCAAGCGCGACATGGAACTGGTGGGTCAGAGTGAGGCCATTCAACAATTACGCAGACAAATAACCAAAGTCGCTCAGGCCAATGCCCCGGTACTGATCTGGGGAGAAAGCGGCAGCGGCAAGGAACTGACGGCGCATGCTATCCACAACCACTCGAAACGGGCTCACGGCCCCTTTATCGCGGTCAATTGCGGCGCTATTCCCGCTAGCCTGATTCAGTCAGAGTTGTTTGGCTACGAGCGTGGTGCGTTCACGGGTGCAGCCAAAGAAAAGCGGGGGCTGATTGAGTCGGCCGCAAGCGGTACGCTTTTTCTGGACGAGATCGGCGACTTGCCGCTTGAACTACAAACCAACCTGCTGCGTTTTCTGCAGGAGCGCACCATCAACCGGATCGGCTCCTCGAACAGTATTGAAGTTGATGTGCGGGTTATTGCAGCGTCGCACATGCGCCTTGAAGACGCGGTGAAATCCGGCCTTTTTCGTGAAGACCTGTTGTACCGACTCAACGTTCTGCCACTGACAGTGCCGGCCCTGCGCGAAAGAAAAGAAGATCTGGAGTTGTTGGCCAGACACTTTTTTAAAGTGTTTTCGCATGACAAGAATCCCCGGCTCACAGGATTCAGCAACCGGGCCATGCTCGCCATCAAAACGCACGATTGGCCAGGCAACGTACGTGAACTCATCAACCGCATCCGACGGGCCTTGGTGATGTCCGAGGGACGCTTGATCACCCCTGAAGACCTTGATCTGCAAATGCAAACGGGGCTGCGCAATGGTGAGGCGCTGGAGGAGGCCCGCATCCGGGCCGAACGCGATGCCATTCACGTCTGCCTGCAAGGCAGCGGCAGCAATGTCACTCGCGCTGCGCGTGATCTGGGCGTATCCCGCATGACGCTGTATCGACTGATGGAAAAACACGGCATTAGTCCCTGAATAGACCCGCAGCTTGACACGCCCTCTTGGCCTAAAGCATCAGGTGCATCAAAAGTGTGACACCTTGATTGGGTTGCGGCAAGTTGGTACGTCGTCGTCGTGAGCATTGAATTTAAAGGCGGCAACTTGCCCTCTTTGCGATATATCAAACACTGCGGAGCCACTGATTTTCAGAACTGTAACGTACTTGATACAACCAGCCATTCACCAGAAATAATTCCCATATTTCGACAGAAAAAAAACATATTTTTTCTCGCAATAATATATTTTTTTATATATAAATCAATAACTTAGAAGACATGATCTTTTCATGGCATTGAATTTGCTGTGGGTTGCACGGATTGACGTATTTGATACGTCGAGCCATGTAAATCTTAACTAGCAATTTTTAAAGGAAATACCATGAATAAGACACTCTTGGCGTCGGCTATCGCGGTTGCTTTTGGTATCGCAGGTCAGGCAATGGCGAATCCAACAACAAACAATACGGCTGATACTGCTCAGAACAACACTCAATCTGCAACGGCAACCTCCACTCAAACTTCGAACCCGGGTCCTGCGGCCAATGAGTATTCCACAGCGACCCAGAGCTCATCAAGCAACAGCAGTAACAACTCCGACCAGGGCAACAACAAGAGCTCCAACACGAGTAATGCTGATCAAAACAACAACAAGAGCTCCAATAACGCGGACCAAAATAACAACAAGAGCACTAACAATGCCACCGACAACCGGAATTTATCCGACAACCGAAATCAATCTGACCAAAACAACGACAAGAGCACCGGGCAAAACAATTCAAGGGGCAACTCCAGCGCCTCGGCTCAAGGGTCAGCAGCGGCCAATAATGGCGCGACAGCCAACGCCAATCCTTCGAACGCCTACAACACATCAACAGCCACTGCTGTCAGCACGCTGAACGGCAGTGTCACTGGCAACAGCATTTCTAGCATTGGCAACAATGCGTCTAACAACGGCTCTGCCAATGGCGCTACCGGTAATGGTGGCACCGGTGGTATGGGTCAAGGTGGAAATGCATCAGGCCAGGGCGGTAGCGGGGCAACCGCAACAGGCGGTGCCGGCGCAGTCGGCGCCTTGGGTGGCAGTGCTACAAACGGTAGCGCCTCAAACGGCAGTGCCTCAAATGGCACTAACAACGCAGGTATGGGTGGCGCGGGCGGTAGCGCCTCGGCTGCGAACAGTACGGCCGGCACCGGGGGCATGGGTGGTGCCGGTGGTACAGGTGGTGGTGCTGGCATCGCAACGGGCGGGGCCGGTGGCGCTGGTGCAGCAAGTGGCGGTGCCATGGGAGGCACTGGCGGGTCAAGTGGCGGCACTACTGCGGGTGCTGGCGGGTCAAGTGGCGGCACTACTGCGGGCGCTGGCGGGTCAAGTGGCGGCACTACCGCGGGTGCTGGCGGCACAAGTGGCGGCTCTACTGCAGGCTTGGGTGGGGCAAGTGGCGGCGGAACAGGGGGCCTTGGCGGGGCAAGCGGCAGCACGGCGGGTGGCACAGGCGGCAGCACAGGCGGATTGACGGCTGGGGCGGGCGGCACGGGCGGCGGTTCGGGTGGTGCTACAGGCGGCATGGGGGGCACGGGTGGCATGGGTGGCAGCGGCGCTGCCAGTGGCATGGCGAACGGAGGCGGCTCAGGTTCAAACGCCAATGCTGGCGGATCCGCTGCGAATGCCGGAAGCTCAGGCACCACAGGCGGCACACTTAGCGCAGCAGGCGGCTCCCAAGGCGGAAGCCCGGGAACAGCCAACGGTGGCACTGGTGGCAATGGCGGCGTAGGCGCACCTCCCACAGGCAATGGTGGTGCTTCCTCCGGCGGCACAAATGCTGCCAATGGCAATGGTGGTGCGGGTGGTGGCGGCACGACGAGTGCGGGAGCCAGCACATCCACAGGAGGTGCCAGCAATGCCAACGGTGGCGGCAGTACAGCTACTGCGGGCGCAGGTAGCAGTGGTGCCGGTGGTGCCGGGGCAACGGGTGCGGCTGGTGCAGCAGGTGCATCAGGCACCAGCACAGCAGGCGCTGGCGCAGCTGGCGGAATGGCTACAAGTGGAACCGCTGGTGCAGGTGCTGCAGCCAGTGGCACGGCCGGTTCGGGTGCCGCCGCAACCACAGGCATGGGTGGCGCAGGTGGCGCAGCCTCCAGTGGAGTGGCCGGGACAGGTGGCGCATCCTCTAGTGGAGTGGCCGGGACAGGTGGCGCATCCTCTAGCGGAGTGGCCGGGACAGGTGGCGCATCCTCTAGCGGAGTGGCCGGAGCTGGTGGCGCTGTAACCAGCGGGATGGGCGGCTCGGGTGCCGCAGGTGCTGCAGGTAACAGCACCGGCGGGGCTGGTGCGGGCGGTGCGGCTGGTGGTAGCGGAGGCGCTAGTGGCACAGCACAAAACAACGGTGGCACGGGTGGCAATGGCGGACCGGCCAGCAATGGCAATGCGACCAATGGCAGTGCTACAAACGGTAATGCAACGGCTGGTAGCGGCGGTGCTGGTGGTGCTGGTGGTGGCGGCAACAGTGGCGGCGCTGGTGGAGCCGGTGGAACTGTCACTGGTGGTGTTGGCAACGGCGGTGTTGGATCCGGTGGGACTGGCGGCGCGGGTGGCAGCGTTAATGTTAACGCTGGTACCTTCAATATGTCCAATGCCATGACCAGTGTCGGGCAATCGGCAGCTGGCATCATGATTGCCGCTCAAAATAGCGGCATGGCTGCGATGGTGCAGCAAAGCGTCAATGTTCAGGCTAACTTAAACGTGGGCAAGTAAGCGGCTGTGCTGATCGCCGGGTGGCATTTCTTTCACCCGGTGATCGGCACTTACATGGAGAAGATTATGCATACCAATATTTTTATGGTCAGGGCCGCACTGGTCTTGGCGTTTTGTTCCTCGGGTTGGGCCCTGGCCAGCGAAGCTATTTCGGATATCTCAATGCAAACAGAAGCCCGTTCTAGAGAAGTTTTTGTCGCATTGGAAGTCCCGGTTGCAACCGTTGCCGTTACAGGTTTTGGCATGCCCGTTGCGAGCAATCAGCTGGAAGCTTATCGTGGCGGATTTGACCAGGTTAAAAATGACATGCAGTTAAGTGGGACTGTGGCAAACAATTCTGCGTTCAATGTCATGACCGGAAGCAACTCCATCGCCGATGGCTCATTCACCAATTCCAGCGGGTTTCCTATGGTGATTCAAAACTCGGGGTCGAATGTTTTGATCCAGAACGCAACCATCATCAATTTGCAATACCAGTAAACCATGAGAACTTTTCGCTTCCTGTTCACGGTAATTTTTATCGCCGCTTGTGCAACAGTTCAAGCCGACACGATGGACTTGTCAGGCATTGGCGGAAGATATGCAGTCAAGGTGACCAGCCTGAAAGAGGCACGTTTCAAAGCGACCACGCGACAACAATATGACTTCAGTTGTGGTTCTGCTGCTTTGGCTACTTTGCTTACCTATCATTACGGCTACCCAGTGACTGAGCAGTCTGTGTTTGAAGAAATGTTTGTACGTGGTGATCAAGAAAAAATTCGACGTGAAGGCTTTTCTTTACTGGATATCAAAACGTATTTGAATGCCCATCAATTTCAGGCGGATGGGTTTGCGTTTCCCCTGACTAAATTACTGGAATCAGGACTGCCCGCCATTGTTTTGATTGCTGAAAATGGCTATCACCATTTTGTTGTGATCAAGGGAATGCTTGATGGCCGAATCCTGATTGGAGATCCATCAAACGGGACACGGGCGGTATCGCGGGAAAGTTTTGAATCCACTTGGGTTAACAAGCTGCTGTTCGTGATTCACAACAAACAGGAGTTGGCAAAGTTTAACGATGCGGCAGATTGGCAGGTTGCACCCAGAGCGCCATTGACTGCCGGAATCAATCATGAGAGTCTAGGCGGCATGACCTTAGGTAAATTCGGTCCGGGTGATTTTTAACGGATGGCTCATCATGAAAAATTTACCCAAACAACTGACGAGCGTGTGCTTCTTGTTGATGGCCGGGAATGCCTGTTTTGGCGTTGGCATCGATAAAGAAGAAAGAAGAGCGTTTCAGCCTGCTGAATGGGTCGCGGCAAGCGATGAAAATCTAAGCAATATGCGTGGCGGATTTGTTGCGGGCTCAGGTCTTACTGTGTCTTTCGGAATCGTCAGAACAGTCTCGATCAACGGGGACTTGGTTAACAAAACAAGCTTCACTTTGCCCGACATGAGCAAAATAACGTCTGAGCAAGCCAAGATTGCCAGTGCGGCAATTGCCGAGGCGGGCATAGTTCAAAACGGCCCTGGTAACTTCGTGGACACGAACGTGAAATCGCAACTGTCAAGCGGCACAATAATTCAAAACACACTGAATGCACAAAAGATACAGACCCTCACGGTCATCAACACCGGCGTAAACAGTCTGGGGCTCTTCAAGGCTATTAACACCCAGAGCGTATTGAAAGACGCCTTGTTAGGGTCGATAGGGGTCCGTTAGGCAAGCGCTTTTGGGCACTCCGCGCGATGACCGTTACGCACCACCCTCCCTATTCCTCAAGTCGAGGCGGCGACTGCCCCTCCGCAAGCTCTCCCGTTTCAGGGTCGATCCAGCCAGCGATGCCAATTTCATCTTCAGCCTCCTGAAGCGTTTCACCTGGCTCTGGGGCCTGTTCATCAGTAGCCCCCATATCGGCCATGGCCATTTCTATACTTTCGAACGGCCCAAAGTCCTGTTTACCGTCAGGCGCCTGCCAGTAATATCCATCTGGCCGCAGCATGATATTTTCAACGAGACTGTCAGTGATCGATTCAGCATCCTGCAGCCTTTTTGCGGCACTTGTCTTTTGAACTTTACGCATTGTCATGTCCTTCTGTCTTCAAATAGATTCAATTAAATAAGACTACACGCTACCCAAAATGTCCCTTTGACAAGGGTCAAGTTTGAGCTTTTCGCC
>Ga0209724_1003318_pt1 | contig 13212 bp, 9 predicted proteins | sample grotaG_FD_184143 | JGI IMG/M metagenome (GOLD analysis project Ga0209724, IMG submission 184143) | Glacier valley bacterial and archeal communities from Borup Fiord, Nunavut, Canada, to study Microbial Dark Matter (Phase II) -... | ecosystem: Environmental > Aquatic > Freshwater > Ice > Glacier ... | reverse complement strand
GGAGCACAAGGACTTCGGCGGCGAGACGTATATTCTCGAAACCGGCATCGTGGCCGACCTCGCCATCGTCCACGCGTGGCAGGGCGATCCGTACGGCAATCTCTGCTACCGCAAGACCGCGCGCAATTTTAATCCCAACGCCGCGACGGCGGGCAAGGTGACCGTCGCCGAAGTCGAGCATCTCGTCGAAGCCGGCAGCCTCGATCCGGACGCGATCCATACGCCGTCGGTCTATGTCCAGCGGTTGTTCGAGGGCGCGGCGTTCGAAAAGCGCATCGAGCAGCGCACGGTAAGGAGCGCAGCATGAGCTGGACCCGCGATCAGATGGCGGCCCGCGCCGCGCGCGAGCTTTCGGACGGCTTTTACGTCAACCTCGGTATCGGCATGCCGACGCTGGTGGCGAACCATATCGCGCCGGGTATCGATATCACGCTGCAGTCCGAAAACGGCATGCTCGGCATGGGGCCGTATCCGACCGAGGCCGAAATCGACCCCGATCTCATCAACGCCGGCAAGCAGACGATCACCGAATTGCGTCGGACCAGCTATTTCAGCTCCGCCGACAGTTTCGCGATGATCCGCGGCGGGCACATGGACCTGAGCATCCTCGGCGCGATGGAAGTCGCCGAAAACGGCGATCTCGCCAACTGGATGGTTCCCGGCAAGATGGTCAAGGGCATGGGCGGCGCGATGGATCTGGTCGCGGGCGCGCGGCGGATCATCGTGATGATGGAGCATAATGACAAGGTCGGCGGTGCCAAATTCTGTAAGGCCTGCACGCTGCCGCTGACCGGCGCGAATGTCGTCGACATGATCATCACCGACCTTGCCGTGTTTGCACGCGCCGACCGCAAGGGCAGCCCGTTCAAGCTGATCGAATGCGCCGACGGCGTGACCGTCGACGAGGTGCGCGCGAAGACGGCAGCGGCGTTCGAGGCATGATCCGTGTCGGCGTCGGGGGCTGGACGTTCGAGCCGTGGCGCGGCGTGTTTTATCCACCCAAGCTGCCCCACGCGCAGGAACTGCAGTTCGCGTCGCGCGCGCTGACGACGATCGAGGTCAACGGCACCTTCTACGGCAGCCAGAAGCCCGCGACCTTTGCCAAATGGGCGGCCGAAACCCCCGACGACTTCGTGTTTTCGTTGAAAGCCCCGCGCTTTGCCGTCAACCGCAAGGTGCTCGCCGAAGCGGGCGAATCGATCGAACGCTTTGCCGCGAGCGGCATCGACGCGCTTGGCAGCAAGCTGGGGCCGATCCTGTGGCAGTTCGCCGGCACCAAGAAGTTCGACGCCGACGACTTCGGCGCGTTCCTCAAGCTGCTGCCCAAGCACCTCCGCCACGCCGTCGAGCCGCGCCATGCGAGCTTCCAGACCCCGGCGTTCGTCGACATGGCGGCCGACGCGGGCGTCGCGACGGTGTTCGCCGACAGCGACGATTATCCGAACTGCGGCGAGACGCCGACCGGGCCGTTCACCTACGCGCGGCTGCAACGCTCGACCGACATCGCCACCGGCTATGACGCCGGCGCGCTCGATGATTGGGCGAAGCAGGCGAAAGCCTGGGCGGCACCGGCACGCGACGTGTTCGTGTTTTTCATCTCGGGCGAAAAGGTCCGCAATCCGGCAGCGGCAACGGCGCTGATCGAGAAGCTTGGGTAATGGACGCGCGCGCCCCCAACACGCTCGATGCATTCTGGATGCCGTTCACCTCGAACAAGGCGTTCAAGGCCGACCCGCGCCTGCTCGCGCGCGCCGACGGCATGTATTATTACACGCCCGAAGGCCGCGAGATCCTCGACGGCACCGCCGGGCTATGGTGCTGCAACGCCGGGCACAACCGGACGCCGATCGTCGAAGCCGTTCGCGCGCAGGCGCAGGTCATGGATTTCGCGCCGGTGTTCCAGCTCGGGCATCCGCTGGCGTTCGAGCTGGCATCGAAACTCGCGCTGCTGTTTCCCGACGGCCTCGACCATGTGTTCTTCACCAATTCGGGGTCGGAAGCGGTCGATACCGCATTGAAGATCGCGCTCGCCTATCAGCGCAGCATCGGCGAGGGCACGCGCACCCGGCTGATCGGGCGCGAGCGCGGCTATCACGGCGTCGGCTTCGGTGGCATTTCGGTCGGCGGGATCGTCAACAACCGGCGCGTGTTCGGGTCGTTGGGCGGCATCGACCATATGCGCCACACGCTCGACCCCGCCCAGGCGTTCACTCGCGGGCAGCCGCTGCACGGTGCCGACCTTGCCGACGATCTCGAGCGGATGGTGGCGCTGCACGGGGCCGAGACCATCGCTGCGGTGATCGTCGAACCCGTCGCGGGATCGACCGGCGTGCTGATTCCGCCGCTCGGCTATCTCGAACGGCTGCGCGAGATCGCGACCCGCCACGGCATCCTGCTGATCTTCGACGAGGTCATCACCGGGTTCGGCCGCCTCGGTACGGCGACTGCGGCGGAGTATTTCGGCGTGACGCCGGATCTGATTGCCTGCGCCAAGGGGCTCACCAACGCCAGCGTGCCGATGGGTGCGGTGGTCGCGGCGGAGTTCGTGCACAAGGCGCTGGTCGACGATGGCCCGGCGGGGATCGAACTGTTCCACGGCTATACCTATTCGGGGCATCCGCTGGCGTGCGCGGCCGGGCTGGCGACGCTCGACCTATATGCCGATGAGCAATTGTTCGAGCGCGCCGCCGGTATCAGCGACTATTTCGCCGACGCTGTGCACAGCCTGAGCGGGCACAATCATATCATCGACATTCGCAACCTCGGGCTGGTTGCCGGCATCGAGCTGGCCCCGCGCGAGGGCGCGCCCGGCGCGCGCGCAATGGCGGCGTTCCACCGCGCGTTCGATACCGGCGTGCTGATCCGCGTTACCGGCGACATCATCGCGCTGTCGCCGCCGCTGATCGTGACGCGCGCGCAGATCGATACCATCGTCCAGTCGATTGCGACGATCCTCGCCGAGCTCGACTGATGCCGCCAACCCCGCGGCCGACGCTGCATACGCTGAACGGCATGCGCGGGATCGCCGCGTTCGCCGTCGTCGCATTGCATTACAGCCAGCCCGGCTGGAACCTTGCGCCCGGCGGTTATCTGGCGGTCGACCTGTTCTTCCTGCTGTCGGGCGTCGTGATCGCGGCGGCGTACGATCCGCGTATCGCGGCGGGCATGACGGCCACCGAATTCATGCGGGTGCGGTTGATCCGGCTCTATCCGATGTATCTGCTCGGCCTGATCGGCTGTGTTGCGCTCGGCTCGCTTGCCTATGCGATGACCGCGCCGATCCTTGGGCTGCAGCTGCTGATGCTGCCCGCGCCGCCGCACCACGGCGATCTCAGCCTGTATCCGGCGATGCAGGTGGCGTGGTCGCTGCTGTTCGAGCTGCTGGTCAACCTGCTGTTCGTTACCCTGCACCGCTGGCTGACGACCCCGGTGTTGCTGATCACGGTGGCAGTGGCCGGCATCGGGCTGGCGTTCGCGGCAACTGCGCATGGCACGATCGATGGCGGCTATCTGTGGTCATCGGTCCACCTCGGGCTGCTGCGCGTGCTGTTTGCGTTTCCGCTCGGCGTGCTGGTCTGGCGGCACCGCGCGCGGCTGCGGCTCAGGCTGTCCCCATGGCTCGTGCTGCCGCTGATCCCGCTCGCCTGCGCGCTCGAGCCCGAGCAGCGCGCGATCTATGAGCTGCTGATCGCGATACTCGGCTGGCCGTTGCTGGTGATCGGTGCGAGCAACGCGCGCGCCGCATGGCCTTGGCTCGACTGGCTGGGGCGGTTGTCCTATCCGGTCTATTGCCTGCACATCATGTTCCGGTCGGGCACGCTCGCGCCGCACTCGGTGGCGGGTGCATGGGCGACGGCCGGCGCGGTGCTGGTGATGGCGTGGGCAGCGGAGCGCTTTTACGACACGCCGGTGCGTGCGTGGATCGCTCGCCGCGTTCCGCCCGCGCGTTTTTCCGCTACCGCAGCGGCGCGCGACCGCTATAGTCCGGCTCACAATCTACCCAAGGGGCACGAATGAAGGCGACAGTCGAACGCGCGACACTGCTGAAATGCCTTGCGCATGTGCAGTCGGTGGTCGAACGGCGCAACACCATCCCGATCCTGTCGAACGTGCTGATCGAGGCCAAGGGCGACGGTCTGCGCCTGATGGCGACCGATCTCGACTTGCAGGTGGTCGAAACGATCGCGGCGCATGTCGACAGCCCCGGCGCAACGACGGTCAGCGCGCATACCCTGTTCGACATCGCGCGCAAGCTACCCGAAGGCGCACAGGTCGAGCTGTCGGTGACGAACGACAAGATGACGGTGACGGCCAGCCGGTACCGGTCGAACCTCGCGACGCTGCCGCGCGACGATTTCCCGGTGATCGCCGAAACCGACCTGCCGACGGTGTTCCTGCTGCCCGCCGAGGAACTGCGCCGCATCATCGACAGCACGCGCTTTGCAATTTCGACCGAGGAAACGCGTTATTATCTGAACGGCATCTTCCTGCACGTCATCGCCGGTGACGAGTCCAAGCTGCGCGCCGTCGCCACCGACGGCCACCGGCTGGCGCGGATCGAGCTGGCGGCGCCGGCGGGCGCGGTCGGCATGCCCGACGTAATCATCCCGCGCAAATGCGTCGGTGAAATCCGCAAGCTGCTCGACGAAGTCGACGGCCCGGTCGAAATTTCGCTATCGGCGACCAAGATCCGCTTCCGCCTCGGTGGCGCGGTGCTGACGTCGAAGCTGATCGACGGGACGTTTCCCGACTATAGCCGCGTCATCCCGACGGCGAACGACCGGCTGCTCAAGATCGACCGCAAAAGCCTTGCGCAGGGCGTCGACCGGGTGGCGGCGATCGCCACCACCGAAAAGACGCGCGCGGTGAAAATCGCGCTGGGCCGCGACAAGGTCACGCTATCGGTGACCAGCCCCGAAAACGGCACGGCCTCCGAGGAAGTCCCCGCCGACTACACCTCGCCCGAGTTCGAGGTTGGGTTCAACTATCGCTATCTGCTCGATATTCTCGATCAGGTCGGCAGCGACCAGGTCGACGTCCATCTTGCCGACGCCGCCGCGCCGACGCTGATCCGCGAAAATGATTCCTCGGCAGCACTTTATGTGCTGATGCCGATGCGCGTCTGAGGCGGTATTGCCGCAGTGCGGCACGTGTTCATCGAGCGTTATAACCCACGACGTTATACCGCTTGGCAAAACTGTTGCCGGTCGTTATCGGTGACACATTATATCATTACGCCGGAGTCGTGGATGTCGTTGATGCCTACCCGTTTTCGGCATTGTCTGCTCGCTTCGACGCTGCTTGCTCCCGCTGCGCTCCATGCCGCCGAAGCCGCAGCGCCGCCGCCGCCTGACGAGATTACCGTTACCGCCAGCCGCCTCGACAAGGCGCGCGACAGTATCCTGCCCAGCCTTGGCGCCAGCAACACCGTGATCGACCGCGTTGCGATCGAAACGCAGCCGCAGGGTGCCGATCGCGGGTTGCAACAGGTACTGCTCCAGATCCCCGGCGTCGCACAGGACAGCTACGGTGAAATCCATGTCCGCAACGAACATGGCAATGTCCAGTACCGCATCAACGGCGTCATCATCCCCGAAAGCATCTCGGGATTTGGCCAGACGATCGATACACGGCTGGCGGAATCGGTGTCGCTGCTGACCGGCACGCTGCCTGCACAATATGGCTATCGCACCTCGGCCGTCATCAATGTCGTGTCGCAAAGCGGCTCGTTCGACAATGGTGGCGATGTCGGGCTGTATGGCGGCAGCCACGGCACGATCCAGCCGAGCGCGACGATCAAGGGCTCGTCGGGCGGGCTCAACTATTTCGTCAGCGGCAGCTATCTGCAGAATGATCTGGGCGTCGAAAACCCGACACCGGGCGTCAACGCGCTGCACGACCGGACCGAACAGTATCGCGGCTTCGTTTATCTGTCGGATATCCTGTCGGACACCAGCCGGATCAGCGTATTCGGCGGCAGCGCGGTCGGGCGCTTTCAGATCCCCAACAACCCCGGCCAGCCGCCGGCATTTCCGAACGCCGGGCCGCCGCCACCATTCGTGTCCGGGCTGCTCGACCAGAACCAGCGCGAACAGACCCATTACGGGGTGCTGGCCTATCAATATTCGGGCGACGCGCTCAATCTGCAGGTCGCGCCGTTCATTCGTTATTCGCAAACGCGCTTTTCGCCCGATCCGCGCGGCGGCGACATTGTCTTCAACGGCTTTTCGGACGCTTCGAAGCTATCCAGCCTCGCGTTCGGCGTCCAGGCCGATGCCAGCTACAAGCTGTCGGACCATCACACGCTGCGTGGCGGGGTGTTTTTCCAAAACGAGCGCACCCGGTCGAGCGTCCTGTCGCAAGTGCTTGCGCTGCCGCCGGGGGACGCGGTGCCGGCGGGCCCGCCGATCCCGATCCTCGTCACCGGCGGCAAGACCGGGCAGCTGTACGGTGTCTATGTTCAGGACGAATGGACGCTCAGTCCCGAGCTGACGATCAACGCGGGCGTGCGCTTCGATGCGGTCAATGCCTATACGAGCGAGCAACAGTTAAGCCCGCGGCTCAACCTCGTTTATCAGCCGGGCGCTGCGACGACGATCCATGCCGGCTATGCGCGTGATTTTACACCACCGCCGCAGGAGTTGATCGGTGCCACCACCGTCGCGCGGTTCGACGGCACGACAAAGGCTTCAGAGACGAAAACCGCCGACCCGGTGAAGGCCGAGCGCGAGCATTATTTCGATGCCGGCGTACTGCAGACGCTAGGCCGGTTCAGCATCGGCCTCGACGGCTATTACAAGATCAAGCGCAATCTGCTCGACGAGGGGCAGTTCGGCGAGTCGCTGGTGCTGTCGCCGTTCAACTATGCCAAGGGCTGGGCATGGGGTGTCGAGCTGGCGACCACCTACAAGCACGGCCCGGTTTCGCTCTACGCCAATCTGGCGCGTGGGCAGGAGAAGGCGCAGAATATCGTTTCGAGCCAGTTTTTCTTCGCGCCCGACGAGCTGGCGTACATCGCCGCACACCCGATCTATACCGACCATTCGCAGTTCTGGACCGGGTCGGCGGGGGGCAGCGTCACGTTCCACGACGGGCTGGGCACGCTGGTGCCGTCGGCGGACCTCATCTACGGCGACGGCCTGCGCGCCGGCGATCCGGGCGGGCTGGTCCCCAACGGCGGCAAGCTGCCGTCATATCTGCAGGTCAACTTCGGCATTGCGCAGAATTTCGACGGTCCCGGCTTCATGAAGGGCGTGTCGCTGCGCTTCGACATCACCAATATTGCCGATGCAAGCTATGTCATCCGCGACGGTTCGGGCGTCGGCGTCGGCGCGCCGCAGTTCGGCCCGCGCCGGGCATTCTTCGGCGGCATTCGCAAGACATTCTGACACCCGCGACAACGGCGCGGTTTGACGCGTGCTGCATGGGCGTGCGTCAAGACGCGGGTGACAACACTTATTCCCATTCTCGGCGATCAGCTTTCGCCCGACTTGGCCAGCCTGCGCGGCATCGAACGGTCGCAAGCCGTGCTGCTCCTCGCCGAAGTGGCGGGCGAGACCGGCTATGTCCGCCACCATCAGAAGAAGATCGCGCTGATCTTCGCCGCGATGCGCCACTTTGCCGAGGAGCGCCGCGCCGAGGGCTGGCGTGTCGACTATATCCAGCTCGATGATCCGGCGAACACCCACAGCCTGAGCGGCGAAGTCATGCGCGCTGCCATTCGCCACGGCATCCGGCAAATCCGCGTCGTCGAGGCGGGCGAGTGGCGCGTCCAGTCCATGCTCGAAGGCTGGGGCGCGACCTTGGGGCTGCCCGTCGAAATCGTCGCCGACGACCGCTTCCTGTGCAGCCGCGCCGATTTCGGTGATTGGGCGCGCCCGCGCAAACGTCTTGTGATGGAGGATTTCTATCGGCTGATGCGCAAGCAAACCGGACTGTTGATGCGGTTCGGCCAGCCCGAGGGTAATCGCTGGAACTACGACGCCGAAAATCGCAAGCGCCCACCGCGCGGCGTCACCTATCCGCCACCGGCGCGGTTCGAACCCGACCGGACCACGCGGGACGTGCTCGACCTCGTTGCGGCGCACTTCGGCGATCATTTCGGCCAGCTCGAGCCGTTCGGCTATGCAGTGACGCGCGCACAGGCGCTGACCGCGCTCGACCATTTCATCACCCATGCGCTCCCCGGCTTTGGCGACTTTCAGGATGCGATCGTCGAGGGTGAGGATACGGTGTATCACGCGGTCCTGTCACCATACATAAACTGCGGACTGCTGCTGCCGGGCGAAGTCGCACAGGCCGCCGCCGACGCCTATGCCAAAGGGCACGCGCCACTCAATGCAGTCGAGGGGTTCATCCGCCAGATCATCGGCTGGCGCGAATATGTCCGCGGCATCTATTGGCACTTCGGCCCCGACTATGCGCAGTCGAATGCGCTTGCCGCGATGCGTCCGCTGCCGGCGTTTTTCTGGACCGGAGACACCGATTTGCGCTGTGTCGCACAGGCTGTCGATGTGACGCGGCGCGAGGCCTATGCGCATCATATCCAGCGGCTGATGGTGCTGGGGCTGTTCGCGCTGCTGATCGGCGTGCGCCCGGCGGAGATCGAGGCGTGGTTCCTCGTGGTGTACGCCGACGCCTATGAATGGGTCGAACTGCCCAACGTCCACGGGATGAGCCAGTTCGCCGACGGAGGCATCCTCGGATCGAAACCCTATGCCGCCAGCGGAGCCTATATCGACCGCATGTCGGACCATTGCGGGCGCTGCCGCTACGACGTCAAGATCAAGACCGGCCCCGACGCCTGCCCGTTCAACGCGCTATATTGGGACTTCATCGCGCGCCACGCGACGTTGCTGCGCGCCAACCAGCGGATTTCGCGCGCCGTATACAGCTGGGAGGCGATGGCGCCTGCCAAACAGCTCGAGACCCGAGCCAGCGCAGCCGCGTTCCTCGACAGCCTGCCCGGTAGCGCGCCCGGCTGGGCGGTGGCGGAGGACCGCGAGCCCGGCTAGAGACGGGCGACCGTGACCGTTCCCGCGCCCGCCTTTGTCGCCCGTATCGCGCTCCGCGACGTGCGCAGCCATGCCGACACCAGCTTCGAAGCCGGGCCGCGCGCCGTCGTCGTCACCGGCGACAATGGCGCTGGCAAGACCAATCTGCTCGAGGCGCTGTCGCTCCTCGCCCCGGGCCGCGGCCTGCGCGGCGCGAGCTATGCCGAGATCGCGCGCGCCGGCGGCCCCGGGGGCTGGTCGATCGCCGCCGTGCTCGAAACCGCCGGTGGCAGCGTCGCGCTCGGCACAGGGACCACCAGCGCCGCCCCCGAACGTCGGCTGCTGCGCGTCAACGGCGCAACCGCGCCGCTGTCGGCGCTGTCCGAATGGCTGGCGCTGCTCTGGCTGACGCCCGCGATGGACCGGCTGTTCAGCGATACCGCAACCGCGCGGCGGCGGTTCCTCGATCGGCTGGTGCTCGCGCTGATCCCCGGCCACGGCGCCGAAGTGACGCGCTACGAGGCGGCGATGCGCGCGCGGACCCGGCTGCTGACCGGCGACACGCCGCCCGATCCGCTGTGGCTGGCCGGGCTTGAGCGCGCGATGGCGGTGCACGGCGTGGCGCTGGCGCGAGCGCGGGCCGAGACGGTTGCCGCGCTTTCGACCGAGCTTGCCGCGACGCCTGATGGGCCGTTCGCCCGTGCCGAAATCGCCGTGTCAGGTGACGCCCCGCGCGATCCGGATCGGTTTGCCGCGGCGCTGGCCGACGCGCGCGCCACCGACGCCGCCGCCGGGCGCGCGACCTTTGGCCCACACCGCGCCGATCTCGCCGTCCGCCATGCCGCAAAGCGGGTCGCCGCGGCACTCAGTTCGACCGGCGAGCAGAAGGCGCTGTTGATCGGTATCACGCTGGCGCACGCCGGGCTGGTCGCGGCGCGCACCGACCGCCGCCCGGTGCTTCTGCTCGATGAAGTTGCCGCACATCTCGACGCCCATCGCCGCGCCGCGTTGTTCGAGCAGTTGCTCGACAGCGGCGCACAGGTCTGGCTGACCGGCACCGACGCCGGACTGTTCGACGCGCTGGGCGCGGATGCGACGCGGATCACGCTCGGCTGAGCTATTTCCTCGCACGCGCGCTCGCGAAGCCCTATATGACATGCTGACGACAGCGCGCGCCCGCGCGAGCCACGGGGAACCGATTTTGAGCGACGAGACCAACCTGCCGGCGGGCGACTATGATGCCGATTCGATTAAGGTTCTGAAGGGGCTCGACGCCGTTCGCAAGCGTCCGGGCATGTATATCGGCGACACCGACGATGGCTCGGGATTGCACCACATGGTGTTCGAAGTCAGCGACAACGCGATCGACGAGGCGCTTGCGGGCTATTGCGACCTGATCCTGATCACGCTGAACGCCGACGGCTCGGTTACCGTGCTCGACAACGGCCGTGGCATCCCGACCGGCATTCACACCGAGGAGGGCGTATCGGCCGCCGAGGTCATCATGACCCAACTGCACGCCGGCGGTAAGTTCGAAAATTCGGACGCCAACGCGTACAAGGTTTCGGGCGGCCTGCACGGCGTCGGCGTCAGTGTCGTCAACGCGCTCTCGGACTGGCTCGAGCTGCGCATCTGGCGCGACGGCGACGAGCACGTCATGACGTTCAAGCGCGGCGATGCGGTCGCCCCGCTCGTCAAGGTCGGACCGTCGAACGGCAAGCGCGGCACGCAGGTGACCTTCCTGCCGTCGCCCGACACCTTCAAGATCATCGAGTTCGACTTTGCCAAGCTCGAGCACCGTTTCCGCGAGCTGGCGTTCCTCAACTCGGGCGTGCGGCTGAAGCTGATCGATGCGCGCCACGCCGAGGCGCACGAAGTCGAGCTGTATTACGAGGGCGGCATCGCGGCGTTCGTGCACTATCTCGACAAGTCGAAAACCGCGCTGATCCCCGCGCCGGTGGCAATCCACGGCGAGCGCGACGATGTCGGCATCGATGTCGCGCTGCAGTGGAACGACAGCTATTACGAGCAGGTCCTGGCGTTCACCAACAACATCCCGCAGCGCGACGGCGGCACGCATCTGGCCGCATTCCGCGCCGCGCTGACGCGCACGCTCAACAATTATGCCGACAAATCGGGCGTGCTGAAAAAGGAAAAGGTCACGCCGACCGGCGACGACATGCGCGAGGGGCTGACCGCGATCATCTCGGTCAAGCTGCCCGATCCGAAATTTTCGAGCCAGACCAAGGACAAGCTGGTCTCATCCGAAGTGCGCCAGCCTTTGGAAGCCCTGATCGCCGACAAGCTCGCCGAGTGGCTCGAGGAAAACCCGGCGCACGCAAAAACGATCATGGCGAAGATCATCGATGCGGCGGCAGCGCGCGAGGCAGCCAAAAAGGCGCGCGACCTGACGCGGCGCAAGGGCGCGCTCGACATCGCCTCGCTGCCAGGCAAGCTCGCCGACTGCCAGGAGCGCGACCCGGCGAAGTCCGAGCTATTCCTTGTGGAGGGCGACTCCGCCGGTGGCTCGGCGAAGCAGGGCCGCAACCGCGCGTTCCAGGCGATCCTGCCGCTGCGGGGCAAGATCTTGAACGTCGAGCGCGCGCGCTTCGACCGGATGCTGTCATCACGCGAGATCGGCACGATGATCCAGGCGCTCGGCTGCGGCATCGGCCGTGACGAGTTCAAGATCGAAAAGCTGCGCTATCACAAGGTCGTCATCATGACCGACGCCGATGTCGACGGCGCGCACATCCGCACGCTGCTGCTGACGTTCTTCTACCGCCAGATGCCCGAGCTCATTAAGGGCGGCTATCTCTATATCGCGCAGCCGCCGCTGTATAAGGTCAGCCGCGGACGGTCAGAGGTCTATCTCAAGGACAATCCGGCGCTCGACGATTATCTCGTCGATACCGGCCTCGGCGGGCTACAACTTGAAACCCCGGTCGGCAGCCGCGGCGGCAACGACCTGCGCGGACTCGTCGAACATGCGCGGCGGCTGAAGCTGCTGATGACGTATGTGCCTCAGCGTTACGACGAGCGGCTGATCGAGGCACTGGCGCTGACCGGCGCGCTCGCACCCGAGCTGATCGATAATCGCGACGGGCTGGCTGCAGCGGCCAAGCGCACCGCCGCATGGCTCGATGCCACCGACGCCGGCGAACCCGGAACCGGCAGCTGGGTCGCCGAAGTCGCCGCCGAAGGAGGCTATCACCTGTCGCGGCTGGTGCGCGGCGTTACCGACCATTATGTCATCGACCGCGCGCTGCTCGCTTCCGCCGAGGCACGCAAACTGCACGCGCTGGGGCAGGAGGAAGCCGCCACCTATGCGGCTCCGTCGCAGCTCGGCAGCATCACGATCCGGCGACCGTCCGAACTGCTTGCGGCCGTGCTCGAGGCCGGGCGCAAGGGGCTGAGCGTGCAGCGCTACAAGGGGCTTGGCGAGATGAACGCCGAGCAGCTGTGGGAGACCACGCTCGATCCGCAGGCGCGTGCGCTGCTGCGCGTCGAAGTCGCCGAGGCCGATATTGCCGACGAGACGTTCACCCGGCTGATGGGCGATGTTGTCGAACCGCGGCGCGAGTTCATCCAGGAAAATGCGCTATCGGTCGCCAACCTCGACGTCTGAGGCGCTGGCGGCGTGGTATCGGGGCAACGGTTCGGTAGCATAACCAATTCGTCGCAGATCGGTCGCGGAACTGTAACATCGGCCCCCTAGGCGCTCCCTCACAGTTGTTCGGGGGACATCATGCGCACTGCTTCGATCAAGGCCCTTTTGCTGGCGACAGCGTTGTCGCCGCTGCTTGCAGTGCCGGCGTTTGCCGCCGCGGTTATTCCAGCGGAGACCGACACGGCCGAGCGTGCCGACCGCGATGCGATTATCGTGACTGCCACCAAGGTGAATGAAGCGACGCCGATCACGAGCTCGCTCAGGACAACCGAGCCGCAGTCGATCGTCAACCGCGCCGTCATCCAGAATGTGGTTCAGGCGACGTCGGACTATAACGACGTCATCCTGCTGACCCCCAGTGCGAGCGGCACGACCAACGGCAACGGGCCGGGGCTGTCCGAATCGAAGATCGTGCTGCGCGGTTTCAAGGATGGCCAGTACAATATCACCTTCGACGGGGTGCCGTTCGGCGATTCGAACGACCCGACGCACCATTCGACGAGCTATTTCCCCAACGGCACCTATGAGCGCATCATCATCGACCGCGGC
>Ga0209724_1003315_pt1 | contig 13215 bp, 10 predicted proteins | sample grotaG_FD_184143 | JGI IMG/M metagenome (GOLD analysis project Ga0209724, IMG submission 184143) | Glacier valley bacterial and archeal communities from Borup Fiord, Nunavut, Canada, to study Microbial Dark Matter (Phase II) -... | ecosystem: Environmental > Aquatic > Freshwater > Ice > Glacier ... | reverse complement strand
CGAAAAATAAAATAGTGAACGATCCGGTTTGGGGGTTTATTGAATTAGACTCCGACCTGCACCTTGAAATTATTGAGCATCCTTATTTTCAGAGATTAAGAAGGATCAAACAGTTAGGACTATCCTCACTTGTATATCCGGGTGCCAACCATACACGGTTCGAACATGCCATCGGAACGATGTATTTAGTGCGCTCGGCGTTGGATGTTCTTAAAAAGAAAGGAAACAAAATCACTGAAGAAGAGGAAGAAGGTGCGATGGCAGCCCTTTTATTGCATGATATTGGTCATGGGCCCTTTTCGCATGCACTTGAACAGAGTATCGTTCAGGGAATTTCGCACGAGGAGATATCACGTGTTTATATGGACGAATTAAACCGCGAAATGAATGGACGTCTTAGTCTGGCCATTGATATCTTTCTGAATCTTTATCCCAAACGATTCCTCCATCAGTTGGTAAGCAGCCAGCTTGATATGGATCGCCTCGATTTTCTGAAGCGCGATAGTTTCTATTCAGGGGTTTCGGAAGGGGTTGTATCGTCGGAACGTATCATTAAAATGCTGCACGTTCAACACGATCAGCTTGTTGTTGAAGTAAAAGGAATCTATTCTGTCGAGAAATTTCTGATCGCCCGCCGGTTAATGTACTGGCAGGTCTACCTTCATAAAACAGTTCTTTCAGCAGAGCATATGATGATCAAACTGTTGCAACGCGCTTCCGATCTGGCATCTGCCGGTGTGGATGTACCGGCAACAGGTTATCTTGCTTTGTTTTTAAACAAAGAAATCAAAGCCGACGACTTTCGCTCCAACGATTTGACCATCCGAAAACGGGCGCTGCACCATTTTGGCTATCTTGACGACGCCGATATCCTTTGTTCCATCAAAGGTTGGATGCAACATCCGGATCCGGTTCTTTCGAATCTTTCGAGAGCGATAATTGATCGTAAGCTTTTCAAAATCAAGCTATCGAAAACGCCATTTCCGGAAAGTAAACTTATCAATCTTAAGGAACTTTCGACAAACAGGTTTGGAGTTACCACGGAAGAAGCCGCTTTTTTTGTCATTGATGGTGAAATTACAAACAGCGCTTATGATGAAGAAGCTGAAAATATATATATATTGTATAAAAATGGTAAATTAAAGGATATCAAAGAGGCTTCGGACATTAATTTAGAAGGGCTTACAAAGACTGTGCGTAAACATTTTGTGTGTTATCCCGGAGAAATCATCACAAGGTAATTATTTTAATTATTTTTGCAGCATAAAATTTAAAGACGAACGAATGGAGTTTTCGGCAAATGATATTGCAACTTTACTAAACGGCGAAGTTGAAGGAAATGGCAATGTTAAGGTAAGTAATATCTCAAAAATCGACCAGCCCATACCCGGTACCCTTACATTTTTATCAAATCCGACCTATACCAAATATATTTACACCACTACTGCTTCAATAGTAATTGTCAATAAAGATTTCAAACCAGAGAATAACTTGTCGTGTACTTTAATACGCGTCGAGGATGCTTATGTTGCCCTGGCTAAATTGCTTGATTTTTACACAAAAGCCAAGCCGTCGAAAACAGGAATTGAGCAGCCATCCTTTGTTAGCAGTTCTGCAAAGCTTGGAGAGCAGATCTATATAGGTGCCTTTGCTTATATTGGTGAAAATGTAGTGATTGGAAAGAATGTAAAGATATATCCGCATGTTTACATCGGCGATAATGTAAAAATCAGCGATGATTCAATTTTCTATTCCGGTGTAAAAATATATGCCGGTTGTTCAATCGGTTCTTCATGCATTTTCCATTCAGGCTCAGTGATTGGTGCCGATGGGTTTGGATTTGCTCCTAATCCCGACGGAACCTATACCAAGATTGAACAGATTGGCAATGTTGTGATCGAAGACAATGTTGAAATTGGCGCAAATACAACTGTTGATAGTGCCACTATGGGGTCTACAATTATCCGCAAAGGTGTCAAACTCGACAATCTGATTCAGATCGGCCATAATTGTGAAATCGGAGATAACACAGTAATGGCAGCACAGGCAGGGATTGCCGGTTCTACCATTATTAGTAGAAACTGTGTCCTTGGCGGACAGGCAGCCGTTTCGGGGCATATTACAGTCGGAGAAGGAACTAAAATAGGACCTAAATCCGGCGTAATGTCTAAAGTTAAACCTAATTCAGTTTTATTAGGCGCACCTGCCCTTGATTTCAAACTGGCCATGAAAACGTTTTCAATTATCCGAAACCTTCCCGAACTTCGAAACGATGTAATTGAACTTCAGAAGAAGGTGAAGATCATTGAGGACAATAAATAAGCCTTCAATAAAACAGCTTAAGAAATATCACATATATAATCAATGAGCCACCAAAGATCGGAGGCATTAAAAGAAGAAAAATTTCGTGAAATGATGAGTGTTAAACAAAATACAATCGAGCGAGAGGTCACCATTTCAGGCAAAGGCCTACATACCGGTATTGAAGTCACTTTAACGTTTAAACCTGCTCCCGAAAATTTCGGGATTAAGTTTAAAAGAATTGATCTTCCTGGTGAACCAGTGATTGAGGCTAATATTTCCAAAGTAAGGGGAACATCCCGTGGAACAGTTTTGAAAGATGGTGATGTTGTGATCAGCACAATTGAGCATGTAATGGCAGCACTGATCGGAACTGGGATCGATAATGTCCTCATTGAAATGAATGGTCCGGAAGCTCCGATTCTTGATGGAAGCGCTGGCCCTTATGTAAAGATTCTCAGTGAAGCAGGAATTGTTGCCCAACACGCAGATGTCGAATATTTTGAAATCAAAAGGAAAATTGTCTACCGGAATGCAGAAACCGGAACTGAAATAATTGCTTATCCGGATGATGATTTCAGCATTGATGTGATGATTTCCTACAATTCAATTGTTCTCGACAATCAATATGCAACCTATAGCAGTCAGACAAAATTTGCAGAGGAGATTGCTCCGTGCCGTACCTTTGTTTTTGTCCGCGAACTCGAGATGCTTTTAAAGAATAACCTCGTAAAAGGGGGCGATGTTGACAATGCCATTGTGATCATGGATCAGCCAATGACACTTGACGAGTTGAACCGGATTGCCGATTTATTCAATCAAAAACATATCGAAGTCAATAAGATTGGCATTCTAAACAATATTACACTTCGTTTCGATAACGAATGTGCACGTCATAAATTGCTTGATGTGATTGGTGATCTCGCATTAATCGGGAAACGAATCAAAGGACGTATTGTTGCAAAACGGCCGGGTCACGGCGCCAATACCGAATTTGCCAAGATGCTTCATAAAGAGTATCTTAAATGCATTTCAGAAAATACGGCACCTGAATACGATCCCAATAAGACACCTTTGTATGATGTGAATCAGATCAAAAAGATGTTACCTCACCGTAATCCGTTCCTTTTGCTTGATAAAGTGATCGAGAAAGGCGCCGATTACATCATTGGTGTGAAGAATGTAACTGCCAATGAGCCATTTTTTGTCGGCCATTTTCCGGCTGAACCGATCATGCCAGGTGTTTTGATTATCGAAGCAATGGCACAATGCGGAGGCGTTTTTGTTATTAGCTCACAACCCACCGAAGGTGATTATTCCACCTATTTTATGACGATGGACAGCATTAAATTTCGCAAGAAAGTTGTGCCCGGCGACACACTTGTTTTCAGATTAAAACTTCTCGGCCCTATTCGTCGTGGAATTGCCAACATGCGTGCAATCGCATTTGTCGGTGATACCGTCGTTTGTGAAGGAGAATTCATGGCTGTAATTGCAAAAAATAAATAGAGATCCTGGATATTTAAAATGCCAGCATTTAATTCAATAATAATGAATCAACCATTAGCAAATATTCATCCCGAAGCAAAGATTGGCGCGGGTGTTATCATCGAACCGTTCGCAACTGTTTCGCGCGATGTAGTTATTGGCGACGGATCATATATTGGTCCTAATGCCACTATTTTGCCCGGATGCCGGATTGGTAAAAACTGCAGAATTTATTCTGGTGCAGTCATTGGCGGAGAACCACAGGATCTGAAGTTTAAAGGCGAATATACAACTGTCGAGATTGGGGATAATACCACAATCAGGGAGTGCGTTACCGTAAACAGAGGTACCTCAGCCAAAGGAAAGACGGTGATCGGAAGCAACTGCCTTATTATGGCTTACGTGCATGTTGCCCACGACTGCGTTGTCGGCGACAGTGTTATCCTCGTAAACTCCGTTGCCCTTGCAGGTGAAGTAGTCGTCGATGATTTCGCAATCATTGGCGGTCAGACTGGGATTCATCAATTCTGCCATATTGGTAAACATGTAATGCTTTCAGGCGGTTCACTTGTTCGGAAAGACGTTCCTCCATATATTAAAGCGGGTCGCGAACCTTTGTCGTATGCGGGAGTTAATTCGATTGGTCTTCGACGCAGAGGATTCTCCAATGAAGTCATCTGTCAGATCCAGGATATCTACCGGATTATCTATCAGAAAGGTTATAATAACAGTCAGGCACTTGAAGTGATCGAAGCTGAGCTGCAAGCTTCTCGTGAGCGCGATGAAATTCTCCTTTTCCTGAAGGATTCGAAGAGAGGAATTATCAAAGGTTACTTTCCTGATTGATAGCGAACGATAATCACCATCAAATCATACTAAAAAGGGCGGATAAGTTGTTATTCGCCCTTTTTATGTGGGATTATGAATCGTTTTTATGGATTGGCAATCACAATTTCAACGATGAAGGTGGTATTTTCAGAAGGAAAAAGGGATCATTTATAAAAGTAAAGGACAAATATCATTGTGACAAGGTAAATCCATGTCAATATCTCTTTCCAGATATGTTTATTGTCGGAAAGCAGGTAGTAAGAAATGAAAAACGCAACTGGAATTGTTGATAAAGCGACAATTTCAACCCCAATTGTCATTAAACCGATTGCGCCTGCCACCACCAAACCAAGCATCCAGTAAAAAATAACAAAATACTTACGCGAACTCACCTTCAGTCGGTGATAAGCGGAGATAACTGAAAAGCTTCCGAGCGCAGAAACAAAGGCAATAACCCCGGTAAGTATCAAAAAATAAGGTTCCAGGAGATAAGCATTGTGATCTGTCCAAAGCATTTTGAGCATATCGTTTCCTAATGATGTGTCTGTGTCGTTTAAAAAGGAAAAAGCCCACATAAACATCCATGGAGCACCAAATCCCAGGAACGGTACAACCAGCAGACGCCAGTTATCACCTTTTTGAAGTACAAAGATGGAGATCCAAACCAGCGGAAAAAGGACCAAGGCGGGAAGGTAAAACAAGGAGGCCAGCGACAGAAAAAATGAAGCATTAAAAGTGAACGTAATCTCTACAGGCTTGTGATAGGTATCGAGAATGAAATAGATTGAAATCAGGACGCACAACGTTGCCAGATGAGCAGGGATAAGTGCATGAAGCGACTGAAGAGAAGAAACGGTGATCAGATAGATGATACCGGGCAGGTATGACCGTTTTCGCACAAAAAGGAACGAAGAACCCAGTTGTGCAACAAAAAAAGAATTGATCAGTACCAGGAAAAAGGCAATAAAAACCTGCCAGAAATCTTGTCCATTCAGAAAATTAAAAACCAAATAGTAGAGCGGCATTGCTCCATTTGCAAGTTTAATATCCAACAATTCCGGCGCACGAAAACTATGCATCCAAAAAAGAAGCCCGACCACAGGAATCAACAAGGAACTGAACAGCGTATTACTCTTAAAAATGCGTAATAACATAAAGTCTTAAATTAAAGGTCAAAGCCCAAATCTTTCCGAAAGTACACATTTTTAAACTGAATCATCGAGGCATTTTTGTAGGATAATTGAAGCGCCTCCCTAAAATCTTTCCCCTTCGAACTGATAGCGATCACCCTTCCTCCATTTGTTACTACATTATCGCCAGAAATCTTTGTTCCTGCATGGAAAAGAATACTGCCCGAAACTTTATCAGAAAAGGTAATTACATCTCCTTTTTCGTAGGCTCCGGGATAACCACCTGCGACAAGCATCACTGTAGCAGCAGCCTCAGAATCAATATCAAGCTGACGATCTGCCAGATTACCATTGGCAACACCCTCAAATAAATCAACGAGGTCGGATTTTAATCTCAATATAACTGCCTCTGTTTCAGGATCACCCATGCGAACGTTGTACTCAATAACAATTGGTTCATCCTGAACGCTGATGATTCCGAAAAAGATAAAACCTTTGTAATCGATTCCATCACGTTGCAAACCGTTCACCGTCGGAATAATAATCCGTTCCTCAACTTTCTTCATGAAAAATGAATCGGCAAAAGGAACCGGCGAAATGGCACCCATTCCACCCGTGTTCAATCCGGTATCACCTGCTCCAATCCGTTTGTAGTCCTTAGCGACCGGCAGGATTTTATAGTTTTTGCCATCGGTTAATGCAAATACAGAACACTCTATTCCTGACAGAAATTCCTCAATGACCACCGTTTCGCTGGCCTGTCCGAACATTCCACCCAGCATTTCGCGTAACGATTTCTCCGCCTCAGCGAGATCGGAAATGATCAAAACACCTTTACCGGCAGCCAGGCCGTCAGCTTTAAGCACATACGGCGCCTTTAAGGTATGCATAAAACGGATGCCTTGTTCAAGGTTATCTTTAGTTACGGAAAGGTAGGCAGCCGTTGGTATACCATGGCGCAACATAAATTCTTTCGCGAAATCTTTACTCCCTTCAAGCCGTGCTCCGCGACTGACCGGGCCTATGACGGAAACGTTCCTTAACAACTCATCTGCAAGAAAAAAATCGTGAATTCCTTCCACCAAAGGCACTTCAGGCCCGACAACAACCATGTCGATCTTCTTATCCAACACGGTTTTGCGAATTGACTGAAAATCGGTGATGCTGATTTCAAGATTGGTTCCGAATTCGGCTGTTCCGGCATTTCCCGGAGCAATATAAAGTTGATCAACTTTTGGACTCTGACTAATCTTCCAGGCAAAAGCATGTTCCCTTCCTCCTGAACCAATGATAAGAATATTCATATTTTCCCGATCTGTTTAATAAATAGACGAAATAAAAGACATGTAAAAAAACGCATTTTGTGTTCACTGTCATACATTTGCAGACTGAACATTTCAGAGTGCAAAATAAGCAAAGTTTTAGGCTAAAGATTGACAAAATATATTAAATTAAAGGTATCTTCACCTTTTCAAACTACAAAACTAAATTGAAAATCATGGAGGAAAACTTATCCAGAAGAAATTTTATCCAGAAAAGCATTGTTGGAGGGATTGCACTTGCTACCATTAGCCCATTTACAGCCTTGGCGAAATCTGAAAAACCGGCAATGAAACTTGGCCTGGTGACTTATCAATGGGCGAAAGACTGGAACTTACCCACCTTAATTGCCAACTGTACGCAAACAGGCGTTCTTGGGGTCGAACTTCGCACTGAACATGCGCATGGTGTAGAGACCAAATTAAATGCATCTCAGCGCACTGAAGTGAAAAAAATGTTTGCTGACAGTCCGGTCACCTGCATTGGTTATGGTGCGAATTTCGAGTATCATAGTCCTGACGCTGTAAAACTTCGAATGAATATCGACCAGACCAAAGAATACATTAAACTATGCAAAGATATTGGAGCATCAGGTATCAAGGTAAAACCAAATGACCTGCCGGAAGGTGTCGCAAAAGAGAAAACCATTGCACAGATTGCCGCTTCGTTAAACGAGGTAGGAAAATTTGCACTCGATTATGGTCAACTTGTCAGGGTTGAAGTACATGGCAATAAAACGCAGGAACTACCCAATATGAAAGCGATTTTCGATCAGGTGACCGCAACGAACGTGAAAATGTGCTGGAACTGCAACGATCAGGATCTTCTTCCTCCAGGTCTTGAAGGAAACTTCAACAGTGTTAAAAAATGGTTTGGCGATACCGTCCATGTCAGGGAATTCAACGTCGGCGAATATCCTTACCAGCAACTTTTCGATCTTTTCACAGGGATTAAGTATAACGGATGGATACTTCTCGAAGCGCGCACAGAACCGGTTGATAAAATTGCAGCCTTAAAAGAACAGCTGAACCTTTTCAACCAATTGATTGCCAACTCAAAAAAAGTTTAATTTTTAATTTTCGATAAATAAAGCTTTCGGAGCGCGTCCAAATATTCGAGGGTAAGATTCTTGGAATAAATACGAACCATCTCCTTTAATTTTCCCCTGATAAAAAAACAGCCAGCTGCAGCATCAAATCCGGTTGAGTCCCAGTTGTATTTCACCTTTAGTGTCGTCTCTTCAAATTCTTTTTGCGTTAGCTTGTTAGGAAGAATTAAGTAAGCATGAAAATCTTCGTTGGTATCAATATAAATTCCTTTTCCTAATTTTCTGATATTGAATATCTTCATCAATTGAATAAAGCCCTTTTCATTTTTCACATTTGTAAGTGTATTCATCTTTAGCTTTATACCAGCCTTCATAAACTCATTTTGAATTGGAATGAGTTGATCAAAACTATCGAGATGGCGCAAACGAACGACGTCGAAATGCTTATCAAACAAATCAATTTTACCTTTTGCTGCCTCAAAGCGCCAGTCGTAAGTTTTCTTAACCGTCAATTTTGCACGTTCAATGTAAAAAACACTGTACTCGTGATCGAGTGCTACATAAAGGTAAACCGGCTTTGTATCATTCTCGAGGTGATTGTAGTAACCCGGAAATGGTGCTAACGATTCGAATACCAGGGAACCAGGTCGGGATTTCCCTTGAACAACAAATAATGATTCACTCTTTCCCAGGGTTCCGTAAACTTCGTCTTTTCTGTTTTTTCCCATAGCAGTAAAGTTTTAAAAAGTTGATTGGTTGTATTCGGCAATCGATTTATCTGCATCTGATAATAAGGGTATTGAAAACCCGCAGTTAAATTACGAATATTTCGGTAGTATTTCAATTGGTATTAGGGTATTTTTGCGAACGGAATCCCCAACGTTGAAAGTTGGGCACTTCTTCATCGGTAACAAATGTAATATTGACCACAACCGATCAATATAGAATCCGCTACCGGCATATTCGTTTAAACACGTGATAATTACATATAACTGATCATGAATGTCAAACAGGTAAATATAGATGGTGCAGGGATGGTGGCAATCACTAAAAACCGACAGGCAACGCGGTTTAAACTCGCTGTCAAACCCGACGGAACCGTGCGGGTCACGATTCCATGGACGGCATCATTCCAAAGCGGCGAGAAATTTTTATGCGAACACCTCCAATGGATTGAACAGACAAAGGAAAAACTGGCCGGGAAATTAGGTGCTCCAAAACTTATTCTGCCAGGGCCATTGTTCTCAACCAGAAATTACAATTACCATGTATGTTCGTCGGATGTCTCACGGTTAAAAATCAGGTATTCCGAAAAAGATAAAAATGTCATCTTCGAATATCCAATTTCGCAATCTATTGAGTCGGATGAGTTACAAAATACACTTCGGCTTGCAATCGAAAATGTTCTGAGATTTGATGCAAAAAAATACCTTCCGGCAAGAATTGCTGAACTTGCATCCAGACTGGGCTATACCTTCAAAAAAGTAACCATTAAAAACAATAAAACCAATTGGGGAAGCTGCTCGAACCGCAAAAATATCAATCTCAATCTTCACCTGATGCGGCTAAGTGACCCTCTGATCGACTATGTCATTGTCCATGAACTTGTCCACACCATCATTCCCAATCATGGACCTGATTTCAAGTCGACATTGCATAACCATTTTCAGAATTCTGCAGAAATGGAACGCGAGTTAAAGAAAGCAAAAACAGGAATCTATTAATTTTCAATAATGTAATAAACCGGCATGATCAGCCATCATGGTCAGAACGTAAGAAAGAAAAAAGGCAAATATAGGTGCCACAAACCAGATAATCCAGAGTTTTTTCACAACTTTATTTGAAAATGTTTCCTTCCAACCTTTCTTTGAAACACTTAAGGCAAGGATTGCAAAAGTATTAAGTTGGACCAGCGATGTTGGAATACCCCTGCTAACCGATGCAAAAAGCAAAAGGGATGCGGTAATCACAGAGATAATAGAGGCTTCAACTTTGCCTATCTCAACAATTTCGGTTCCGGTTTTCACGATCAGCTTGCGACCAAATATTGAGCTTCCAATCCCAAAAGAGGGTGCAATAATCAAGGTAGCCAGAATCATGATCAGTACAAAATTACCGCTGGTTGGATTTATATGCAATTCATTGGTAATCATTGAAGCAATTGGGCCTGAAGCATTGGCGACATTGTTCGATCCGATCGAAAAAGCGACATAACAGCTGGTGATAATTACGACCCACCTAAAGAATGACTGCCTTTTTATGGTCTGAAAATAGCCGGGATGTTTGTTATCGAACCGCTTTATTGAAACAGTAGCTATCAGGTACATAATACCGAAAGAAATAATGGGTAGCACAACCCACATCGGAATAATCTCCCAGAAAACTTTTCTTACATTTAACTGATCCAAATAATAAGCCGGTGCAGCCAAAGCCAGAACTGTTGACTGCGAAGTTGATTGAGGAACGCCAAGTAAGTTGGCAAAAAGAAGCGAAAGTGCGACTGAAAAAAGGATTATGGTCGTCAATGTATAATTTAGACTTTCGGCGGGGAGAATCCCTTTACCTAAAGTTATCGCAGTGTTCTTCCCGGCAAGTAAAGCACCGACAAGTACACACAAACCAAAAAGACCCGGAATCAGATCCTTCCGCAATATACCTGAACCATAAGCAGTAGCAAAAGCAGGTGAAGTGCCGCTGCCTCCCATATTAATCGCCAGAAACATAGCAACCAGAAATGGCAGGAGCAATCCATTGAGCATCGGTGACAGCATATTCAAGAAAAATTTAGCTGCGAAGTTATTCAATTAAGGCTAAAGCACAAACAAATTTTGTAATCATCAAAAAAACGAAGAACTTTGAACCGAATAAAAGCTATTCTTTGTAAAACTGATAATTATATATAGAATGATAAAATGGGATAAATTGATTGCAGACTGCCGGCTTGGCCTTGAAGATCGGATGGTTCAGGAGGCGGATGATATCCGTTCAACCTTTCAGCGCGATTACGACCGGATTATATTCTCCTCCCCTTTCAGACGGCTCCAGGATAAAACACAGGTTTTTCCTCTGCCAGGAAGTATTTTCGTTCATAACCGGCTCACGCATTCGCTCGAAGTCGCCAGCGTCGGCCGTTCGCTCGGAAATCTTGTTACCGCGGCAATCAGAAACAATCAGAAATCTCATTTTCAAAATTTTGTTGGCGAAATTGGAGCCATTGTTTCAGCTGCCTGCCTTGCGCACGATTTGGGAAATCCACCTTTTGGACATTCGGGAGAAAGTGCCATTGCCGATTTTTTTAAACGAGGCGGTGGATTAAAATACCAAAGCGAAGTCACTGAAGCACAATGGACTGATTTTACTTGTTTTGAAGGAAATGCCAACGCTTTCAGGGTTTTGAGTCATCAGTTTGCCGGCAAGAGAAATGGAGGATTTGCACTAACATACAGCACATTAGCCAGCATTGTTAAATACCCGTACGAATCGTCACTTGCAGGAGGAAAACCCAAATTTGGCTTCTTTCAAAGTGAAAAAGAGCTGTTTCGTAAAATTGCTTCACAACTCGAAATGGTGAAAATTTCGGAAAACCCACTGCAATACATGCGGCATCCATTGGTCTATCTGGTCGAAGCAGCCGATGACATCTGTTACCAGATTATGGATGTGGAAGATGCCCATAAACTAAAAATTCTTACTTATCCCGAAACAGAAAAGCTTTTTCTTAACTTCTTTCATGCAGAAGCAGATTCGCAATTGATCGACAACATCACAAACACTTTAAATCTTGTAAGTGATTGCAACGAAAGGATTGCTTACCTGCGCGCCATGGTAATCAGCAAGCTTACAAAGGAGTGTGCTGCCATTTTTATTTCAAGAATTGACACATTCGACAAGGCGGAAAAGATAATTGCGCTATTTAAATCATTACCCGAACCTTCTAAAAGTGCAATGGCTCAGATTCAGGAAGTTTCACTCAAAAGAATTTACAATGACCGGGCTGTTATCGAGATTGAAATTGCAGGTTACAAAATTCTTGGAACATTACTCGAAGCATTTATCACCGCTGTCGTTCATCCCGATGATTTTTTATCAAAGAAACTTCGGACACTTATTCCATCCCAATATCAGAATCCCGATGATTCGATGTATGGGAAAATCCAGTCTGTCGTTGATTTTGTCTCGGGAATGACCGATCTCTTTGCACTGAATCTGTACCGCAAGATTACCGGTATGGAGTTGCCTGGAATTGCCTGATCATTCGCAATTTTGGTTTATATTAATGGTCGTAAAATAAGTATTTGGCAGACATTGTGAATATTTAAAACATTCAAAAACTATTTCATAAGTTTCAGCATAGCTTACAATAAATAATTATTACTTTTACCCAACGACTATTTCCAAATTTTTCAACATCAAGACTAAGACCAATTGTGAAACATCTTCAAATTGCACATTTGTATAAATCACTCTTTCTGATTGTTACAATTCTTCTTTCTTCTCAGTTAAGTAAATCGCAAGATATTCAAGAGATTAAAGTTACAGGAAGTTTTACGAAAGCTCCTATCCAGGAGTTTTTCAATTCACTCGAAAAAACCTATGGAATCCGATTTTTTTACAAGGAAGAGTGGATTAAATCAACCGAAGTTACCAAAACATTCAACAATGTACCGCTGGTACAGGTAATGAATCAAATACTTGCGGACAAACAATTGACTTTTAAATTCTTTCAGAACAATTCAATTGTCATTTATCCACAGGGCGCTGACAACCGGTCCGGGGCCAGTTCTGACGATTCTCAGATTCTGGTCATTGGCGATCCGCTAAACCAGGGACGTTATCAGCGAGCCAAACTTCAAGGGCGGGTGCTTGACGGTAAAAACGGAGAAACATTGGCCGGCGCCGTGATTTACAATATCGAAAGCGGACTCGGAACATCCACTAATTCGAATGGAAAATTTTCGATGGAGATGGCTACTGGCGAAATGCACCTGCGGATTTCTTTTATCGGTTACGAAAATCAAATCCAGAAAATACGACTTATTCAGAATGGAAACGCCGATTTCGAACTTTTCGAACAAAGCCATTACATTGATGAAGTGACCG
>Ga0209724_1003314_pt1 | contig 13218 bp, 7 predicted proteins | sample grotaG_FD_184143 | JGI IMG/M metagenome (GOLD analysis project Ga0209724, IMG submission 184143) | Glacier valley bacterial and archeal communities from Borup Fiord, Nunavut, Canada, to study Microbial Dark Matter (Phase II) -... | ecosystem: Environmental > Aquatic > Freshwater > Ice > Glacier ... | reverse complement strand
TTCGAACCTGCATCTGCGGGTTAAAGGTAAAGGTCAATGGTTTGAACTCGAAGGGGAACTCAATATTGATGAAGAAACGGTTCTCAGCATTAAAGAGCTGCTCGATCTAAGTCGTAAAAGTAAGGGTCGTTTCCTTGAACTAAAAAAAGGTGAATTCCTTGCCCTTACCGAAGAACTGAAGAAGCAGATCGACGAACTCGAATCGTATGCCACAGTTGACAAAAAGGGCGTGATGATCAACCGCTTTGCCTCTCATGCACTTGAGGAGATTACAACCAAGGCCGCATCATTTAAAACCGATAAATATTGGAAAGACTTCCAGAAAAAGATAAAAAAGACGACCACCGTTGATGCACAGATTCCGGCAACGCTCGATGCGGAATTGCGCCCATACCAGGAAGAGGGTTTCCACTGGATGACCCGCCTGAAAACCTGGGATGCTGGTGCTTGTTTGGCCGATGACATGGGACTGGGAAAAACAGTGCAGGCCATTGCAATGATGCTTCACCTGGCAGAGAACGGTCCGATGCTCGTGGTATGCCCGGCTTCTGTGGTTCCAAACTGGGGTAACGAATTGCGAAAGTTCGCTCCTACCCTGAATCCGATCATCCTTCGGCAAGGGAATCGTGAAGAGATCTTTTCCGCGCTGACTGCTTTCGATGTGCTTGTGATCACGTATGGTCTGCTTCAGACTGAAGAAGAACGCATTGCCAACATCCAATGGGCGATGGCTGTTTTAGACGAAGCTCATGCGATCAAAAATACCCAGACCAAATCATCAAAAGCGGCGATGAATATTCAGGCAGACTTCAAAGTGGCACTTACGGGTACGCCCATTCAAAATCACCTGGGAGAATTGTGGAACCTCTTCAACTTTTGCAACCCCGGACTGCTTGGAACACTGGCGCAGTTCACCGACCGTTACCTTAAAAATGATACGACCTCTCAAAAGAACCATCTTAAAAAGCTCATTACCCCATTCATCTTACGCCGTACAAAAAGTAAGGTGCTCGACGAACTGCCACCAAAAACCGAAATCACCTTCACTGTCGAACTGAGCGAAGCCGAAATAGCATTTTACGAAGCCTTGAGACGTCAGGCTATTAGCATTATCGAAAACAGCGATAGCCCCAATGGTCAGCAGCATTTACAAGCCCTGGCAGAAATCACCAAACTTCGTCTTGCATGTTGCAATACGGCACTGGTAAACAAGGAAATACAGCTACCATCGTCAAAACTCGAGGCATTCTTCGAAATCATCGAAGAGTTACGCGCCAATAATCACCGGGCATTGGTCTTCAGTCAATTTGTGGGACACTTATCGATTGTGCGTCAGGCGCTCGACAAGCAAGGCATCAGCTACCAATACCTGGACGGCTCCACTCCGATCCCTCAACGCGAGTTGGCGGTGAAAGCTTTCCAGGCGGGAAAAGGCGACCTGTTCCTGATCAGTCTTAAGGCCGGAGGGTTGGGGCTAAACCTCACCGCTGCCGATTATGTGCTTCACCTCGATCCATGGTGGAATCCTGCCATTGAAGATCAGGCGAGCGACCGCGCCCATCGCATCGGGCAAACCCGCCCCGTGACAATCTATCGGTTGGTGGCCAAGAATACGATTGAAGAGAAGATCTTGCAGCTTCATGCCACCAAACGCGACATGGCCGACAGCCTGCTCGATGGTACCGACCAAAGTGCCCGCTTATCGACAGTTGACTTATTGAATTTGTTAAAGGAGGTTTAAATCAGGAAAAGAGAAAAGGTTAAATATGAACTTTCAACCATTGCGGATTTTGTCGGTTATCAAACAGAGCAATAAGCCGTATATCCTGATTCATTACTTGATAAAAGATCGTCGTCTGTTTAGATAAAACCGATCTCCTGATGTTTTCAGAATAATTGATTAGAGGGAATAATTGAGGATTGTTCTCAATAGAAGAAATCCTTTTATCGAGAAGCCGGGCAAATTTTCAGAGCTCTTTTTCAGTCCATTGACTTTCAAAATAACTTACAATTTCTTTCAGATTGCTGAGTGCCAGTTCTGACCAGATAATTCTATAAGTATTTTTCATAGAGTTTGCGGACTACTTCGTGGGAATGGGTTCTTCCTTCTTCAAAATCCTTCAAACCTTGATTGATTGATTCAATTTCATCAATTGATAAAGAATCAGCCTCTTTCAAAGAATTTATTTTTAACAAATCATCCTCATATGAAACATGAGAGTCATCCAGAAAAACCATGACTCTCACGTTTTTATCATCTGCTATCCTAAGTTCTGACTGCACTTTCTTTGGAATCTGAATCTTATTATTGCTGATTTTTGATTTAAACTCGATTGCCTTCATGGTATTTGTCTTTTTACAAAGATAAATAATTTCATTTAGCTTAAAATACCAGAACCCTTCCCTTTCCGGAATACTGCAGTCCTATTATTCTTCTTTTTCCGCACCTTCTTCATTTTCCAACCTCTTCTTTTCCCGTCTCTCCTCAACCCAAAAGTAAATAATTGGTAATACAAGAAGTGTCAGAAGTGTCGAAGTGATCAGTCCGCCAATCACGACAGTTGCCAAAGGCCGCTGAACCTCGGAACCAGGGCCGGAATTAAAAGCCATCGGGATAAAACCAAGGCTCGCCACAAGAGCCGTCATTAAAACTGGTCGCAAACGATCTGCCGCTCCCACGATAATCGTTTTTCGGAGCGGCCCCCCCTCCTTCCGGAGTTCGTTGATATGGTCAAGCAACACAATCCCATTCAGAACTGCCACCCCAAACAACGCTACGAAACCAATGCTCGCTGAAACAGAAAGGTACATTCCACGAATCCAAAGCAGGAAAATACCTCCCGAAAGAGCAAAAGGGAGGTTCATTAAAATGATAATCGCATAGCGCATTTTCCCGAAGTTGATGTATAACAGTCCGATAATGATAAAAAGGGAAAAGGGTACAACCAGCAATAAATGGTTCATGGCCCGTTTCTGATTTTCAAACGTCCCGCCATATTCAAGAAAATAGCCCGACGGAACTTTTGCCTTCAGATCGATGGCTGCCTGCAATTGACTTACATAGGTTCCAATATCGATGTTTTTAATGTTGATGCCCACAATGAGTCTGCGCCACCCATTTTCTCGCTGAATTTCGCGTGGTCCTTCCTGGGCGACGATACGGCTGACCCGCTTAATCGGAATAAAATCACCATTCGGCAATGGCACAGGAATTTCCTGAATCTTCTGTAATTCGGAACGGAATTCGGCCGGATATCGTACCTGAATATCGAAACGTCTTTGACCTTCGTACAACTGCCCCGCAACCTGACCACCGATTCCAGCTTCAATCACTGACTGTACATCATTCACATTCAATCCGAACGATGCAACTGCTTCCCGGTCAATCTCGATGGTCAGATAAGGCTGACCAACAGGTTGCTCAACGAAAAAGTTAGCTGTGCCAGGCATTCCCGAAACGAGTGCCGAAATATTTTCACCTACTTTATTAAGCGAATCAAGGTCTTCACCATAAATTTTCACGGCCAGATCTGACTTTACACCACTTGTCAACTCATCGACACGCATGGCAATTGGTTGGGTGAAATTATAGGCCAACCCGGGTTCTGTCTTCAGATAGGGTTCAATTTGAGTAATAATGTCTTCCTTCGTCATTCCTTTCCTCCACTCATCGGCAGGTTTCAGTACGATCCAAACATCGGTCTGGTGTACGCCCATCCAGTCGTTTGCCAGGTCCGACCGACCCGTTTTTGGAACCACTGTTTTGATTTCAGGAATATTCTCAATCAGTTTTCCGGCCAGCCAGTTGGCATTGTCCATCGACTCTTTCAGTGTTACTGATGGCATTCTGACCTGTTCAACCAGGATAGAACCTTCGTCAAGTTCAGGAAGAAACTCTGTTCCCAGGCGGCTCATCACAATCATTGAAAGCCCAAAAATAATTGCGGCTGAAATACTTACGGACATCCGTCGGTCAATATGTTCTTCCAATCCGTGCTGATACCTTGGTTTAATCCAGTCGATAAGATAGTTACGCCGTATTTTTACCCCCTTCTTAAAAATAAGCGACGAAATGGCCGGAACAAAAATCAGGGCAAGCATTAACGAACCCAAAACTGCTGCCGCCACTGTGATTGCCATAGGGCGGTACAAAATGCCCTCCATGCCGCTAAAGGTCATGATCGGCACATAGACCATCAGAATAATTAAGACACCGAAAAATATAGGCCTGACAACCTGTTTAGAAGCGGATATAATCAGATCATCCGTATTTTGGTTCTTGTTTTGTTGCAGGCGGTGAACAATGTTTTCAATCATCACCACCGATCCATCGACGACCATCCCAAAGTCGATGGCGCCCAAACTCATCAGGTTGGCCGCCAACCCAAATTCGCGCATTCCAATAAAGGCGAATAACATCGAGAACGGAATCACCATTGCAACGATTAAAGCTCCTGAGATCTCGCCAAGTAACAGTAGCAATACAACAATAACCAGGAAGCCTCCCTCTACCAGGTTGGTCGAAATAGTAGCAGTTGTGCGGTCAATCAGATCCGACTGGTCGTAGAATTTTTCAATCTGAACACCCTCCGGAAGCGACTTATTGATTTCATTAATCTTCTTTTCAATATCTGCAATCACCTCACGACCGTTTCCACCCCGGAGCATCATCACGATGCCACTCACAATTTCGCCTTTACCATCCTGCGTAACTCCGCCCTGACGGATCTGAGTTCCGATTACCACATCGGCAATATCTTTAATAAAAACTGGTTTGTTATTGATGTTCCGGATAATGATGTTTCGGATATCGTCGGCTTTATTGATTTGTCCATACCCGCGAATGATGTATTGTTCCCGGTTATGCTCAAGAAAATTACCTCCTGAGACGCTGTTGTTATTCGCAATCGCATCAATAATTTCTTTGATCCCGATTCCAAAAGTGCGGATTTTCTCCGGGGCAATAATTACTTCATATTGCTTGACAAAACCACCGAATGAATTGATTTCGGTCACTCCCTTAACCACTTTCAACTGAGGAACGATCAGCCAATCCTGGATTTCGCGCAGTTCGGTGAGCGATTTATTCTCTCCGCGAACAGCGTACTGAAATATTTCGCCAAGTGCAGTTGAGATGGGCCCCAGTTGCGGTGCGGAAACATCGGGAGGCAAATCAGACGAGATGGACTGGAGCCTTTGACTGACCATTTGCCGGGCAAAGTATATATCGGTCCCTTCTTCAAATTCGATCGTAACAGCCGATAGCGCAAATTGAGAGGTGGATCGAACCTGTTTTACATCAGGCAAGCCATTCATCGCCGTTTCAATCGGATAACTAACCAGCTTTTCGACATCAAAAGGAGAAAACCTTCCGGCTTTGGTGATCACCAAAACCTGAACAGGTGTAACATCGGGTAGGGAGTTAATAGGCAACCTGATCAATGAAAAATAACCGGCTACAGCCATCAGAAGAACCAATGAAAGAGCGATAAACTTTTGTCTGACACTGAATGTGATTATTTGGTTAAGCATATTCTCGGGTTTCAGGTAAAGGTTTATTCTTCGGCAATTTTATCGAAACGGGATAGGGCTTTGATACTAAAAATCTGGGTTACAGCTAACCTTTCGTTTTTCTCAAGACCTTTTTGTATCACTGCATATTTATCGCGAAACTCAGGAACAACTACTTTCCGTTTCTCGAAAGTTGATTCACTGATCTTCACAAAAACAATCGGATCGTTTCCTTCGTAGGTCAACGCTTCTATAGGAATGGTAATCACCTCTGTCTGGGAAGAGGTACTAATTGACAACCGAAGATTTTCTCCGGGTTTCGGCCAATTATCGACGCTGGCCAGCAGCACATTTACTACGACAGATCGATTGTTTTCATCTAGACCGGGATTGATCGATGTAACGACCGCTTTCATCTCAAACGGATCATTTTGCCTACGAAAGATTCTAACCGAATCGCCTTTATTAATATAGCGGGCATCTTCCGGAGAAACGTAACCACGAACCAAAACATGACTGATATCTAAAACACGTGCAAGCATTTGGAGCGCATTCACCGATTGTCCAAGTTCTACTGACCGTTGATCCAGACTACCACCAATGGGTGAATGAATTTTGAGGGTAGGATCGATACTTTCTGCCGTTCGGAACGCATTAATTTCATTGGCGGGTACACCAATGGCTTTCAATTTTGAGACAGCAGCGATAACGGTTGTCTTGGCACGCTGATAATCAGAACTGGCACGTTCAAGTTCGCTTTTAGAGCTAATTGTTTGCTCCACCAATTGTTCGAGCCGATGCAATCTGGACGTCTGAAAAGTTTCTTCGGAAACAGCCTGAAGATACTCCGAAACCATATTGCCAAATTCAAGACTCTCGATGCTAAACATCTCCTGACCGGGCTTTACGATCTCTCCTTCCTGAATATCTATGCGGCTGATCCGTCCGTTAATAGGCGTACTGATAATACTAATATGATTAGGAGCAGGGAATACAACGCCAGGAACTTCAATGCTATAATTCACAAGGCTGCTGGTAACCGCTATTGTTTGAATTTTTAACTCAGCGATCTCCTGGGCTGAAAGCTTTACAAGGTTTTCGGGTTTTATTCCTGAAACAGAAGGAGGCGAATCGGAGGCTCCTTTTTCCTTTTGAACAGGTTCCTGTTGGCCTCCGCATGAATAAATGATGATCAACAGAAAAGTTAGGAGGTTTACCAAAACCCAACGTCTAATGAATTGAAGTTTTTCCATAGAACAATTATTTTGCAAATAACTTACTAATAAACAAGATCTTTATCGAGGAACTTTTCGAGTTCGACAAGCTGAATATAGAAATCGCGTAGAGATGATAAGTAGCGCTGCTGGCTGTTGAGGTAGATTTGTTGGGCACTGATAAGGTTCAGTAAATCAACCTCACCAAGACGATAAGCTGTCAGGGTGAGTGTCTGCAATTTTTCGGCTTTGCTTCGAATGGTTTCGTCGTACCGCTTGATTGTCGACCGGCTCACTTCGTAACTGTGCCAGGCATGTTCGATTTGTTTTTTCATATCGAGCTTGATTTCCTGCTGCTTCCACCGAATTTCATCCTGTCGCGCGAGGGTTGTATTTATACGCCCTTTTTGCCCAAGCGGATACCAGATCGGAAAACTAAGTCCAACCTCGAACCCATTGAAATTGTAACCTGTTCCGTAATCCTGTTTATACAAATTGAAGCGGATATCTGGAAGAATATTGCTTTTGGCTTCTTTCAGAAAATAGTTGGAGGCGTTGAGTTCACTTGAAGAGGATTTATACAATGGCTGATCGGTGAGTACCGCCAATGCCTGGATCTGCGAAATATCAACATCGGTACTTCGGAGTGTATCCATAAACTGAATCGTGTATTTCTGGTTTTCAGGCTGAAGGCCCATCAGGTTAAAAAGACCATAACGAGCCAGGTGCAATTGCCTCCGGGCATCGTCAATATCATTATTCGCTTCGGCCACCTGCAATTCAGCCTTGGTGAGGTCCATCCCATTTCCCATGCCTGTTTCGAATTGCGTATAAACTGCATTGTACAATTCAGTAGCCAGTTTTAGTTGCTGGTCACGCAATTTTTGAAGATGAAGCGCATATAGCACTTCAATATAACGGGTTTTAACGCCAACTTTGATTTCCCTCTCTTCAGCTTTAATCGCAAATTCCATTGCTTTTCCCTCTTCCCTGATAGCTTTCATACGGTAAGAAGTTGTTAGCGGAAAGTCGACTGTTTGAGAAACAGTAAGTCTCTGCTCCTGAAACGGATCGGCAGTCTTACCATTCATTCCCTCCCTCATAAAACTGACTTCAGGAGACGAAATTCCGCTCTGGATCCGCCAGGCCTCATTCTTTTGTTTTAACTGGGACCGCATCTGGTTAATTTGCGCATTATTTAAGACAGCCTGATCAACAGCATCCTTAATGGTAAGTACCTGCGCCTGGGAAGCGAAAAAGCTACTTGACCAAAATGCTAAAAGCATGATTTTCAGAGAATAGCCCATAGTGATTAGTTACGTTAATTTCTTACGCAAAAGTTAGTGAAAATTTTATTGACATTCAGCTTTCTCCACACCTTTTTGTCACGAGTGTTTTCGATTCCTTTTTTAGCTATAATTTAAAAACTCTGTATACTTGCAAAATATAGAATACCATGATGAATGGTCAAAAGAGTACTTAAAACAACTTTATCTCTCGGGCGAAGCAAAGAACTACCTGATGGACTGATTTTCGTCCGCATTTTTTCAGATAACCGGAATTTTACAACTTAAAAAATCGATTACTACCATTCATAGTAATAAAACTCATACATATTATCATTAATTCTTGTTAAAATTGCCGCCAAACTTTCACATCGAACCTTTGGAAAACTATTTTAAAAAATACAGGGAAGCCACTATTGGAATAGACCAGACTTTTCAATCCCCTTACGGAGAGAAAAAGATCGTTTATGCCGACTGGATTGCCAGTGGCCGACTGTACCGGCCAATCGAGGAACGAATCACAAACCAGTTCGGGCCCTTTGTCGGTAATACGCATACCGAAGCGAGTGAAACAGGCACGCTTATGACAAAAGCCTACCACCTTGCACAAAGAAAAATCAAAGAGCAGGTGAATGCCGGTCCAAACGATGTGATTATTACTGCCGGATCGGGGATGACAACAGTGATCAACAAGTTTCAGCGAATTCTCGGATTCAGGGCAATGAATAAAATCGATAAACTCGACTGCCTACCCAAAGAAGATCGCCCGGTGGTTTTTATCACGCATATGGAGCATCATTCCAACCACACCTCATGGTTAGAGACCATTGCCGATATCGTTCAGCTTTGCCCCGATAAAGACCTTTTGGTCGACACTGAGCAGTTGAAAATTGAATTAGAGAAATACAAGGACCGGAAAATGAAAATCGGTTCATTTACAGCTTGTTCAAATGTTACAGGCATCACAACTCCTTATCACGAGATGGCCCGGATCATGCACGAGAACGGCGGATTGTGTTTCATCGATTTTGCAGCTTCGGCGCCCTATGTTAACATTGATATGCATCCGAAAGATCCGCTTCAGGCTTTGGATGCCATTTTCTTTTCGCCGCATAAATTTCTGGGCGGGCCAGGAAGTTCCGGCGTATTGGTTTTTAATTCTGCCATTTACAATAATTCAGTTCCCGATAACCCGGGGGGAGGAACGGTTGACTGGACAAATCCATGGGGAGAGTTTAAATACATCGACGATATTGAAACACGCGAAGATGGCGGAACACCCGGCTTTCTGCAAACCATCCGAACAGCTCTCTGCATTGAACTGAAAAACGGCATGGGTATCGAAAATATCGAAAAACGCGAAAAAGAACTGGTTCAGATTGCTTTTGAAGAACTTGAAAAGATAGAAGATCTTCATATTCTGGCGAACAATATACGTAAACGTATGGGAATCATCTCCTTCTACATCGACCATCTCCATTTCAACCTTGCTGTAAAACTGCTGAATGACAAATTTGGTATTCAGGTACGAGGCGGATGTGCCTGCGCCGGAACATACGGTCACTTTCTGTTGGATGTGAGCCACGATCAGTCAAACCAGATTACACAACAGATCAATTTTGGTGATCTTTCGCAAAAGCCAGGTTGGATACGACTCTCTCTTCACCCAACAATGACCAACGATGAACTCTATTTTATCACTGACGCCATTCAGCAGGTTCAGAAAAATCACACAAACTGGGGAAACGATTACACCTACAATCATAAAACGAACGAATTCAGGCATTTCAAAGAACCGGAAGACAAAACCGAACTGGTAATAAAGTGGTTTGAATTGTAGTAACCCAACGCAATTTTATAAATTTGCAAATCGGCACTCATCAAAATATGCCAAAACAATCTATCAGATAACTGTCAATTATGAAAACCATTCTCCAACTTTTATTAGTTACAATCCTTTTTTCCTGCATCTTCACAATTGCTCAGGGACAGAATATTGAACTCAGACAATCTAACGAATCAGGTATCTACAAAAAGGGTCAGGAAGTTCGGGTAACACTATTCTTAAAAGATCGCTCTAATGATTCTGTTTCAGTAAAAATACGCCAAAACCACAGCGAACAGCTATCGGAACAAAAACTTAAATTTATTGGCGACACATTGCAGATCTTTAATGAGACGTTCAACGAGCCATCGTCTGTTATTTTTGAGGCAAGTACCAAATCTGAAACCGCCAGCATTGGATTGATAGTTGATCCTGGAAAGATTAAACCAGGAACCAGTCGCCCAAAAGATTTTGACCAATTCTGGAGGAACGAAAAAAAGGCGCTAATGGCACTCCCAATGGATGTGAAAAAAGTTTCCGTGAAAGAAAACAAAAATGGGTTTAACTGTTTTGACATGGAGATTAACTGCACCGGACCCAAACCGGCAAGAGGTTACTTTGCCAAACCTGAATCGGCAAAAGCCAAATCGTTACCAATTGTGCTTATAGTTCATGCCGCAGGTGTAAAGGGATCATGGTGTCGTTCGGAAGCTGGGAATGCGCTTCGCTATGCCAAAATAGGAAACGGAACACTTTGTTTTGATTTGAATGCACATGGAATGTTGAACGGACAGACAGAAGAATATTATGCAAATCTCGAAAACGGGGATTTGAAAAACTATTACCTGCAAGGACTTGAAAGTAAGAATGACAATTATTTCAGAGGGATGTACCTCCGTCTGATCAGGACACTTGATTTTCTGACAAGTCAGCCTGAATGGGATGGAAAACGAATTATCGTTATTGGCGAAAGTCAGGGCGGCGGTCAGGCTTTGGTCGCAGCCGGTCTTGACAAACGTGTTAGCGCGGTTGTTGCAACGGTACCTGCCATGTGCGACTGGGGCGGAACGCTGGTCGGCCGGAAAGGCGGCTGGCCACAGCCATTCGAAGCCAAAGGTGATAAGAATAAATTGCTGTCCACACTCCCCTATTTCGATGCAGCCCATATGCTGAAAGGTTCAAAAGCAACCATTCTTACAGAAATCGGACTTATCGATGTTACATGTCCTTCGACATCGGTTTATGCTGCAATCAACCAGGCAAAAGGTAAGAAGATAATCTTTACCGTCCCATACCGTCAGCATCATGCTCCTTCAAATTATCTGAAAGAGAATTGGGAGAACACGGTTAATAAACACAGGGAGGATTTTATCCGACTGTATCTGAAATAGCTATTAGGTTATGTAGCTGGTTTCTGGCAACTTGCTATAGCTTGCGTGGTTTGCAGACTGCCAGTTGCAAGCCGCAAGTTGCATTATTTTATCTTTCCCTTTTTCAGATAGGTTGCCAGCGCTTTCTTAAAATCGGTTGACGATGCGATTTTAAGAAAATTTTCCGGAAGTCGTGGTTGCTCCTGTTTCACCTGCCATCCGCTCACTAGAACGGCTTTATCAGGAAATGCTTTCTTGAGTCTTTTGATTTTTTCTGCTAGAACACCTGCACCCGGCGACATTACAAACGATGTGAAAAGAATTTGGGCAGGCCGAATCTCATCAACACGAATAATATCACGGAAAGGTACCGAAGTTCCGAGATAGAGCACTTCAAAATCGGCCTTGCGAGCCAGATAATTGTAATAAAGCAAACCAATTTCGTGAAACTCACCTTCCGGAAGATAAAACAAGATTCGCGGATGCGTGCCCTCTGTTTTTACGCCTTCATGGTCAATCGCGGCGATCAACTTCTGACGGATAAGATTCGTGATAAAGTGCTCTTGAGCAGGGTTTATCGTACCTGCCAGCCACAAAATACCTATCCGTTCCAGAAAAGGAAAAAGCAACTGTTCAATCGTATTCTCAAATCCCAGATTCAAAACCGATTTTTCAAATACCTGATTGAAATGGCGCTCATCAACTTCTACCATTGCCATTACCAAACTTTCGGTTTGTGTACTCAATGAAGGAACATCATTGTTCAACTGCAACATTACTTCACTAATCTGACCATCATTAAGTTGCGATATTTTTGATATTTTATACCCATTTTGGTTCAATACCGAAATATTCATCAGCTTAACCAGATCATCATCTGAATAATAGCGGATATTTGTATCTGTCCGCTGAGGTTCAATCAAATGATATCGTTGTTCCCATATTCTTATCGTATGTGCTTTAATCCCTGATAATTTCTCTAAATCCTTAATTGAATAAGTTGACATATTCGAAACCCTTTATTAAAAACATATTTTCTAAATGTTGCTGACTAATATATACCAAAACCAATTAAGTCTTAGAGGACCAAAGTAATTGTCTATATAATCATCACTAAATTAGTCATTAAACAAACATATTCCACAAATCAAATTAAAAATTTTAAATTAAGATCGTTGATTTAAGAAACCCGAAAAATATCAAAATATTCCCCGAAGAAATATTTACTCATAAATATTTATCATCCTGATATTTAAACCACATAAAGGATTTTTATGACTAAATTTCTCCGGGGAATCAATCAAAGATTAATCGGACTATATATTAAGGAACAATGACTTTATTAATTACATGAACCACGCCATTTTTACCCTGAACGTCAGCTTTTATAACATTTATTGAGCCGTCAATGGTAACCCCGCTGCTGCTTACTACAACATTAAGCGACTTAGCCGGATTCAAAGTAGGGAAGCTACCAGAAGTAAGATTTCCAGACTGAACATTCCCGCTGACAACATGCGCCAGAAGAATTGGGGTAAGTGCAGCTTTTGAAAGAGCGTCTATGCCAGTAACTCCTAAAGCAGTAAAGAGAGCACTAAAAGCCTCATTCGTGGGTGCGAAAACCGTAAATGGTCCAGTTCCGGATAAAGTACCGGCAAGATCTGCTTTAATAACTGCAAGAACCAATGTGCTAAACAAACTATTTTGCTGCGCAATTTCTACAACGGTAGGTGGAAGCAAAACTTTGTCGATAACATGGATGATTCCATTTGTTGCAACGACATCTGTCGCAATCACATTCACTGTATTATTCAACTTGACGCCTCCGGCTACACTAATTTGAAGAGAAACATTTTTCCCAAACGCTGTGCTAAGTGTTGGTACATAACCGGCTGTAACAGCAGCGGCTGGTACATAACTATTAACAACATGGTAAAGAAGAATAGGCGACAGAGTTGCTGCTGACAAATCGCTTAGAGTAACGCCTAAGGCCATAAGCAACGCCGAAAAGG
>Ga0209724_1003313_pt1 | contig 13219 bp, 10 predicted proteins | sample grotaG_FD_184143 | JGI IMG/M metagenome (GOLD analysis project Ga0209724, IMG submission 184143) | Glacier valley bacterial and archeal communities from Borup Fiord, Nunavut, Canada, to study Microbial Dark Matter (Phase II) -... | ecosystem: Environmental > Aquatic > Freshwater > Ice > Glacier ... | reverse complement strand
CAGGTGGACCCGTTGGTCGAGTGGACCGCCCGCGGCCGCATCGAGACCCGGCCGTATCGAGACCCGGCTCTAGACTGGTGCGGTGGCGACCCCGATCCCTACCCTGCGCGAGGGCAAGACGACCATTCGCCCCATCCGCCTGCGAGATGCGCGAGTGCTCGAGCGCGAACTCCTCGAGAACCGGGGGTGGTTGCGCAAGTGGGAGGCAACCAATCCGCACGGCGCGATGAGCTTCGATGTGCGATCCAGCATCCGCAGTCTCCAAACCAATGCCCGCGCTGGCTTCGGTCTGCCCTTCGCCATCGAATACGACGGTGAATTCGCCGGACAGCTCAACGTCTCGGGAATCACCTACGGCTCCCTGTCGTCCGCGACGATCGGATACTGGGTCTCGGAACGCTTCGCCGGCAAAGGAGTGACCCCCGCAGCGGTCGCGCTCGCCAGCGACTACGCGTTCTTCCAGGTGGGCCTTCATCGCATGGAGATCTGTATCCGCCCCGAGAATGCCCCGAGCCTGCGGGTGGTTCAGAAGCTCGGCTTCCGTTACGAGGGGCTGCGGCGGCGCTACATCCACATCAACGGGGACTGGCGCGACCACTTCTGTTTCGCCCTCGTCGCAGAAGAGCTTCCCGCGGGAGTCCTGAGGCGCTGGCTCGACAGCCGGGTGCCCGAGGGTGCCGGCATCGTGCCCCAGGCTGACTGGGATGCGTCGTTGCAGCGGGGGACACACCCTCGCTAATCGAGAGTTAATCGGCCAAGCCCTCGTACCGTAGGGCTATGGGTGCAGACGGAGTCGGATCGAGCGTGATCATCGCCCTCGCCGCTGTGCTCTGGCTGGCCTATCTCGTGCCCTCCTGGCTGCGGCGTCGGGAGTACCTCGCGACCGAGCGAAATGCGCTCCGTCTCCAACAGACGCTGCGCATCATGGCCGAAACCTCGGAGGTGCCGCTGGAGGTGCGCGCCGAGACGACGGCTCGCAACGCGGCCCAGCACGAGCGTGTGCTCAGGAAGCAGTTGCAGCGCACGGCCGCCATCGCCGAAGCCCAGGATGCCGCGGTCGCTCGGGCGGCCACCCGCCGCCTGGCCGAGACCCAGCCTGCAATCGCGGCGGATGTCGCGACCGGTTCCTCTGCCTCACGTCGCCTCCGACGTTCGCGCGGGATCACCGCGGCGATCCTGTTCGCCGCCCTCGCCGCCACCGGCCTCGGGGTGGCGCAGTTCGCCGCTTCCGGTGCATGGATGCTTCTCGCCGTGGGTGCCGCTGTGGCGGTCGGCAGCATCGCGATGCTCGGGCAGATGGCATCCGTCGGTCGGGCCCGCGCCGAACTCGCCCGCAGCCTGCGCTCCCGGCCGGTCGTCGTCGTCGAAGCTCCACGCCCGGTCGTTGCTCCCACACCACCGGTGCAGACGACCTGGACGCCGGTGCCCGTGCCGAAGCCGCTCTATATGTCTCGTCCCGCGCCGGAGAGGTCGCTCGTCGCGTCCCTCGAAGCCGCCGCCGAGCTACGCCAGGCCGCCGCGGATGCCGAGCGCCGGCTCCGTGAGGCGCACGAGGCTCCCGAGGTCACACCGATCCGGCCCGCCGCATCCGCCGCTCCCAGTCGCTTCGCGCGCATGGGTTTCGTCGAAGAGCAGCCCGAAACGCACACCGACCTCGACGCCGTGCTGCGTCGCCGTCGTGCGTAGCCTGATCGTGGCCGGTCCGCTCGCTGGGAGTGTGCTGCTGCGCCGAAGCCCGCCCCGAAAGTGATAATGTAGCTACGCAGTACGGGCCCTTGGCGCAGTTGGTAGCGCGCCTCGTTCGCATCGAGGAGGTCAGGAGTTCGAATCTCCTAGGGTCCACCGGTACCGCAGAGACTCCCCGCGACAGGGCGACACCGCCGATGGAAACGGGGAGTTTTTCGTCGCGGCCGTGGCCGACAGCGGACAGATCGCAGACTCTCCGTCCGCATCCGGCGACCGGCCGGCCGACCGGAGGGTCTCCGCTCTCAGCGACACGTCCTGCACTGCGCCGGCTCGCGAGGGCCGACGGCGCCGAGAAGCGAGGGATCCACCGACCGTTGGCGGCGGTGTCCGCTAGGGTGGCGCTCGTGCCCGACAATCTGCCTGAGACCCAGAACCCGCCGCTGAACCAGACCGCGGCCGGGCCCGGCTCCGCGCAGGCGGCCCTCAGTATCCGCGGGCTGTACAAGCGCTTCGGCGAGCAGAATGCCGTCGATAATCTCACCCTGGATGTGCCGACCGGATCGCTCTACGGCCTTGTGGGGCCGAACGGCGCGGGAAAGACCACGACCCTCTCGATGGCTACCGGGCTGTTGAGACCGGATGCCGGCACCATCACGGTGCACGGGGTCGACGTCTGGCGCAACCTCATCGAGGCGAAGCGGCTCGTGGGCGTGCTTTCCGATGGAGTGCGTCTCTTCGATCGGCTCACCGGCGAGCAGCTCGTCACCTACTCCGGACTGCTCTCGGGAATGGATCGGTCGACGGTGGCCGAGCGGGTGGATGACCTGCTCCGGCTGCTCGACCTCCAGGGGGCGAGCGGCACGCTCGTGGTCGACTATTCGGCGGGCATGACGAAAAAGATCGCCCTCGCCTGCGCCCTGGTACATGCACCACGGCTTCTGGTGCTGGACGAGCCATTCGAGTCGGTGGATCCCGTGTCCGCGGCGAATATTCGGGACATCCTGCAGGGGTACGTGTCGTCGGGCGGCACAGTCATCGTCTCGAGCCACGCCATGGATCTGGTGCAGCGCATGTGTGACCACGTTGCCGTCATCGCGGCCGGCCGAGTGCTGGCCTCCGGCACGGTCGACGAGGTGCGCGACGGATCGACGCTGGAAGATCGGTTCGTCGAGCTGGTCGGCGGGCGGCACCATGCGGAAGGCCCGGAGTGGTTACGCATCTCCTGAGGCTTCGCCTTCTGGTCCTGAAGAACTCCCTATTGCGCAGCACCTGGCAGCTCGTCGCCGTGATCTTCGGCGCCCTCTACGGCCTCGGTGTGCTGCTCGGCGTCACGATCGGGCTCCTCGCGCTCAGCGGTGCACCGGTGACCATCGCCCGAACCGTCGTGGTGATGGCGGGCTCCGCGCTCGTGCTCGGCTGGGTGGTCATCCCCCTGCTCGCCTCCGGTATCGACCAGACCCTTGCACCGGCGCGACTAGTCACCTTTCCGATTCCGCTGAATACGCTGCTGCTCGGACTCGCCCTGAGTGGACTGGTCGGAGTGCCCGGGATCGTGACCACGCTCGGGGCGTTGGCCACCGCCGTCACCTGGTGGCAGCATCCGCTCATCGCGCTCCTTGCGGCGGTCTGCGCAGGGATCGCGGCTGCAACCTGCATAGTGGGGTCACGGGCTGTCACTACTCTCAGCTCTACCTTCACCTCTGGCCGACGGTTTCGGGAGGCGTCGGGATTTGTCGCGATCATCTCCCTGGTGCTACTCGGTCCGATAATCGTGTCGCTGTCATCGGGTATCCAAGGCTCGACGGATGCCTTCCCCGCCCTCGCGAATGTTCTCGCGTGGACTCCCCTCGGGGCGATCTGGGCCGTGCCTTCGGACGTCGCGCTGGGACACGGGGGAGTCGCCGCCCTGCACTTCCTCGTCGGAGTCGCCACGCTCGCATTGCTACTGGTGGTCTGGCGTCGCAGCCTCGCGCTCGCTCTCATCACACCGGCCCACACCTCCTCGCGCAGCCGCGGCAGGGGAAAGCTCGGGTTTTTCGCACTCCTCCCGGCTACCCCAGCGGCGGCCGTGGCCGCCCGTTCGCTCACCTACTGGATACGGGACCCGCGATACGCGCGTCAGTTGCTCGTCGTGCCGCTCATCCCCGCCCTCATGTTCTTCTACAGCCGCAATGGGCCCCTCGAGCTGCTCAACTCGATCGGTCCAATCGTGGCGCTGCTCCTCTCGCTGTCGATCTTCACCGACCTGTCATATGAGGGAACGGCCTTCGCGACCCAGATCTCGTCCGGCATCAGGGGCAGGGATGACCGGCTCGGCCGGGCCGCAGCCCTCGCCAGTTTCGGTCTGCCGATCGTGATCCTTTTCAGCGTCGGTTCGGTCTGGATCAGTGGTTTCTGGTCGGTGCTTCCCGGGCTTCTCGGGGTGTCGATCGGCATCTTTCTCAGCGGACTCGGGGTGTCGAGCTACTCCTCGGCACGAATAGTGATCCCGGTGCCTGGCCCCGGCGATAACCCCTTTAAGGCCGCTCCCGGGGCTGGTTTCACCACGGCGCTCACCACCTTTGCCACCTGGGGGGTGATCGGAGTGCTGGTGCTGCCCGAACTGATTCTCGCGGTGGTCGGCTCGGCAACCGGAGTGGACCTCCTGGGGTGGATCGGTCTCGTCGTCGGCATAAGCCTCGGCTCCGTGCTGATGGCGGTGGGCATCCGTCTCGGTGGCGCGCAGCTGGACCGGTCGGCACCGGAACTGCTACAAAGCCTGGCTCGACAGCGCTGAGAGTCCAGCAGTTGTGAGAACCCGACGCCCGGCCCAGCCCTACGACTCCCGGACGGCGCGGACGCGGCGGTGGCGGACCACGAGTACGGAGATCGCAGCGATCACGGCAGCGAATGCCAGCCAGGGCAGAGCCACTCCCACGACGACGAGCGCCCCGGACAGGAACGCCACGAACGACCCCCAGCCCGCGATGAGGCCGGAGAGGAAGGTCGCTGGCGTGCGTATCGGCGCGGTGGCAGCCGTGCCTAATTCGACGGTGAGGGTGGCGAGGTCGACCTGGTCGTCGAGGCCGCGCTTCTGGGCCTGCATGCTCTCCAGGGTGGCCTGGCGATCGGAGAGGGCTGTCTCGATGGAAATGAGGTCGGCGGTGGTGGTGGCGCGGGACATGAGTTGCACGAGCCGATCGACCGAGGTGGTGAGTGCGGTGATCCGGGCGCCGAGGTCCTGGGACTGGCCCGTGACATCCTGTGTCGACAGGGACACGTTTTCTACCCGACCCAGTTTCTGCAATTCTGCAAGCGCCGCGTCCAGCTTGGCGCTCGGGATGCGCAACACCAGCTGCGCCGTTCCCGGGTCGCCGCCCGTCGAGGGGTGCTCGTTCCGGCCATCGACGTGGCCCCCCGCAGCATCCGTGATTCCCACGGCTTTCTCGGCCGCGCTAGACGGCGTGTCCACGGTGATGGAGATCGTGCCGGTCGTGATCACTGCGCGGTTGGATGCCGGCTGGGGCACCGTGCCGGTGGTGCCGGTTCCCTTGCCGTCGGTGATGGTGCCGGTGGTCCCCTTTTCGGGCGCTACCGCCGGCGCGTCAGAGACCGAGCCGCCTGAGCTGTCTGACCGCGAGGATCCGGAGGATGCGCTGCACCCCGCGAGACCGAGCGCCGTAACGAGCAGGACCGACGTGACCAGTATTCGCCTCATCACCTCACGGTAGTTCGGTGTCCCGGCGAGCCGCTACCCAACGTTTTACCCGATTCGTACGTCAGCGAAGCGCGCGACTCTGAGGACCGCGGGGGAGCCTGGCGAGCGGGTCGACGACGCCACGGAACGGGTGGGCGACCGTGTCGACGAGCCCGCAACCTAGGCTGGTGGGATGGATACTCGCACCCTTGGACGCACCCACCGCACCGTCTCCGCTATCGCTCTCGGCACCTGGCAACTCGGAGGCGATTGGGGCGAGGTGACCGAGACGGATGCCCGGGCCGTACTCGACGCGTCCGCCGAGGCCGGTGTCACCCTCTTCGACACGGCGGATGTCTATGGTGACGGACGCAGTGAGCAGTTGATCGGTGCTTATCTCGCGGACCGGCCGGGCTACGGCATCACCGTCGCCACCAAGATGGGACGGCGTGAGGCGCAGGACCCGGCCAACTTCACACTCGCGAAGTTTCGCGCGTGGACCGACCGCTCCCGCACCAACCTCCGCACTGACACCCTGGATCTCGTTCAGTTGCACTGCCCTCCCACCACCGTTTTTTCTCGAGACCGGGTCTTCGACGATCTCGATACCCTCGTCGCCGAGGGTGCGATCGCCGCGTACGGAGTGAGCGTCGAGACCGCGGACGAGGCGCTCGCCGCCATCGCCCGACCGAATGTCGCGACCGTGCAGATCATCCTCAACGCCTTCCGGCTGAAGCCTCTGGATGCCGTGCTCCCGGCCGCGATCGTGGCCGGAGTCGGCATCATCGCCCGGGTACCCCTCGCGTCAGGGCTGCTGACCGGAAAGTACACCGCCGAGACCACATTCGCGGCGAACGATCACCGCAGTTACAACCGCGACGGCTCGGCGTTCGACGTGGGGGAGACCTTCTCCGGCGTCGATTTCGAACGGGGCGTGGCCGCAGCGCGCGAATTCGCCGCGCTGCTGCCGGGCGAGGCGGCAGCATCCGGATTCACCACCGCTCAGATCGCCCTCGCCTGGGTCGCCCAGCTCGACGGGGTGAGCGCGGTCATCCCCGGGGCGCGAAACCTTTCGCAGGCCGAGAGCAATGCGGCAGCGGGATCGGTGCCGCGGTTGAGCGGAGCATTCACCGCCGCAGTCACCGAGCTCTACGACCGCGAGTTCAGAGCGGCCGTGCACGACCGCTGGTGACAACCGGTGGTCGAGTAGGGCCCCGGTGGTCGAGTAGGGCCCTCGAGCGCCCGTATCGGGACCCGCCCGTATCGGGACCCGCCCGTATCGAGACTCAGTGTGCGTCCGGCTCCATCCCGGTCCGCACGCCGGATTCGAGTCCGGCGATCGCGGCCAGGTCCGTCGCATCCAGCTCGAAGTCGAACACGTCGAAGTTCTCGACGATGCGGCTCGCCGTCACCGATTTCGGGATCACCACGTTCCCGAGCTGAAGGTGCCAGCGGATCACCACCTGCGCGGCACTCCGGTCGTGCTTCGCCGCAATGGAGTCGAGAACGCGATCTCCGATCAGGCGCCCGCGCGCCAGCGGAGACCACGCCTCGGTGAGGATCCCATGGCTGGCGTCGTAGTCGCGCACCTCCCGCTGGGGAAGCCACGGGTGCAGCTCCACCTGATTGATCGCGGGCGCGATTGCGTTCCCGGTCTCGGCGAGCAGTCGGTCGATGTGGTGCGGTGCGAAGTTCGAGACCCCGATCGAGAGGGCGCGGCCGTCTGCCTTGATCGCTTCCAGTGCGCGCCAGGTCTCCACGAAGAGGTCCCTGGACGGCACCGGCCAGTGGATGAGATAGAGGTCGACATAGTCGAATCCGAGTAGCTCGAGGCTCGTGTCGAAGGCTCGGCGGGTCTTGTCGAAGCCGTGGTCGTCATCCCAGACTTTGGTGGTGACGAAGATCTCGCCGCGGGGCACACCCGACGCGCGAACGCCGTCACCCACTCCGCGCTCGTTGTTGTAGAGCGTCGCGGTGTCGATGTGACGGTAGCCCGCATCGAGGGCGACCTCCACTACGCGCGCCGCCTCGGCATCCGGCACCTTGTACACGCCGAGGCCGAGCTGTGGGATGTCGCGGCCGTCATTCATGGTGAGGACGGGCGCAGGTGTGTGGGTCATCACTCCATTATCCGAGGGTCGCCTGTGCGGTTATGCAGGTGCGCTCTCACGCGTCCCGCGCCCGTGGTGATTGTTCCCTTGCGACGCTTTCGTGCCTGCTCGAGCCGGCCCAGACCTGACGCAAGGGAACATTCGCGCACCGAAGGGCACTACACCCGTCTCGCAAGGGAGACACGCTCTAGCCGGGATGCGTCGCGATCGGCTCCGTATCGGGGATCGGGCTCGCATCGCGGCCGCGCAGGTCGGGGTGTGCCCGACGGAAGATCGTGGGGATGAGGAATCCGAGGCCCGCGAAGGTGGCCGCGACCCAGAAGGCCCCGGGGGCATGGAAGGTGTCGATGAGGAATCCGGCGACGGCTGAGCCGATCGCCGCGCCGATGAGTTGGCCGGTGCCCACCCAGCCATAGGCCTCGGCGGTCTCGCTGAATCGCACGCTCGAGGACACGATGGCGAACATCACGGCGAGGGCCGGTGCGATGCCGACGCCCGCGATCAGCAGGGTGACCGCGAGCCACCAGAAGTTGAGGGATGCCGCGGCCAGTGACATCCCGACGAAGATTGCGAACATTCGGCGCGCGAGCGCCCACGGGCCGATCGGGATGTGCCCGAGCGCGAGTCCGCCGATGAGGGATCCGGCCGCGAAGAGTCCGAGCACGACTCCCGCCTGCGGTCCGCTGTCTCCGAATGCCGAGACCACCCCGGCCTCGACCGCCGCGCATGCCCCGACGAGCAGGAATCCGGTGGTGGTCGCGAGTAGCACGGCCGGCTTCTTCAACACGGCCCCGAGATTGCGCTTGCTGCGCGGGATTCGTACGCGGCCGACCTCGGGAGACGAGATGAACCAGATGCCGCCACCGACGAGGAACGCGAGGGCTACGAGGATTGCGAGCACTGTGCTCACCTGGATGGCGAGGAACGTGGTGATCACCGGTCCGAGCACCCAGATCACCTCCTGGGCGGACGCGTCGAGCGAGAACAGCGGGGTGAGCTGTCGTGAGTTGACCATCTTCGGATAGATGGTCCGCACGGCCGGCTGGATCGGGGGAGTGCTGAGTCCGCCGACGAATCCGATCGCCATGTAGAGCCCGATCGGCAGCGCGGGAGCGAGCGCGATGGTGCCGACGGCCGCCGCGCACACGATCATCGTGAGCACCAGCACGCGGCGCATTCCCCAGACGCCCATCCACCGGCTCGTGAGGGGGCCTGCGATGGCTTGGCCGATGCTGGTGGCGGCGAGCACGAGCCCGGCGGCGAAGTATGTCCCGGCGATGTGCTCGATGTGCAGCAGGAAGGCGAGCGAGAGCATGCCGTTGGGGAATCGAGCCACCAGCTGGGCCGCCATGATGCGCGCAACCCCGCGCGTTTTCAGGAGGCTCAGGTAGGTCTTCACAAGGCTTCAAGCCTACCGGTCGGGCCCCGAATCACCGGTGTCGGATGTCGCGGATAGTGTCGTGATCGTGACGGTGGAAACTGTGCACAGCCTGTGCAAAAACCGGCGAACTTATCCACAAGCTGTGGATGACACGCCCACTACATGTGGGGTTACCGTTTTGTCGGAGGCCCGCTATATAGTGGTTACACCGCGGAACCCTCGCTCATTGATCGCCCCGTTTGAGGGGTGCGAAATGAAGGTTTCCGCACACTATTTCGGCCCCACCAGGGGCGCACGAGGGGAAGCAAACGTGACAATCACCGTAGTCAAGCGCAATGGGCAGCGTGAGTCGTATGACGCGAACAAGATCAACCTCGCGATCGAGCACGCCAGTGCCGGTCTCGACGAGAACATCACCTGGGTTACGCAGATCGCCAGCGAGCTCGAGCTGACCCTGTTCGACGGCATCAGCACCCAGCAACTCGACGAGGCTGTCATCCAGGTCGCCCTCCAGAATGTGAAGGATGACCCGGCCTTCGACACCGTGGCCGCACGACTGCTCCTCAAGACCATCTACAAGCGCGTGCTCGGTGATTATGAGAGTGCGGAGGAGCTGAAGGCCCTCCACGCCAGCCACTTCGCCGCGAACGTGACCCGTGGTGTGGAAGAGAAGCTGCTCGACTCGCGCCTCATCGAACTCTTCGACCTCACTGTGCTGGCGGATGCACTCGAGCCCGCGCATGACGAGTTGCTCAAATACATCGGCGTAGTCACCCTCAACAACCGCTACGGCATCAAGGGCCGCAACGGTGACGCGCTCGAGGTGCCGCAGTACTTCTGGATGCGCATTGCGATGGGTCTCTCCCTCAACGAGGTGAACCCCACCGAGCACGCGATCAAGTTCTACGAGAAGATGTCGCAGCTCGAGTACCTGGCCGCGGGATCTACCCTCGTCAACGCCGGCACCGTTTACCCCCAGCTCGCGAACTGCTTCGTCATGGAGATGCAGGACGACATGGAGCACATCGCCAAGACGACCCGCGATGTGATGTGGCTCACGAAGGGCACGGGCGGAATCGGCCTCTCGGTCACCAAGCTGCGCGCCCAGGGCTCACCGATCCGCTCGAACAACACCACCTCGACCGGCCCGATCCCGTTCATGCACACAATCGACTCGATTCTGCGCGCGGTCAGCCGCGGCGGCAAGAAGTTCGGCGCGCTCTGCTTCTACATGGAGAACTGGCACCTCGACTTCCCCGAATTTCTCGACCTTCGGCAGAACTCCGGTGACCCCTACCGCCGCACCCGCACCGCCAACACCGCGGTCTGGATCTCGGACGAGTTCATGAAGCGCGTACAGAACGACGACAGCTGGTACCTCTTCGATCCGCTCGAAGTGCAGGATCTCAACGAGCTCTACGGCAAGGAGTTCTCGGCGAAGTACAACGAGTATGTCGCCAGGGCCGAGGCCGGCGAGATGCACATGTTCAAGAAGATCACCGCCCGCGAGCAGTTCAAGTCGATCCTCATCTCCCTCCAGACCACCAGCCACCCGTGGCTGTGCTGGAAAGACACGATCAACAACCGTGCGCTCAACAACAACACGGGAACGATCCATCTCTCCAACCTCTGCACCGAGATCACCCTTCCGCAGGACGAGGACAACGTCTCGGTCTGCAACCTGGCTTCGATCAACCTGTCCCGTCACCTGCGCGTTCTAGAAGCTGGCGAGCTCGGAGCGGGTGGTCTTGCGGTCGATTTCGGCAAGATCGAAGAGAGCGCCCGCCTCGCCGTGCGCCAGCTCGACAATCTCATCGACATCACCCGATCCTCGGTCCAGGAAGCCGACTTCTCCAATGAGCAAAACCGAGCGGTCGGTCTCGGCGTCATGGGGTTCACCGATGTCGTCGAACGTCTCGGCTTCAGCTACGAGAGCGAAGAGTCCTACGACCTGATCGACGAGATCCTGGAGCACGTCTCCTACGCGGCGATCGACGAGAGTGCCAACCTCGCCAGGGAGCGAGGCTCCTACCCGAACTTTGAAGGGTCACGCTGGTCGGAAGGCCTCGTACCTCTCGACTCGATCGCGCTGACCGAGGCGGACCGCGGCATGGAGATCAAGGTCAATCGCACCACCCGTCTCGACTGGGACGCCCTGCGCCTGAAGGTCAAGGGTGGAATGCGCAACGCGACGCTCATGGCGATCGCCCCCACCGCATCCATCGGGCTTGTCGCCGGCACGACGCCGGGTCTCGACCCGCAGTTCTCGCAGATCTTCAGCCGCTCCACCTCGAACGGCAAATTCCTCGAGGTGAACCGCAACCTGGTGGCCGACCTGCAGGCGCTTGGCATCTGGGACACGACCCGCGAGGCGATCCTGCGCAGCCAGGGCGACATCCAGAACATCGCGGCTATTCCGGATCACATGAAGGCCACGTACAAGACGAGTTTCCAGCTCTCGCCGTACTCCTTCCTCGAGGTCGCGGCCCGTGCCCAGAAGTGGATCGACCAGTCCATCAGCCGCAACATGTACCTCGAAACGCGTGATCTCGGCGACATGATGGACATCTACTTCGCGGCCTGGGAGCGTGGCGTCAAGACCACTTACTACCTGCACATGAAGCCGCGTCACACGGCCGAGCAGTCCACTGTGAAGGTGAACAAGTCGGAGCAGATCGGTGGAGGAGCCGGCGGCGCTGTGCGAAAGGGCTTCGGCTCGGCTGGTGCTGCTGTACCGGCCAGCGCACCCGCTGCGCCACTTGCCTCTGCATCGGCTGGCTCCGCACCGGCGGCTTCTGCACCCGCTGCTTCTGCACCCGCTGCCTCTGCACGTGGTGTGGGAGACGCGGCTCCGGCGCCCAAGCGCGGCTTCGGTGGGTTCGCTCCCAAATCGGGAGAGTAGACAGTGAATAACGACGCCGTGGTATGTGACACAGCAGTATTCGAATACGAAGTACCGATCGATCCGATGGACGACTTTCAGTGCGACAGCTGCCAGTAGCACGCAGCTAGCGGATCTCGATACCGGCGGATCCCGATTCGGGCGCTAGGGCGCCCTACTCGATCAGCATTACCCGTAAAGACCTACTCGATCAGCATTACCCTTTGAAAGTCTGACAAGAAAGAAGCACAGCACATGGGAATTCTCGGAACCGGCCTGCAAGAGGGGCTGCTGCTCAAACCGATCCGCTACCAGTGGGCTATGGACCTGTACGACCAGGCCGTTGCGAACACCTGGTTCCCCAACGAGATCCAGCTCGGCGAAGACATCGCCGATTTCAAGAAGATGACGGATGAAGAGCGTCACGCTGTGACGTTCCTGATGAGTTACTTCAACCCGAACGAGCTTCTCGTCAACAAGGCGCTCGCCTTCGGCGTGTACCCGTACGTGAACGCGGCCGAGTGCAGCATCTACCTGGCGAAGCAGATGTGGGAGGAAGCCAACCACTGCATGTCGTTCGAGTACGTGCTCGAGACCTTCCCGATCGATCGCGAGGCCGCCTACGGCTCGCATGTCAACATCCCCTCCATGGCGAAGAAGGAGGAGTTCGAGATCAAGTACATCCGTCGTATGACGGAGAAGACCCTCGATATCACCACCACCGAGGGCAAGAAGGACTTCGTGCGCAACCTCGTGGCGTACAACGTCATCCTCGAGGGACTCTGGTTCTACTCGGGTTTCATGGTCGCCCTGTCGTTCCGCCAGCGCAACCTGCTTCGCAACTTCGGATCGCTCATGGACTGGGTGGTGCGCGACGAGTCACTTCACCTCAAGTTCGGTATCAACCTCATCCTGACTGTGCTCGAGGAGAACCCCGACCTGCAGACCGAGGAGTTCGCCGCCGAGATCAAGCAGATGATCCTGGATGCGGTGGAGCTCGAGGAGCAGTACAACCGGGACCTGCTTCCGGGCGGTATCCTCGGCCTCAACTCCAACTACATCAACCAGTACGTCAAGTACCTGGCCGACCGTCGTCTCGAGGAGCTCGGCTTCGAAGCCGAGTACAACGTGACCAACCCGGCCAAGTGGATGGCGACCGCCAACGACACCCTTCAGCTCGTCAACTTCTTCGAATCGACCAACACGTCGTACGAGTCGAACGCGTCGGCTACGGTCGGGGCGAAGTAGAACGCTACGCGGTGGGCATCACTCTCGCGCGGGTCGACTGGCTCGACCCGCGCGCGTGCTCCCTGCGGGCGTCCTTAGACACTGAAATGAGTGAGATTTACGCCGGGAGTTTCACCGACTACTCGCCAGCGGTGAAAAACCTGTTGATCGCAGCCTTCGCGGTGGACCCATCGACGGTCGTCGCCACAGTGCTCGTGATCGATGCGGGGAGCGGCATCCCGGTCGGTCATGCGGGG
>Ga0209724_1003312_pt1 | contig 13220 bp, 17 predicted proteins | sample grotaG_FD_184143 | JGI IMG/M metagenome (GOLD analysis project Ga0209724, IMG submission 184143) | Glacier valley bacterial and archeal communities from Borup Fiord, Nunavut, Canada, to study Microbial Dark Matter (Phase II) -... | ecosystem: Environmental > Aquatic > Freshwater > Ice > Glacier ... | reverse complement strand
AAAATACCGCCGTTACTACACGAAAAGCCGTTTTTAAACGCACGAAAAGCCGTTTTTACTACACGAAAAGCCGTTTTTACTACACGAAAAGCCGTTTTTACTACACGAAAAGCCGTTTTTACCACTTGTAATATGTTGATTTACAACATGTTATGAGCCCTACAAATAAGACAAATAACTCAAATAACACAAATTGTGATTCGCGCGAAGAAAAAAAGCTTTTAGAGTGTGGATAACTCGGTTCGGTCCGAACGGCGCAGCCCAAACAAAAACAACAAAGTCCTAGAAGCCAGTAATTTGCGCGCATAGTAAATAAACTATGTAATTGGTATTCAATAGCTTATAAACAATAATTGCCGAGCTTATGTACTTCTTTGGGCCGGGGAGTGCTGGGCTTGTGCCAGCCGCTCCAAGTGCCGTATTTTGTCTAATGGCTGACCATACTTTCCGCTTAAAAAATACCCCTCTGGGCGACCTAGTTGTCAAATTCTACCAGATTGAACCCTACAGCCCGCGTGCGTTTGAGCTAGTTCTCCAACGAGACTTTCTTGTCACGTCCATCCCAGGTTCGGGCGGGAGCTGGGGCACCTTGTTGTACCAAGGAATGGTAGATGATGTCACCATAGAGCCATGGGATGTTTTCCTTTTGCACATGCAATGCACCCACTGCAACTGCGTACGCGTTGAGCGCGGCATCTAGCCGTTCGTTTCCAATCCCTAAATGCTTTTTTCGCCGTCGCGGTAGCGCTTGCGGACTTCGGCCCGGTGGTCGTCGCGCCAGGCCTGCACGATGTTGGCCAGCAGGTCGGTCAGGCTCACGTCCACGCCGGGCAGGTTCACGACCGTGGCCAGGGCGCGGTGCAGCTCGACGGGCAGGTACACGCTTTGCTTCTTGGTGGCCTCCTTCGCCGGGGTGGTGAAATAGGCCAAATCCCGCCGCTCAGGCGACGCAGCAGCAGCGGAGGTACTCAGAGTTGATTGCGGTGCTTCAAGGGCCACAGAAGCCGCCGCAGCTGCCGGAGCCGAGGCAACCGGTACGGGCAGCTGCTGACCAGGCACTGCAGGAGAAAGACCCTCCGTTGCGGAGGTTGCTGACTGCTCGTGGCTGATGTTTTTGATGAAGTCAGCGACCTCGGAGTTGGGCGTTTTTTCAGTCATGATGGGGCGGTGGCAAAGGAAAAAGTAGCAAAGGGTTTAAGCTCCTAACGAGGATAAAGGGCCAGGTGTTTAACCATTAATTGCTTTACTTTTATTGTTTTGTACTTATATATTTATAAAGCTAAACAGCTAAACAAGTAAAGCTGAAAAATTAAATACCTTTTCAGCTAAACAGCTATGATTTTGTACCGGGTTAGCTATTTAGCTATGATAGTGCAGTAGCTAGCGTAGTAGCACGGGAGCCGAACCAGCCGAATCCTAGCAGCCCCCTTTGCCGTATGTTCTATTTGGACGGAGCAAGACGTGTTGATAGTGCCTATCAACGTCTTGCTTTTTGCTCCTATCGTCGCAAAAAGACCCTGCCGCATGGACGCTATGCCTGCTCAATTACCGATTCCCAAACGGCCCCGCGTGGGCAAGTCCCGGGGTGGCCGTAAGGAAATTCCCGAGGCCGAAAAGCGGACGAAGCGCATTGTACTGCACGTTACGGAGGCCACTTATGCGACGCTCAAAGAGCAGTCGAAAGCAAGTGGCCGGCCGCTAGCGGTTCTGGTTCGGTCGATGACCCGGCCCCAACGGCGGATGCTGACGCCGGAGCAATTCGGGGTGCTGCGCCAACTCGCGGGCATGGCCAACAACCTGAACCAGCTGGCCAAGCGCGGGCACCAGGACGGGTTCGGGGCCGTGGCCGACCAGGTGGCGCAGGCGGCCGCCCAGCTGAGCGGGCTGCTCGATGAATTCACCCAAACGGCCGGCGCGGATGATTAGCCGGACCGTCATCGGCCGCAGCTTCGGGGGGCTGGCGCGCTACTTAGTCGAGGGACACAAAGGCCAGGACACCGACAAGCAAGCCGAGCTGCTGAGTTCGGCCGGGGTGCGCACGGACACAGTGGCGCACATGGTGGCCGACTTCAACCTGGGCCGGCAGCTGCACCCGGAGTTGGGCAAGGCCGTGTGGCATACCTCACTCAGCTTTAACCCCGACGACGCAGCCAAGCTCACGGGCGAGAAGATGCGCGAGATAGCCGAGGACTACCTGCAGGAAATGAAGCTGACTGGCACGCAGTACGCCATCATCCGGCACCGCGACCGCCCTGGCCACGAGCACGTCCACATCATTGCCAACCGGGTGGCCGACGACGGGCACACCATCAGCGACAGCAACAGCTTTCTGCGGTCGAAAGAGGCCCTTACCAAACTGATTCAGCGGCACGAGCTGACCCCGCCCCGGGGGCTGCGGGTGGAAAAGCAGCACCCCGAACACTTGGAAGGGGTGGACAAAGCCAAGCAGGAGGTCAAGGTGGAGTTGCAAAAGGCACTGGCCACGGCCACGGACCGGCCGGCGCTGCTGGCCACGCTGCGGGCGGAACAGATTACGGTCCGGGAATACGCCACGAAGGCCGGCACTGTCGTCGGCATCGGCTTCGAGAAGGACGGGCACTCTTTTAAAGGGTCGGCCGTATCGCGGGAGTATAGTCTAGCTGGCATCGAGAAGCAATTGGCCGCGAACCAGCTCGCCCAGCAGGCCGAAAAAGCCCGTCAGGAGGCCGCGCAGGATGCCGCGCAGGAAGCTGCGGCCCAGGCGCAACGGCAAGCAGGGGCGCAACTCGCCGCCCAACGCCAGGCGGCTGAACAGGAAGCGGCCCAGCGGCGCGAAGCGGAGCGCCAGGTCGCGCAGGCGGCAAAAGTCCCGGAGCTACCCGCCGTAGAACGCAAATGGCAGGCTGATTACCAGAAATATATAGCCGACTTAGCCCAGCAAAACGCCCCCGTTCAGGCCCGCAATAAGGTTATCGACTCGTACAGCACCTATTTGCAAAAGCACCCGAACGAGGAAGGAATAACCGCCGTGGTGCAGGCGATGAAGGGCGACCCACGCACGGCGGCGCTGAAGGCCGAGTTAGACCGCCAGGTGGAGGCCCGGGCGACGCACGCGAAACAGTGGGCCGACAGCTACGGCCAGCAAGCAGCGTTGCAGGAACAGGCCAAAGGTGGCTTTTTCGGGAAAAACGACGCCTCCCGGGAGGCGGAGGAAAAGCTGAAGTTCCTCATCGAGAAGGACCGCCCCCTGCCCGGCCTCTTGGCACCGGCCCTGCTTGAATTTGCCCGCGCTGCGAAAGCGGCGGACCGCCAGCCCCCCGCCGTTGGGTTTGAGGCCCGCGCCTATTACCAGCCCGAGCAAGTGGGCCTGAGTCTGGCTGCGTACGCCGCCAAGCGTGAGGCCGAGCGGCAATTGGTGGTGCGCGTGAGTGAGCCAGTGAGTGAAATTCAGACGACGGGCCGCGCCGAGATACTGCGCAACACGCTCACCAGCAAAGGGGCCACGGTATCGATGAACCACACCCTCGATGGCCAGGGCAATCGGGTGAGCGAAGTGGTGGTGCAGTACAGCGTGCAGCAGCCCCGCCACGAATTAAAGGACATTAGCTTCGTGCTGGATTCGGTCGCCAAACTGCCGGGGCACCAGGTGCAGGAGCGCGAGGCCGACCGGGCGCAGCGCCAAGCCCCCGTCCAGCGGGACACGCAGCCGGCGCAAGCCCGCACCCAGGGGCCGCGTCGTGGCCAGGGAACGGGAATCGAATAGGTTCTTTAGCGGTTAACCAGGTAGTTGCTCCACCCGTCATCCAAGCATATGCCCGCGCTAGCTGTTTCTGATTCGCTTACGGCCTTTCTCGGTCAGCTTTCCTCGCCCGCCTTCCAAGAAGAGAACCGCCGGCAACTCCGCGCCAAGGCTGCCGCCGCCCATACATTCCTGGCGTACCGCGACGCGCAGGGCCGCTACATTCACGACTACCCCGCCACGGGGGAGAAGTACGAGATGTTGCCCACGACGCCCCGAACGCGCCGGCTGCTGGCGGAGTAAGGGGCTAAGCATTGGTTAATCATCGGTCGTTTTACTCGTTTTGCAATTGCAAAACGACTGGCCGGCAGCCAGCGTAACGCGAGAGCGGCGTATTCGGAGCCTGGGCCAGGCCCCGAGGTAAATACGCGACTCTCGCCGTCTTAAAACGCCCTTTTTAGGGGTAAATACGCGGTTTTTGGCGTATCTTGTAGTATGACAGGAAGCCAGAAAAGACAGATGCGCAAGCGGTTCTGCGCGCACCTTTACCCGGTTAAAACTTTCCGAGGCGACCCCACCCGACCGGCCTACACCTTGTACAGCTTGAATGATTACCCGACCTACTTGGCGGCGATGAATGAGCTAGACGAGCTGATAGACCAGTGGCCTCGGAACCGGCCGCGCACCGTGGCCCTGCTGGCCGTGCGCCAAGCGTTTTTCGACAACGGGGCCACGCATTGGGAGGTGCAAATGGTGTACGACGAGGACCAGGAGAACGTGCACGGCCTGATGCTCAACGAGCGCAGGCGGCGGCAGTGGGTTGACCCGGAGAAAGCTGCCCGTCACGCTCAGCGTTTCGCGCTGGCCGAGGCGGCGCTAGTCGAAAGCCAGCGCCGCAAGCAAGGCCCCCCGACCGGAAAAGGGCCGCAGCAGGTACAGCAGCAGGCGAAAGCCTTGGTATTTGCTCCAGCCCAGGCCCGGCCAAACAACCGGCCCGCCGCCCGCTCCCGCGACACGGCCGCGCAGCTGCAACGCGACCCGCTGGCCTACCAGGCGTCGGTGAACGAGTTGGACGCGCTGCTGGAGCACTGGCTGTACAAGCGGAACCGCATTCTTTACTTGCTGGCCACGCATGAGGCCCTGGCGCAGCGCGGCGGCCGAGCGGCCGATGAATCCCAGCTACTCGACCCCGGCAACCCCGCCCACCAGACCGACCGGGCGCAGCGACTGGCGCGGGCCGCAGCGCGGGCGGCCGACCCGCAGCGAGCCGACCGCCACCACCAGGCCGAGCGCGAGGCCCGCAGCTGGTTAGAGTGCCGGAAACTATACGCCAAGCCGTGCTGATGAAAACCCCCTATTTCGATAAATAGGGGGTTTTAGGACCTTTTACATCCTGTAAACGGTCGTTCATAGCATGTAAAATCCTGCGCCCACGAGTTGGAGAGTTTGCCCTATTTGTTTAACAACACCCAAAGAGATTCGCCAGACGACCCAGCAGCTTTTGCCCTTCTACGTGCCAGCAGCCCCAGCCGAAACGAAATAGCCAGGCACTACCGCGTTATCAGGGGCACGGAGCAGCGCGCTAACGGTAAAATGCCTTAATCCTTCACGGTGGCATACAGGGCCACTACCGGCCGCATTCCCAGCGCGGGCATATTGCTCGTAAAGCTGGGTTTGGTCCAGGGGGCTTGGCTGGTGCGCCGGAAATAGAGCTGGGCCCCATACTTCATGGCCCCCCCGAAGCTGATGCGCTGCGTGAGGTCGGGACCCGCCGGCATCGGGTTTTTTATCCACTCCAGCGCCAGCAAAAAGTCTTCGTTAAGCACCAAATGGTCGGCCGTGACGTCGGCACTCAGCACGCCGGCCTCGGGCGTAGCGGTTATCAGCACGTCGCGCGCCAGGAGCTTTTCGGTCGTGGGCAGGCCCTGGGCATCCAGGCGGTAGATGTTCAGACGAAAGGTGAGGGGGCCCGCCTCGTTTTTGAGCACCACTAAGTGCAGGCTTTGCAACAGGGCGGGCCGGTGTTGCAGGTGCACGAGGCAGCCCAGTTCCGTGCCCAGCTCGTTGGCGCCCATGTGAAAGTTCATGCGCGGCATGGCCTTGGCCAGTCCCGCAGTATTGGGATGCTGGTAAGCCCCGGCGGCCGTCACGCTCACCTCGTTGAGCACCACCGGTTCGGGCACCAAACCGATGACCGGCGCGGCCAGCAGGGCTGCGAAGGGAAGCAGCAGCGGTTTGAAGCCCACGCTGGAAATGCGCACCGTATCGGCTGCGTAGGCCGCACTATAGGGCAAACGGTAGCGGCCCTGCTCGTCGCTCACCGTGCCCAGGCCGCGCTGAGGAAGGCCAATATTAACGAAGGGAATGCCCTGTCCAGTGGAGCGGCTGCTGATGGTACCCACCACCGGAACCGTAGATTGAGCGTGCGCTGGGGCCAGCAGTGCCAGCAAACAAAACAGCAGCGGTAATTGGCGTAGCATATGACAAATTGAGCGTTGAAAAATCCGATGCGAACCGCTTCCACGATTGCTAAGTATGGGGGCCGCGCCAGGCACCTAAGCTACTGCACCCGCAAGCAAGATGCGCGGACGCCAGAATGGTTGCCCAGAACTCCCAAGAGCGCGAGGCCCGCAGCTGGTTGGCGTGTCAGAAACTGCACGAAAAATGAGGCCTCACACCGGAAAAGTACCACGCCGGCCGCGCCCCGAAAGGAAGCCCAAAACCGGTACTTATTCCAAGAGTTGTCCGAGAACTCATGTTATCCTATGTTCAGACACGACCTCTTACTTTAGGTCAATGAAGGAAAGGAGTGGCGTAAGATTCTTCTATTATGGGGCGATAGAGCCCGTTTAACATGACAATCCCCACTCTTTTCTAGGGTCACTTTGGACAGTTCCAGTAGGCCATGAGCCTGTATCAGGATAGTAAAAGACTCCCTAGAAGTCCTTTATCGTGCTTTTTTCCCACCTTTTTACTCCTTCAGTCAATGGTTATCGCCCCTTCGTTGCCCGTTGTCGGCCTGGACGTGAGCAAGGCCACGCTCGCCGTCTGTTACCAAATAGATGACCTGGTCAAGCACCTGGAAGTCAGCAATAATAAAGCGGGCTTTCAGCAGCTGGTCAAGGCCTGCGGCGCGCAGTGCCGGTTCGTGATGGAAGCCACCGGCACGTATAACCTGGCCCTGGCCTATTACCTGCACGAGCAGGGCGGACAGGTGGCCGTGCTCAATCCGCTCGTCATCAAGCGCTTTATCCAGATGCATTTAAGCAAAGGCAAAAGCGACCGCAAAGATGCGCAGTGGCTGTTGCGTTACGGCCAGCAGCAACCCGTGAAGGTTTGGCAGCCGGACGAAGCGGTGCTGGTCGAGTGTCGGCAACTCGAACAGGTGAGCGAGCAGCTGCTCAAGCAAAAAACCATGGTCAGCAATTCCCTGGAAGCGTTGCAACGCCAACCGGTCATCAGCAAGCTCGCGCTGAAGCGCCTGCAACAGATGCTCAAAACCTTGACCCAGCAAGTAGCCCTGGTCGAAACCGAACTGCTGACCTTATTAGAACAGCGCTTTGCGGCCCAGATGACGCTGCTGTGTTCCATTCCCGGCATCGGGCGCAAAACAGCGGGCATGCTGCTGCTCTTTGCCGGCGGCTTCACCCGCTTTGATAACTACCGGCAAGTGATTGCCCTGGCGGGTCTGTCGCCCCGCGAGCACACCTCGGGCACGAGCATCCGCGGCAAGGTGCGCATCACCAAAATGGGCGGCGGGCTGATTCGCGGCAAGCTGTTCATGTGCAGCTTCTCGGCCAAGAAAACGAACGCGGCCTGTGCGGCCCTCTTTGACCGACTCGTGGCCAAGGGCAAGAACAAGAAGCTGGCCTTAATCGCCGTCTGCAACAAGCTGCTCAAGCAAGCCTTCGCCATCGTCAAATCGGGCGTGCCCTACCAAGCTGATTTTAGCTCAAAAATCACCCTCACCCCTTAACTTTTAACACAGTTCATGTTAAGGGACGAAAAGAAGATGAGGGAAGCCGTAGTTGGACTTCCCCACTGCCCCCAAAATCCTGTTTGCCCAGGCCCCGGAAAGGCGTCTGTTTCGAGTTTACGAAACTCATCCACTTTACCCGTTTCGTAAACTTTGAATCGTAGACGAGTTTCGTAAACGCACCAGGCCCTGCAGCGGCCTGCTGCAGGGCCTGGTGCGGAGCAGCTGCTCGCAGTTTAAGACAGGGAGCGTATTTACAGTAGGTCCCAAATGCTTCCGCCGCGCTCTTCGAAGCGGATAATGCCTTCTGCTTTGGTGAGGTAGATGCGGGCTACGGTGCGTGGGGAAGTCTCAGGAGTAGTAACGGTGAACGTGCTCTGAATCACCTGTTGGTAGGTGCGCCCAGCAAAAGTGGCTGGGGACAGATTGAGTCGGCCGGCATCAACTTCCTTCGCCGGCAGATTAAAGCCGGCGAGGCCCCAGTTCATGCCCACCCGGTAAGCATTATCCGGTGCCTCGGCCGTGATGAACAAGCCGTGCAGCGCTTCACGAGGCACCGATGCCGAATCAGTGCGTTCAATCACAGCGCTGCGCATTTCCCACCGATAGCCCGGACAATCGGTGTTGCTGTGTACCTGCACAATCGTGTCCTGATGGGTTCTGACGCGGTAGGTGCGCTCATAGCCGGTGGCCGCGTTGCGAAAGCGTAGCACCTTATTGAGTGGATAGGGCGCGGCCCAGGCGCGCTGGGTGTCGGTGAGCGTGTAGCTGGGCGGTTCACCGCACGTATTGCAGCCAGGGCAGCCCGTGAGTAGCAAGGTAGCCCCAGCCAGCAGGGCCAGTAAGCGGGAGAAGGAAAGGAAACGCATAGGACCAGGCTGGTAGAGTAGGTTCATTTTAACGGTGATTTAAACAGCCACTGCCTTTCAGATAGGGCCAAATCAGGGCCCGCTAGCGGACCCTGATTTGGTTCCAAGACATTTTGTAAACGAGCGTTTAAGAAATGCCTCACTAATCAAGCCAGCGCAGAGTCACTGCAAAAGTAAACTATTAGTTACTTTTGCAGTGTTTACCAGTCACAAGACGCATGGCAATGACGACCACTGAGTTAATTAAGCTGTTAGAGAAGAACGGCTGGGTTAACGTGCGGGATGGCAAGCACAAGGTGTTTGAACACCCCGACAAAAAGACGCTCTCCGGCCGGCCACTCGTCGTAAGTCACGGCAAGCAGGAAATCAAACCAGGAACCCTGAACAGCATCTTGAAAGACGCAGGACTAAAATAGCCGCCCGAATAACGCAGCGCCTCCTACCAGGGTAGGCTCGGGGCGCGGTAAAAACCTAAGACCTTAACTGCTTTTAATATGAAGACGGTAAACTTTCTAGTCGAGAAAGTGGCGGGTGGGTACACTGCCTACGCCCAGGATTTCAGCATCTTGGCCGAAGCCGACACGTTGAAGGAGGTGTACGCCGATGCCCAGGAAGCGCTGGCAGCGCAATGTGAGGCAACGGGGGAAAACACCGCCAACTTTCAGCTGGTGTTCAAGTACGATTTTGCCACCCTCTTCGAGGTATACAACATTGTGAACGTAAAGGCCCTAAGTGAGCGCTTGGGGATGAATAACAGCTTAATCAGCCAGTATATCAGTGGCAAGAAAGAGCCCGGACCCAAGCAGAAGGCCAAGATTGAGCATGGCCTGCACGAGTTTGCGAAAGAGCTGTTGCAGTTCTCGTTTGCCTAGATTTTGCCGTGACCCTGACCACCGAAGCCGAGTACAAAGCCGCCGTGAAGGAATTCCGGACGCTGGCCACCGACGAAGAAGCCAACTACGCCCAGCTGCTGGTGCTGCGCGACGCCATCCACGCCTTTGAAGAGGCCAATGGCCACAACCCCGGCCCCCCCACGACGGTCGCGGGCCGGCTGCAAGTGGAAATGTTCAAGCGCCACTTGAAACAGCAGCAGTTCGCGCAGCTGCTGGAGGTGGGCGAGTCGCGCCTGAGCGAGGTGCTGCGCGGCCGGCGGCCGGCTAACGGCGACTTTCTGCGCCGGATGTACAAGAAGTTGGGCATCCCGGCCGAAGAGGTGTTGGAGCTGACGGCCTAATAGGAGGGTAAGCGGGTGTTCGGGACCTGTTAAAATGCGAAAGAGCCGCTGCCATGACGATTCAAAACGAGGCGGAGTACCAGTTGGGCATGAGCCGCTTGGAATCCCTTGACAGTACTAACCCCGATAATTTGGCGGAGATGGAGGCGCTGGGCAACGCGTTGGAGGCCTACGAAGACCGCCAGGGCCACGCACCACTGTGGCCCCATGCGCCCAGCGCCCGAATCCAGCTAGCTGCCCAGGGAGCCGAGCACGGCCCCGGCCACGACCCCCGCACCGACCACTTGCGGCCGGTCATCGGCTTTTTGTTGGCCAAGGGCAACCGCCCATCGCACTGGTGGCACGAGAGCGGATTTTGGTTTGACCAGGGCGGCGAGTTGCATTACACCTTTACCGACCCCATCGACGCGGCCGAACTGCGCGAGCACTTTGCCTTTCCGCCCTCGATACACCTCTGCGACGACGGGACGATACAGGACGGGCTGAACCACTTCGCCATCTACTACGACCGACCCGCCAAGCCTTTTTCCTTTGAGCTGCCGCAAGCCATTTCTTAAGATTGCTTTTGGGGTTAACGGATTGACTAGTCAATGATTAGGCGGTGACTAGTCAAGGAGGGGTTAAGCATGACTAGTCAGAACGCGCAAACTGTTTACTTTGTAGCTTCTGACTAGTCACCGCCTCGATGGACAACACCGCTACTTTTTTGACCATAAAACAAGCTGCTCAGCAGGTTAACAAGTCGGAGCAAACTATCCGGCGACTAGTCAAGCAACACGCCAAGACTAGTCATGTCCAAGTCGAAGCAACCCCCAAGGGCAACACGTATCTGATTAGTCAGACGTTCCTCGCGCAGCAATACCCCAGCCCCGCCGAGCAACTGCCGGCGCTCATCGAGCTGGCCCAGGTGCCGGAGCTTGCCCAGCTGCAACGACAGCTGGCGGAACGCGACCAGACCATTCAACAGCTGCAACACCGCCTGCTGGAGCAGAACGACGTGCTGAACGCGCTGACTAGTCAGGTGAATAGTCAGCGCATCGGACGCATTGAGGAACTGCTACTTAGCCAAAACGAGCAGTTGGGCGAGCTGCAAAAGCGACTGCCGGAGCCAGGGGAGGTCCCGCTAGCACTGCCCGCGCCGGAGCCGGCCAAGCAAGGACTTTGGCAGCGGCTATTCGGCAAGTAGATTCGTAAACAAACAGGGCAAATCCTCCGACTCATGGACGCCGCCGATACCCTCATTCTGGTGGAATACCAGCCGCGTCACTGGCGGGTGATGTACCCCACCGTCGTCTTGCAGCACGAGGCTTTGTTTCAGCAGGGGAAAGCCCTGCACACGGCCGCGCCGCTGGAAGCGGAGCGCATCTACCGGCAGGTCATGGCCGCGTGTGGCGAGCTGCACCTAGACGCGGTTTCCCACTTGGGCATATTGCTCAACAACCGGACGCCCGGTCTCGGCACCACCTATCTGGCGCAGGCATTCCTACGGGCGCGGCTGATTTTCCCCGACACGTTTGAGGAAGGCCGGGACTTTCTCTTGTATGAATCCACCGGCAACGGGTTCGTGCTCACGGCCTACTACGTGATGGGGCTGGAGCTGCAAAAAGTGAAGCGCTGGGCCGAGGCGCTGGCCCTGTTCGAGTTTCTGGTGCAGGTCAATCCGAAAGACAACCACGGGGCCGGCCGCTGGATTGGGCCGCTGAAGGAGCGCCTGGCTGAAGCTTCCCGCTAGGGCTTAGCGTGTAAATCCGCCCGATTGGAAGAGCAGCCCCCACCCAGGCGTCGCGTTATTGTCGGTTTCAACGCTCACTTTATGGCTAATCACATGACTAATCAGCTGACTAGTCAACGTAGTAAGTCATTTGGTAATGAATGGATTATGTATTGATTCAGCCGGTCACGTCTTCTGATTCCTCCGCCTACGCGAAGAGCGAAGCACTGTCCGCAGCGGTACGCTCTTCGCGCAGCAATTGGTCCATGCGGGCATTCTCTTCGGCAGTGAAACCCAAGTCGGGGATGGGCAGTGGCTGCGTCGGGGCTACCGTGTCCAGGAAGTGCTGCACCCCCCAGCGCTTGATATCGGCCGGGGAATAGCAGGTGAGCTGCCCCCACCGGAGCGGAGGGATGGTTTCAGGAACCGTAGGGGCAGCCATTAACTTAAAACGGAAGTGGGAGCTACTGGGAAGGGCTCGCGTCGAATAACGGGCCGTTTGCGGGCTTTTTAAGGCCCAATACGGTGAGTAGCAAGCCCGATAGAGAGGACTTAGCTTTAACCTTGCCGGTCTTGATATCGTGCGCAAACTTATTGCAAGCGGCCACATGGGACGGGCTGGACAGTATTTGCGTCACCAGGTCGGGCGTGATGATGCCCAACTGCGCGAGCAGCCGGCCGGCGTTCTCGACCTGGTGCTGCTGAAGGCCAGCCGGAGCCATCGCGCCCGGTACCAGCTCAAAGGGGATGGTTTCAGCCAGGGCTTGCGACTTGACCGTGAAGAGGATGTTTTTGAAGGCTTTACCCTTCTTTTCTAGCTTGTAGCTGACGTGAAGTTCCGTGTGCTCGTTGATTTGCTTAACCGCGATGTCCAAGACCTTGCTTTTCAAATCGCTGATTCTTTCGGCTTTGTCATTTCCCTTCTCGTCAAGCAGGCCGAGCATTCTCTTAAATTCCTCTATGTCATACTTTTTCGTTTCGCCCAGGTCTTTCCATTGGCTACACAGCGGGTAAATGCGCTTGGCGTACTTGCTGGTGAGACGAAGTGCAGCGGCTAGGGCGTAGCTGGTGAAGTTGTTTTTGAGTTCAAACAGATAGGGTAAGATGTGTCTGGTTAGGTCAAATTCAATGACTCCCTGCCCTTTGAGGTAGCGTATCCGTTGGAACATCCAGAGCTGCTGATACTCGTTGGCGTCTTCCACTTCCAGCATACGAGAACCCATATCAGCCGTGGCTTTTTGTAAGTAAGCCCCATTGTATCGCTTACCCGTCAGGCTAGATAATTCCAGAATGTCTAGTCGATAGACAGTATCTGTTTCTCCCTTCCGCAGCTTGGAGATAATAAAAAACAGCAAGTCTAGCTGCAACTGCGTGTATTCATAGCGGGCATTTGTGAGTGCGTTATGCTGGCGTACCTCTAACTCCTTCTCCATTAGGCAATATCTAACTGGTTAGGGCGCAATTATACGTTAAAAACGCCATTGACTTACGATAAGCGTTTTAAAATACCGCCGTTACTACACGAAAAGCCGTTTTTAAACGCACGAAAAGCCGTTTTTACTACACGAAAAGCCGTTTTTACTACACGAAAAGCCGTTTTTACTACACGAAAAGCCGTTTTTACCCCTTGTAATATGTTGATTTACAACATGTTATGAGCCCTACAAATAAGACAAATAACTCAAATAACACAAATTGTGATTCGCGCGAAG
>Ga0209724_1003304_pt1 | contig 13236 bp, 10 predicted proteins | sample grotaG_FD_184143 | JGI IMG/M metagenome (GOLD analysis project Ga0209724, IMG submission 184143) | Glacier valley bacterial and archeal communities from Borup Fiord, Nunavut, Canada, to study Microbial Dark Matter (Phase II) -... | ecosystem: Environmental > Aquatic > Freshwater > Ice > Glacier ... | reverse complement strand
GTTTGGCGTAATATACTCACCTCAAGTTCGAGGTCTTTGATCCGGTTTTGAAGTCCGTTGACTTCAGTCAGGTTTGTATCGGACGTGTAATCGGGTTCAGTGTAGGGCAGTTTGTTGGCAATCTCCCTGAAGAAATTATAATTCAAAAATTCAGAAACCTCCGCCAGGCGCTGCACCTGTAGGGTAGATCGCTGCATCATTCCCACAACCGAAGAATGCTTAATTCTCAATCCGCGACCTAAATCGGTAACGTTAATATGCTTGCACTTCATTTCGCGCGCGATCATTGTAATTGGTGCAATTGGTTCCATGCTCATTTGTTTTATCAGGTTGATTTGAATTCCCGATTAAAATTATCACTTATTATTAAAATTACATCACTATTTGTGTGTTTTAAATAATAAATGACTTAAAAAGTATAATTATATACGTATAATAAATAATTAATGCTTTTATATGCAGCATCATTTCTTTATTATAAAGTGAATATGCTTTATAATAAAGAAATGACGCTGTTATTTAAAGAATTGATGCTGTATTTTACAGCGGTGTTGCTGTAAATTAATACAAAATTGCTTTATAATACAGCAATAATGCTGTAATATAAAGCGATGATGCTGTTATTTAAAGCGATTTTTTTGTGTTTATCTATCTTATGGTGGTTTTGGTTTATAGAGACGAGGCATGGTAGAGACAAGGCATGCCTTGTCTCTACACATTCAATATAAAATAAACCAGTTATTGATTCTTCATCACCTTATTCCGCCCTTTTCGTTTCTTGGTAGTTCTTGTTTTGTATTCGTTGGAGATAATGCTGATGTTGCCATCCGTTTCGAGTACGGCCAGGTCAACTTCGCGGATTTCGGATACGCCATGTTCGCGTATTGCTTCCAAAATCTCTTCGTGGGTGATACGCGCCTTGTTCATGTTCGATACGTTCAGCTGCCCCTTGTAAATCAGCATTAATTCTACACCTTGTACCGCAATTCCCAATTTTGGAAATCGGTACAGCAGGTACTTAAGCAAATAATTCACCAGAAACAATGTTGAGGCTGCTACCAGTCCACCTGCTAAGGATGAGTCGGAGCCAACCATCGCATTTTGTACCGCATTGCTTATAAGCAGAATAAAAACCAGATCGATAATCGAAAGCTGAGCCAGTTCCTTCTTTCCAAACAACCTGATAGCAACGATAATAAACAGGTACACTGCGAAACTGCTCAATGCGATTTTTAGATATCCTGAGAGTAATTCCATGTTGCGAATTATAAGTTATAAATTATGCGTTATTAGTTATCACTTTGACAAATAACGACACTTAAAATTTTAGTTGGCAATTCTCCTTTTCTCCCCTTCTCCAATTCTCCCCCTCAGTAATTTTCACCCTCAGTAAGTCTCTCCGTCACATTTCATTTATCCCAATACGGATACGCCAATAAGTTTGCCAATGCCAAATGTGATAGCAGCGGCTGCTAGTCCGAAAACAACTTGTCTGAAACCTGAATACCAGACACTTTTCCCGGTGAAGAGGGTGATGGATGCACCGATCAAAAATAATCCAAATCCACTAAAAATAGTACTGATGATGACGGCCTGCATTCCGCCGATAAAGAAAAACGGGATGACTGGTATGATAGCACCGACCGAAAATAGGAGAAACGAAGTTACTGCCGCCTCCATCGCTGAACCTTTTAAATCTTCCTTGTTGATTCCCAGCTCTTCCTTAATTAAAACTTCATGCGCGTGATCGATATCCATGATAATCTCTTTGGCCATTTTTTTAGCTTCTTCTTCAGGTATTCCTTTCGATTGATAAATCAGCGCCAGTTCTAATTCTTCACCATCAGGATTGTTTTCCAGCTCTTCCATCTCCAGTTGCATTTGATTTTCGAAGAGTTCTTTGGAGCTTTTTACCGAAATCCATTCACCCAGTGCCATCGATAAAGCCCCTGCCAGTAATCCTGCAAGACCCGTCAGCAGAACGACGCTTTTCCCGCTTGTTGCACCTGCAATTCCCATCACAAGACTGAAATTTGACACCAACCCATCATTGCCACCTAATACGGCAGCCCGTAATGCGTTACCGCCAATTGAACGATGTCTCTTTTCAAACCGGGCCAGGTTTGATCCTGAAACATTGGGTTGGTTGTTTAATATGTTTTTAAGGATCGTAACGTGAGCTGTGTCTGAGAGTGAGCTGGCGGCATGGTTGGTTTTTCTGGAACTTATGATGGAGGACGACAGGCTTCTTTCTGTATCTAAAAGGACTCCTAAAATATAGTCATAGCCAAATACTTTACCAATCGTATTGAGTATTTTGGCTTTTACCGAAGGGGGAAAGGGTTTAGTTGTATCTAAATTATTCTTCTTCATAAAGGCAAGGGCATGACCATGCTCAATATCACTCATCTGGTGAAATACACTGGCTATATTAGGGTCCTCTTCGTGGTCGCCAAGGACTTTATAAAGAAAACTTGCATCGATTTCTGTCTGAATATTTTTTAAACTAATCATTTAACCTGTTTTTAAAACTTGAAATTAAGTCGGAAAGGCGCTCATTTCTATCGGCAAATTTATGATAAAAAAATCGTTTAAAAGTTTAAAAATTAACCCGGTCGGTGAATGTCTGTTTTTGGTATTGATTCCTCAATCACCCTGCCTGTATTAGAAAAAGAAGTGTCTCCGAACCGAATAAATCAATTATCTTTGCGATTCAACAAAAAAAACTTGGATGGGAAGGATTTTGTCCATCGATTATGGAAATAAACGGGTTGGGTTGGCAGTGACTGATCCTTTTCAAATAATAGCCACAAGGCTGACAACCGTTGCCGCAAATGATATATGGGATTTTCTGGCCGATTATTTTAAGCGGGAAGAGGTGGAGTTGGTCCTGGTTGGATATCCGAAGCAACTTAACAACGAACCATCGGAGGCAATAAGATATATCAATCCATTTTTAAAGAAATTCCAGCAAATTTATACTGAGATGCCGTTGAAGCTTATGGATGAGCGATTTACTTCGAAGATGGCATTTCAGACAATGATAGATGCTGGTGTAAAAAAGAAAGACCGACAGAACAAATCGACGATTGATGGTGTTAGTGCTACAATAATATTACAATCGTATCTTGAAGAACAAAAATTTTTAAAGTAAAAACAGAATGATTTATCCTATAACCGTCTTCGGTGACCCCGTACTTCGTAAAAAAACAATTGATATAGATCAGGATTTTGAAGGACTCAAAAATCTTGTTGATGATATGTTTGAGACCATGCACAATGCGGAAGGCGTTGGCCTGGCTGCACCACAGATTGGCCTGACCGAGCGGATTTTCGTGGTCGATCTGGCACCGCTTGGGGATGACGAACCGTTGCTAAAAGATTTTAAAAAGGCATTTATTAATGCGCATATTGTTGAAAGAGAAGGTGAAAAAGTTTTGATGGATGAGGGTTGCCTAAGCATTCCGGGTCTCCGTGAAGATGTTCTCCGCTACAGTACAATCCGGATAAAGTATTTCGACGAAAACTGGAAGGAATATGATGAAGTTTACACGGGGTTTACTGCCCGCGTTTTGCAGCACGAATACGACCACCTGGACGGAATCATGTTTGTAGACTATTGTTCGCCACTCAAAAAACGGTTACTAAAAGGTAAGCTTATAGATATCTCAAAAGGAAATGTTTCAACAAGCTACCGGATCAAAGTGCCTAAACTTTGAAAAGGAGAAACTAATAGAAATAGAATAGGTTAGCGAAGCTGAGCTTCATATTTTCTCTTTGGTGGAAGCCACATAGTTTTTAAAAAGAAGAGAATAGATAACAAAGCAAATTCCCCCGGTAATAACTGTAGCAACAATGTCGAAAGGGTCAATTTGTTTACCCAACAGGGGTTGTGCAAATTCATACAAAACGATGCTTACAGTTATTACATTAACCAGAAAAAAACCGTGCCTGCTATCCCGGGAAAAAAGCGAGATGAATATGAACACAGTTGCAATGGTTCCTAAAGAATTTCCAATTGTATCCGCAATATGGAAATCGTAAATATTGTTTGAATAGATATATGGACGATAGAAAGGCCGTCCAACAAATTCGTACAACAGCAATGCGCACATACCAATGGTGAAATTAATCGCCTTGTACCTGGAAAACTTCCAACCGATGATTTCGTTCCGGATATCATTTATCGTCATAAAATATTTCGGGTTTCGATCAAATATTACGATTGCCTGTTAACTAATATCTTATTTCAGGAACTTCTCCCTTCGCTGCAGATTTGTTAAGCCTCCCAGCAAAAAGACAATACTACTGACTGATAGAAAAAAGCGATTTTTCTGCGATACCTGAGCCCAGATCGTTTCATTCATCCTGTTCGGAATGGAATAGGGATTATGAAATACATTCCATTGCGTACGGTCAAGTGCATCGGCCAGAATTAACAGAACCACTCCGATAATAATCATTACCACCGCTGTTCCATTACCATTTTTGACAACTGTTGAAATCAGGAAAGCGAGGCATCCAAGGAAACATACAGGAAACATCAATTGCCACGACATTTCGAATACCGGATAGGGGACTAAACCATAGTAGCCTACCCAGCAGAAAAGATACAGGAAAAACCATGTCAGCAAGAAGATCATGAATAACCTTACCAGCCATACCTTGTACCGGTAATCGGGAATCCCGAATAGAATTTCCAGAATCCGTGTATCGGCATCGCTCTGGATTCCAAAGACGGTGGGATAAAAGACCAGCAGTATCCCCGGAAAGAAAAGGATACTGTAAACTGATGATGAATCGTAGCTTGGAACATTGAAAACCAAATTGATCGAAAGCAGAATAAAAAACACAAGCGCTGCAATCACAAACCAGATGAACCTTCCGGCAAATATGATTTTAAGATTGTAACGTGCCATTTTATGGATCAGATCGACCCAGAAGTAGAGACGGCTCTCCTTTGAAAATATTTTAGCTGATGTACCCATTGTTCTGTTTTTAATTACTTGTTTTTTACCCTTTGATGATTACATCAAAAGATTCAATTTGCGGCGCATAGTGCTGTTTTATTTCAATTTACCGATGCAGATGCGCCTTTATACGTTATTTATTTCCTACCCTGGGTTGCGTCGTTCCTCCTTACCCAGGGTTATTGATATTTTGCCCCTTCAGGGCATTGGAATTACTTAAGTTCCGATCTTGTCATTTTCAAATTGTCTAATTGTCTAATCTGCTAATTTTTTCACTTTAAGCCCCTTTAGCATACAAAGGTAGGCTTCCTCAAGTACCGGTTTGACAAGAATCGCATCTTCCGATGGCTTCACATCAGAAAGGAATCTCAATTTAATATTATCCCCATCTCTCATATGATGTACAACACGGTCTTTTGCCGGAAATGAGTCAAACTCTTTTGCCGGAATCGTGTATTGCCAAACAAGCCCCTCGGCAAGTTTCACCATATTTGCCGGATTTCCTGCATAGTGGAGTTCACCGCGATTGACAACAGCCACCTGATTACATGAACTTGAAATATCTTCGATAATATGGGTTGAGAATATAACCACCCGTTCGCGGCTCAATTCAACCAGCAGGTTTCTGAACCTGATCCTTTCACGTGGGTCAAGTCCGGCGGTTGGTTCATCAACAACCAGGATCCGCGGCAAATGGAGCAATATCTGGGCGATCCCGATGCGCTGTTTCATACCTCCGGAATAGCCACCAATTTTATCATCCTTCCGATCCCATAGGTGAACCGAAGACAACACATACTCGATGCGGGTTGCACGTTCAACCGGATTGGTCAGCCCTTTTAAAATTCCCTGGTAATCAAGAAACTCATAAGCTGACATGTTTTCATACGAACCAAACTCCTGTGGAAGATAGCCGATCAGACCCTGCAACTCTTCGCGTTTTTTCTGGGTGTCTATTCCATTGATCCAGACTTTGCCATAGCTTTGTTCGTAAATCCCGCAAATCACACGCATCATCGTCGACTTACCGGCACCATTCGGCCCCAATAACCCGATCATACCGGTCTCTATTTCGAGCGATACACCCTTAAGGGCTTTGAAGGCATCGCGCTTACGGCCGATCAATGGCATCTGTTCTACTAACTTGTAGAATGAACGTCTTATACCTGCAAAACGTCCCTGCAGTCTTTCAATATTAATGTTCTCGTTGTAAAGCTTATCTGCAGTTCTTTGAACGATCAGCGCAAAGTACCACAATACAGCGATCATGATAACCGATCCTATTGAATTCCATGCCATGTAAAACAAAACAAGGAAGATCAGCGGAAGTATCCAATAGATGAATGAATATCCCCAACGGGCAACTTTTGCCGGCCATTTTGTCTGCTCACGTTCACCTTTAAATCCCAGGTATTGCGTTACCGGACTCCACATGTACAAACACATGAAGAATATAAAATGGGCGAAGATAAACATGTACAATCCGTTGACCAGGTATCCGAAGGCGAAATAGAACATGAATCCCAGCACAGGAAGTTCCCATACAAAGTCGTCGAAGTCTTTCCAGTGATGATAGTATTTTATCTGACCCGCCCGTTCGCGAATTCTTTCGTTACCAAGCCACTCCCGTTTGAAGCGACTTCCCCAATCGTATATTTTGACAAGGTTCTGCACGGTAATGTGGATCGGTTCATTGGAATCGATTACTGTCTCTTTAGCCTTGCGCAAACTATTCATGACAAACCAGGTAGTTCCCGGAATAACCATCACGATTGCGATCATGTCGAGCATTTGCCAGAGGAAAGCATCAACGCGTGTATAAATCAGATAGATTCCAACAACAAGCAGTACCAATTGTATGATCCGGGTTCTTAAAGACAATCCATTCATCCAGATGATGGCATTTTCGAGGCCGAAATAGAATGTCGGTATAAAGATTAAGGTCAGCAATGTGCTCATACTTAATCCGCCAATTACGGTAATTGCAAACGGAGCGCCAATAGCACCAACATATTCGTTATCCCCCATCGCGAGTGGAAACATCGCAACAACTGTAACAATAGCGGTGATCAAAATCGGCCGGATCCTTGACATCCCGGCGACAATCAAGGCTCTTTGTGTACGGAAGCCTCGTTTCCGAAGGATATTCGTATAATCGATCAGGATAATCCCGTTATTAACAACAATACCAATCAAAATGATAAACCCGATCATCGTATTGGCGCTAAAGAGCGAATTCCCAGTCATTATAAGTGCGACAAATGATCCGATTGCAGCCAGCGGAATTGAAAACATCAGTACAAATGGCGTGGCAAGTGACTCAAATACGGATGCCAGGATCATAAATATCAGTATGAACGCTGCAAGTATCAGGAAATAAAAATCCTTTAACTGATCTTCTTCGTGAATCACCTGAACGGCAACACCTGCCGGCAATTTGTAGCTTTCGACTACCTTGTCAACTTCTGCACGATAGGAGGCGAGCAAATCTTTCGAATCCTGAGCCGCCGCAACAAATGAAAAAGTAACCTCTATTTGCTTCTCCCGGTTAACCCTTGTGATGTTGGCTGCACCGGTTGAAAAAACAATTTCACTTAATTTCTGAAGTTCATGCAAACCTCCGTTTGTCGCAGGTATCGGAAGTGTGCGAAGATTATAAATCGTTCGTGGCTTTTTCTGGTCCTCAAGGGTTGTTCCAACTTTGGGCATCTCTTTGATCAGAATGTCGTACTCATCAACTCCTTGCTTATACTTGATATTTGTATTGATTTCCTTGCTAAATGAGTTAAGTTCACCTAAAATACTTTGCAATGAAACGTCGTACTCGCTCATAATCAATGGATGGAAACGCAGATGAACTTCAGGACGATTATCAGAATAACTGACGCGAACCCTGTTCATCGATTCGAGCGATTCGAGAAAATACTGAAGGTCGCCGGCTACATTTTTCATCACGTCAAAATCCTGACCTTTGATTAAAATGCTTTCTTCATTCGATCCGACGCCTAATAATTTCATCATATTACCTGCACCGCCTCCACTGCTTTGGCGCGCACCGGCACCGCCACCACCGCCCGAACTGGCGGAAGTAAGAGAAGCATCAGAAATATCAATTTGTGCGCCGGCAATGTTTTCAACTCTTTTTTGTACATCATCCCTAATCTGGGCAATGGTGCGTTTACTGGTTTTCTTAAAATCTTCTTTCAGCAAAACATTGACTGTAGCGCTCAGCACCTGGATATTACTTGTAACATCTTCTTTCTCAGCGATTGTATCGATCCTGCTTTCAATTTGAGCCACTATTTTGTCGGTAGCTTCAATAGTTGATCCGGCCGGCATCGTGACACTGATTCTGAAAGCATTGGTTTCAACCTGGGTAAGGTTATTCATACTCACTGCAAGACAGAGAAAGATCGTGACAAAGAAGAAAATTAAAACGCCCACAATGGTCTGAGCCGGCTTCCGTAACGAGTACTTCATCAGCATCACATAGGCCTGAACGAGTTTATTTCTTGTCGAAACAACGTTAAAGCTCAGTTTCTCGCTGTTCTTCTTTTTCAGGAATGAATAGGCCATCATCGGAACAAGTAGCATCGCCACAAACAGTGAGATGCTAAGGGTTGATATGATGGATACGCCGACGTTTTTTCCGATCAAGGTAATCAGAAAATTATCTGAAAAAAGAAATGGCAGAAAAACGGTAATAGTAGTCAGCGTAGATGCAAAAATTGACCGCCATACTTCGATTGTTCCCTGGATGACCGATTGCCGCGGAGTATTCCCGAGACCACGCAACCGGTAAATATTTTCGAGCACGACCACACTGTTATCGAGGAGCATCCCCACCGCTAATGCCATCCCTACAAGCGTTAAACTGTTGATTGAGATATCACCTGCGTAGAAAAAGTTAAATGCGGTAAGAACAGAGATCGGTATTGCCAATGCAATGATTGAGACCAGCTGGAAATTCTTCAGAAATATCCAAAGAACCATGATTGCCAGTAACCCTCCGACGAGCGCCAGTTCCCCAATCTGGTTGAGGTTCTTCTCCATCGTATCAGCAGCATTGTTCTGCACCTTGATCTGGATATCTTTCGAGGCCAGGTTCTCGTTTAACTTGGCAATTACAGCCAAGGTTTTATGCGAAAGATCGATAAGATTAGATTGTGCATCGTTCACCAACGTGATCGAAACGGCATCCTTTCCATTTACACGCGAATAGGAGGTCTCTTCCTTGGTGCCAAAATAGACTTTTGCGACATCTTTCAGCAAGATTGGTCCATCGGCAATCACAAGATTACTAATCTCTTTTAAATCGTCAAATTCGGAAGTGACCTGGACAAAGTATTGTTTATTCGCTTCGTACACATTTCCGGCAAATGCCCTTGCCTTGTAATTTGCGGATATTTTGTTCCGGATTGTGGCAGCCGTGATGTGATACGCTTCGCAAACATCCATGTCAAGTTGTATCTCAACTGATTTTTCACGCCCGCCATAGATGTTAACCCCTGCAATGCCATCGATATTTTCGAGCTCAGTTTTGATTTTAAGATCGGTAACATTACGGACACGATCGACACCGCCTCCGCCCAAAACCTGGAGCTGCATAAACTGGTTGTTCATCTGACTGAGGTCAACTTTCACGACTGTCACGATAAACTGTGCAGGCAGCGATGCTTTTATTTCATCAACTTTTTCCTGAACTTTAAGATAAGTGTATTTGAAATTGACATTTTTGTTGAATTCAACCATGATTGATCCCCGTCGCGACTCGGCAGTGGATTCCATGTTTTCTATTCCCTGAAGTGTACCAATGGCACCTTCAAGCGGCACAATAGCCTGACTTTCCATGTATTTCGGGTCAACTTCCTGCTGACTCGAAACTTGCACATAGAGCATCGGAAGTTCAGCATTGGGGAATAATTCCATGGAGAGATTCTTCCACGAGAAATATCCCATCATACTTAATCCGAAGAAAAGCATGCTGATTAGAACCTTTCTGTTTATAATAAAATTCATAAGCCTGGAATTTGTTTTATATGGCCTTATGGAACACACCCCGATAAAAGGGGCTCATTTCATAAGCTTTCTGTTTCCGGATTTACCGTTAAGTTGTCGCTATTCTGTCCAAATTAATCATTCGTCGCCGTTTTAAGGTTACTCATCGTGCTTCATCGGTTTGTTACTTGTCATCAAATCGTAAACACACGGTATCACAAACAGAGTAAGTAATGTGCTGGTAATCATACCGCCTATTACTGCATAAGCCATAGGAGAGCGCAATGACGCACCCTCTCCGAATCCAATAGTCAACGGTATTAATGCAACAACGGTAATAATGCTCATCATCAGAATTGGTCTTAACCGCTGCTGACTGCCGAGGGCAATTGCCTGACGCTTATCCATTCCTCCCAATCTCAATTGATTGATACGGTCAATTAGAATGATTGAATCGTTTACTGCGATTCCACCAAGCATAATGATACCGATCAGTGCCATAATATTGAAGGTTTGTCCCATAATAAAAAAGAGAATAATCGTACCAACAATGGCGAAAGGGATTGTTAAAATAACAATTAACGGGTGAATCAACGATTCGAATTGGCTTGCCATCACCATGTAAACTAATACAATAGACAGTAATAGCGCCCATCGTAGATTACCCATCGATTCCTGGCGTTTCTGCTCTTCGCCGGCAACTTTAATTGAGTAATCCTGTGGTAGCACCATTGGTGCAATTTTGGCCTGAACTTCAGCTACCACCTTATCGAGTGCCTTGTTTTTATCAATTTCTGCCATCACCTTTCCAATCCTGCTTTGGTTCCGCCTGTAAATTTCAGTAGGAGCAACGGATTGTTCGAGTTTGGCAACTTCGTATAGCCGGATAACGGATGTCCCGTTCTTAATAATCATATCACCCAAAGCGGCCACGCCGATCTTGGGAACGTGGATTGTGATATCTTTTAGTTCGCCATCTTTGTCCATCTGTCCGGCATTTTGTCCTTTCAGTTTCGCAGTCACCTGATTTACAATTTCGGTAACGCTCAAATTGTACGAACCTGCCCTGAACCGATCAACTACAACATTGATTTCCGGATAACCTCCTTCAACATTTGTCTGAAAATTATAAAGTCCCGGTATATCTTTGATGGAGGCTTCAACTTCCATCGTAATCCGCTTGATTTCATTGAGATCTAAGCCCCGAATCTCAACAACCAGTGGGGCATCTGTTGTACCAAGAATGCTTTGTAATGCAGTCTCATCCTGTGAGAAAGTAACTTCGAATTGCGGATTTTCAGCATACCATTTGGATATAGCTTCGACAATTTGCGAAGACACATATTTTCCATCGGGTTTGAGTATTACCTTAATCTCTGCAGTATTTTCTCCTTCGTAAACCGATGATGACGAAGTTGAGGTTCCGGTTGACGGACCAATTTTGGAATAAACCGCCTTGACATCGTCTCCGAGCAACTCCTTTATCATTTTCTCCACCGAGGCAATTGCAGTTGATGTTCGTGCCAGAGAAGTCCCTTCGTCCATTTTTACATTGATGGTAAACTGCTTGCTGTCAGTTTTAGGCATGAATTCACTTCCAATGTAAGGAATCAATAGAAATGATAATCCCATTAATACCAACGACGAAATAATGATCATCCACCGGTGCGGAAGTAAACTTGTAATGATATTCCCATAACCGGCAAATTTCGCACCTTTGGGAATTTGCATCTTCCTATTCTTGAAAAATTGTTGATACAACATGGGAATGAGAAAAATAGCGACAAAAAGGGATGAAAAATGCGAGAATGCAACTGTCCATGCCTGATCTTTAAATAGTTCTCCGGAAGCGCCATGCATATAAACAATTGGTAAAAAAACAACAATCGAAGTAAGTGTTGCGGAGGTGATTGCACCTCCAACTTCTGCTGTACCAACGATGGCCGCCTCCTTTGCTGACATTCCATTTTCATGATTTCGGAAAATATTCTCCATTACAACAATGGCATTATCCACGAGCATTCCGGCACCGAGTGCAAGTCCTCCCAGCGTCATGATATTTAATGTCAGATCATTGAAATACATTAAATTAAATGTGGCTACAATTGAGATTGGGATTGCAAGACTTACAATTAACGTGGTACCTATCCTCCGAAGAAAAATGAAAAGAACCACAATTGCAAGCACAACGCCAATAAGCAATGTATTCTGAACCTCATCGATTGCTGTACGGATAAAAGTACCCTGGTTGGTAACAATCGTAAATTTATAGCCAGGGAGTGCTTTTGTAATACTCTCAAGTGCTTTTTGAATGTCTGCCACAGCTTTAACAGTGTTGTAACGTGTCTCCTTATAGATCGACAAGGCAAGACACCTTTCACCGTTTATGCGCACAATATTCACAGGCTCCTTATTCGCAAAACTTACAGTTGCAATATCGCGCAAATAAGTAGCTGATTTTTCACCATTTGCATTGCCTGTAATGGTTGACTTATATCCAATGATCAAGTTTTCGAAATCTTCCTTTTGTTGCAGAAGACTTACTCCTTTAACAACATATTGAAGTCCGGTTTCTGTAATTGTTCCTCCGGAAATACTTCGGTTGAAGGCCTGAATTTTTGTTGAAAGCTGATCAACAGTGATGCCAAACGACTCGAGTTTATAAGGATCCGTATCGATCCGAACTTCGCTCTCCTCGATACCTGATAATTCCACCTCTGCAATTCCTTCCAAACGAACAAGTTCATTACGGACGTAATTTACTGCGACCTTTCGCAACTCATTCATATCGGTAATTGACTCATGCGACAGACCTACAATTACAACTGGTTGTGTATTTGGATCGTGTTGGGTAATTGTCAGTTCATCAATCTGGGAATTCTGAGAATAGCTGGTTAACGCTTTTTGAAGATCGAGAAATGCTTCATCCATATCTTTACTCCAGGCGTATTCGACCGTAATCTGGGCAGTACCAGTCCGCGAAACGGATGACACTTCCATCACGCCGCTCTGCCGGATTGCAACAGCTTCAATTTTCTCCACGAACAATTTCTCCATCTCTTCTGGAGGTCGTTCGCCCGATTTTATCTCAACAAAAACCCGGGGAGAGGTAAGATCGGGAAAAAGGTCGATCCCCAGTTTTTGGTACGATATCACTCCAAGAAGCAATATCCCCATTATGGCCATTAACACTGTTACAGGGTAATTGACTGCAAAAGAAGTCAGTTTTTTCATTCGCAATTACTTATTTAATTAATTGATCTTCAGT
>Ga0209724_1003302_pt1 | contig 13238 bp, 8 predicted proteins | sample grotaG_FD_184143 | JGI IMG/M metagenome (GOLD analysis project Ga0209724, IMG submission 184143) | Glacier valley bacterial and archeal communities from Borup Fiord, Nunavut, Canada, to study Microbial Dark Matter (Phase II) -... | ecosystem: Environmental > Aquatic > Freshwater > Ice > Glacier ... | reverse complement strand
AGGTCGAGCTCGTCGACGAAGACCTCCACAACACGGACCGGGTTGTCCTCACCAACGTAGTCGTCCAGGCACTCGGGCAGCAACGTGATCTGGGTTCGATCCTCGCCTTCGACGAATCGCTTCATGTTGTAGCCCGAAGTGACGTTGCCACAATTTAAGCGACTGACCTCAAGCCATCAACACGTTTTCACACAGCCTGGGTCGAGACACGACCGCTGCGACTTCATTTGGAGGGACCGCAGCGGTAGTTCAATCCAGTTCGCTCCGATGCAGTCGTTTGCCTTCGACGGTCCCGGCCAATAGCGGCCGAATGCCAGCGGCTGCTTCCGTGACCTCAGTGGAGCACGCTCAATGGCGACACCAGTTCACTTCCGAGCGCGGCTCTCCATGCGTCACGCGCGGCCTTCTTGCGTCCGTCAGCCTCGGATCGCAGCGGTCCCGTCGCGTCGGCGCGGCCGCCTAGTTCGGCCCGCATCCAGTTGATTTCCGCCCGACCTAGGTGGTCGGCGGGCAGCGCACGCTCGTAGGCGTCGGCTGCAACCAGGAAGCGCTGCTCCGATTCGGCGCCGGCGCCCGGCTGGCGCCCACGCAGCCAGGCGATCTGCACGTCGCAGCGCAGGCTCGCGGTGTTGCCTTCGCCAAGCGCCTCGTCGTAGATCGGCCGGGCCCGTCCAACCAGCTCCACCGCCTTGTCCGCATCGCCGGGTTGTGCGCGGACACGCAGGGCCGACGCCTGTGCCTGCAGGAGGTCGGCGAAGTTGGTGCTCTTTTCGAAGTTGTCGATGCGCTGCGAGCGGACTTGCGCCTCGCTGAGCGTACGCATTGCCTCATCGACTCGGCCGTCTTCCAACAGCAGCTCGGCCAGAAGGCGGCGGCCCACCTCGGTGTACCAGGTCGGCTCGGTGTATTTCGCGTCCATGAAGGCGAGCGCTTCGCGTGCAAGCGGCAACCCCTCGCCCGGGCGCATTGCCGTCCTGAAAAGCTTCGCCAATGTCATCTTCTGCAGGCTCACGATATCGTCGTCACTCGTGGTCCGTGCCCGCGCGTACGCAAGATTGAGCTTTTCGACCTCGATGGCTTCACGATAGTGTCCGGTCTCAGCGAGCGCCTGCGCCCATAGCGAGCGTGCCTTGATGGTCCGATCGTGCTGCGCGCCGATGTGCTGGTCCATCGCCGGCACCACGGTTGCGAGCTCGCGGTCGGCCGCCTCAAACTCGCGCAGGTTGAATCGGGCGCGCGCCAGGTTGTAACGGTCAACGAGGCCGTCGGTTATTTCGTAGTCAGGGATCGACTGGGAATTTCGGACCACGCGCGCGAACTCGTCTCGCGCATGTGCATATTCGCCAAGCGTGAGGTAAGCGTTGGCGAGATCGGCGTGGGCTTTCACCACTCGCACGTCTTGACCACGCCCGGACTGTTCGGCCTCAGCGATCGCGGCGGTCAACCGGTCCGCCGCAGCCTGCGCGTGGCCTTGGTCGAGGTCGGCCGCCGCGAGGCGCGCCTGTACCGGCAAGCGCCAGCGGTTGTCGCGGCCGAAGTATCGATCGGCCAAGGCGAGACAGCGAAGGGCGGCTTCGCGCGCGGGTTCAAACTGCAGTTCTTCGGCGAGCAGTTCCGACAGGTTGTATTCGGCCTCGATCGCATCTTCGCTGCCCTCCATACCGAGCGTGCGGTAGAGCGTCAGCGACTTCTCGAGATGCGGCCGGGCCTGCGCGTTGCTCCCGAGCTGCATGTAGATGCCGCCGAGGTCGTGGTGCAGCCGCGCAAGCACTGCGGGTTGATCTTTCAACGCGCTGTCTAGGCGGGCCGAGCCACGATCGAGCAACTCCTTCGCGCTGACCTCGCGTCCATGCGCCTGCTGCGGATCGCTGGCATTGAAGAGTCGAATCAGGAAGTCCTGGACCGCGCGCGCCGTGCGCGCTTCTTGGCGCGCATGCTCGGCCTCCCACAATGCGATGCTGAGACCGGCCGAAAGCGCGATCGCCACTGCCGCCGCCGCGGCGACGGCCAGGCGATGTCGGGCGACGAAGCGCGCGGCGCGATATCCGGGCCCCGCCCCACGCGCCTCGACCGGCCGCCCGCTCGACCAGCAATGGAGGTCGGCCGCCAGTGCCTCCGCGCTGTCGTAGCGCTCTTCCGGGCGCTTCATCAGCGTCTTGGCGACGATCGCGTCGAGATCGCCCGCGAGTTCGCGTCTCAGGCGCTGCGGCGTGGTGCCGCGGCACGTGGCGGCGACGTCGTCCAGCGCCCGTGTGCTCGGCGGCGCGATACGGGCTGCCACCACGGCGGCGTGCAGCACCGCGGGCTCGCCGGCGGTGATCGCGGCGTCGAGCCGATAGGGGCGCTGCCCGCACAGCAGCTCATACAAAACGACGCCAAGGGAATACACATCGGAGGGCGTGGTGAGCGGCGCACCGGCGAGCTGCTCCGGAGAGGCGGCCTCGGGCGTCAGCGCCCGCGAGGTCGAGCCGGGCGCGCGTGTCTCCGCGCCAATCGGCTCGTTCGCATTTGCTTCGCCAAGCAGCCGAGCAATCCCGAAATCGAGCAGCTTCACCTCGCCCTCGGCGGTGACGAGAATGTTCGAGGGCTTGATGTCGCGGTGGAGCACGAGCCGCGCATGAGCGAAGCGGACGGCCTGCAGCACTTGGCCGAACAGCGCGACGCGCGCGCCCACGGTGAGCCGGCGCTCGTCGGCGTAGCGTGTGATCGGCACCCCGTCGATCCACTCCATCGCCAGATAGGGCAGGCCGGCCTCGCTGACGCCGGCGTCGTAGAGGCGGGCGATGTGCGGATGCTCAAGGCCGGCGAGGAAGTCGCGCTCCTGGTCGAATCGAGTTGCCGTGTCGACCGGGTCCTCCAGGCCCGGGTGCGGCACCTTGAGCGCGACCCGGCGCCGCACCGCAACCGTCTGCTCAGCCAGCCACACCGAGGCCATGCCGCCCTCGCCGAGCGGCGCGAGCAGCCGATAGGGGCCAAGCATGTCTCCGGCGCTGATGGCCGACCCGGGTCGACGCTGCAAGAGCGCCGCGGCCATCAGTTCGGCGGGGCGCGCATGGAGCGGATCGGCATCCTCGGGTTGTGCGTGCGCCACGAGTAGTCGTCGCAGGTGCGGGGCGAGGTCCGGCCGCTCGCGCTCGCGCGCCGCGAGCCAGCCCAACCGCTCCGCCGGTGCCAGCGCGAGGGCCTCGTCAAGCAAGGCCGACAGCGCGGGCCACACGTCGGCGGGAATGGTCATGGCCAGCAAGCCAAGGTCTTGATGCGCCGCTGCCCCGCGACTCGTCCTAAGGCTGCAGCTGGGCGAGGATGAAGGCGCGCGCCTTGTCCCACTGCCGACGCACGGTGCGCTCGGCGATGCCCATCGCGGCGGCTATCTCGGCGTCGGTGTAGCCGCCGAAGTAGCGCATCTCGACGACCTCGGCGAGCGTCGGGTCGAGCGCCTCGAGCTCGCGCAAGGCCCTGTCGACGTCGATCACCGTCGTGTCCTGCGCACCGTCGCCTAGTAAGCGCGAGTCCAGCGTGGCACGCTCGGCCGCGCCGCCGTGCCGCTCGGCTTGGCGGCGGCGCGCGAAGTCGATGACGATGTTCCTCATCGTCTTCGCGGCGTAGGTGAAGAAGTGCTTGCGGTCCGCAATGCCGAGCTTGTCGGCGGCGACGAAGCGCAAAAAGCTCTCGTGGACCAAGCCCTCGGTGTCGAGCAGCGTGTTGGGCTGATGGACCCGCAGGCGGGCGCGCGCGATCTTGAGCAGCTCCGGATAGAGCGCGGCGTAGGCCCGGTCGGCCGCCTCACGGTCCCCAGCGTGCGCCGCGCGCAGGGTGATCGTGAGGGATTCGTCGGCCATTCAGCCATTCTGCACTCCGTCAAGCAGGGTCACTTCCGCATCAAGGGCCGATCTTTTCGATGGCGCATCCAATCCCGACGTAGACGCCCCCTGCCGGGTTGACGAGCATCGACCCCAGCAAACTAGGCAACCTCTTGGCCGTTGATGGGGGCGTGTAGCCGTTCAAGCTGACGTAGCCAGGCACGTAGGCAAAGGTACTGACCACCCCCGCCGGCGTGATGACGCGAACGGCGCTGTGATTCTGGTCCAGGACCCAAAGATTGCCCGTCGCGTCGAACGAGATCTGATTGGGCAAGTCGAACCGCGCCGCCGCACCCGAACCGTCGGCCCAGCCGGTCGCGGCGCCGAGGCCCGCGATGGTGGTGACGACACCAGCAGGCGTGACCTTGCGAATCGTCTGCGTTCCCTCGTCCGCAACAATCACGTTGCTAAGGCTGTCGACCGCCAAGCCCGAGGGCCGGTTGAACTTGGCCGCGGGCCCGGTACCGTCCGCGTAGCCGCATGTGCCGCCTCCGGCCAGAGTGCTCACCACGCCGCCCGCCGTGACCTTGCGGATCGCGCAGTTCACGGAGTCGGAGACATAGGCATTGCCGCTGCCGTCGAACGCGATGGCGTTCGGACTATTGAAGCGCGCGGCACTTGACGCGCCGTCCACGTAGCCCGGCGTGCTCCCGCCGCCGGCAACCGTCGTGACCACGCCTGCCGGCGTGACCTTGCGGATGTCGTTGGTTTCGGTCAGAACCGCGTTGCCACTGCTGTCAATCGCCAGGCCAAGGGGAGTATTGAACTGGGCTGCGGCGCCGGTTCCATCGAGGTTGCCGGAAACCGGATTGCCGCTGTTGGTCAGCACGCCAGCGATCGTCCTCACCAGACCCGCTGGCGTGACCGTCCGTACGACGTTGGCTGACCCTTCCAACACGTAGAGGTTGCCGGCACTGTCACGGGCCATCGCGATGGCTGGAACCACTGCGGCCCCACCCAGCCCGTCGACGACATTGGCCGGGCAGGTCTCCTGACCGGCCAGCAGCGGGAAGGTCGACACGGTGTTCACACAGGAAACGTTCGCCAAGGTCACGTCCTGCTCCGGCATCCTGGCCGGGTAGTTGCCCGCGACCTGACAGCTCTGCCCGTTCGGCTGCTGCTGCACCGTGACGCTGTAGCTGCCACCGGACGCAACCGCGCCGGGGAACTGGTAGCTCGTTGCATTGGCGGCCGGGCTCACCGTATCCGCGCCGTTGGCGAGAATCAGGCCGACGCCCATGAGACCGCTGATTTGACCACCGACCTTATAGGCGCTTGCCGAGCAGTTCACCTGCACGGTGCTCACATTGCTGGCGCCCATCGTGCCCGAGCCCGAGCCGACACTGCAGGCTTGTCCCGACGGCTGCGTCCTGATGCTCACCGAGTAGGCACTGCCTTCGGGAACCGCCGCAGCAAAGGTAAATGACGTTGCGCCAGACGCGAGGACGAGAGTGTCAGTTCCGTTAGCCAGCACGAGTCCGGCCGACGCCAATCCTTGGATCGCGCCTCCTACGGAATGAGCCGTTGTCGCGCAGTTGACCTGCACGCCGCCGATGTTTGCGGTTCCTACGGTGCCGCTGCCGCCGCTCACGACGCAACTCGCGTTGGCGGGCTGTGTCTGGACCGTGATCCCATAGCTCGCCCCCGACGCCAGTGCGGTCGGAAAGACAAAGCCAGTCGCCCCGGCCGCGACACTCGCGGTGTCGTTGCCGCTCGCGAGCACGAGACCGGCGGTCGTCAGGCCACTGATGCTGCCGCCGACGCTGAACGCGACCCCGCTGGGTGCGTCGCCGGAGTCGTCCCAGCAGCCGGCTAGACCGATGCCGAGGACGATCGCTGCGACCCACACGGCCGCGGTGCGGCAGAGTAGGTGGTCGGCGAGGCAACGATGCGCCGGGCGGGCTACAGGCGTTGAGATCGTGGTCTGCGGGTGAGACGTGTTCATCGTGGCTCCTCGGGTCAGGATACGAGGCCGTCCCGAAGAGGACGTCCCCGGACGCACGCAACTCGGCGCGTCCGGAGGCACATACGCAAAACGGCCGACGATCCGGACAAGGCCGGCGGGGCGAGGTCGGGACGCCACTTGTTTGGGCTCCGATCTTTGCGCAAGCGGGCGAGGAATCGCTCTGGATAGCCGCTTTCCGGCGGCGAACTCGGGAGCTCAAAGGGCCGCTTTGGGTCCAGGCCGCGTTCACATGCCAGGCGACGCTCACCTAAATTGCGTTCTCACACGGCCTGGACCCAGAGCCGTCCTTCGTCATCGACGATTGCATCCTTGGAAGCAGCCACTGGTCACGCCACGGCGAGTTGCTGGCACAGCATCGTGCGCCCCCGCCCATCGAAATCGTCGCGGCGCTGAAGAAGGATTTCCCGGCGCTTTTGGCGTCGACGATTTGATGTTCTTCCAAGCAATGTTCTTGTCCTGGACATTAGCGTAGAGGCGTGCGGTCTCTGGTGTCTGCCGAAGGGCGCGGTCGTTGATGTCTCGATGCGGGCCAGCAGCAGAAGTCCCCGCACGCACGATTGCGTCTGCTGCAGCAGGCGGGCTACGCACCGCCACTTCGGCGTGACCGGTAGGGCAGCACGAAACTAAAGGTGCCGAGCCTGAAGGGCTGAGCGGTGGCGTCGATCTGATGCCGCGTACGTCGGGCAGGGCGACCTGAAGCTGGAAGTGCTTGTGGCGGTACAGGGTGAGCCAGCGGCACGCGGCCGTGGTGGTCGCGGATAGCGAAGTCGAGGAAGCCGGCGCGTTCCTGGATGGGGTAGGTCGGGACGATCGACGCCGACGTCCCAGCGCCTGCGCATCTCGTTCAAGGTGTCGGTGCACCCGACCGAACCCGACGAGGACCGGATGCCCGATTGGCTGGCCTTGCGGGACAAGCTCACGTGCGAAGTGCCCGACGGGCTTCGTAGGTAGTCCCGCTGCGGCAGGCGACCCGACCGCTTCGCCACGGGTCGAAGCTGCGGCTGGCCGGCGAGGCCGGCCGATGCTCAATGCCCGGACGCCCCCGACGCGCCGATACCGGTCTCCGACCGCACCTGCTGTGCCAGGAAGCCGGCCCGGTCTTTTGCAGCTCGCGGGCTCTTGTCGAGGATCGAGAACAGCCAGATGCCGACGAAGGCCAGTGTCATCGAGAACAGCGCCGGCGACTGGTACGGGAACAGTGCCGAGCCCTTCGGGTTGCCAAGTGTGACCTCCCAGACCGAAGGCGAGACGACCGTCAGCGCCACCGACGAGACCAGGCCCAGGAAGCCGCCGACCACCGCGCCACGGGTCGTGCAATCCTTCCAGAGCACCGACATCAGCAGTACCGGGAAGTTCGCCGACGCCGCAATCGCGAACGCCAAAGAAACCATGAACGCGATGTTCTGCTTCTCGAAGGCGATGCCCAGCAGCACCGCAATGATGCCGAGCACGATCGTGGTCAGGCGCGACACCTTGAGCTCGGCAGCGCCGTCGGCCTTGCCACCCTTGATCACGACGCCGTAGATGTCGTGCGACACCGCCGCCGCGCCGGCCAGCGTGAGGCCCGCCACCACCGCCAGGATGGTCGCGAACGCCACCGCCGAGATGAAGCCCAGAAACACGTTGCCGCCGACCGCGTTGGCCAGGTGGATGGCCGCCATGTTGCCGCCGCCGAGCAGCCCGCCCTTGGCATCCAGGAACTGCGGGTTCGTCAGCACGAAGCTGATCGCACCGAAGCCGATGATGAAGGTCAGCAGGTAGAAGTAGCCGATCCAGGTGGTGGCCCACAACACCGATTTGCGCGCCTCCTTGGCGTTGGGCACGGTGAAGAAGCGCATCAGGATGTGCGGCAGCCCGGCGGTGCCGAACATCAGCGCCATGCCGAAGCTGATAGCAGAGATCGGATCCTTGATGAAGCCGCCCGGGCCCATGATCGAGAAGCCCTGCGCGGCGGCCTCGGCCGGCGGCTTGCCCGCAGCGGCGGCGATGCCGGTCTTGACCTCGACCGCCTTGGCGAACATCGCCTCCGGGCTGAAGCCGAACGAGGAGAGAACCATGAGCGCCATGAACGTCGCGCCGCCGAGCAGCAGAACGGCCTTGATGATCTGCACCCAGGTGGTCGCCGTCATGCCGCCGAACAGCACGTACACCATCATCAGCGAGCCGACAAGCACGACCGCGATCCAGTAGTCCAGCCCGAACAGCAGCTTGATCAGCTGGCCCGCGCCGACCATCTGCGCGATCAGGTAGAAGGCCACCACCACCAGCGTGCCCGAGGCCGCGAAAATGCGCACCGGCGTCTGTGCGAAGCGGAACGAGACGACGTCGGCAAAGGTGAACTTGCCCAGATTGCGCAACCGCTCGGCGAGCAGGAAGGTGACGACCGGCCAGCCGACGAGGAAGCCGATCGAGAAGATCAGGCCATCGAACCCGCCGACCATCACCGCAGCCGAAATGCCGAGGAACGATGCCGCCGACATGTAATCGCCGGCGATCGCCAGGCCGTTCTGGAATCCGGTGATACCGCCGCCGCCGGTGTAGAAGTCGGCTGCGGATTTGGTTTTGGCGGCCGCCCATTTGGTGATGCCGAAGGTGAACAGCACGAAGACGGCGAACATGCCGATCGCGGTCCAGTTGGTCGGCTGCTTTTCGGCCTGGCCCAGATCGGCGCCCGCAGCCCATATGGACGCGGACACACCGAACAGCGCAGCCAGCGTGAGCAGCTGGCGCAGGGAGAAAGGAAAGCGGCTCATTTCAGCACCGCCTTACTGACTTGTTCGGCCAGGTCGTCGTATTCACTGTTGGCGCGCCGAACGTAGATGGCAGTGATGAGGACCGTGAAGACGATTACGCCGAAGCCGATCGGGATGGCATACGTCGTCACGCCCTCGCCCAGCCGAGTGGCGAGGAACGACTTGTTGAAGGCCACGAGCAGGATGAAGCCGTAGTAGACGACCATCATCGCCAGGGTCAGCCACATGCCGAAGCTGGTGCGCTTGGCCTGCAGTTCCTTGTAACTCGGGTGGTTCGCGATGCGAGTGGTGAGGTCAGTGTCCATGGGTCTCCTCGGTGGACGTCGGTCGCCCGGTTGGTGGTCCGGGTGGGAATTCAGTTCTTTTTGGCCAGCTGCTCGAGGATCGCCGGATTTTCCAGCGTGCTCGTGTTCTCGGCCACCAGCTTGCGGTAGGCCGCCATGCCCGACACGACTGCTTCCTTCACCACGCTGTCCGGCGGTGGGTAAGGACTGCTGCTGCTCATGCGGTTCTCCGTCGAATGGTGCGCGAACTTCTTGGTCTTTACGCTAGCACACGCTCGCGAGAGCGCCACAGTGGGGTACCCGTCGTGGTGGCGGTGCAGGTGGGCCGGCAGTCAGCGGCCCACCGCCTCGAGGTCGACGTGCCTGGCCTCGCGCACGAACACGATGCCGACGGCGCAGCCGGCCAGCGCGACAGCGATCGGGTACCACAAGCCGCTGGTCATGTCGCCGGTGCTCGCGGCGATGGCGAAGGCCGCGCTCGGCAGCAGGCCGCCGAACCAGCCGTTGCCGATGTGATACGGCAGGCTCACCGACGTGCAGCGCACGCGCGTCGGGAACATCTCGACCAGCAGCGCCGCCATCGGGCCATAGACCATGGTCACGAAGACCACCAGGATGAACAGGATGCCGACCACCCGCAGGTGGTCGATGCGCGCCGGATCGGCATGTCTCGGGTAGCGGGCCGCATCGAGCGCTGCATCGAGCCGCTGCCGCGTCGTCGCGTCGTCGTCGGCGACCTCGATGCGTTCGGCGCCGACGCCGATCAGCGCCGGGCCGCTACCGTGAAGCAAGCTGTAACGCACGGAGCGGTCCGACAGCCAGCGTTTGGCGGCGTCGCAGCCGCTGGCCCCACCACTGCTCCCCCCGCCTGCCCCGTCATCCAGACCGAACTGCCATGCACACTCGGCCGGGTCGGCGGTGAGCGTGGTCTGCACACGCTGCTGCGCCTCGGCCAGCGCAGGGTTGGCGGCCACGGTGAGCGCGCCGAACAGCGGCAGGTAAGACAGCGCGGCCAGCAGGCAGCCGGCCAGAATGATCGGCTTGCGGCCGATGTGATCCGACAGCGCGCCGAATCCTACGAAGAGCGGCGTCGCGAGCGCCAGCGCGGCACACAGCATCAGGCTGGCTTGCGTGGCGTCCACCTTCAACTGCAACGTCATGAAAAACAGGGCCTGGAACTGGCCGGTGTACCAGACCACCGCCTGGCCGGCCACCAGACCGAACAGCGCGATCAACAACAGCCGCAGGTTGTGCCAGCGGCCTAAGGCCTCGGTGAGGGGCGCGCGCGAAGCGCCGCCGGCCACTTTCAGGCGCCGGAACAGCGGGGATTCCTGCAGGCTCAGACGCACCCAGACACCGATGGACAGCAGCACGAAGGACAGCAGGAAGGGCACGCGCCAACCCCATTCGGCAAACGCCACTTCGCCGAGCAGACTGCGAAGCCCCGCAATGACCCCGAGCGCCAACAGCAGCCCGAGCGAGGCGGTGGTCTGGATCCAGCTGGTGTAGAAGCCGCGCCGGCCCGGCGGCGCATGCTCGGCGACATAGGTCGCCACGCCGCCGTATTCGTCACCGATGGCCAGGCCCTGCAGCAGCCGCAGCAGCACCAGCCCGATCGGCGCTGCGACGCCGATGCTCGCGTGGCCGGGCAGCACGCCGATGGCAAAGGTGGCCGCGCCCATCAGAAGCAGGGTGACCAGAAACGTGTACTTGCGCCCGATCAGATCGCCCAGCCGTCCGAACAACAGCGCGCCGACCGGGCGCACCAGGAAGCCAGCCGCGAAGGCCAGCAGCGCGGCCACCAGCGCGGTGCGCGCGCCTGCCGCCACGAAGAAGTGCGCCGCGAACACCGGCGCCAGCACGCCGTAGAGGTAAAAGTCGTACCACTCGAACATGGCGCCCAGGCTGGATGCGAGGATCAGCTTGCGGTGCTCGGCGGGCATGGGTGCGGGGGGGTCGCGCTGGGTCATTCGCCATCTTCGGCAGCTGCTTCATGATGCGCCATGCCCAACGCCTTCGACTTCTCGGCTTCGCCCTTCGACTGCCTCGACGCCGCCGAGCAGCGCATCGTGCGCGACAGCGTCGACATCGCCTACTTCCGCGCCGACGAGACCCTGCTCGACCCGGGCATCGAGCCGTCGCACCTGTTCGTCATCATCAAGGGCCATGTCACGCAGCTCGACGGCGACGAGCCGGTAACCACCTTCGGCCCGAACGACTGCTTCGATGGCCGCTCGCTGGTCGCCGGCCGGGCCAGCAGCCGCTTCATCGCCGCAGAGGAGGTGGTGGCCTATCAGCTTGCGAAAGCCGCCGTCAACGAGTTGATCTCGCGCAACGCCACCTTCGGCGCGCTGCTGTTCTCCGACCTGTCGATCAAGCTCGGTGCGCTGGCGCAGCGCCACAGCCAGCGCGAGATGCAGGCGCTGACGATGTCGCGCGTGGCCGAAGCCTTCCTGCGCCCGGCACACGTGGTCGACGGCGGCACCGACATCGTCGGCGTGGCCGCGCTGATGCAGGCGCAACACAGCAGCAGCGTGCTGGTGCGCGACGGCGAGCGGCTGGGCATCTTCACCAACACCGGGTTGCAGCGTGCCGTCATCGACGGCCGACCGCTGGCGATGCTGCCGGTGCGCGAGCTGGCGACCTTCAAGCTGGTGACCATCTCACCCGAAGCGCCGCTGTTCGATGCGCTGGCGCTGATGATCGAACACCAGGTGCATCGCCTGGTGGTCGCCGACGGCGATCGCATCGCCGGTCTGCTGGAGCAGCTCGACCTGCTGAGCTTCCTGTCGAACCACTCGTATGTGATCGCGGTGCAGGTCGCGCAGGCACGCGACCTCGATGCGCTGCGCTCGGCTGCGCAGCGCATCACTCGCTTCGTCGCCTTGCTCTATCGCGGCGGCACCAAGGTTAGCCAGATCGGCAAGCTGGTGCAGGCGCTGAACGCCAAGTTGTTCGAGCGCGCCTGGCAGCTGATTGCGTCGCCCGCCTTGCTGGCCGACAGCTGCCTGTTCGTGATGGGCAGTGAAGGGCGCGGCGAACAATTGCTGAAGACCGACCAAGACAACGGCCTGATCGTGCGTGACGGCACGAAAGTGAGCGCGGCCGAGGTGGAGCAGGCGTGCCAGCGCTTCTCGGCCGCGCTGCGCGACTTCGGCTACCCCGATTGCCCGGGCGGCATCATGGTCAGCAACCCATCGTGGCGGCGCAGCGCCAGCGATTTCTCCGTCACCGTTCGCCGCTGGCTGCTGCGGCCCGACCCCGAAGGGCTGATGGCGCTGGCGATCTTCATCGATGCGCATGCGGTGGCAGGCGATGCGGCGCTGCTGGCGCAGGTGCGTGCCGAGGCCGATGGGCTGGTATCGGCCGACGATGCACTGCTCGGCCGTTTTGCCGCGGCGGTCGACTCCTTCCCCGATGAATCCGCCGGCTGGTGGAACCGGTTGCTGCTGATCGGCGAGCATGGCAAACCAATGCTCGACCTGAAGAAGGGCGGCATCTTCCCGATCGTGCACGGCGTGCGGAGTCTGGCGCTGCGCGACCAGGTGCCGGAAACCGGCACGGTGGCGCGGCTCGACGGGCTGGTCGCCAAGGGCCGCCTGCAGGCCAGGTTCGCGACCGACCTGGCCGACAGCCTGCACTTCCTGATGTCGCTCAAGCTCAAGGCGGGCCTGGCCGAGCTAGACACCGGTCGGCCCGTGAGCGGTGGCGTTGCGACAGACCGGCTGAGCAGCCTGGAACGCGACCTGCTGAAGGACGCTCTCGCCGTGGTCAAGCGCTTCAAGATGCTGGTGCGGCACCAGTTCCATCTGGAGGCGGCGTAACGCCGGCAGGCAGCATGCGCCCGCGCTGGCTCGATTCGGTGCATCGCGCCTGGATGCTGTATCACCTGACCGACCCGCATTTTGCGTTCCTCTACGAACCGCCGCCCGATGGCGAATGGGTGGCGCTGGACTGCGAGACCACCGGGCTGGACGTGCACCGCGACCAGATCATCTCGATCGGCGCGGTGCGCATCGTCGGCAACCGCCTGCTAACGAGCCAGCGGCTCGAGCTGCTGGTGCGCCCCGAGCGCGCGCTGAATGCCGACAGCGTGCGCGTGCACCGGCTGCGCGAAAGCGATGTTGCGCAGGGCATGGACCCGGGACGGGCGATGCGCCGGCTGCTCGAGTTTGTCGGCAGCCGCCCGCTCGTCGGCTACTTCCTCGAATTCGACGTGGCTATGCTCAATCGCGAAATCTGGCCGCTTCTTGGCGTCCGCCTGCCGCAGCCGAAGATCGAGGTCTCTGCTATGTACTACGACTTCAAGAACCGTCAGCTGCCGGCGCACGAGCGCGGCGGCACCATCGACCTGCGCTTCGCGACGATGATGAAC
>Ga0209724_1003299_pt1 | contig 13240 bp, 10 predicted proteins | sample grotaG_FD_184143 | JGI IMG/M metagenome (GOLD analysis project Ga0209724, IMG submission 184143) | Glacier valley bacterial and archeal communities from Borup Fiord, Nunavut, Canada, to study Microbial Dark Matter (Phase II) -... | ecosystem: Environmental > Aquatic > Freshwater > Ice > Glacier ... | reverse complement strand
TGTACCATGGGTAAGCAATGCTGCCGCACAGGCCCTTTGCATAGAGCTCTTTGAGGAAGGCGCCTGTATGGTTCCTTTTATAACAGATGGTAGAACAGTAACAATCATATTTTTACCGGCGAAAATTAAAGTATCTTATTTAAAAGCGCTTCCAATTCAATAAGTGGGATTGATTTTATTACTGCATCTCCAATCTTATTTAAAAGAATAAAATTCATATCGGCACTCACTCTCTTCTTATCCATTTTAAGGATTTCAAAAATTTTTTTTGTTTCTATTTTTAGTGAAACCGGCAATCCATATTGTTGTAATAAATTCAACACTCTTTTTGTATCGCCCGCGCTAAAATTATTCAGCGCTTCAGACAGTTTACAGGCGGCAGCCATCCCGATACTTATCGCGTAACCATGAGGCAGGTTATAAATATTTTCTATCGCATGTCCAACAGTATGACCGAAATTCAATAGCTTCCTATCCCCCTGTTCAAACTCATCCTTCTCTACTACCCTTGATTTAATAACAACGTTGCGTTGTATCAACTCAGCAAGCAGTGTACGATTTTCACGGAAATCATTTAATTGGTGCTGTTCTAAAAAATTAAATAATTCTGCATCTTTAATACAGGCATGTTTTATAATTTCCGCAAATCCATTTATCCATTGTTCTTCGGGCAATGTTTCCAGCAAAGAAAAATCAAACAGTATAAAATCAGGTTGCCTTATCAGTCCGACAAGGTTTTTATATACGCCGGTGTCTATGCCATTCTTTCCACCAATAGAAGCATCAACCTGGGATAGAATTGTTGTCGGGACAAATCCAAACCTTAATCCACGCATATACACAGAAGCCGTAAAGCCGGTAACGTCTGTAACAACACCGCCACCAATACCTACAATAAATGTTTTACGATCGGCTTCAAGCCTTATCAGTTCATTAATAAGAAAATCAACCGTCGATTGATTTTTATATTGTTCACCGGCAGCCATAACAATTGCTTTGTATGCTGAAAGCCCGGGATGCCGGCGATAAACGTTTTCATCTGTAATAATAACGAGTTTATTTTTAGCAACATGTCGCTCTAATTGAACATACGAGGCATCGAAAAAATATTGAACCTTCTTACCGGAAAAAGTATAATCAAGTGAAGTCATTCGTACCTGAAGTTTATTCTTTAATGTAAAGCGCCGGCATTGACCGCCGGCCCTTCAATACTTTGTTATCCGCCTTCAGCTATCTAACCTGCCGTAGCTTTAGTTTTTACAGATCATTTCACTTCAGAATACCTATCAGGGAATGATCTCCTGGTAGCTGACGGGCTGAATGCTGACAGCTATGCTAATCATTCATAATTTTATTCTGGTGCGTTATACTTTCCATGTGCACAGCATCAAAATATTTTGTGATAAACTCTTTACTCAAGCCAAGTTTTTCGCCTTTTTTAAATGCTCTTTCCAATATCTCGTTCCAGCGATTTGTTTGCAGGATAGTGATACTGTTATCCTTTTTATACTGACCTATTTTGTCGGCTATCTTCATTCGCTGACCAATGAGTTGCATCAGCTCATCATCAAGATGATTGATCTGCTGGCGCAATTTCTCCATATCAGCATGAAATTCTTCGGAGGTAGAATCTTCTTTACGCCATATGATGCTGCCTAACAGTTCAGCGAGTTTTTCGGGAGTAACCTGTTGCTTGGCATCGCTCCATGCGTTGTCCGGATCAATATGACTTTCGATAATTAATCCATCGAAATCAAGGTTGATAGCGTGTTGCGCCACCTCGAGTAAGATATCCCGCCGGCCGCAAATATGCGAAGGATCATTGATAAGAAGCATCCCGGGATTACGACGCTTCATCTCGATGGCAAGATGCCACATGGGAGCGTTACGGTATTCCGTGTTGCCGTAAGACGAAAAGCCGCGATGTATAAGGCCGATATTTTTTATGCCGGCCTTGGCTATGCGCTCCACGGCGCCTATCCATAATTCAAGGTCGGGATTAATTGGATTTTTTATAAGAACGGGAATATCAACACCCCTAAGCGCGTCGGCAACTTCCTGAACACTAAAAGGGTTAACAGTAGTACGGGCGCCCAGCCATAGCACATCGATATCAAAATGCAAAGCATCTTCTACCTGCTTGGCGGTTGCCACTTCTATGGCTACTGGTAAGCCACTAATTTTTTTTGCCTGTTGAAGCCACGGTAACCCTTTCGTCCCGATCCCTTCAAAACTTCCCGGGCGGGTGCGGGGTTTCCAGATACCTGCTCTCAGCATATCTACTCTACCGGTATTAGCTAAGCGGGTAGCGGTTTGTATCACCTGCTCTTCTGTCTCGGCGCTGCAGGGACCAGCGATTATAAGCGGACGCTTTTCAAGCGTCTCATTAATAGTTACAGCCTTTGTCTGAATTGCTTGCATATAGTTAAAATTCAAATTTCATAAATAAGTTCAATCGTTAGAGAAGCTGTCAGGTGAGCTATCAGCTATCAGCTATCATCCATCAGCCGTCAGCTGTCAGATCAGCCATAGAATAACGCGGGCGTTATGTTTCATTTAAAATAACTGGAAATAAATAAGTTGATTATCAACGGTCAAATTCCCAGTTATATAAAAGCTGTCAGCTATAAAAAAAATTTATTGTTTCATCCTGTCTTCAAAAAGGTCGTATAAAGTTAAAGTAGCTAACTTACCTTGGTTCTTCCTGAAAGCTGATAGCTGATAGCTGATAGCCTCATACCTCACAGCCCCATACCTCATCCCTCATCCCTCACATCTATCTGCTATTTGCATCATTCATCCTTATCCGTCTGCCTTTATATGTTTTACCATCGATGGATTTAATCATCTTTGAAGCTACCGACCTGTCTATTTCAATCCATGTATTCATATCCTTTATATCAACCCTTCCGAGTACTTCTTTTTTCAGGTCGCTCATATCGAGGATAAACTGGAGAAAGCTGGCTTTGTAAAAACCATCCTTAGTTCCTAGATTTACAAACAACCTCATATAGTCTCCGCCACCATCGTTTCCGTTAGACTCTCTATGCCTGGTATCAACCCTTCTACCCTGGTCGCGTCCATCACCCACATATTCCCTTCTCGGCCTTTTTTCTTCTCGAACATTCAGGTCTTCCGCGTTCTCATAATATTTTAAGAAGCGGTCGAACTCCATTGCCGCTACTCTTTTCAGCACGTCTTCCTTGCTTATATCAGCGAATTGTTCTTCCAGCATCGGCACATAGGTTTCATAGTCACCATGGCTGATATCAGCCTGTAGTAATTTCTCCATGAAACTAAAAAATTGTTTTCTGCAAACATCCTTGCCACTGGGGATATCCATGCGATTGATAGGAGCCTGAATTAATTTTTCTATCTGGCGTAGTTTGAAAGTTTCACGGGCATGTACAATGGAAATACTGATACCGCTCAAGCCCGCGCGTCCTGTCCGGCCACTTCTGTGGGTATATACTTCCATGTCATCGGGCAATTCAAAATTAATCACATGTGTGATACCCTGTACATCAATACCTCTTGCAGCCACATCTGTAGCTATTAATAGTTGTAAGGTTTTATCACGAAACTGTCCCATCACCTTGTCACGCTGTTGCTGGGTAAGATCGCCATGCAACGCGTCGATATCATAACCTTCCCTGGTAAGTTTCTCTGCGAGGGCCTGCGCATCAAGTTTGGTGCGGGTGAATACAATGCCATAAATGCCGGGGTTGAAATCAATGATCCTTTTCAAAGTATCATAACGATGTTGCGCCTGTGTTACATAATATTGATGATCGATGTTTACATTAGCGGTATTCATCTTGCCTACCGTTATTTCAACGGGATTTTTCATATACCGTTTACTCACCTGTTTTACTTCAGGTGGCATCGTTGCGCTGAATAGCCATGTTGATTCTTTTACAGGGGTATTCTTTAAAATAAATTCAATGTCATCCCTGAAACCCATGTTCAACATCTCATCTGCTTCATCCAGTACAATATATCTTATGCGAGCCAGATCGATGGCCTTGCGTTCTATAAGATCTATCAACCTGCCTGGTGTAGCCACCACTATCTGGATACCACGTTTAAGATCCCGTATCTGCATGCTTATAGAAGTGCCTCCATAAACAGCTACCACATGCATTCCCGGAATATGTTTTTTAAAAAGGTCAAGTTCTTTTACTATCTGCATGCATAGTTCACGGGTAGGACAAACCACCAGTGCCTGTGGGTATTTTTCTTTTGAGTCTATCAGATGTAACAGCGGTAAACCAAATGCTGCTGTTTTTCCTGTACCTGTTTGAGCTAATCCTACGAAATCCGTTGTGCCACCTAATAAAATCGGTATTGCTTTTTCCTGTATTGGCGTCGGGTTTACATATCCCAACTCGATAGTTGCCTGCACTAATTTCGCATCAATGCCCAACCCTTCAAATGTCATCATATTTAATAAAAATTTCCGCAAAGGTAATACTGTTATGCCGTTTTGCCAGTAAAAACTCCCCGCTGTTTATACTTAGTGATCTGAGGATCACATGCTAAATTGTACAACCAGCTTATAATTAACGAGTAAAATTTCTATACGGGTGACTACTTATTGCAGAAGCAATACTTCACTCTATAATTCTGCTGATCCCGTTTGCATGTTCTATCAGTTCTTTTAAATAAATATAATTTTCTTTTTCAAGGCAGCTCCTGAATTTTTTTAATTGAGCGATATGTTCATTTAACACATCCAACACATTTTCCCTGTTTTGTTTGAAGATAGGAACCCACATCTCCGGATTGCTTTTAGCAAGCCTGACGGTACTTTCGAAACCCGCACTGGCAATAGCGAAGATGGCATCATCCTCTTTTTCTTTTTCAAGTACCGTGTTCGCCAATGCAAAAGAAGTTATATGTGAAATATGACTAACATAGGCCGCGTGCAGGTCATGCGCGGGTGCTTCCATATAAACAATGTGCATACCTATCTTCTGGTATAAATTTTTCACAAGAGCTAACGCATCATTATCTGCTTCAGCAGCATTGCAAATGACTACGGCTTTGTTTATAAAAGCGCCGCTCACCGCCGCCTCCGGACCACTGTATTCCGTTCCCCACATTGGATGGGTTGGTACAAAGCGGCCTCTTTTGGGGTTACCGGCAATAGCGTTCTGAAGGGTTTCTTTCGTAGAACCCATATCCATCACCACATGATCAGTAATCGAATTCATAATTTCAGGCAGCAACAACATCATCTCATCTACCGGCACAGCAATAACAACCAATGTAGATTTCTTAATAGCTTCCGATAGAGAGCAATATTCGTCTATCAAACCGAGACTCATAGCCTTCTTCAAATGTGCCTCACTTCGGTCTACTCCGATGATGTGCTTTGCCAGTTGCTTCTCTCTCAGCGATATCGCCAGCGATCCGCCCATCAAGCCAACGCCAATAATTGTAACTGTCATGTTTAACCGATTAAACTTATTTAAAAACTGCTATCAGCTATCAGCAGTTCGATGTGTTTTAGACTTTCGTCCTGATAACTGAAAGCCGACGGCTGATAGCAAAAGTGTCCATTAAGTTTACATGGCACTAATGCCTCTCAGCAATTCTGTCCAACGCTTTTTTTAAAACTTCCACCTTCTGACATAAACTAATTCTTACAAAATTATTTCCATTGCTTCCAAAGATGCCACCAGGAGTTATGAAAACATTTTTACCATACAAAATCTCATCACTTAATTCATATCCATCTTCATAATCAGAAGAGATCTTCGCCCAGATAAAAAGACCTGACTGTTTAGGATCGTAAGTACAATCAAGTATTTTTAGAATTTTATATACTAGTTCCCTGCGTTGCTTATACATGTTGTTAAGGTCATCATACCATTCCTTCCCTAACTCTAAAGCCTTCACAGCGGCAAGTTGCACTGGAAGGAACATACCACTGTCCATGTTACTTTTAAACCTGAGTACTTCTTCGATAATTGTTTTATCACCAGCTAACCAACCGACTCTCCATCCGGCCATGTTACCGGTTTTACTCAACGAATTTAATTCAACGGCAATATCTTTAGAGCCGTTGATACTAAGTAAACTCATGGGACTATCATTTAAAATAAAACTATAAGGATTATCATGACAGATAAGAATACCGTGTTTCTTACCAAAGGCGATTATCTTTTCAAACAATGCTGTCGATGGTAGCCTGCCTGTAGGCATGTGCGTGTAATTGACCCACATGAGTTTAACCTTCTCAAGATTATTTTTTTCTATCTCTTCAAAATCAGGTTCCCAGCTTTTTTCTTCTTTGAGATCATAAGCCACACTTTTTCCCCCTGCCAGTTGAACAGCGCTTTTATAGGTTGGATAACCAGGGTTTGGAATCAACGCTTCATCACCTTCCTCAAGATAGGTCATACAGATATGCATGATCCCTTCTTTAGATCCGATCAGAGGTAAAATTTCCGATTCAGGATTTAAATCAACTCCATACCATTTTTTATAAAAGGTACTAATGGCATTCCTGAATACAGGCGAACCCTTATAATTCTGATAACCATGCTGGTTATTTTTCAGACTTTCCTTATTTAAAACATTGATCACATCAGGATGAGGGGGCATATCCGGGCTTCCTATACCAAGATTGATGATTTGCCTGCCTGCCTTATTTAAGGCATCAATTTCCCTTAATTTTTTGGAGAAGTAATATTCACCTACTCCATGTAATCTTTTTGAAGTCTGCATTTTAATATGCTGTTTTTCATTGTATTAAGACACTATGATTGTTATGTGTATGATGTTATTTGAACGGACGCATTACAACTCAATAACACGTACATTATATCGTTATTCCTTTTTTATAAACGCCATAAACTTTTAAGCTGTCGGTAATTTCTTTTATTTCCTGCATAACATTTTCAAACTGATCAATTGCATCGAACTCCATGTCTGCATGAAAAGAATATTGCCAGTCGCTGCCGGGAATAGGGAAAGATTGAAGTTTACTAAGGTTGATACCCCCTTCGGCAATTTTTGTAAGCACCCGCGCCAGGCTACCTCTTGAATGATCCGTATGAAAATTTACAGAAGCTTTGTCAGCGCCTTCTATCTTTATTTTAAGTTCTTCCCGGTGAATAATTAAAAAACGTGTGTAGTTATTTTTTAATGTATGAATGTTTGGGGCGATAATATCCAGTTCAAAAATCTCCGCAGCCAAACGGCTTGCAATAGCCGCAATATGTTTGCTTTTGTGCTGGTGTACAAGCTTAGCGCTTAATGCCGTGTCTTCTGTTTCAACGAGTTTCCAGTTGTACTTATCAAGAAAACCAAAACATTGCTGTATGGCCATTGAGTGAGAATGAACCTCACGAATATCTTCCAATCTTACACCGGGATTAACAAGCAGGTTCTGTCTTATCTGTAAATATATTTCCCCCCCGATTTTTAAATTGCTCTTCTGTAAAAGATTGTAATTCGGTAATATACTGCCGGCAATAGAATTCTCGATAGCCATCACTCCGCCGTCGCTTTCTTTTTTATCAGCAGCGATTTTTACAACATCCCTGAAAGTAGCGCAGGGAAGCACTTCAACTTCTTTTCCAAAAAAATACCTTGCCGCCATCTGGTGAAAACTACCTTCATATCCCTGAATAGCAACTTTTATATTGCCAGCGCCGACGGCTATATCACTTTTCGGCGATGAAGATTTTATAATTTTATTCATGTTGCCTTTTTTCGATTGTCGCATAACGGACATTTATAAAAAAGCCCCCGATATAACCGGGGGCTCTGTATGTTGAATAAATTTTTAATTTATAGATTGGTTAACAAAGGCGCCCCCGGTTTGGCGGTAAAATTATAAAAATAATAAAACCGGTTAAGTACGTTTGTTTGTTTCATGATATAAATCAAATGTAACAACTAATCAGACAAGTGACAATTATTTTAATAGAATTTTTACGATCGATAAATAATTGAGGTATGAGCTGTGAGGTATGAGCGATCATCTGGTTGATAACAAAACTAATCTACGCCAACCGCTTCAATATCTGCTCATCGATTAATTTAAAGAGGTGAAATGGTTTGTAGATTCTCCAGTTTTCAATATCCATTCTTTCGATCAAATAATTAAGCCTGGCTTTCTTAAAATCATATTGGGTTTGTTCAGGCATGTTAAGACAAACAATCCAGCCATCCTTATCACTCACTTCTTCATACCATTCTTCGTAATAATCTTTATCACCACTATGGAAGTTTAGTACGTTTTCCGCGATGAGAATATATTTAGTAATGCCATTGGATAACATACTATCTATAACATCCCGCTTTAATGTCATGATGTCATTTTCAATAGCATCGTTCCATTCACCTATCAATTCTATTACTGCAAATTTTTCCTCATAATCCGCCATAATCACTTTGAGGTACATTGTTCTGGAACCGAATTCATCCCATTGCGGATGGATATAATAATTGTAAATTGTTTGTGTAAATTCAAACTCAGAATACACCCTTCCAAAAAATGGAGAACGGTCATCTTCTTCACTTACATAAATATGTCTCCAGTTATAAAATGGTTCGATCTCATGCATACTTTAATATTCAAATGTTCAGTTAACAACCACCGGGGTAAGGAATATGTAGAAGGCAAATTATTGTAGTCTGGCAATTTACATTCCAAAGGTTACCGATACAAATCATCCTGTATGATTATGAATAAGATTTTATTGGATTGATTGAATCGCTTTCTTTACACTTCCATGCTTTAACAATAATCTTTTTGCCTTTTCATAATCAAGTATTGTTAATTTTTCCATGACCATCCTGGTTCCACGATCAACAATTTTTTCATTGCTAAGTTGCATGTTTACCATTTTATTATCTTCTACCCTGCCGATCTGAATCATCACAGCCGTAGAAATCATATTAAGAACCAGCTTTTGGGCGGTGCCGCTTTTCATTCTTGTACTACCGGTAACAAATTCCGGTCCTACTACTATTTCAATCGGGTAATCAGCCTGTTCACTTAAAGGTGCGCCAGGATTGCAGGAGATGGAACCGGTTATAATTTTGCGATTCCTGCATTCTTTTAGCGCGCCTATTACATAAGGTGTTGTTCCGCTTGCGGCAATGCCTACCACGACGTCTTTATCACTGACAAAATATTTATCAAGGTCGCGCCAGCCCTGGTCTGTATTATCTTCCGCGTTCTCCACTGCTTTTTGGATAGCTGTCTCGCCGCCTGCTATCAATCCGATCACTAATCCGTGAGGCAATCCATAAGTAGGTGGAATTTCACTGGCATCGAGTATTCCCAACCGGCCACTTGTGCCGGCGCCGATATAGAACAACCGGCCTCCGGCCAACATCTTGTCAGCGATTGCTGTAACCAATTTTTCTATCCCGGGTAAGGCCAGCGCCACTGCATCAGGAACCGTCTTATCTTCCTTATTAATATTAGTGAGGATATCGAGAACGCTCATTTTTTCGAGGTTGCGGTATTCACCGGGTTCTTCCGTAATGCGGATAAAATTATTCATAATGTTGTTGTTAAATACTGGCGGGCAGCTGTGAGGTATGAGGTTTGAGTATTGAGGTATTCAGGTGTGGGCTACCAGCTGTGAGGTTTGAGGTATTGAGGTGTGAGCAATCAGCTATCAGCATAGTCCCTACGTAAAAATATTAATAATACACATTGGCTTTACACCTCATATCTCAATACCTCACACCTCAATACCTCATACCTCACACCTGTTCACAATGATAAGCAATCAGTCCATCCATTGGATTTTTAATTACGTGACCTAGTTCGAGCTCATAATTTTTACACAGATCTTTTATAACATCTTTAAATCCAAAAGCTATACCACCTGTAAAATGAATAGGCAGGTTCCAGCTTTCACCATACTTACATATATGTTGAAAGAAGAAATCGTTTAACCCGTCTTCAATAATGTTTTCAACCATATAATGTCCGCGGTTCTCCGCCAGGAAAATAACAAATGAAGCCATGTAACGATTAGGCAGCGGTCTCTTGTAAACATTTTCGAGTATCTCTACATTATCAATATTGAATTTATCTTTAAAACGGACAGTCAACTCCTCATCAAATGTATTATACAAAAAATACTGCAACACTTTTTTACCCAGGTAAGCGCCACTTCCTTCGTCACCCAATACATAACCAATACCCGGACTATTTTTTATAATTTTCCTGCCATTGAAGTAACAGGAATTACTTCCGGTACCCAATATACAGGCTATGCCTTTTTCCCGCCCGCATAGTGCCCTTGCCGCACCCATGAGATCATGATCAACTAATATTTCGGCGCCGGTAAAAATTCTTTTTAAAGCTTTGCTTACAAGCTGACTGTTAGCGGGGCTTTTGCAACCGGTACCATAATAATAGATGATCTCTATTTTTTGATTCTTAACTTTTGGGTAAACTTCTTTTTGCAACAATTCAGCTACCTGGATGCCGCTAAGAAAATACGGACTTATTCCCTGCGAATAGAAACGTTTCTTTTTCCCGTCGTAAAACAAACACCATTCACATTTGGTACTTCCACTATCGGCGATCAATATTGCCATAACTTTTAAATTTAGAAAACGCTGGAAAACGAAATTAAACCTACTGTGTTATAAATAAGCACAAAGAATGTTAACCGTCAGACAAAACCTGCCAACCAGAAGATAGAATCATTTATCAAACAATGAAACATCAGGTATTTTCTTTTTGTTGCTGCTTGCCCTCAGGGCTCCGTAGCAATTTTTTCTTTATCATATCATTAAAATTTTCTTATCGGAATTGATTAATTTGCGGCATCGAACCGGTTTAATATAATTATGCAAACAAAGAAATTACAAATCTGGCTTCCACTGATGTTTTCGATAGTTATGATAATGGGAATGCTGATAGGCTATAAAATTAGAGAGAATACCCGTACTGCTAAAAGCTTTTTTAATATCGACAGGCGTTCCCCGCTTCAACAGGTACTTGACCTTATTAATCTAAAATATGTTGATGCGGTTAATCCCGATACGCTGGCTGATGTCGCTATCCTGCAGGTTTTAAGCAAACTCGATCCACACTCCGTTTACATTCCACCGGTAGAGTTGAGCGAAATAAACGAAGACCTTCAAGGTGAGTTCCAGGGTATAGGTGTTGAATTTTATATTTTTAAAGATACTGTCAACATTGTAAATGTACTTGCGAAAGGGCCCAGTGAAAAAGCCGGACTTCTGGTAGGTGATCAATTTTTAAAAGTAGCCGATTCAACAGTGACCGGAAAAAAAATCAGTCCTGAAAAAATTAAGAAATTGCTCCGCGGAACTGGTTCTTCAAAAATAGCAATAGTGGTAATGCGTGGCAGGGAGCAAAAAAAATTTTTAGTAGAAAGGGGATTCATTCCGTTGCCTTCCATAGAGGCATCATACATGATGAATAAAGAAACCGGGTTCATACGTATGAGCAAATTTTCGCAGACTACTTATGAAGAGTTTATGAAGTCACTGGAAACACTTCAGTCTGCCGGCATGAAAAAACTTATCATAGACCTGCGCGGTAATGGTGGCGGCATACTCAATGAAGCGGTAGATATTGCAGATGAACTTTTAGAAGATGGCAAGTTGATTGTGTACACCCAGGGCAATAAAACGCCCAGGGAAGAATACAAATCCAAACGTCCGGGTTTATTTGAGAAAGGGCCGTTGGTTGTTTTAACAGATGAAGGTTCAGCCAGCGCCAGTGAAGTATTAAGCGGGGCATTGCAGGACTGGGACCGTGCCACCATAATAGGTCGCCGGACATTTGGAAAAGGATTGGTACAGGAACAATATGATCTTTCAGACGGAGCAGCATTGCGTCTGACGATTGCAAGATACTACACACCTTCGGGAAGAAGCATTCAAAAGCCTTACTCCGGTAAAGACAATTACCGGCAGGAATTAATGACCAGATTTAATCATGGCGAATTTGTAAATGCAGACAGCAACAAAATACAAACCGGTAAAGCATATAAAACTGAAAAAGGCAGAACCGTTTATGGTGGCGGTGGCATCATGCCAGATATTTTTGTGCCCTTCGATACAAGCACCGTATCACCGGTGTTATCCCGCTTATATATTTCAAGCACGCTGAATAATTTTGTTTACCGCTATTTCATCCAGCACAAAAATGAATTTAAAGCATACCGTTCAGCTACAGCATTCGCGCATGAATTCAAAGAGGAAGAAACGGTCTGGAAAGACCTCGTTTCCTTTGCTGCCAAAGACAGTATAGACCTCACTAAAATTTCTCCCTCGGATAAAAGCATCGCCCAACGCCGTATCAAAGCTCTTTTAGCCCGACAGCCCTGGCGCAATGAAGGGTTCTACGAAGTATTAAACCTTACCGATCCGGTGGTGAAGAAAGCATTGGAAGAATTAGAGAAATGAATAGATTCTTTCTGCGTATCTTCTAATCATTTTAATCCGCGATTCAGACAATATTAAATTTACTGATAGTACAGGTCTCTAAACTTTCTGAAACCCATTTGTCTGAATCGCAGATTAAGAGGATTAGGGGATTTCGCTGATAATACAAGTGTCTAAGAGGTTCTGAAAAACTGAATATTTAGATTCCATCTGCGTAATCCTTTAATAATTTTAATCTGCAATTCAGACAATTTTTATAGCTGATAGCTCCTGCATTTCAACCTAACGCTAATACCCGTTCACTATTACTTTCTTTGTTTCGATGATCTGTTTTTCCGTTGACACGAAGCTTACCATATAAGTACCTGGTATCAGTCCGCTTACTTCGATGATACTTCTTCCGTTCACTTCTATCTGTCTTATTTTCTGACCGATCGCTGTCCAGATGATAATTGTTTTAACATGCACTTCTCCATTCAGTCCTATGAAAAATTTATCAGGTGTCGGGTTAGGCCATAGCAGTAATTTATATTTACCAGGGGCGGGAGCTATAGCTATAATGTTTGAGAAGGTTGATGTATTACCTGCGTCAACCAACATAAGGCGGTAAAAGCTAACGCCGGTATAACTGTTAGGATCTTTTATTTCGTAATTTAAATCGGCAAGGCTTATACCGTTTACGGACAATGTCTGTACGGTATCGATGTTCCTGAAGCTGGTTTCAGAGCTGAGTCTTCTTTGTACCACAAAATACTGGTTATTTATTTCAGGATTGGTTCTCCAGTAAACCCTTGCATAATTGGCATCAAGACGATAACCATTTAACCAGAGGATT
>Ga0209724_1003294_pt1 | contig 13254 bp, 10 predicted proteins | sample grotaG_FD_184143 | JGI IMG/M metagenome (GOLD analysis project Ga0209724, IMG submission 184143) | Glacier valley bacterial and archeal communities from Borup Fiord, Nunavut, Canada, to study Microbial Dark Matter (Phase II) -... | ecosystem: Environmental > Aquatic > Freshwater > Ice > Glacier ... | reverse complement strand
GGTTACAGATTTTTCAGGTGTTGTAATATTTATTAGGTAAACGCCATTTCCAGCCTTGCAATCATTCAAATTTATACGAATATTTTGCCCGGAAGGAATTGGTTGATTCTCCCATAAATTTGTAATACGTTGTCCCTGCAGGTTGTAAAGGTTGATGGTTGGCTGCAAAGTTTTATTTGATTTATTGGTAATATCAACATAATCATTTGCCGGATTGGGGAACAGTTCAAATGATTCATCCGTTGATCCAGTGAGCTGTTCCAGGGCTGTAGGAACTTGCTTTTCGATTGAGACATTGTCAAGATAGACATTCCCTGTAAACTTACCGAAGCCAAATCCAAAGCGGCAGTTGGGATCGCTGGCCTGTGTCATTTTAATAGTCCAGCTGAAATGTTGCTTAACTGCTGTAATACTTTTAACTATTGAAAAGTAGTTGTTATATGGGTCATAGTTTCTGGCAAGAATGATTTCCATCGTATTGGGGTTATCAGCCCATGCGTCAAAGGTAATCAGGTAGGTAGCTTCCTTTTCAATACCAATATTCATTTGCTGATCAACAATGTGCCAGCTGTCTGTGCCGGGCTTGGTGATATTCATAACGTATACACCATCAACAACCGAAGGAGTGGCTGCCGGTGTGACTGTGGTGTAAAAATACACGTTGCTCCAGTTTTTTAATCCAAGACTGAAATCGCCGTTAAATATAAGTTCATTTTTCTTTTTGAACAGAGGAATCAGGGTGGTCTCTTTCGAAACCTCCATTTGCATTGGATTGGCAGAACCCACATTCAGCCATTTATCGAATTCGTATTTCGCATCTGGTTTGGCTGTTACGGTAACCAATGTTCCTTCAGGATAAGAATCCAATTTTGGTGACACCTCTACCGTTCCACCGGTAGCGGGTTCAATTCTAAGCGAAAATGGACCGGTTGATTCCTGCAACTGGTAAACCCTAACATAGTCGATCAGGAATTTATGCGGCAGTTTCGTATCGTCAGGTGTTCCACCCCATTCACCACCGTAAGCCAGGTTGAGAATCATGTTGAACATTTTATTGAAAGGCCAGACGCGCGAGTCAAGAATTGGTTTGGTATAGCTGTAAGTGAATTTTTTGACACCATCCTGCCACCATTCCAGTGAAGTAGGTGACCATATAAGGGTAAAATTGACAAACTTTTTGAAAGGAGCACTCATGATGGCATGGGAACCCGAACTCTGATGTCCTGAACCATTGGTGCCTTCATAATGGACCGTATAATGTAGATTATTTGGCTCTTTGCCAACGTATTCCATGATGTCAATTTCCCCGCTTTTAGGCCAACCCCCGTAAACGTCATCGGTGGGTACCATCCAGATGGCAGGCCATGTGCCATTTCCCCCTGGAACCTTTGCACTGATCTCGAATTTGCCGTATGTCCAGTCGCCTTTGTACTTTGAAATCAGACTTGCCGAAGTGTAATCAGCACCCTTATAGGCCTCTTTGCGGGCTTCAAGGATCAAAACTGTATCCTGAATACGGGCATTCTCACTGCGTTTATAGGTGTAATATTGCAATTCATTGTTGCGTAATTTACCAATTTCGTAATTCCATTTGGTATTGTCGGGCAGGCCGGGGGTGTTAAACTCATCGCTCCACACCTTAACATATTTCTGTGGATAAGCATGTAGAACGAAACAAAAGAAAAGTAGTAAAAGTATAGGTTGTTTCATCGCGTTGGTGTTAGGTTAATTGAACAACAAATTTAGTAATAATATTATAAGTTTTACACTGATCATCAAATTGATCAGTGGGTTCAACCGTCAGGGGGAATGACCTGTCTGTTTACTTCAACTGATACACTCTTACATAATCAATCAGGAACTTATGAGGAAGTTTTGTATCATCAATTCCCTGTTGGGCGCCCCATTCACCACCGTACGCTAAATTGAGGATCATATAAAACATCTTATTAAAGGGCCAAACCTTTGGATCATCAGATGGTTTGGTGTAGGTGTATTTTTTGACTCCATCAGCCCACCATTCCACTTTATCGGGCGACCATATAAAGGTAAAAGTGATAAACTTGTTGTAAGGCTCACTGCTAATAAAAGAGCTGCCTGAACTTTCATGACCACTTCCGTTGGTGCCTTGATAATGAGCATTGAAATGTAATTTAGAAGCATCAAAACCTACAAACTCCATGATGTCCAGTTCTCCGCTATTAGGCCATCCGCCGTATTCGTCATTGGTAGGCATCATCCAGATAGCTGGCCATGTGCCTTTTCCTGTAGGTACTTTGGCACTGATTTCGAACTTGCCGTAAAGCCAGTCGCCTTTGTATCGGGAGATAAGGCTTGCCGAAGTGTAATCAGCACCCTTAAAAGCTTCTTTGCGGGCTTCAATAATCAGAACAGTGTCTTGTATACGGGCATTCCCGCTTCGATTATGAGTATAATATTGCAATTCATTGTTGCGTACTTTACCAGTTTCATAACCCCATTTGGTCGTGTCGGGCAGGCCGGGGGTGTTAAACTCATCGCTCCATACCTTAACATATTTCTGTGGATAGGCCTGTAGGACGAAGCAAAAGAAAAGTAATAAAAGAATTGTTTGTTTCATTGTGTTTATGTTAGGTTAATTGAAGAGCAAATTTAGTAAAAATATTATAAGTTTCAATCTTCAAATAGAGGGTTTTTATTGAGCCGGGTTAACTAACTCCATTTATTTTATCTTCATACACTTAAAATTCTTTTTTTTACTGTAAATTCGTCACCTCACAACCGAACTAATGTAACATTTATGAATAAGCTATATTTTCTTTTCATCCTCCTGTTTTTCATCACGGTAGGCTCATCGGGAAACAATCCTGTTCAGGAAAAAAGAACTTTTTCTGTAGGCCAAAACACCTTCCTGCTTGATGGGAAACCTTATGTGATTCGTGCCGCAGAGCTTCATTATCCACGCATTCCGAAAGAATACTGGGAGCATCGTATTCAGATGTGTAAAGCAATGGGCATGAATACTATATGTATCTACATCTTTTGGAATTACCACGAACAGGTGCAGGGTAAATATGACTTTACAGGCCAGGCCGATGTTGCAGAATTTGTTCGTTTGGTCCAAAAAAACGGGATGTACTGTATAGTTCGTCCCGGCCCCTATGTGTGTGCCGAATGGGATATGGGCGGGCTTCCATGGTGGTTACTGAAAAAGCCAGACATAGCGGTACGCACCAGGAACGATGCTTTTTTTATGGACAATGCCCGAAAATTCATTCATGAAGTAGGCAAACAACTGGCCCCGATGCAAATTCAGAACGGAGGCAATATCCTGATGGTGCAAGTAGAAAATGAATATGGTGTTTGGGGAAAAGATGAGCTATATATGGAACAAATTCGCGATGAGATCCGAAAGGCGGGATTTGATAAAGTTCAACTTTTCCGTTGCGATTGGAGTTCCAACTTCAACAATTATCAGGTAAAAGACGTTTTCAGCACTTTGAATTTTGGAGCTGGTTCAAATATAGAAGAACAGTTTAGCCTTTATTCAAAAATAAACCCTACTGCCCCAAAAATGTGTAGCGAATACTGGTCCGGATGGTTCGACTATTGGGGCAGTCCACATGAAACCCGCTCGGTGAGCAGCTTCATCGGCAGTATGAAAGATATGATGGACCGCAAAATATCATTCAGTCTTTACATGGCTCATGGTGGCACCACCTTCGGACAATGGGGCGGCGCTAATTCTCCACCCTACCGCAGCAATGTGGCTTCGTATGACTACGATGCCCCCATCAGTGAAGGTGGATTGACAACAGAAAAGTTTTATGCTGTGCGGGATTTACTAAAGAATTATTTGAACGAAGGAGAATCAATTCCCGATGCCCCTGCAGCGAAACCAACCATCATTATTCCTGAATTTAGTTTGGTACAGACAGCCAACCTGTTTGATAATCTTCCCAAAGCAAACCAAACGGAAGAAATTAAACCGATGGAAATGTTTGACCAGGGATGGGGCAGCATTTTATACCGCACTACCATAAAAGCAACTACAGAAAAAAGCAAACTGGTAATCACTGAGTTACACGACTGGGCTTTGGTGTATGTAAACGGAAAATTGATCGGGAAGGTAGAACGCCGTTTATCTGAAAACTCAATTGATTTACCAGTCATCGAAAAAGAATCACAGCTCGATATTTTGGTTGATGCAATGGGTCGTGTTAATTATGACAAAACTATTATTGACCGTAAAGGGATTACCGAAAAAGTAGAATTGAAAACCAATTCAGGAAGCACGTTGCTCAAAAACTGGCAGGTTTATAACTTTCCGGTCGATTACAAGTTCCAGAAATCATTGAATTTCAAAACGGCAAAGGCAGCTGGTCCGGCCTGGTACCGGGGAAGTTTTAATCTCGAAAAGGTTGGCGATGCCAATATGGACATGAGCAAATGGGGAAAAGGAATGGTTTGGATCAATGGAACCAACATTGGCCGCTACTGGAAGATTGGACCTCAGCAATCACTTTTCATGCCGGGATGCTGGTTGCGAAAAGGTAAAAACGAAATCATTGTTTTAGACCTTGAGGGACCCTCAGAAGCAAAAATTGCAGGAATAGCCAAATCTATTCTTGATAAAATTTATAACAACGAATCCCTGTTGCATCGCAAAAGTGGCCAGACACTCGATTTGACCAGCGAAACTGCTATCAATTCAGGAGAATTTACCCCTGGAGGCGGATGGAAAACTATTGCATTTGACAAAATCACTGAAACCCGGTTTGTTTGTCTGGAAGCAATCAGTTCGCAAAAGGGCGACCCGTTTACGGCCATTGCCGAAATAGAAATGATGGGTGAAAACGGAAATTCACTTCCACGCACCAAATGGAAACTGGCTTATGCTGACAGCGAAGAGGTTACTTCTGAAAACAATACTGCGGCAAGGGTTTTTGACAATCAGGAATCAACCTATTGGCATACGGCATTCTCTTCCTCAAAGCCATCTCACCCACATCAGATAGTGATCGATTTAGGCGAAGTGGTGAAAATTAAAGGGTTCAGATGTCTGCCCAAGAGTGATAATTCAGAAAAGGGGATGGTTAAAGGGTATAAATTCTATGCCAAAGTTTCGTCATTTAAGTATTAACATGAGTTCGATCTAAGTGTAAATCAAACGAATACTTTCATAAAATAGGTTTTAATCACAGACAAGGAATAAAAATCTTATTATTTTCGTCAAAACGTCAAAACGTCAAAATGTCAAAGCGACAATTGTTGTGATTGTCGCTTTGACATTTTGACGTTTTGACGTTTTGACATACGTGTGTTCAATGGTTTCAAACATGCCCATAGGGTTTTGAACAAAAGGCATAGGGGTAAATCTTGCCGAACCCATATTTGGGAGATGACCTTATTTTTCAATGTGTTGCTTAAATTTAACCCGGGTTGTAAATAATAAATTGGACCAATTTTGATTTCCCCTTGCTACAAATATTAAAGGGGTTTTACTTTTCAAAGTCCTGTTTTCCAACCTCTCCGCCTAATAGTACTCTCTTCATTTTGACAGTCTCATAATTTACCTATTTTTACAAAAAATGATTCCCATGGCAAACAGATTTATAGTATTCATTCTGATTTTAACAATTACTTCGGGCTTCTCCAATGTTTTTGCCTGTACCAATCTGATTGTTACCAAAGGAGCCAGCAGTGATCAATCGGTGATGATTACTTACGCGGCCGATTCACATACGCGGTATGGTGCAATGGCCTTTTATCCGGCTGCTGATCATCAACCTGGCGACCTGTGTGAAGTCTATCATTATGAGAACGGAAAGCTTTTGGGAACTATTCCAGAAATGGCACATACTTATTCAGTGATCCAGTTTATGAACGAACACCAAGTGGCAATCGGTGAAACGACTTTCGGGGGACTCGACTCCCTGCATACGCAACCAGGAGCCATCCTTGATTATGGGTCGCTGATGCGTATCGCCCTTCAACGTTCGAAGACTGCCCGTGAGATGATTAAAGTAATGACTGAATTGGTTGCTCAATACGGGTATGCCACGAGTGGCGAATCATTTTCTATTTCTGATGCCAATGAAGCATGGATCATGGAAATGATCGGGAAAGGGAAATTTGAAAAAGGAGCTGTATGGGTAGCCCGTTTGATTCCAGATGGTTATGTAAGCGGTCATGCCAACCAGGCCCGTATTACAACCTTCCCATTCCAGAAAAACAACAACTGGAATGACCAAAAACAGACAGTTTATCATTCTGTGGATGTAGTGAGCTTTGCTAAAAAATATGGGTTCTATAAAGGAAGCAATGAGTCATTTAGTTTTTCAGATGTTTACAATCCGATGAAATTCGGAGGAGCACGCTTCTGTGATGCACGGGTTTGGTCATTTTTCAGAAATATCAATAAGGAAGTCAGGGATAACAATGCCTATACTGATTACGCGATGGGGCAGTTTGAACGTAATCCCCAATTGATGGATCAGAGTCCCAATCCAAATGGCTATGTTTCAAATCGTTTGCCTTTATGGGTGAAGCCTGATTCACAGGTTACCCTTCAGCAGGTCATGGCACGGATGCGCGATCATTACGAAGATACGCCCCTGGATATGCGAAATGATCCCGGAGCCGGTGCATTTAAATTACCTTATCGCTGGCGCCCTATGGAATTTAAAGTTGACAGCGTGACATATTTACACGAACGTGCAATTGCTACCCAGCAAACCGGATACAGCTTTGTTGCTCAATCGCGATCCTGGCTTCCTACTCCCGTTGGTGGTATCTTCTGGTTTGGCGTCGACGATGCTGATGGATGCGTTTATGCCCCCATGTATTGCGGAATCACAAGTGTGCCAAAGAGTTATGCCATTGGCAATGGTTCGATGATCAGCTGGTCGGAAACATCGGCCTATTGGACTTTTAGTCAGTTGAACAATTGGGCTTACAGTCGTTACAATGTAATACACCCTGAGATTGAAAGTTACCAGTCGCAGCTGGAAAATCAGTTCACTTCCGAAGTGAAAGTGATGGATGCAAAAGCTTCAGAGCTGTACAAGCAAAATCCTGCAGCTGCCAAAGAATCCATTACTGATTTTTCGGTTTCCACAGGTAATCAGCTTGTTGGCGACTGGAAAGTTTTTTATCAGTACCTGTTTATGAAATATGTGGATGGGAATGTGAAAAATACGGAGGCCCACCAGCTTTTGGAAAACGGGAATGGAAAAAATATTCCCAAACCACCTACCCAACCCGGTTATGGAAAAGATTGGGAACGAATCATGATCCAGGGTACAGGGGATCGGCTGAAAGTTCCAAAAGGTAAATAATCAAGGCTTTAAATACATTTAGCCTGAGTTCGATATAAGCGTAGGGGGTATGAACTGAAAATTTCCAACCTGACCCCAAGGTCATTGGCAAAAAAGGTAAGGAATTTGAAGTTACATTCCAACTATCAATGTAGTTTGCGTACTTCTGTATTTACCCCATAATGCCATTATGGCATTATGGGGTATTGGATATTCCATCTATCCCGTTTTAGTATAGTTTATACTTTACAAACAGAGTAAATTTAGTACATTCATTAAGTATAAACTATAAAATATACACATCATTGGCTCTATATGTTTTTATAGGTAGTATTTTAAGCTTCACGGAACAGTTCATCCGGCAGTCTTTTATTTATTCGGAACCGTCTGTAAAAAGTAAGATTATTAATCGTCCATGGTCTTTTATAATATTCTGTGAATAATTATTGAAAGAATAGTTAATCACAGAATGTTTCAATATATTTGGTAGGTTAAAATATCAACTTCAAAAACACATAGAATGGACGAAAAAAGAAACCCAAATATACTCATCGCGGAAGATGTTGAGTCAAATTTCCTATACTTAAAAGCTGTTTTAAGCAAGCTGAATGCGAACATTTTTTGGGCCAAGAATGGATTGGAAGTGCTTGATATTTGCGATAAAGAAGAAGTCATAGATCTGGTTTTAATGGACTTACAGATGCCTGAGATGAACGGCTATGAAGCCACTCAAATACTGAAGAAAAAATATCCTCATCTTCCGGTAGTCGCTCAAACGGCTTTCGCCATGTCAGACGACCGTGAAAAGGCATTGGCTGCAGGTTGTGATGATTATCTGGCAAAACCCATCAAATCCAAAGACCTTTTAAACATTACTGAGAAGTTTCTGAAATTTTAATGGCAGTAATAAATCACAATAAGGACGTTCATCTGCATTAAGGTGGACGTTTTTTATAATCTGATGAGCCAATCAGGTATTATACAATAATTACTTTTGTGCATACACATCATCGTTTATAATTTACAATGCAGCAGTCATGGAATTAACAAAGGAAAATAAGCAATTTTTACTTGACCAGCGATACCTAAAAATGGCTTTGATCTGGGCTCAGAATTCATATTGCAAACGAAGGCAGGTAGGGGCTTTACTGGTAAAAGACAAAATGATCATCTCTGATGGGTACAATGGCACACCATCGGGTTTTATAAATAATTGTGAAGATGCGAACAACCATACCTTCCCGTATGTTTTACACGCTGAGGCCAACGCGATTACCAAAGTGGCAAAATCAAATAACAGTAGTGAGGGAGCGACCTTGTATGTTACTTCGTCTCCATGTATAGAATGTTCGAAACTAATTATTCAGGCTGGAATAAAAAGAGTAGTTTTTTACGATCATTACCGGTTGGAAGATGGAATTAATTTGTTGAAGGAAGCCCATATTGAAGTAATCCAGATAGATCTGGAAGATTAATATAAAAAAGATTTAAAAAATGAAAAATAAATTCTCAGTTTATATTCCCATCCTGCTGGCATTGGCAGTAGTGATCGGTATTTTAATCGGAAACCGGCTGAACCGCAATTCGGGCAACAGCCATGCATCTTTCGCAGCATCAGGGACAAACAAACTGGATGCGGTTCTTGAATTGATCAATAGTTCGTATGTTGATTCAATTTCAACAGATTCTTTGATTGAAAAGGCCATTCCCCAGATCCTGAAAAACCTGGACCCTCACACGGCTTATATTCCATCCAAAGATTTGGTTGGCGTGGAAGAAGAAATGCGTGGAAATTTTGGGGGCATCGGTGTTCAGTTCTCTATTCAGAACGATACGGTGATGGTGGTCGATGTTATTTCCGGAGGCCCCTCATCGAAAGTGGGCATTATGCCCGGCGACCGCATCGTGACAGTGAACGATACATTGCTGGCCGGCAATGGCCTAAAGAATGAAAAAGTGTTGACCAAACTACGTGGTGAAAAAGGCACCACGGTTGATGTGGGGATCAAACGAAAAGGATTTAAAGACATATTTGCTTTTGAGATTATAAGAGGAGAAATCCCAATTTACAGTGTCGATGTGAGTTACATGATTGATCCAAATACGGGGTTCATTAAAGTAAGTCGCTTTGGAGAGCATACCTATCAGGAATTCATGGAGGGAATGAAAAAACTTGATCAGCTGGGCATGAAAAATGTAATTGTTGATTTACGTGGAAATCCAGGGGGATATTTGAATGCTGTCATTAAAATGGTGAATGAGTTTCTGGATAAAGGGGAATTGATTGTTTACACCCAGGGCAATTCCCAGCCCCGCAAAACATTCAATGCCGATAACAACGGCACCTACCGTGACAAAGGAATCCTCGTGCTCATTGATGATTTTTCAGCCTCTGCCAGTGAAATATTTGCAGGCGCTATTCAAGACAACGACCGTGGCTGGATTTTAGGTAGAAGGTCGTTTGGAAAAGGATTGGTCCAGGAACAAATCCCTTTTAGTGACGGAAGCGCCCTTCGGTTGACGGTTGCCCGTTATTACACCCCAAGCGGCAGATGTATCCAGAAACCTTATGATAAAGGAACGGATGAATATTATAAAGACATTATGGATCGTGCCATTCATGGTGAATTTCAAAAGGCCGACAGTATCAAATACTCAGACACTGTGAAATATTCAACCTTGGGCGGAAGGCTTGTTCATGGTGGGGGCGGTATTATGCCTGATTTTTTCGTCCCTGCTGATACATTGGGCTATTCAGGCTATTTTTCAAAGGTTACACAAAAAGGGTTGGTATATCAGTTTGGACTTGATTATGCTGATTTGAACCGCAATGTGCTTTCAAAACTAACCAATAGTTCTGAATTTGAAAAGTATTTTCAGAACAAGGATATCCTTCAGCAATTTGTGGCTTTTGCCACTAAGAAAGGGGTTACAGGAAGCAATGGAGATTTGAAAACTTCCTCTAAAATTATAGATAATCAGGTAAAAGCATACATTGCCCGCAATATTCTGGGAGAAGAAGGTTTCTACCCGATGATCAAAAACATTGATAAAGTGCTACTGGAAGCCATTGAAAAATCAAAAATTCCCATTCAACAAAAATTAACAGGTGCTGTAACTAAATGAAACCATGATTCGTCTTACCAAAAATGTAAGAAAGGCAGAATGAATTCAAAAGAATACAACCAGTCGGTCGATTTGTATTCAGATAACGTATACCGGTTTATTCTGAAAAACATTAGGGACGAAGAGCGTGCCCGGGATATTGTTCAGGACAGCTATGAGAAACTATGGAGGAACATAGAAAATGTGAATTCAGAAAATGTGAAGCCCTACTTATTCACAACGGCTTATCATACCATGATTGATGTTATGAGGAAAGAAAAGCGACATACATCTATTGAAAATTGCCCGCTTCAAAAACAGGCACATGATCAACAATATTCGGATCTCTCTGAGATCCTGAACGAAGCAGTAAAACGGTTGCCCGAGATTCAACGTACTGTTATCCTGCTGCGCGACTATGAAGGTTATTCCTACAAAGAAATAGGAGATGTAACCTTATTAAGTGAAGCCCAGGTAAAGGTATATATCTACCGTGCACGGGTTTTCCTGAAAAATTACATCGGTAAAATGGAACTTGTTGTATGATGATAGCCAGAGATAATTACGAACCGTTTTTTATGGATTACCTTGACGGTAACCTGGAGGAAAGCAGGATAGATGAGTTTCTGGATTTTCTGGACCAGAATCCCGATCTGAAAGAAGAACTGCACCTATTCGAAAAAATCCATTTGCCTGATGATCATGTGGTTTTCACAGGTAAAAAGAATTTGTATAAATCGGGCGTGAAGGAGAAAGGCGCCTTTGAAATAAAGACAATTGCTTTCATGGAAGGCGACTTGAGAGATGAAGAGCGAAAATCGTTTGAAGCCCATTTTGCCAGTGATCCCAAGTTGCAAAAAGATTATGATTTGTTTGCCAAAACTCGTTTGATGGCTGATACTGTCATAAAATATCCTTATAAACAAGATTTATACAAAAAGTCGCGGACTGCCATTCTATTGAACTGGGCTACACGTGCCGCGGCTGTAATTATACTTATTTGGGGCATTTATTCTTTGATTGAAAATGGAAATCAAATCACTTCGCCTGCTTTAAATCAGGAAATTGCTTCAGTGAAACCTCAGCCAGTTGCTCCCAATAAAAATATTGAATCAATTGTTAATTCCAGAAAAACTGAATCCAGTGAAATATTAACTGGTAAGGCCAAAGCGAAATCCCAGACCAATCATAAAATTACCACGGTTAGTCCTAAAATAAAACCTACGGTAAATTCCAATGATTTTGAAAAGAATTTAACTGTACTTGAGAAAATTAACCCCCTTGTGGCCTACTTTGAGATAGAATCTTTTGAAAACCAGTTGGCAGTTTCGCATTCGGTTAATATTGAACCAATGAATGATCCCCGCAATGTCATGACTCTTGATGAGTTCCTGGCAAGCCGAATGAAAAAGGTAGGTGGCAAAGGTTTGTTTTCGGCCAATCGTATTATCCGAACCGGGCTCAATGTTGCTTCAGAGCTGTCGGGCAATCGCATTGGCTACAGGGTAAAAAATGGTAAGATTGCAAGCTTGGAATTTGAAAGCAAACTAATGGCTTTCAAAATTCCATTGGAAAAAAAATAAGTGGCTGTAACATTTCAGGATACATGGCCGTCATACAGGCAAATTTTAAACAATTCAGCCATGAAAACAATTATTTTTACCCTGATCGCAGCCGCTACATTTAATATAAACCTGACAGCCCAGGAAGCGCCAGCTGACACTATATTACCTACTATTGCTATAGAACCTGTTCAACCTGTAATTCTAATAGAGCCCGTTCAACCCGTTCTTTTTATAGACACTGAAGACACTATAGATCAGTCGGCAGAGGTGGATACTACCATTGTTCGCATAGGAGATAAAGAAATTCAGGTGATTGACCATGACCATGGAACGGACTATAACTGTTGCAATCACAAACACAGAAAGGACCGATCCGGAAAATTTGATGGTCACTGGGAAGGAGCCGAACTCGGGTTCAATGGATTTGAAAAACCAGATTACAGGTTGTATGACGGCAATGAATTTATGTCAATCAACCAAGACAAGTCGATGGAGTTTAATCTTAACTTTTACGAGGTAAATATTGGCCTTTATAAATCTTATGTAGGGCTTGTTTCCGGAATGGGGTTGAGCTTTAACAGTTACCAGTTCGAAAATCCATATACACTAAGAAGAGAAAGTGATTTGACAGAAGCTGTACTTCTTACTTATGACGATCTTTCGAAATCAAAACTTGCCATATCGTACCTTCAGGTACCTTTGCTGTTCGAGTTCCAACTACCTGTTAATCAACGTGAAGGTAGAGTATATATCAATGCCGGTTTGATAGGGGGTGTCAAAATTGGTTCGCATACAAAGGTAAAACATGGTGATATCAAAGATAAAGATTATGGTGGATTCAATATGCATTCATTTAAATATGCAGCCACTGCGCGCGTAGGTTACAAGGAAATTGGATTATTCGCTACTTATAGCCTGACCCCCTTGTTCGAGTCAGGCAAAGGGCCGGAACTTACACCCTTCACAATTGGTATCAGCTTTTCAAATTAAAAATAGTTTGTTCAATACCTAAAGGGAGTTTATCGAAACGATAGGCTCCTTTTTTATTTCTAATCGACTTAAGTTTAACAGTTTGACCCCATTTAAATAGTATCCTGAGCTATCCTGTAATTATTGTCCCTCCATTATTTTGTGCCATTCCTTATTTTATCATATTCTTTTCAAAATTCATTTTTACAAAAGTGTAGCTTACCCAAAATCTTGCCCATAAACTGTAATGTTGCCCTTTTCTGTGATGCCAGGAAAAGCTACAGTAGCCATCTTGTCTTTATTACGAATCAACCTTT
>Ga0209724_1003290_pt1 | contig 13273 bp, 11 predicted proteins | sample grotaG_FD_184143 | JGI IMG/M metagenome (GOLD analysis project Ga0209724, IMG submission 184143) | Glacier valley bacterial and archeal communities from Borup Fiord, Nunavut, Canada, to study Microbial Dark Matter (Phase II) -... | ecosystem: Environmental > Aquatic > Freshwater > Ice > Glacier ... | reverse complement strand
CCGACATCATGATCGCGCTGACCGATCCCGACGGCGCGTCGCTGTACGAATGGTTCGCGCACGGCGAGCTGAAGTCGAGCGGCAATTCGGTATCCGAGGGCATCGGGCAAAGCCGGATCACCGCCAATCTGGAGGGCGCGCCGGTGGATACGCAATTCCGCGTGTCGGACGTGGACGCGCTGCCAGTGATGCATGCGCTGCTCGCCGACGAAGGGATTTGCCTCGGGCTGTCGTCGGCAATCAACATTACAGGCGCCGAGCGGCTGGCGACAGCGATGGGGCCGGGCAAAACGATCGTCACGATCCTGTGCGACTCCGGGCTGCGGTACCTGTCGACGCTGTATAATCCCGACTGGTGCGCGGCAAAACGCATCGCGCCGCCGCCGTGGCTGAGGCCTGCCCTCGACAAAACGCCAGCTGCGACCTATACCAACGGTTAAGAAGTTCGTCATATGGTTCGGATTGGCGATGCCGCGTACGTTTGAGAGCGCCATGAGTTCCCAACCAAAGTGAGCTCGATTTGAAAATTTCAAAAGCCAAGAGCGCAATGACATCCGGGGCGACCGGGCACCGGTTTCGCGTCGGGGTGACCGGTCTGGCCGCGATTTTCCTCGTCGTCATGGTTGCCGCCGCGGGCATGCGCCCGGATCGTTCGATGGCACCGGCGGGCGCGCATGCCGAAACGCTGTCGATGCTCGGTGTGGCTCCCGGTGCCCGCGCCGAAGTGGTGCCGGTCAAGACCGCGCCGCGGGTTGCTCCCCGGACGCGCTGATCCACCGTTTATAACGGCGAAGCCTGGCGCTCGCCCACATAGTTATCCACAAGTCTCCTGGTCCGGATCAAATCCGGAACAGTTAAATTGTCGCGGCCTCAAGTGATTGAGATCGCTTCAAAGTGGTGGCTTTTGCCCGGCTTGCCCATAAATTTCCGTTGTATTCCCATGATTGCCCATGATAATGCTTTTCCACAGTGAGTGCGGGGAAGTATCACCCTTGATCCGATGACGCGTTAACCAGCCGGTTTTCGCGACCGGTGAAGGTTTGCCTCCTGCCTCGGGCATTCGGCAGGGTGGCAACGGCCAGGTGACAACGGAACTTTTCCACGGCTATGCGCTGAACGCGGTCGACGCGAAGAACCGCGTATCCGTGCCTGCCGCGTTCCGCGATGTCATCCTGTCACGCTCCGACACCCGCGCTGTGGTCATCGCCATTTCCGAACATTCGCCGTGCCTGATCGGCTATGACAGCCGCCGCTCGGCCAAGCTGCAGGCCGATATCGAAACGCGCTTTGCCGGCGACTGGTCGCCTGCGCGCGACGCGCAGGCGCGGCTGGCGTTCGGCGCGTCGGAGCATGTCGGCATGGAGGATACCGGCCGGATCATCCTGTCGCCGACGTTGAAGGACATGGGCGAAATCGACCGCCATGCGTTTTTCCTCGGCGCGGGCGAGTATTTCGAAATCTGGAACCCGAAGCTGCTGCTCGACAGCCCGGGGCTCGACGCGCGCATGGCGCGTATCATCCGCCGCCAGCTCGACGACAAGGGCGTCGCGCTATGACGGCGGCGCACATCCCGGTGCTGTTGCCCGAAACGCTCGCGGCGCTCGCGCTGACGACAACCGATGCCTATCTCGACGGCACTTTCGGCGCGGGCGGCTATACCGCGGCGGCGCTGAACGAGGGCATCGCGCACGCCTATGCAATCGACCGCGACCCGCGCGCAATTGGCGGCGGCGCGGCGCTCGCGGCGCGGTTCCCCGAACGCCTGACGCTGATCGAGGGGCGGTTTTCGCAGATGGACCGGTTGCTCGCCGATCGCGGCATCGACGGCGTCGATGCGATCGCGCTCGATATCGGGGTGTCGTCGATGCAGCTCGACAATGCCGACTATGGCTTTTCGTTCAAGACCGATGGGCCGCTCGACATGCGGATGAGCGGCAGCGGGCCGACCGCGGCGGATTTCATCAACACCGCAGACGAGGTCGAGATCGCCGACGTGATCTTCCAGCTTGGCGACGAGCCCAAGGCGCGGCGGATCGCGCGCGCCATCGTGCAGGACCGGCCGTTCGAGCGCACCGCGCCGCTGGCCGCGCTGGTGCGCAGCGTCTGCGGCATCTCGAAAACCGGCAAGGATCCCGCGACGCGCACCTTTCAGGCGCTGCGCATCCATATCAACGACGAGCTCGGCGAGCTCGACGCTGGGCTGCGCGCTGCCGAACGGCTGCTGCGCCCCGGCGGTCGGCTTGCGGTGGTCAGCTTCCACAGCCTCGAGGACCGCGCGGTCAAGACCTTCCTGCGTGCGCGCTCGGGCAGCGAACCGGCGGGATCGCGCCATTTGCCGCTTAGCATCGCCGCACTCGCGCCGACCTTTGCGAAGCCCGCGAAGCCGGTGCGCGCTTCGGACGACGAGATCACCGCCAACCCGCGCGCGCGTTCGGCAACGCTGCGCGCCGCCACCCGCACCACAGCGCCTGCCTGGAGGATGTCATGAAGACCAGTTTCGGAACAGCCGCGCTTGTCGGCCTCGCGCTCAGTTCGGCGATGGCATTCTATGCGGTGTCGCTCCACGTCGCCGCCGAGCGATCGAGCATCGACAAGGTTCGCGCGCAGATCGTTGCCGATACGCACGACATCCGCATGCTGCAGGCCGAGCTGCGCACGCGCGCGCGCCTGCCCGAGCTGCAACGCTGGAACGAGCAGGTGCTGGCGCTGTCGCCGCCCAAGCCCGGCCAGTTCCTCGGCAGTCCTCTGGTGCTCGCCAATTATGCGCGCCCCGCAGCCGAGGCGCCCGGCGTGCGCTTCGTGGCAACGCCGGCGCTCCCGGCCGCCAAGCGCGCGGTGCAGCAGGTCGCCTATCTCGAGACGCCGACCGGGGCGGTACCGGCTCCCGGTGTCGAAGCCGCCGCCGCGCCGGTGCCGGTGCGCCGCGCGCCGCCGCAGGTCCATGCGCCGACCGCGACGCCGAGCATTGCGCTCGATGCCACGCTCGGCGGGGCGATCGACGCGGCCGCGGCGCAGGAACGCGGCGACGTCAAAGTCGCGCTGCGGTGACCAGCGCCGCGCCGACTGCGCTGCTGCCGCGGCGTGCCGCAGTGACGCCGCTCGCCGGACAGCGGCAGGCGGCGCTGGCGCGGGCGCGGCAGCGGTTGATGATCGGCATGCTGCTGTTCGGCGGCGCGATCGGCGTCATCGGGCTGCGGTTGCTCGACCTTGCGGTGCTCCACGACCGGCCCGCCGCCGCTGCCGAGGCGTTTGCCGCGCTGACCCCGCTGCGCGCCGACATCTATGACCGCAACCGCGTCGAGCTGGCGCGGACTTTCGATGCCTATGCGATCGCCGTCGCGCCAAAGCATCTGGTCGGCGAACCGCACGCGCTGGCGCAGGCGCTGAGCGCGATCCTGACCGACAAGACGCCCGCGCAGCTTTATGCCGAGCTGACGCATCCCGGCGCGTTCCGTTATCTCGCGCGGCGCGTCCTGCCCGAGCAGGCCAAGCGCATCAATGACCTTGGTGAACCGTCGATCACGCTCGAGCGCGAGCCCGAGCGGCTGTATCCCAACCTCGACCTCGGCGCGCATGTGCTCGGCTACACCGACATCGACGGACACGGGAAATACGGCATCGAGCGCGCGCTCGATGCGCGGCTGTCGGACAAGGCGACACGCGGCAAGCCGGTGTTCCTTGCGATGGACAGCCGCGTCCAGCAGGCGCTCGAAAGCGAGCTGTTCGCCGCGATGACCAAGTTTAGCGCGATCGGCGCGGCGGGCGTGGTGATGGACGTGGACACTGGCGAGGTGATTGCGCTCGCGTCGCTGCCCAGCTTCAACCCCAATGCGGCGGGGCATTCGGACGACGATTCGCGCTTCGACCGCGCGACGCTCGGGGTGTACGAGCTCGGCTCGACGTTCAAGACGCTGACCATCGCCATGTCGCTCGAGGCGGGGCTGATCCACTCGATGGATCAGAAATACGACGCGACGCAGCCGATCCATATCGGGCGCTTCACCATCCACGACGACCACGGCCACGAGCTTCGCAAATGGGCGACGGTGCCTGAAATCTTCATTCACTCGTCGAACATCGGGACCGCGCACATGGCGGCCGAACTCGGCGCGACGCGTCAGCGTGCCTATCTCGATCAGCTCGGTTTCCTGTCGCCGGTCAGCGGCGAACTGCTGGAGCGCGGGCACACGCTATATCCGCCCGCCAACAACTGGGGCGAGATCGCCACCATGACGGTCGGCTTCGGTCACGGCATCGCGGTGACCCCTCTGCACCTTGCGACCGCCTATGCCGCCGTCGTCAACGGCGGCGTCTGGCGTCCGGCGACGATGCTGCGGGTTGAACCCGGGCAGGCGGTCGCGGGCAAGCGCATCTTTTCGCAAAAGACCTCGGACACGATGCGCGCGCTGCTGCGGATGGTCGTCACTGCCGGGACCGGGCGCAAGGCGAACGCCGAAGGCTACCGCGTCGGCGGCAAGACCGGCACGGCCGAAAAGCAGCTTGGCGGACGGTATGAAAAGCACGTCAACGTCTCGACATTTGCCGCCGCCTTCCCGATGGATGCGCCGCGCTATGTCGTGATCGCGCTGCTCGATGCACCGCACGGCACGGCGGAAACCGGCGGGTTTTCAACTGCCGGACAGGTTTCGGCACCGATCGTCGACAAGCTGGTGACGCGCATCGGGCCGATGCTCGGCGTGCAGCCCGACATGACCAAGGACATCGACATCTCGGGCATGCTCGGCCTCATCGCCGAACCACCGGTCAAGGAATGACGATGCGGCAGCGCGCATGCGGCTGAGCGACGTCTTCCCCGGGCGCCGCGTCGACGCCGCGCATGATGCCGAGGTGACCGGTTTCGCACTCGACCACCGCAAGGTCGCGCCGGGCACGGTGTTCGGCGCGTTCGCCGGCGCGCGCGTCAACGGCGAGGATTTCATCGACGCTGCGGTCGCCGCCGGTGCGGTTGCCGTCGTCGCCCGCCCGCAGGCGCGCGTCGAGGGCGCGCTGCACATCGCCGATGCCGAGCCGCGCCGGACATTCGCACAGGCCGCAGCGGCGTTCTTCGCGCCGTTCCCGGTGGTGACGGTCGCGGTCACCGGCACCAACGGCAAGACTTCGACCGCCGAACTGACGCGGCAGCTGTGGCAGCTTGCCGGGCATCCGGCGGCGAGCATCGGCACGCTCGGCGTCACCACCGCGCACGACCGCGTCGTCACCGGGCTGACCACGCCCGATGTGGTGACCTTCCTCGCCAACATGGCCGGGCTGCAGCGCGAGGGGCTGACGCACGTCAGTTTCGAGGCGTCGAGCCACGGGCTGGCGCAATATCGCACCGAAGGGCTGCCGGTCGCTGCCGCCGCGTTCACCAATCTCAGCCGCGACCATCTCGATTATCACGCGACGATGGCGGCGTATTTCGCCGCCAAGCTGCGGCTGTTCACCGAGGTGGTCGATGCAACCGGCACCGCTGTGGTCTGGGCGGACGACGGCGACTGGAGCGCGCAGGTGATCGCCGCGGCGCACGCGCGCGGTCTCAAATTACTGACCGTCGGCACGCAGGGGGAGAGCGTCCGCATGACGGCGCGCACGCCGACGCAGCTTGGCCAGACGCTCGACCTGCTGGTCGACGGCACCACGCACCGCGTCCAGCTGCCGCTGATCGGCGCCTATCAGGCGGCGAACGCGCTGGTGGCAGCGGGGCTGGTGATTGCCACCGGCGGCGCGGTCGCGCCCACGCTCGCCAACCTCGCGCGGCTGGTGCCGGTGCGCGGGCGGCTCGAGCGCGCGGTCATCGCCGCTTCGGGCGCGCCGGTCTATGTCGATTATGCGCATACGCCCGACGCGCTGCGCGCCGCGTGCGAGGCGCTGCGACCGCACACTCAGGGGCAATTGCGGCTGGTGTTCGGCGCGGGCGGCGACCGCGATACCGGCAAGCGCCCCGAAATGGGCGCGGTCGCAGTGGCGCTCGCCGATGCCGTGATCGTGACCGACGACAATCCGCGCAGCGAGGACGCGGGCAGCATCCGCGCCGCAATCATGGCGGCAGCGCCCGGCGCGACCGAAATCGGCGACCGTCGCAGCGCAATTGCTGCCGCGATCGCCGCAGCTGGACCGGGCGATGTCGTGTTGATCGCCGGCAAGGGGCACGAGCAGGGGCAAATCGTCGGCGACCGCGTGCTGCCGTTCGACGACGTGCAGGTTGCGCGCGAGTGCGCCGCGTGACACCGCTGTGGACCGCCGACAGCATCGCGACTGCCACCGGCGGCACGGCGTCAGCGCCCTTCGAAGTCGACAGCGTGACCTTCGATTCGCGCGAAGTCATCGGCGGCGAACTGTTCATCGCGTTGCAGGGCGAGGCCGACGACGGCCACCGCTTCGTTGCCAGCGCGGTCGCGCGCGGCGCAACAGGCCTGCTGGTCAGCGAGGCGGTCGCCGCGCCGCATGTCCGCGTCGCCGACACCACCGCGGCGCTGAACGCGCTAGGCAGTGCGGCGCGCGCGCGCACATCGGCCACGATCATCGGGGTTACCGGCAGCGTCGGCAAAACGGGCGTCAAGGAGGCGTTGCGCTTGGCCCTCGGTCGCAGCGCGCCCGAGCGGGTGCACGCCTCGGTCAAGTCGTACAACAACCATACCGGCGTGCCGCTCAGCCTTGCGCGGATGCCTGCCGACAGCCGGTACGGCGTGTTCGAAATGGGCATGAACCACGCCGGCGAGCTTGCCGCGCTGACGCAGCTGGTGCGCCCGCATATCGCCATCGTCACCTGGGTTGCGAGCGCACACCGCGAGTTCTTCGTCAGCGAGGCGGCGATCGCCGACGCCAAGGGCGAAATTTTTTCCGGGCTACTGCCCGGCGGTATTGCGGTCGTTCCCTATGACAATCCGCACCGCGACCGGCTGATCGCACACGCCGCGCCGCACGCCGCGCGGATCATTACCTTCGGGCTGGGCGAGGGGGCCGACGTGCGTGCCACCGACTTTGCCGTGCTGCCCGACTGCACCACGGCGCGTGCCGAACTGTTCGGCGAAACGCTGATCTTCAAGATCGGCATGGCGGGCAGGCACTGGCTCGGCAATGCGCTCGGCGTGCTGGCGGTGGTGCACGCGGCGGGCGGCGACCTTGCGCTGGCGGGGCTGGCGCTTGCTGAACTGAGCGACCTGCCCGGACGCGGCAGCCGCCACCGGATCGCTCGCGACGAGGGCAGCGCGGTCATCATCGACGAAAGTTATAACGCCAATCCGACCTCGATGGCGGCTGCGATCGGCGTGCTCGGCGGCATCGTGCCGGCGGCGCGCGGGCGGCGGCTTGCGGTGCTCGGAGCGATGGGCGAGTTGGGCAGCGGGTCGGCGGACTTTCACGCCGGGCTCGCTCCGGCTATCGAAGCAGCGTGGATTACGCGTGTCATCCTCGTGGGAGCCGCGATGCAGCCGCTCGCCGACATCCTGCGGCTGCGTCTCAGCACGGTGCTCGTCGAGGATGCGGCGGCCGCGCTGGCGCTGGTTACGCGCGAGCTGAAGGCCGACGATGTGCTGCTGGTCAAAGGCTCGAACAACACTAAGCTGGCCACCGTCGTTGCAGGTCTGATCCGGGAGAATGCGGCATGATCTTTATCGCCGCAAAGCTGGCGGGGTTCGAGGGCTTCCTCAACCTGTTCCGCTACATCACCTTCCGCAGCGGCGCGGCGGTCGTCACTGCACTGGTCATCGCGCTGCTGATCGGGCCGCGGTTCATCGCGTGGCTGCGCAGCAAGCAGGGCAAGGGCCAGCCGATCCGCGCCGACGGCCCGGCCTCGCACCTGCTCACCAAAAAGGGCACGCCGACGATGGGCGGGCTGATGATCCTGATTTCGATGACGGCGTCGACGCTGTTGTGGATGGACGTCACCAACGGCTTCACCTGGACCTGCCTTGCCGTCACGCTGGGCTTCGGCGCGATCGGCCTGCTCGACGATTACGACAAGGTCGTGAAGCGCTCGGCAAAGGGCGTCTCGGGGAAGCTGCGGCTGGGGCTCGAATTCGCCATCGCTGGCATCGCGGTGTGGTACATCTCGACTCGCACCGGGCAGACGCTCTACCTGCCGTTCCTGAAGGACGCGGGCATCCCGCTCGGCATCTTTTACATCGCGTTCGGCGCATTCATCATCGCCGGTTTCGGCAATGCGGTGAACCTGACCGACGGCCTCGACGGGCTGGCGACGATGCCGGTGGTGATCGCGGCGCTGACGTTCGGGGTGATCGCGTATCTTGCCGGCAATCTGAAATTTTCGGACTATCTCGGCATCCATCATGTGCCGGGTGCTGGCGAACTGGCGGTGTTCGTCGGCGCGCTGATCGGCGGGTGTCTGGGCTTCCTGTGGTTCAACGCGCCGCCGGCGGCGGTGTTCATGGGCGATACCGGCAGCCTCGCGCTCGGCGGCGCGCTCGGCACGATCGCGGTGGTAACCAACCACGAGATCGTGCTGATCCTGATCGGCGGGCTGTTCGTGCTCGAAACGGTCAGCGTCATCGTCCAGGTCATCAGCTTCAAGACGACCGGCAAGCGCGTGTTCAAAATGGCCCCGCTGCACCATCATTTCGAACATCTCGGCTGGAGCGAATCGACCGTGGTGATCCGCTTCTGGATCATCTCGTTCATGCTGGCGCTGGCGGGGCTGGCGACGTTGAAGGTCCGGTGATCACCGCGCGCGCCTTTGCGGGCAAGCGCTTCGGCGTCTATGGCCTCGCGCGCAGCGGCAAGGCATGCGTTGCGGCGCTGACCGCGAGCGGCGCTGCGGTGTTCGCATGGGACGACGGCGAGACCGCGCGCGGCGGCTTCGACGGACCGCTGACCGACCTCAACCGCTTCGATCTCGCCAGCCTCGACGCGCTGGTCGTGTCGCCGGGTGTGCCGCATTCGGCACCGCTGTTCGTGGCTGCCAAGGCGGCGGGAATCGCCGTCATCGGCGATATCGAGCTGTTCGCACAGGCGCGCACCGAACTGCCGCCGCACCGCGTCGTCGGCATCACCGGCACCAACGGCAAGTCGACGACCACGGCATTGATACATCATATCCTGACCAGTGCTGGCGTGCCGTCGCTGATGGGCGGGAACATCGGGCTGCCGATTTTGGCGCAGCAGCCGTTGCCCGCCGGCGGGGTCTATGTGCTCGAATTGTCGTCGTACCAGTTGGAAATAACCGAGACGCTCGATTGCGACGTTGCGGTGCTGCTCAACATCACCCCCGATCACCTCGACCGGCACGGGATGATGAAGGCGTATGTCGCCGCCAAGGCTCGGCTGTTCACAATGCAGACGTCCGGTGACACCGCCGTGATCGGCATCGACGACCGCTATGGGGCCGACATCGCAGCGACCGCGATTGCCAGCGTGGTCCCCGTCTCTGCTGTCCGGATCATCGATCACGGCGTCAGCATCGTCGATCATGTCGCTTGGATCGGCCGTACCGGACTTGCCTGCGCCGAACATTGGGAGACGCTGCAAGGCCCGCACAATGCCCAGAACGCCGCTGCGGCGATCGCCGTCTGCCGAGCGCTCGGCGTCGCCAACCCGGCAATCATCGACGGCCTCGCGACCTACCCCGGCCTGCCGCACCGCATGGAGCGCGTGCGCGAAACCGGCGGCGTGCTCTATGTCAACGACAGCAAGGCGACCAACGCCGATTCGACCGCACCGGCACTCGCGGCGTACCCCAATATCCGCTGGATCGCGGGCGGGCTGGCGAAGACCGACGATCTCGATGCCTGCCTGCCGCATCTGAAGCATGTCCGTGCCGCCTATCTGATCGGCGATGCGGCACCGCTGTTCGGGCGTTTGCTCGGCGACAAGGTGCCGGTGCACCAGTCGGGCACCTTGGCGGTTGCGGTCGCGCAGGCGGCGAGAGATGCGCAGCCGGGCGAGGTCGTGCTGCTGTCGCCGGCGTGCGCGTCGTTCGACCAGTTCAGCGATTACGAAGCGCGGGGGCGCGCGTTTGTCGAACAGGTGAGGGCCCTGCCATGAAAGCACCGTCGCGCAACAACCAGACCGCCGTCGGCCGCTGGTTCTGGACGATCGACAAGCTGCTGCTGGTGCTGGTCTTCATGCTGATCGGCTTTGGCGTGATTGCGGTGGCCGCCGCGTCGCCTGCCGCCGCGCACCGTTATTCGGGCGGGTCGGTGCATGTCGATGACCTGCACTATCTGAAACGGCAGTTGCTGTGGGTACTCGCGGGCCTGCCGGTAATGCTGGGCGTGTCGATGCTGCCGGTTGCTTGGGCGAGGCGCTTTGCGATCGGCGGCACGGTCGTGTTCATCGCGGCGCTGTTCGCGGTGCCGTTCGTGGGGGCGGAAGTCAACGGCGCGACGCGCTGGCTCGCGCTGCCGGGGTTCCAGCTGCAGCCGTCGGAGTTTCTGAAGCCGGTGTTCATCGTCACCACCGCATGGCTGCTCGCGGCGCGGTTCGAGGATCCCAAGCTGCCGGTGATGCCGCTGTCGTTCGGGCTGCTGCTCGTGGTCGGCATCCTGCTGATCAAACAGCCGGATTTCGGCCAGACCATCCTGTTCTTCGTCGTCTGGCTGGCGCAGGCAATGCTGGCGGGGATGAGCCTTGCGGTCGTCGGCGGGCTGGCGGGTGTTGCCACGGCGGGATTGATCGCCGCCTATCTGCTGTCGACGCATTTTCAGCAGCGCATCGACCATTTCGTGCAGGGTACGGGCGACACCTTCCAGATCGACCGCGCGCTCGATTGCTTCAAATCGGGCGGGCTGTTCGGCGCGGGGCCGGGCGAGGGGCAGATGAAGTTTCGCCTGCCCGAAGCGCATACCGACTATATCTTTTCGGTGATCGGCGAGGAGTTCGGCGCGATCGCGTGCCTGTTGCTGGCACTGCTGTATTTGGCGATCGTCGTGCGCGTGCTGTTGCAATTGCTCGATGAGGAGGAGCCGTTCGTGTTCCTTGCCGGCGCGGGGCTGACCGCGCAATTCGGATTGCAGGCGGCGATCAACATGATGGTCAATCTGAAGCTGCTGCCGTCGAAGGGCATGACGCTGCCGTTCATCAGCCACGGTGGCTCGTCGTTTCTCGCGCTGTCGATCGGCATGGGACTGCTGCTCGCGCTGACGCGGCGCAACCCGTATCTGAAGGCGTCGCCCTATGCGGTGCAGACGCGGCCGAAACCCGCGTTCGCCGCGTGAGCCGGTTCGTCGTCGCAGCCGGTGGCACGGGGGGCCATATGGTGCCCGCATCGGTGCTGGCGGGCGAACTGACGGCGCGCGGGCATGACGTGGTGTTGATGAGCGATGCGCGCGGCTTGCGCTTTCCCGGGCTGTTCGACGGCATCGAAACGCGCGTCGTCGCGTCGGCAAGCGTCGGCGGGCGCAATCCGATCGGCTGGCTGCGCGCGTTGCTGATGGTGGCGCGCGGCCGGGCCGAGGCGCGCGCCTTCCTGCGTGAACGCGGCATCAGCGCGGTGATCGGGTTCGGCGGCTATCCGGCGGTCCCGGCGCTGCTCGCGGCGTTCGCGCTCGGAATCCCCACGATCCTGCACGAACAGAATGCGGTGTTCGGGCGAAGCAACCGGCTGCTCGCCGGGCGGGTCGACCGGATCGCGGCAAGCTTTGCCAAGACGTTCCGGTTGCCCGCAAGCTTTGCCGCCAAGACCGTCGTCATCGGCAATCCGGTACGCGCCGAAGTACAGGCGCTCGCCGGGCCGGATTTCGCCGCGCCGTCGAAAGGCGCACCGCTCCGCCTGCTCGTCACCGGCGGCAGCCAGGGGGCGAGCATCCTGTCGCGCGTCGTTCCCGCGGCACTCGCGCTGCTGCCGGAAGAAACGCGCGCCACGCTGCATGTCGTCCATCAGGGGCGGCCCGAAGACCTGGACGCGGCGCGCGTGGCCTATGCGGCAGCGGGCATCGCTGCCGAGGTGGCGAGTTATCTGCCCGACCTGCCGCAACGAATCGCTGCCGCGCATCTGGTGATCGCGCGGTCGGGCGCATCGACGATGGCCGAGCTTGCCGTGATCGGCCGCCCCGCGCTGCTCGTGCCCTATGCGGCGGCGACCGACGATCACCAGACCGCCAACGCCGCCGAGTTCATCGCCGCAGGCGGCGGACGCCTGCTCGACGAGCGCAGCTTCACGCCCGCGAACGTCGCCACCGCGATTGTTTCGCTGACAACGGTTCCAGCGATGCTGGCAAACGCCGCGCGCGCCGCTAAGACCGTTGGACGCCCCGACGCGGGCGCGCGACTCGCCGACCTGGCGGTTGCACTCGGGAACGCGACATGACCGCCAATTTCAGCCGCGACTTCGGCATCATCCATTTCATCGGCATCGGCGGCATCGGCATGTCGGGCATCGCCGAGGTGATGGCGAACCTCGGCTACACCGTACAGGGGTCGGACGTGGCGGAGGGCTATGTCGTGCAAGGCCTGCGCGACAAGGGCATCACGGTGTATATCGGGCACGATGCCGAGCATGTCGGCGACGCCGCGGTCGTCGTCACCTCGACGGCGATCAAGCGCGGCAACCCCGAAGTCGAACGCGCCATCGAACGCCGCATTCCCATCGTGCGCCGGGCCGAAATGCTCGCCGAGCTGATGCGGCTGAAATCGACCGTCGCGGTCGCCGGCACGCACGGCAAGACGACGACGACATCGATGGTTGCAGCCCTGCTCGATGCCGGCGGCTTCGACCCGACGGTCATCAACGGCGGCATCATCAACACGTACGGCTCGAACGCGCGGCTGGGTGCGGGCGAATGGATGGTGGTCGAGGCCGACGAAAGCGACGGCAGTTTCCTGCGGCTCGGCGGCACGATCGGCATCGTCACCAACATCGATCCCGAACATCTCGATCACTATGGCAACTTTGAAAAGGTGAAGGACGCCTTCGTCGAATTCGTCGAGCAGGTGCCGTTCTATGGCGCGGGCGTGCTGTGCCTCGACCACCCCGAAGTGCAGGCGATGCTGCCGCGCGTGCAGGACCGGCGCATCATCACCTACGGCTTTGCTGCCCAGGCCGATGTGCGCGGCGAAAACGTCGTTCCGGTTCCCGGCGGCAACCGCTTCGAGGTCGTGCTGCGCGACCGGCTGGGGGCCGAACGCCGCATCGACGACCTGACTCTGCCGATGCCCGGCCGCCACAATGTCCAGAACGCGCTCGCAGCGATTGCGGTGGCGGACCAGCTCGGCATCGGCGACGCAGCGATCCGCAGCGGCTTCGCGCGCTTCGGCGGCGTCAAGCGGCGCTTTACCCGGGTCGGCGAAACCGGCGGCGTGACGATCATCGATGACTCTG
>Ga0209724_1003288_pt1 | contig 13282 bp, 10 predicted proteins | sample grotaG_FD_184143 | JGI IMG/M metagenome (GOLD analysis project Ga0209724, IMG submission 184143) | Glacier valley bacterial and archeal communities from Borup Fiord, Nunavut, Canada, to study Microbial Dark Matter (Phase II) -... | ecosystem: Environmental > Aquatic > Freshwater > Ice > Glacier ... | reverse complement strand
GCCACGGTGAAGGCGTGCTCCAGACCACGAACGTTCACCCATTCGGGGGACGGCGGCGAAAGCCGAAGTGGTACGAAAATCCCTCGGTCGCAAGATCATGCCGGTTCGAGTCCGGTCTCGGGTACCAACAACTTGACCATTCTCTGGTGACAGAATGAAAAATGAAAGAAAGGTCCAAAATGTACAAGCTCAAGTCCACGCGAAGAGTGCCGAGCGGCGATTAAATTTAATATTGCTTGGTGCGCTAAACGCACATACGGGTCATTTCCATGATGACTCGACTGATGCGATCCAAGAGATAAATGCAACGGTCAGAAAAGGCGATCTCAAAGATATATCTCTCTTTAAGAATATTGAACAAATTTGCTTTGATATTTTGAATAGTGATGAAAAAGATATTAGTGCACTTGCTGCGGATACCTTGTTGCAATCGACAGATACCTATTATGAGCATGTCGGTCTTTTTTCAAACGCGTTAAATTTAGAGCACCGAGTGCTGGCATACTCAATAGAAGAGAATGATGCCAAAACTCAGCGAAGAGTACATAACTGTTTAAGTGTAAGGTATGCTCGATTTTGCGAATTTGCGAAAGTCTGCGACCATGTCGAGAAGGCATGTGCATTAGCAAATGATGCAGGAAATCCATTCTATATATTCGCTTCTCTAGTCAACACAGTGGCCGCGATGGAGTCAATGGGTTTACTGCAGTCTGCTCGTCACCTTGCTATCAAGCTTATTGAGCAACCTCATTTAAATGAATTCTACGAACACTTACATCTGATAAATGCAAATAATGGCGCAAAAGTATGTCATGCGCTCAACGATCTAGATACGGAAGATATATTTTATAAAATTGCTAGTGACGCAATTGAAGGGTGTGGAACTCTTGTCTCGGAACTGACAGCTGCATACTATCATTCGGCTAAGGTTAACTGGCTAATAAGACAGGGAAATGCAAAACTAGCGTTGAGAAGCACGGACGACGTATTGGTCGGTAGTACTTCGATGAAGAATATTAGGGTGCGTGTAATTCTTATCAGCGCGCAAGCAGAGGCACGTCTGGCTTTAGAGGATCGAAATGGAATTCGAGAGTCATCATGCGTTTTGCAAGATCTCTTAGAGCCGACAAGAAATATAGCGGTTCATTATGAAGAAGTGCTTCGTTTGCTTGTTCGCCTCCATAAAAAAAATGCCAAGAGCGCGAGACTTGAAAGTCGCAAAAATACACTCATGTACCTACGCCTTTTGCGAGAACATTTAATCTCCGTAAAACATCGAAAATTCTATTCAGAGGAATTTAAAAGACTTTCATTGACTGTTGATAAATCTCTGAATTTGACCAATCCATCGTATGAGATTCCCGATTGGGGTCTCGTTGGTTTCAAAGACTTGTCTCTAAGATCAGCAAAACAGAAGAAAGGCGAGAGCGTTTGTTCTTGTGATTTAGATACCTTGCCTCTCGATGTGGCACGATTGTCTGGCGGCTATATTGAGACTCGGCAACGATCAAAGCAGTATGACGCAGCCGAAAATTGGTCTATTGCAGCCGCACTCGCAATAGGTGCTGATAGTAAGCATTGTTTCCGTGTGGGTCGTTTGGCATCAATAATTGCGCAAGAGCTAGGATTTTCGCACGTTCAAGCGACTCGCTTTGATCTGGCATGTCGACTCCATGATATTGGAAACATTGCCGTGGCAATTTCCGACACGGATGCAAGTGATTATCGACGATACGGTCAGGTTTCGCAGATGTGCGAGCATACTATTTTTGGACAAATGCTTCTCGGATCATCCGCTGACGAAGTATTTGTTATGGCTTCTCTAATTGCAAAGAGTCACCATGAATGGTGGAATGGTGGCGGATATCCTCTTGGCCTCAAACGGGATTTAATTCCAATAGAGGGTAGGATTTGCGCCATAGCGGATACGTTCTTGATGCTTTTGCAACGCCGTCCAGATGGTATTTCTTTTGGCGTATCCCGGGCGTGTGATCAAATGGTGGCAATGGCTGGAGTACAACTAGATCCTGGTTTGGTTAAGACGTTGACGGATCTTGTTGCGCATGATTCCGAAGCTCATGGCCTAACGGTGAAAGCGTTAGGGTCTCGAGATCACCTAAGCGCTCCAAAGGGAAGGTTTCAATTATCTCGAGTTTTGGAACTTGCCGATTAGCAAGCGATATCTCTAAAACGGGCGGGGAAATACTATGGGTGATAAAAATATGAGTATCGTTGCCTCTCTCGATAAAATACAATTTGTGGAGGAGTTCGAGGATTGGGTCAAGTGGGAGTTGAGGCCTAAAATTCCGCACGCAGCACTTTTGGCGACGGTGGGTAAATTGTACGGGGTTGGGAGTGTGCCTACTCATCGATTTAGCGTAGATTTTCCGCTCAGTATGGTTGAGTCGCTTAAGAATTCGGCGGGTGCGCTTGATGATCCTCTGATGTACGGATGGTTTCGGAGTGAAAAGCTACGATTTGTGGAGTTTTGTGATCTTGATCAGGCAGGGCCTCATCACCAATGGAGAAGAACTCTTGGGCTCTATGGTTTCAGAAGTATGATGATTCATGGGGTTTTGGATCATTCTGCTAGGCGCTTCGTGGTTTTCCAGATGTGCAATCCCGCTAACGGCGGCGCTATGGACAATGTTCGCTTGATCTCGTCTTTAATTGAGGGCATGTCGAAAGCAATAATGCGAATAGTGGACGCCCGACTCGCGCATAATATGCGTAGTTATATTGGACATCCTACTATTTCGCTGACCCCTACTGAGTTGCACATTATTGAGTTGTTAGCGCAAGGTCTGTCGAATAAAGAAATTGCGCGAAGAAGAGGTGTCTCTGATTCCACCGTGAAAACGCAGGTACAAAGAACTGGTGCGAAGTTAGGCGCCACCCGACGAGCTGAAATAGTCGCAATTGCCATGCCGATGCTCTCTCCGCTTCCACCTCAGACGCTCCTTGATTATGGCGATGACGAGAATCGTTGAAGTATGGGAGCCAGATGTTGCGCTGGCGAATGAAAGAAACTGAAGATTAACTGAGGAAAAGACGTTACTTACTTATGCGAAGCACTTGTAATGTCCCGAAGCGTTTAGACATTATTCTATAAATACCATGGTTGAATGTTTGGGCTCTGACGGCGAGACTCCGTGCGCTAGCTTAGTTCGTTGCCGTTCCTAGATACACCTATTCGTTCGTGCGGTTGCCGCGCTGCGTCACATCGGCACTAACCAAACAACCCTTGCAGATACCACAACGATTTGCCGGGAACCGGCAAGCGCTCGCGGTAGATCCACACCAGCCGGCCTGCCGTATTTTCGCCGATGAAGTAGTCGCGCGTGACCGGGGCGTCGTCCCACCAGCCGGCCTCGATGCGCTCGGGACCCGCGACGAGTTCGATCGGCGACGCGTCGAATACCGGGCGATGCGCGCGCATCTCGAGCTGCTTGGGTTCCGACAGCAGCCACGACGGACGCGGACCGCAAGGACAGCCGGGGGCGATCGGTTTCGCAGCCGGCCCATCGACGCGCTCGTCGAACAAGCTGCTCGTCTGCGCGAGGGACCGACTCTTTCGCTTCTTTGCGGCCGCCCCCTTCGTCGCCCGTGCACGGACCGAAGACGCGACCGCAGCCTGCGGTTCGAGCATGTCGCCGCGCACCTCCCGCCACGCGCGCTCGGGTCGATGGTCTGCCACGCGTTCGAGTCGCACTATCGCTTCGGGACCGAGGCGCGCGGTCAGCTTCTCGAGCAGGCGCGCGAGCGTCTCGAACGCCTGCTCGCGGGCAGGGAACAGCGAACCGTGGCGTTCCTGTTCCTCGACGATGGCCGGTGCCGCGAGCGACAGTTCGAGGACCGGCGCCTTGAGTTCGAGGTTGGACAACCGTTCGCGCACCAGCGTGCCCAGACGCGACAGGTCGCTGCTCGGCGTGGACAGCGCGATCGCGATCTCCGTGGGCTCGATCGCGTCGCGGGTCCAGCGATCGTGATGCAGCACCAGCGTGAAGCCGCGCACCGCCGCGCGCCGCACAGTGAGCCAGCCGGTCATCTGCGCCAGCAGCCGCTGGCTCGCGAAGACCAGCGCCTCGGCCGTCTCGACCCGCGCCATCAGCTCGATGCGCGTGTCGAAGCGCTCCGATGCCTCGAACACGATCTGCGGATCGGGCTTGTCGCCGAAGGCACGCGCGAGCTCGTCGATCAGGTCCGGGCCGAAGCGGCGTGCGAGTCCCCGGACCGGCAGTCGCCGCAAGTCCGCCAGCGTCCGCACGCCGATGCCGTCGAGCCGGCTCAACGACGGTCGCGCCGTCTCGAGATGCACGATCGGCAACGTCCCGAGCACGGTGACGAAGTCTGCCGGAACCGGGGGCTCGCTGGCCGTCGGAGGTGCGGCCTTGGGTACGGAGCGGCTTGCTCGCAGCCGACGCCGCGCACGTTCCTGTGCGAGCAGCCATGCGCCGTGCGGCGTGGGGGCCTCGGCCGCGGCGACGGTGAGGCCCTGCACGCGCATCGCGGCGGCCAGGTCCTGCTTCAGCGCACGGCGACCGCCGAAGAGCTTCAGGCTGGCGGAGATCTCCATCACCAGCCCGGACGCACGCAGCGAGACGATGGGCGTGAAGCGCAGCGCGGCGAGGGCGGCTTCGGTCAGCGCGCGGCGCTCGTCCTCGATCTTGCGGGCGATCAGCACGAGATCGGGCAGCAGCGACAGCGCGGTGGCGATGCTCTGGCCCGCGAAGACACCGCAGGCCTGCGCCTTGCGCGTCGCGACCATGATCAGGCGTCGGGTGCCGTCGAGATCGGTGACCGCCAGGGCGGGGTCGAGTCCTTCGGGCCAGCGTCGCAGGATGCAGTCAAGCGGCAGCGTCGGACAGTAGAGAGCCAGCCAGAGCATGCGAAGGAAGCGGAGAGGCATCGAAAACCCGCGACGGCGCGGTCGATGCACGAGCAGGAAATGTCGATGACGCCGAGGTCGGTTCGGGAACGGGCAGCGGCACGTGGCGAGGAAAGGCCTTCATCCCGCGATGGATCTCGGGCAGCAGCAACATCAGCGGCTTCGCCAGCACCGGCCCGCGGCGCTTCAGCAGCCGGACCGACAGGGTGCGGCGATGCGCGTCGGGTGCGCCGATGGCCAGCGCCAGCCGCAGCGGCGCCGGCGACGCGTGGTGTGCGGCTTCGAGCGGTCGCATCAGGAAAGTGAGCCCGTCGGCCGCCGCGGCCGCCGATTGCAGGCGACGCAGCGCATCGTGGCGCGCCAGCGTCTTGTCTTCGGGAAGCCACGCGACCAGCGCGCCGAAGGCCGAGCTGCGCAGGCTTTCCTGCAACGCCCAAAGGCGATCGGCAGGCCGTTCCGCCCGCACGATCAGCACGCGGCGCATGTCGATGCCCAGTTGCTCCCAGCCGGTGGGGTCCGGGATGTGCGGCGGTGCCAGCAGCACGATCTCGCGACCGGCCTGCGTCAACGACGACAGCGTGGAGGCGAGGAAGCGGATCTCGCCGATGCCGGGATGCGCGAGCAGCAACTCGGTCAGGCAACGCGACGGCCAGCCGCCGCCGGGCAACTGCTCATCGAGCGCGCGGAACCCGCTCGGCGTGGACGGCAGCGGCGACGCGGACAACGCATCGCCGCGCCAGAAACGACCGGCCAGGCCGGCTTCGCGCAACGCGGCTTCGGTGCGTTCGACGGTCGATGGCTGCGGTGCGGGCAGCGGGGGTGAGGCGAGCTCCGGACGCAACGTGTCCCGGTCGGTCGACGACCGCGGCGGCGCGAACGATCCGCTGCCGGGCGGCATGAACGACGAAGTGAACAGAGGCAGGGAGGCCATGAAGTAGGAATGTCGGGAGCGGCAGGGCGGACATCAACGCCGGGGACGGGTCTGGCCGATGCGCGGCGCCACGGTCTTGCGGAAGAGCCCGATCATCACGCCGTGGATCTCGAGGTCCTGCTCGGGCCGGATCGGTCCGTAGGCGGGGTTGGCCGCCTCGAGGAAGAACCCCTTCTTGTCGCGCGCCAGGGTCTTGAGCGTGAATTCACCGTCGACGAAGGCGAGCACCACGTCGCCCGGCGTCGCCGAGCGGGTCTTCTCGACGACCACGAAGTCGCCTTCGTGGATGCCGGCGTCGATCATCGAGTCCCCGCGCACAAGGAACAGCTCGGTTTCGGACGGACGGTCGATGAGGTAGCGATCGATGGCCATCACGTCGCGGCCGCTGTCGTTGGCCGGCTGCGGCAGGCCGGCACGCACGGTGTCGGCGACCGTACGCTCGAAGAAGCGCGTGCCCGGCTTGAGGCGCTTGCCGACCGCTTCTTCGAGGAAGCCGTCTTCCTTCAGACGGATGACGATGCGATGCGTCCACGCGCGACCGGCGATGCCCCACAGCTTGCCCAGCTCTGTCAGCGAAGGGATGACCCCATGCAGGACGAAGTAGTCTTGCAGCGCACCCAGATGGGAAGAAAGATCGGAACGCGGTCGGGGCATGGGACGGATCGGCGAAAAGGGAGCGGTACGGGGAGCGGTGCAGGGGAGCGAAGAGGCTCCGAAAGCATGGGTGAACGAACGTTCACCAAACGATAGCAGTCACGTCGGAAGCCGTCAACGGGGTCGCGAAAAGAGTTCGCGAACGCGTCCAAGGTCCGGTCCAGCGGCTTCGTTCCATTTCACGCAACGACGTTTTTCGACGATTCATCACGATTCCTGAAACCGCGCGCGGCGCCGCTCCGTAATACCGGCAGCCGCAATCAATGCGGCGGGACTTGTGACAACTTCGTCGCGAGTCCACCGCGCGAAGAAGTCCGATCCAACCCATCAGGAGAGAACAAAGTGAGTGCACCCGATCTGATTCGAGGCGCGAAGCGTCCGCTTGCCGTCATGGCAGGCGCGCTCGCCGTTTCGATGTTCGCCATCCCCGTCGCGCAGGCCTCTAGCCACCGCGAAGCCCCGTTCATCACGCAGCAGCCGAAGGTCGACGGCACCGACTTCTACATGTTCCAGAGCTACGAGCCGGGCCGCTCGGGCTTCACGACCCTGATCGCCGACTACCAGCCGCTGCAGGACCCGGGCGGCGGTCCGAACTACTTCACGATGGACCAGGACGCGCTCTACGAGATCCACATCGCGCAGGACGGCCACGCGAACGAGGATCTCACCTTCCAGTTCCGCTTCACCAACACGCTCAAGGACATCCAGCTCACGATCGGCACCAAGCAGGTCTCGATCCCGCTGGTCCAGGCCGGCGCCATCTCCGGGCAGAACCCGGCGAACCTGAACGTGCGCGAGACCTACGGCATCACGTTGGTCCGCGGCGATCGTCGCACCGGGACGCGCAGCACGGTGACTGCTGCGGCCGATGGCTCGACAGCGTTCGAGAAGCCGGTCGACAACATCGGCGACAAGACCTTCGGGGGCCCGACGGGCTATGCCGCCTATGCGGCTGCGCACACCTACGCCATCAACGTGCCCGGATGCTCGACCGCCGGCCGCGTGTTCGTCGGCCAGCGCAAGGATCCGTTCGCGCTCGCGCTCGGCCAGATTTTCGACCTGATCAACCTGAACCCGCTCGGCCCGACCTCGGGCAACCCTGACTATCTGGCGCAGAAGAACGTCACTTCGCTGATCATGGAGCTGCCGACCTCGTGTCTTGTCGGCACGAGCCCGATCATCGGGGGCTGGACCACGGCCAGCCTGCGCCAGGGCCGTCTGCTGTCGGGCAACCCTGCATCGGGCTACGCGAATGTGCCGAAGAACGGAGGCGCCTGGGTCCAGGTCTCCCGTCTGGGCATGCCGCTCGTCAACGAAGTGGTCATCGGCCTGAAGGACAAGGACAAGTTCAACAGCTCGAAGCCCGCCAATGACGGGACCAACTTCGCGGACTACGTGACGAATCCGACCCTGCCGGCACTGATCCAGCTCCTGTTCCCGAGCGCGCCGGCACCGACGAACTTCCCGCGGACCGACCTGGTGGCAGCCTTCCTGACCGGCGTCCAGGGCGTGAACAAGCCGGCCAACGTGGTGGCGTCCGAGATGCTGCGGTTGAACACCAGCATCGCGCCGACCGCGATGGCCACGCAGAACACGCTCGGCGTGCTGGCCGGCGACAACGCGGGCTTCCCGAACGGTCGACGTCCGGGTGACGACGTGGTCGACGCGTCGCTGCGTGTCGCGATGGGCGCACTGTGCGTGGCCACCGGGACGACCGATGCCCTGGCCGTCGGATGCCGTCCGTCCGACGCACCGGCTGGCGGAGCGCCGCTGACCGATGGCACCCCGCAGAACGCGAGCATGTTCCTCAACGCGTTCCCGTATCTGAACACGCCGCTGCGCGGTTCGCCGTGATCCGCCGCCAAGGAGAATGACCATGCAGGCAATTCGTATACTCCGTCGCGTCGGTCTCGCGATCGGTGGACTTGCGCTCGTCACGGCCCTCGCCTCGTGCGGCGGTGGCAACGACGACGGCGGGCCGCCGCCGGTGACCCCGCCGGTGTCGAACACGCCGCCGGCGTCGGCGTCGGCGAGCGTGGCCGGGTTCATCGCGTACGTGAAGGTCATCGTCGCGTCCAGCTCGGATTCGGGCGCACCGGTGGACCTCACCGGCTTCGTCGCCCCGACCGACGATACCGGCGCGTTCGATCCGTCGATCTGAGCGGGAAGGGTCGGTCTGCGGACCGACCTGATCCCGGTGGTGTCGCCCGGCTTCGGCCGGGCGTTTTTTTGTCTTCTCGGCACTGCCTGTACAACCTGTCTTCCATGACGTTCCGATTCCTCGTCCGCTCCCTGCTGCTGATCCTCGCCCTCGGCCCCGTGCTCGCGGCGCCGGTCGTGCCCGCCAGCGACAGCGACGTGGTCGAACACCTGCCGGCGCGGCTGATCGGCGTGCCGCGCCTGTTGCGCGACGTGATCGGATCCGCGAACGGAAGTCGTGCCGTCGCACGGACCGACCCGGCCGCTGCCGCCGCGCGCTCGCGCGCGCTGCTCGACGAAGCGCGCGACCGCGGCGACCCGCGCTACGCGGGGTACGCGCTCGCGGCGATCGCGCCGTGGCGCAACGATCCCGGCGCGCCGTCGGCGATCGCGATCCTGTTCGCGACCCTGGCCCAGTACCAGCACGACTTCGACGGTTCGCGACGCATGCTCGAGGCCGTGCTCGCGCGCGAGCCGGGCAATCCGCAGGCCACGCTGATGCTGGCCACGATCGCGCGCGTGCAGGGCCGTTACGCGGACTCCGACCAGCGCTGCCGCGAGGTGATCGTGCGCATCTATCAGGCCGCCTGTCTCGCCGAGAACATGGCGTTGCGCGGCGAGGTCGATCAGGGGCGCAAGGTCGTCGTCGGGCTGCTCGCGCTGCCGGAGGTCCGCGCGCCGTCGCTGCGGCAATGGCTGACGACCACGCTCGCCGAGCTCGAGGAGCGGGCCGGCAACGACGAGGCGGCGGACTCCGCATACCGCGCCGCGCTGGCGCTCGGGCGCGACAGCTACCTGTCGCTCGACTACGTCGACTTCCTGATCGCGCATCGTCGCTACGGCGAGGCGGAGGCGCTGCTCGTGAAGGAGCCGCAGCCCTACGGCGACGGCGTGCTGCTGCGTCTGGCGATCGTGCAGAAGGATGCGAAGGCGGCGACCGCAGCGAAGCTTGCCGCCGAGCTGCGCGAGCGTTTCGACGCGGCGAAGGAACGCGGCGATGCGATCTCGATCCACGGGCGCGAGCTCGCACGGTCGATGGCCGAAGTGAACGGCGACGCGAAGGGTGCGGTCGTCGTCGCCCGCGACAACCTGCGCATCCAGAAGGAGCCGGCCGACTTCCTCGTCATGGCCTTGGCCGCGCGCGCCGCGGGCGATCGCGGCGCACTGCGGGAAGTCGATGCGCAGGCGAGGGCGATCGGACTGGTCGACCGTCGACTGCGCGACATCGTGGGCGGCGATGCGACGCGCTGATCTCGTGCGGCTGTGGCGAGCCCGGTGGATCGTCCTGGCGATCCTGCTGTCCGGTGTCACGACGAGCGCGTCCGCGCACAAGCCGAGCGATGCCTACCTCTTCGTCACCGTGGGCGACCACGCGGTCGACGTGCGCTGGGACATCGCGCTGCGCGACCTCGATGCGGGCTTCGACCTCGATGCGGACGGCAATCGGGAGCTGACCTGGGGCGAGGTCAAGGCGCACTTCGACGAGATCGATCGATACGCGACGTCGCGGCTGAAGATCGACGACGGACGGTGCGTGCCGAAGATCGTCGACCACGCGCTCGACCGCCACAGCGACGGCGCGTATCTGGTGCTGAAGCTGACGGCGCCGTGCCCACGTGGCGATCATCTGACGCTCGACTACACGCTCTTCACCGAGATGGACCCGACGCATCGCGGCGTCGCTCGCATCGCCTTCGGGAACGCCGCGTCGATGCTGGTGGTGCTCGACCCCGCCCACGGCGCGGTCACGCTCGAAGGATCGGTGGCGGGCGGCAGCGACAACCCGTTCGCGCAGGGCTTCTTTCCGGCAGGCATCCACCACATCCTGATCGGCTATGACCACATCCTGTTTCTGATCTGTCTGCTGCTGCCGGCGGTCCTGGTGCATCGCGCCGGTCGATGGCTGCCCGTCGATCGATGGCGCGACGCGCTCAGGCGCGTGCTGATCACCGTCACCGCCTTCACGATCGCGCACACCCTCACGCTCGCGCTCGCGGGACTGCGCATCGTCGAGCTGTCGCCGCGACTGATCGAGCCCGCGATCGCGGTGACGATCATCTTCACGGCGCTCGGCAACATCCGCTCCAACCGCTTTCGCGAGAGCGCGGCGATGCCGTTCGCGTTCGGGCTCGTGCACGGTTTCGGATTCGCCGACGTGCTGCACGAGCTCGACCTGCCGCTCGGCGAGTTCGTGTGGGCGCTGTTGCGCTTCAACCTCGGGGTCGAGGCAGGACAGCTGGTGATCGTGGCGGTGGCGCTGACGCCGCTCTATCTGCTGCGCAGGGAGCCGTGGTATCGCAGCCGCGTGCTGATTCCGGTCTCCGTCTTCGCGATCGTCGTCTCGGCCATCTGGTTCGCGGAGCGCGTGTTCGACCTTAAGGTGCTGCCGCTCTAGCCCCGCCCGCCCATCAGCTTCTTCAGCACCGGCGTGATCGCGAGCAGCACCGCGCCGGCGCCGATCGAACTGCCGACGAGGAACCAGTACAGCGGGATCCCCGAGCTCTTGAGCATCGCCTCGAGCGAGCCGGCAAGCAGGTTGGCGACGAAGTTGGCCATGTACCAGAAGCCCATCAGCATGGCCGCGAGTCGCGTCGGCGCGAGCTTCGTGACCATCGACAGGCCGACCGGCGACAGGAACAGCTCGCCGACGGTGTGGATGACGAACACCATCACGAGCCATTCGGGCCCGACCTTGCCGACGACCTGGGCGCGCGAGTCGGCGAACGCCAGCACGATGAAGCCGAGGCCAAGGATGATCATGCCCAGGCCCATCTTGGCCGGCGTGGGGATCGCGAAGCGCGACGAATCGAGACGGGTCCACATCATCGAGACCAGCGGTCCGAGCGCCACGATCGCGAGCGGATTGATGGCCTGGAAGTACGAGGCCGGGACCTCCCAGCCGAAGACCATGCGGTCGGTCTGCTTGTCGGCGAAGAGGCTCATCGTGCCACCGGCCTGCTCGAAGCCCATCCAGAAGAACACCACGAAGAGACCCATGATGCCGATCGCGACGATGCGCGACCACTCTTCCTTCGTCAGCGATTCTGCGCCGCCCTTCGATCGTCGCGAGCCCGCGAACCACAGCACCGCAATCACCGCGACGACCAGCACGAGCTGCCCGATGCCGCCGAGCCCGTTCCAGTAGGGCGCCGACACGCCGGCCGCGCCGATGATCAGGTAGATCAGCGGGATCATGCAGGCCGCGATGACGAAGATGTGGGTCCAGTCCCTGGCGTCGAGACGCGACTTGCCCGGTGGCAGACCGGCATCGCCGAGCTTCTTCTGCCCCAGCGTGAACTGGAGCAGGCCGGCGAGCATGCCGACGCCGGCCGCCGCGAATCCGTAGTGCCAGCCGACCTTCTCGCCGAGCGTGCCGGCCACCAGCGGCGCGAGGAACGCGCCGAGGTTCACGCCCATGTAGAAGATCGTGAAGCCGCCGTCGCGCCGCGGATCGTTCGGTGCGTACAGCGAGCCGAGCAGCGTCGAGATGTTCGGCTTGAAGAAGCCGTTGCCGATGATCAGCAGCCCGAGCGCCAGATGCAGCAGCGGCTCGAAGGCCATCGCGAAGTGGCCGAGCGCCATCGTGAGGCCGCCGATCAGGATGGCCTTGCGGCGGCCGAGGTAGCGGTCGGCGAGATAGCCGCCGATGATCGGGGTCAGGTAGACGAGGCCGGTGTAGAGGCCGTACAGCGCGAGCGCATCCTTGCGCTCGTAGTGCAGTGCGTTGACCAGGTACAGCACCAGCAGCGCGCGCATGCCGTAGAAGCTGAACCGTTCCCACATCTCGGTGAGGAACAGCAGCGGGAGGGCCTTCGGATGGCCGCTCGGTGCGGCGGGCAAGCTGTTAGCAGGGTGATCGGTGATGACGGTCATCGGGGATGCGGCGTTGGACGAAGGCCGCATTATCGATGCACGACGTCGCGGGGCCGGCGAGTTCGGACCCGCGCGTTGCGTACGCGCGTCAGGCCAATGCGCGGCCGGTCAGACGTTCCAGCGTCCGCAGCGGCGAGGCCTCGACGTCGGCGATCACCGACAGCGGCAGGCGATAGGTCTGCTCGAACATGAACTGGCCCGACATCGCCGCATGCATCACCTGGTCCGAGAAGCAGATCCAGGTGGTGCCGGGCATGAAGTCGACGGCGCGTTGCGGGCAGGTGCGCTGGTAGTCGAGGTCGCCCTTGGCCAGATCGTGGAGCTGCAGCATCAGGTGGTCGTAGGCCGAGCGCGGGCGCTTGGTGATGTGGAGCTTGTGCATCAGCCACGCACCGCCCGGCGGCAGGCCGTGCGTCCGCGGCAGGAAGCGCTCGGCCATGTGCGCGAACGTCTCGCCGACGCGCCAGCCGCGCGCCAGCGTCGTCGGATGCACGTTGCTGAACACCCGCAGGATGCGGTCGCCGTGCGTGGGGTTCGACGGGAACGCATCGACGTGCAATCGCGTGTCGTCCTTGCGCCACGACAGCGCCCTGCCGGACGACATGTCGCCTATCGCGCGCGGCCGGAAGCTCGTGCCGGTCGCATGGCTGCGGGCGCGATAGCCGGGAAACAGGCCGTCGACCAGCGCGTGACTCGCGTCCGCGTAGCGCTCGATCATCCTCGCGACCGTGTCGCGC
>Ga0209724_1003282_pt1 | contig 13294 bp, 12 predicted proteins | sample grotaG_FD_184143 | JGI IMG/M metagenome (GOLD analysis project Ga0209724, IMG submission 184143) | Glacier valley bacterial and archeal communities from Borup Fiord, Nunavut, Canada, to study Microbial Dark Matter (Phase II) -... | ecosystem: Environmental > Aquatic > Freshwater > Ice > Glacier ... | reverse complement strand
CCCACCTCATTGTTGGCTCTCTCATCGAAGGCAGCCCGGCTGAGCCTGCTCGTGATCGTGGTATCGATCGCTCTTGCGGCCTGCGCCGGCATCGTCCCCGACCGTCATCCGGCAGCTGACGTGCGCACAGGAACAGATGTCACTCAGGCGCTCGAAGCCGTCCCGGGGGTGGTTCTCGCCGAGGTGAGGACTGGGCCTGATGGTCTCCCCGGCCAGAATGAGATGAATGTCGACATCGTTGTCCAACCGGGCTACACCCCAGCCGTCGCTGAGCTTCTCGACTATGTGCTGCGGCAACTGTGGTCGCAGAATGAGACACACATCACGACAAAGGTCTCGATAAAGCTCCTCACCGGCACGGCCACCGAGTCGACGACAATCGACCTCATACCGGCGCTCACGACGCTGGGAATAACGGCGTACACCCGCGACCCGGCAACGCTCGACTCTCTCGGCTACCGGCTCGGCATTGCAGAGCTGACCAAGTGCTATGGCACCTGGCCCGGTCCGGTCCCGGAGATCCCGGTTCCCCTTTCCGCCCCGAGCGCCGCACCGTCACCCTGAGGTGCCAGCCGAGAGCACGACGCGTACTCGTCGGGCTCGCCCTCGCCGTGGCCACGCTGAGATGTGACGGCTCTCGGCTGGAAATCCGATGAATTCACCCCTGTGTCCTCTGCGCTGCGGGTCTGGAATGGCTCCGGTCGGACTAAGTCGTACGACAACAGCAAGCGGTCGGACCTCGCGGTGGTGCTCGACCAGCTCGATCAGCCGGTCTCGCGGGTTCACGAGGGTGATCTCACCGGGTCGACAGATGACCTGTCGGCGAAGTTTGGAATGCGCAGGCGAGCCCAGTGGCCATTCGACCGAAACCCCCGCGATAGCTGACGGACAGGACTGGCGTGAAGCCACACGTCAGGGCATGAGCTCGCTGTGGACACGCGAAATTGGAGCATTCGGTTTGTTGCGTTCATCGGGTCCGCCTGGGCGTCGCCGACCTCGGCGCAGTGCGCCTGCTGAGACACTCGAGTGCCCTGGGGTCGGCGATTGTGGCCCAGCTCAATCCTGATTCTGCCGTGGATTCAGACAAGTCCACGGCTCAGACCGCCGCGGACAAGGAAGCCGATATCTCAACCGACACCGGTATGGCACTCACAGCCCGCACGTCGAAGCGCATGCCGCTTGTCGGCGAGAGACTCGTGGGTGCTGCCATTCTTGGGGCGCCGACCATCCTTGCCAGGCTCAGCGGGGTCTCGGCGGCATCCAATTTCCGCTCGGTCCGAGTTCGCCCGACGGCCTCCGCAGAGTACGACTCAGATTGGGATGCCACCGGCAGCACCATTTTTCGCCGAGCGACGTGTCACTCCCGCTCTGAATGGAAGTTTTCGCGAGAAAACACAAGCCTTCGAATCCGTCCCGTGGTTCTCGTCAGTCGGCTAATGTTTCTGCCGGTGGCGCTCCGTTTCGCACTGAACACTCTTCTGGTGCTTGTGGGCCAACCGGGGCCGGAGCCGTCGGATGACTTCTGGATGCTCGTGGCCGTTCATTGGTTTCTTGCGGCGGGGTTCGTCGGGATTTTCCTGATCGCACTCGTGAAGCGCGCGGCGTAACGAAGAACCGTGACTGTATCCAGTGCGGGCACCACCATCTGGCGAGTGGCATCCGCTCAGTGGAGGATCGAGAGTTGGCTCGGCTTTCTTGGCGGCGGGCTCGGGGGAATTCTTCCGCTTGCGGCGATACCGGGGCCCCGGTATGTCGCGTCCGACGAGGCGGTTCCCCTTATCGCTGCGATTGCGATCGGCTGTGGGATTCTGGGTTGTCTTGCAGCCGGGTGACGTCCTCGCGACTATCCGATCCGGTGCCATCGAGGGTGACGCGGAGTCGATAGTCCGACCTGCGAGAGAGGCTGGTCCATTCACGTCGAAATGAGAGCGTCATGACAAAAATAGACACGCGAGGGTGGGGTTTCACTTCGCTTGGCTCGTGGGCGTCTCTTTGACCGATGGCGCCCGCTTTGCTGGCCTATCGACCACCTTTGGAACATACATTAGGCGCGGTGGCTCGCACCAGGTTTCGGACGTGGGCGCCATCGTCGGCCCATCGGTCACGATTTTTCTCGTGGGCTGCCTGCTCGTCGGCCCAGCCCAGTGGATCGCGGGAGTTCTGCTCGGCGTTCCGCGAACTGCCGCCGCGGCCGGGCTATTTTTGATACCGGCGATCATTTCTATGGCGACGCTCTCCGGTTTTGTCGTCGCGTCGCTCCCCGATCCTCATACGCTTTCACAACGGGGGCTGCGGCGACCCGATCTGGTCTGCGGTTGCTCTCGCCCTGATTTTGATCGGCGGATGGCGCGCGGGTGCGGGAAATCATCCGAGTGGGTTCTCCGCATGGCTCGCCGGGTTCGCGAAATTCAGCGTTCCGGGTGAACTTGCGCCACGTGCGGTGTGCTGTCTCATCCCGAGTGAGCAGCTCCGACCCGGCGCGATCATGCCGCGTTCATGACGCGTTCCCTGCCGCGAAAGGCGTTTTGTGTGGATCGTGGTGAGCCTGGTACTGATTGACGGGCTAGCCCGTCGCTTCCTGCGTCAACGGCGGCGCAGCCGGTAGCTTGGGTGACAGTTATGACTTCTCGGGGGAGTGGATTACCTCTGGGGCGATTGCGTTCGAGCTGACCATTGTCGGCGTTGTGTCCGCGGCGAAGATGGCGTCCTACCACCGGGCGATCCGCTCCGGCCTGGCGACAGCGGGCCAACGTGGTCCGGGCGATGGTCTCTGGTGATTGGTGGACTTTCGCTGGCGTTTCGACTTGTGGATGGCGGGCATTGGTGGACTCTCGATTGCTGCGGCTCTTCTTCTCATCCAAGACTCGATCGGCCGCCACGCCTCGCCGACCGAGTTGGCCGTTGCCCTTCCGAGACTGTACATAGCGACTCCGGTTTGGGCGGCACTCATTGTGCTCGGTCTCCTCGCCTCGGCGCAGTTTTGGTGAGCAGGCGAGGCGCTGGGCAGCGGAGAGTCTGCGTTGCGATCCACGCTGGTTACGCCGTTAGGCGATCTGCCGATGAACTCTGCGCAACACTCGCCAGCATGGGTAGCACTGCCCATTTACGAGTTTCCATCAGGACGGCAGGTTTACCGGTAGTTGGTTGGCCAGGGGGTCGGCCCGTCACTAGTCGACGGAGTTTCACCTCATGGCGAACATGAATGTCACGTATAGCGAGATGACCGATGCGGCGAACCGTTTGACGACGGGCAAGGACGACATCGTCTCGAAACTTCACGAGCTGCAGAGTCTGGTCAATGGCCTGGTTCAGGGTGGCTTTGTGACGGATGCTGCATCCGGTGCTTTCCACACCTCGTACGAGCAGTTCACGAAGGGTACGACGGAGGCCGTGAATGGTCTGGATGGGATGTCGCAGTTCCTCACGAAGGCGGCGTCGGCGTTGGAGAACGTCGACTCCGAGCTCGCCAAGGGTATCGGCGGCTGATTCTCCTTCGTAATATTTGCTCTGTGGCCCGGTCATCGTCCGGGCCACAGCACGTCTCCTGGGAGGTGGACGATGTACGGCGATATGACACCGCCCAGCCGTGATTCTGAGGCGATGCGCGTGCTGGCAACCGACACTCGCGAGAGGGGCGTGCAACTCGCCGCTGCAGTTGGAACCACCTGGGTGTCCAGCGCCGCAGCAAAGTACTCGCAATCGCTAGTGGATCGCTCACACGATTTCAGCGTGGCAGCCCAGGCTCTCGACGAGGCAGCCGATGCCCTCGATGCCCATGTCAGGTCCGTCGAAGAGCTCAAGCGGGCGATCCTTGCCGCAGAGGCCTTCGTGTCTGATCGGTGGCATGACGCGACCAGGCTGGTCGGCAATGTCGTGGAATCCGTCGAGTCCGGTGTGGCCACTGTCTTCCACTTCTTCGGGGCGGCCGTGCCCGACTACCTGGTGCATCAGGCGCACGACATCGTGCATACGCTGCCGGCGCTTCCCACTCCTGGCTCCAAGGACTGGCTCGATGCGCTCGACACCTTCCACCGGAGGGGCTGGTGAGTCCCGCCGTCACCGGTGTGGCGCCGGCTCGCTTCCTGCTGTCTCTCGACCAGCTTCACGTTCTCGAGGCCCAAGCGGGTATCGCGGTGCCAGCGGAGTTTCATACCGAGTGGGGTGACAGTCCATCCGCCGAGGAGCGCGATGCTCGGGAGGCCAATGCTCTCAACGGCCTCGAGGTGATGGGTTTTCTTTCGCCCAGCACGGGAAGGGGCGCGGGCAGCATTCCGGATCGAGTTAATCCCGCCGTTCGGGCCTACCTGGGCCTCTTCGCCGATCCCGCTCTCGAGATCTCGGTGCGATCGTGGGGCGATGGGCGAAGCTATGTGCAATCCGTTGTTGTGCTGTCGGGGTACGCAACGTCGTTGATCAGGACTCAACGGCTCGACGACCGCGGACAGAATCCCCGCAACGAAGATTCGGTCGAGCTCTCCGCTTTCACCTTCTCCGAGCTCATCGATGAAGTCCTGCGCTCCCTTCGCGAGATCGACTCTGCTCGCCCGGCCGCAGCGGTCACGAAGGGCTCGATCGAGCTTCCAATCACCGAGTTGCAGGGGCTGATCAACGCGATCCGGTTCGACCGTCCCGGGGTCGTCGAGGGTGCATTGCGGGAGGTAAATCTCGGTGCAGCTTCACTCCCGATCGTGCGGGCGGCGTCCTTCGGTGTCGATGCCGGTTTCACCCTGTTCGCGCGGTCACGGGCGACCGGGGACCAGTTCTCATCGCACTGGTTTCGAGCAGACTCCGGATGGTTCGAACTCGCGCTCTCGACTCCACCCCTCGATTCCGTGACCTCGTCTATCGAGTTCGCCGATCGCAGCCGGGTGAGACTGTCGACCCGGGGCAGTGAGGCGATTGTCGCCACGGTCATCACCGCCATCGGCACCCTCGGGGGAGCACTCCGTGGCTAGCGGGATTACCGTCTCCGGTGGCGCGGGGGGAATCGGGGCAAGCCTCGACGATATGCGGTCGCAGGCGAAAGCACTGGAGGCGATGACCGGTGCGCTACTTGATCGAGCGAGATCCACCGCGCAGTTCGCGGTTGATCCCGATCTTCTGAGCTCCGCTGTGCTATCTCCGGTGACTGCCGCCGCGGCCGAAGAGAAGATCGTCGTAGCGACGGGCAAGCTTGTGTTGTTCGCAACAGAGGCCGGGGTGTCCGCAGTCTTTCTCGAGGGCGCAGTGGTGGCCTATGAGTCGGTGGACAGAGCGCTTGCCGACCTGTTGACCCTCGGGACCAATGCCGTTACCTTCGTCGTCGGATCCCTCGTGATCCCCGCGGCTGTTGTCGGGGGAGTGCTTGTCGTCGGCGACGTGGCGGCGAGCTATGTTGCCGGCTATGGCGACGAGCTTGCTGACTCAATCCGCGATGCCGCGGAACGGGTCCACAAAAACCCGTTACTGCTGCTTGCTCCCGTGGGATTCGCCGGTGTTGTCGCGGGCTCATTCAGCGTCAGGGACGCTAACGCCGGCGCGAACGCGATCCTCGGTGCCCAGCTGGCTGTGCTCAAGAGTCTCGCGGCCGACCATGCACAGCAACTCAATGTGCTTCTCGGACAGAACGCCGGGATCGTCGATTTCATCGCGCGCGGTTTACCCGGGCTGCTGACCGGCCTCGTCGCACCGCTCTATGTGGTCCTTGGACCGAACACGAGCACCATCATGACGGCGCTCACCGGAGTGCCATGGCCACCCCTGACCTACGAGCAGGCGGTACAGGCCCTGGTCGGGGCGGGAAACAAGGGCGGTTTACTCGAAGATGGTCAACCGATCGGCGAGAGTGACCTGTTCACACCGCCGCCGGTCACCCGTAAGCCGGTGCTACCGCCTCGCAGCGTGGCGGATCTTATGCTCGGCTCAAGAGAGATTGATAACAACGACAGCATCGGCGCCCTCGAGAATCAGTACGCACGTATTCGAGTGATCACGGTGGCCGGAGATCCTCCGCGCTACATCGTGCAGATTCCGAGCACGCAGAGTTGGGACCCGACGGCCGGAGCCACGCCGAACGATTTGACGTCGGATACCGCGGCGATGATGGGACGCCAAACAGCGCTGGTAAGTGCCGTCGAAGCGGCAATGCAGAAAGCCGGAATCAAGCAGACCGATCCGGTGATGCTCGAAGGTTTCAGTCTGGGCGGGATCACTGCGGGGGCGATGGCGGCCGATCCCGCTCTGCATTACAACATCACCCATGTCGTGACGGCGGGAGCACCGATTTCTCATTTCGCCATCCCGAATACTGTGAAAGTTCTGTCGCTCGAATTCAACGAAGACCCGGTCGCACGCCTGGATGGCAGTGCCAACCCCGACCGGTCAAACTGGACCACGGTGAACGAAAACGCGCCTACTTTGTCCGGGGAGGCAAGCGCGCCGGGCATACTGAATGCACATGACGCTGGCCGCTATGCCGAGTTTGCGAAGTCCGCGTTCGCTTCGGGAAATGTGAGCGTCGATTCGTGGCAGGCATCGGCGGATGGATTCTTCTCGGGCAGCAACACCCATATCGACTATGGAGCTCAACGATGAAATACGAAATACACTGGGTCCGCGTGAGCCTCAGAGTGGGGCTGGTCGCATTCTTGGCTGTCGCGCTTTCGGGCTGTGCTGCATTCGCTCCGGTGTCGAAGGCGCCTCAGCGCACCGACGCTGTCGTGCTTCACGAGTTGGAGTCGATTCCTGGTGTTTCCAGTGTTCAGCTCTTTGGGGGAGTGGAAGGTCTTCCCGGTCGGAATTCCTCCGGAGCGAGCCTCGTTCTCGAGCCCGGTTACGCGAATGACCGGTCGATGCTGCTCGACTATGTGCTGAAGCTGCTGTGGTCGCAGGATGATGTGGAGCCGAACGTAATGGTCATGGTGACTATGCGTAGTGGTGATGCCACTGCTGTTCCCCTCGACCTCATCGCCGATGGGCGGGCACTGGGACTTACGAATAACGACCCAGTCGATTTTGGCATCAGGTCGGGTCAGATGACGGCGCATTATGGGCAGTGGCCGGGCGCCGCGCCCACGCTACCGGCGACGCTGGCCAGCTCCCCGCCGAGTGCAAGCCCGACCCCGTAGCGGCGCTCGCACTCGACCACCACAATGACATTGGAGGGCTCCTTGAGGGGATTCCCGGCGGATGGGTTCTTCTCGGGCAGCAACACCCATATCGACTACGGAGCTCAGCGATGAAATACGAAACACAATGGGTCCGCGTGGGCCTCAGAGTGGGGCTGGCTCATTTTTGGCTCTCGCGCTCTCGGGCTGCGGTGCAGCGGCAGCCATGAAGAAAGAGGGGATCTCTTCGACCGATCCCGTGATGCTTGAGGGGTTCAGCCTCGGTGGCATCACGGCGGGTTCGATGGCGGCGGATCCAAATCTCCACTTCAACATCACGCACGTCGTCACTGCTGGGGCGCCAATAGCGAACTTCGACATTCCCCACAGCGTCCAGGTCATGTCCCTTGAGCACAACGAAGATCCTGTTGCCCGACTCGACGGCACGGCGAATCCCGATCGTTCGAACTGGACCACAGTGCACGCCGACGCGCCATTACTGGCATCGGACAACAACGTCGCTCCAGGAATCGCAGCGGCACACAACGCCGATCGCTATGCGAAGACCGCAGCATCCGCCTCTGTACTGGGCAATGCGAGCGTCGACGCCTGGCAGGACAGCGCAAAAGATTTTTTTACCGGCAATGGCACAGTTACCGACTACGGTGCTCAGAGAGGGTAGGGGCAGGGCATGAGAACCATCATTGGTAGGTTGGCGTTGCTCGCAGTGGTTCTTCTGGGAGTGTCCGGCTGCAGTCAGGCACCGGGCCCTCGGCCTAGTAGTCCTTCGAGGAGCAGCGCTGATGTCCTCGCCGCCCTCAAAGCGATTCCCGGAGTCGAGGATGCGCAAATCACAGGCGGCCCGGTCGGCCTCCCCGGTCAGGTCGAATACGGGGCTGGCCTGGCGCTCGCAACCGACTACCACAATGACGTTGCGGCGCTCCTTGATTACATCCTGGGGCAACTGTGGTCACAGAGCGCGACGAAACCGACGACGACGGTCACAGTATCGATCCAGCTGGGAACAGGGAGTTCGGCCCGCATACTCGAACTCGGCGATGCCGGGTCTGCCCTGGGGCTCACGAACGTGGGAACCCGCACCTTCGCAGTCAGCCCGGCACAGATGAAGCAGCACTTCGGCGCCTGGCCCGGCAAAGTGCCCACGCTGCCGGCTACCCTCGATAGCGGTTCACCAGCCACAAGCGCGACTCCGGCGCCGTAGTTTCGAGCCCGGCGATCATTTGACCGCCACCCTCCGCAGCGTAGTAGTATCCATAAGGTATGTGCGTTGTTGTGCGCGTGACCCGTACCCGCTTTCTATGGGGCTCCGGGCAGGCGCGATACAGGCCATTCACGCTGGGTTTGCCAATCTGTGAAAGATCGGCAGCCCCCACGGCATATCACCCAGGATCACGCACTTGTGTGATTCGCGTGTGGTGCAAAGCGATCCGACGGACCTACAGAACGTCGGAACGGATGCTACGCAAGATCTGTCACCGTGCAGTAAATACAAGGAGTATGTAGTGCCCACCATTCAGCAGTTGGTCCGCAAGGGCCGCAGCCCCAAGGTCGTCAAGACCAAGGCGCCCGCCCTCAAGGGCAACCCGCAGCAGCGCGGTGTGTGCACCCGCGTGTACACGACCACCCCGAAGAAGCCGAACTCGGCTCTTCGCAAGGTTGCGCGCGTCAAGCTTTCCAACGGCACCGAGGTGACCGCCTACATTCCCGGCGAGGGCCACAACCTGCAGGAGCACTCGATGGTGCTCATCCGCGGCGGTCGAGTCAAGGACCTCCCGGGTGTGCGTTACAAGATCGTGCGTGGCGCGCTCGACACCCAGGCCGTTAAGAACCGCAAGCAGGCCCGTAGCCTCTACGGCGCGAAGAAGGACAAGAAGTAATGCCTCGTAAAGGACCAGCACCGAAGCGTCCCGTAGTTGCGGACCCGGTCTACGGAGCCCCCATCGTCAGCCAGCTCGTCAACAAGATTCTTCTTGATGGCAAGAAGGGTCTCGCCGAGCGCATCGTCTATGACGCGCTCGTCGGAGTGTCGACCAAAAACGGTGCGGATGCCGTCGTCACGCTGAAGAAGGCGCTCGACAACGTACGCCCCACGATTGAGGTCAAGAGCCGTCGTGTCGGTGGATCGACCTACCAGGTACCGGTCGAGGTCAAGCCCCACCGCGCCAACACTCTCGCACTGCGCTGGCTCACCACCTACGCCAAGGGTCGTCGCGAAAAGACCATGACCGAACGTCTCACCAACGAGATCCTCGACGCATCCAACGGCCTGGGTGCCGCTGTGAAGCGCCGTGAGGACACTCACAAAATGGCTGACGCCAACAAGGCCTTCGCGCACTACCGCTGGTAGCAGTTTCGTTGATCGGGTCGTTCGCCACGGCGCATGTATCGAGATCGAGGTCTCGATACATGCGCGAGAGCGCCCGACCCGACCAGCATCTATCCACTTTTTAACCGTAAGGACACTCCGTGGCACAAGACGTGCTCACCGACCTGAACAAGGTCCGCAACATCGGCATCATGGCTCACATCGATGCCGGCAAGACCACTACCACCGAGCGCATCCTGTACTACACGGGCATCACCCACAAGATCGGTGAGGTGCACGACGGTGCCGCCACGATGGATTGGATGGCGCAGGAGCAGGAACGTGGTATCACGATCACCTCTGCGGCGACCACCTGTTTCTGGAATAAGCACCAGATCAACATCATCGACACGCCCGGCCACGTGGACTTCACCGTCGAGGTGGAGCGCTCGCTCCGCGTTCTCGACGGCGCTGTCGCGGTGTTCGACGGCAAGGAGGGCGTTGAGCCCCAGTCCGAGACCGTCTGGCGCCAGGCCGACAAGTACGACGTTCCGCGCATTTGCTTCGTCAACAAGATGGACAAGCTGGGCGCCGATTTCTACTACACGGTCGACACGATCATCAAGCGCCTCGGTGCCAAGCCCCTCGTCATCCAGCTTCCGATCGGCTTCGAGAGTAGCTTCGAGGGCGTCGTCGACCTCGTCGAGATGCGCGCGCTGACCTGGCGTGGAGACTCCAAGGGTGACGTCGAGCTCGGAGCCAAGTACGACATCGAAGAGATCCCGGCCGACATGGTCGAGAAGGCGAACGAGTATCGTGCCGCCCTCCTCGAGGTCGTTGCCGAGACGGATGACGCGCTCCTCGAGCGGTTCATGGAGGGCGACACCGACTTCTCTGTCGCCGAGATCAAGGCCGCGATCCGCAAGCTCACCATCTCGAGCCAGATCTACCCGATCCTGTGCGGCTCCGCGTTCAAGAACCGCGGCGTTCAGCCGATGCTCGATGCGGTAGTCGACTATCTGCCGACCCCGCTCGACGTGCCAGCTATTGAGGCACACGACCCGCGCGACGAAGAGAAGGTCATTCTTCGCCACCCGGATGCCACCGAGCCATTTGCTGCGCTCGCGTTCAAGGTCGCAGTTCACCCGTTCTTCGGTCGTCTCACCTACATCCGGGTCTACTCGGGCAGGGCTGACTCCGGTGCTCAGCTGGTCAACGCGACCAAGGGCAAGAAGGAGCGCATCGGCAAGATCTTCCAGATGCACGCGAACAAGGAGAACCCGGTCGACAGCGTCACCGCCGGTCACATCTACGCGGTCATCGGCCTCAAGGACACGACAACGGGCGACACCCTCACCGACCCGACCCACCAGGTCGTTCTCGAGTCGATGACGTTCCCGGAGCCTGTTATCGAGGTCGCGATCGAGCCGAAGACGAAGGCCGACCAGGAGAAGCTGGGTCTCGCGATCCAGAAGCTCGCTGAGGAGGACCCGACCTTCCGCACGGAGCAGAACGTCGACACCGGCCAGACGGTGATCAAGGGGATGGGCGAGCTCCACCTAGACATCCTGGTCGATCGGATGAAGCGCGAGTTCGGCGTCGAAGCGAACGTCGGAAAGCCGCAGGTCGCCTATCGTGAGACGATTCGTCGTGTCGTCGAGAAGCACGACTTCACCCACAAGAAGCAGACCGGTGGTTCTGGCCAGTTCGCCAAGATTCAGATCTCGCTCGAGCCGATGGAGGTGACCGCGGAGAAGAGCTACGAGTTCGTCAACAAGGTCACCGGTGGTCGGATCCCGCGCGAGTACATCCCGTCCGTCGATCACGGCATCCAGGATGCGCTTCAGGTCGGCGTGCTCGCGGGTTACCCGATGGTGGGTGTGATGGCGATCCTGCTCGATGGTGCATCGCACGATGTCGACTCCTCGGAGATGGCGTTCAAGATCGCCGGCTCGATGGCCTTCAAGGAAGCGGCTCGCAAGGCCGATCCCGTGTTGCTCGAGCCGCTTATGGCCGTCGAGGTCCGAACCCCGGAGGAGTACATGGGAGACGTCATCGGCGACCTCAACTCGCGCCGTGGTCAGATCCAATCGATGGAGGATGCCACGGGCGTGAAGGTCATCGCCGCGAAGGTGCCCCTGTCGGAGATGTTCGGCTATGTCGGAGACCTGCGGTCGAAGACATCCGGCCGCGCGGTGTACTCGATGTCGTTCGACAGCTACTCTGAGGTGCCGCGCGCGGTGGCCGACGAGATCATCCAGAAGAACAAGGGCGAATAGCTTCGGCTGTTCGTCCAAGTAAAATATCTCTATCCAAACCCCGTAGCGCACCCGGTTCGAAACAATTCGAACCGGGGGCATCTACACCTAAGTCCTGAGGAGGACCAATTGGCGAAGGCAAAGTTCCAGAGGACTAAGCCACACGTCAACGTCGGTACCATCGGTCACGTCGACCACGGTAAGACCACGTTGACGGCTGCAATTACCAAGGTGCTGCACGACAAGTACCCGACGTTGAACGCTTCTTACGCGTTTGACCAGATCGACAACTCCCCCGAGGAGAAGCAGCGCGGAATCACGATCAACATCTCCCACGTGGAGTACCAGACCGAGAAGCGCCACTATGCGCACGTCGACGCCCCCGGCCACGCCGACTACATCAAGAACATGATCACCGGCGCCGCCCAGATGGATGGCGCGATCCTGGTCGTCGCCGCCACTGACGGCCCGATGCCCCAGACGCGTGAGCACGTCCTGCTCGCTCGCCAGGTCGGCGTGCCGTACATCGTCGTCGCGTTGAACAAGACCGACATGGTGGACGACGAAGAGATCCTCGAGCTCGTCGAGATCGAGGTTCGCGAGTTGCTCTCGAGCCAGGAGTTCGACGGTGACACGGCGCCCGTCGTTCGCGTTTCCGCGCTCAAGGCCCTCGAGGGAGACCCCGTGTGGGCGGCAACTGTTGCCGACCTCATGGACAAGGTCGACGAGTTCGTTCCCGAGCCCGTCCGCGAGACCGATAAGCCCTTCCTCATGCCCGTCGAGGACGTCTTCACGATCACCGGTCGTGGCACCGTCATCACCGGTCGAGTCGAGCGTGGAATCCTCCACCCGAACGACGAGGTCGAGATCGTCGGCATCAAGGAGAAGTCCTCCAAAACCATCGTCACTGCCATCGAGATGTTCCGCAAGACCCTCGAAGATGCGCGCGCCGGTGAGAATGTCGGGCTTCTGCTGCGTGGAACCAAGCGCGAAGACGTCGAGCGCGGCCAGGTTGTCGTCAAGCCCGGTTCGGTCACGCCTCACACCGAGTTCGAGGCGAACGCCTACATCCTCTCCAAGGATGAGGGTGGCCGTCACAACCCGTTCTACGCTAACTACCGCCCGCAGTTCTACTTCCGCACCACGGACGTCACCGGCGTCATCTCCCTGCCCGAGGGCACCGAGATGGTCATGCCCGGTGACACCACCGAGATGACGGTCAACCTGATCCAGCCGATCGCCATGGAGGAGGGCCTCCGCTTCGCTATCCGCGAGGGTGGCCGCACCGTCGGCGCCGGCACGGTCGTCAAGATCCTCAAGTAGTAACCCCGTCGATCGAATAGGACGCTGAGCGCCCGTATCGAGACCGATCCGAAGGGCCGCATCCGAAAGGGTGCGGCCCTTCGTCGTTCCCGCCGCCTCCTGCCGCCCCCCGCCCGCCGCGATTGGCCCCGCTGGTCAGCAATGGTCCTCGTCGAATCGGCACCCACCTTTCACGAGGGAACAACCCCCAAGGGAGCCCCCTCCCTCACAGCGGCAGGGGGAGCGCCATTTCCACGAAAAGCCGACACCGGATGTGGCGCCGTGCGGGTGTCGCCGATCATCAGCTCAGGGCATCCTCCGAC
>Ga0209724_1003276_pt1 | contig 13307 bp, 9 predicted proteins | sample grotaG_FD_184143 | JGI IMG/M metagenome (GOLD analysis project Ga0209724, IMG submission 184143) | Glacier valley bacterial and archeal communities from Borup Fiord, Nunavut, Canada, to study Microbial Dark Matter (Phase II) -... | ecosystem: Environmental > Aquatic > Freshwater > Ice > Glacier ... | reverse complement strand
CATCCTGATCCCAAATACCTTGATGCTGTAAAAAAAGGTTTGTCGGCCTTGAAAGATTGTCATGGGTTTGTGAATGGCATGTACGGCGGTGATGAACATCTGCATGGGAACGACCCGACCCAGGGATCAGAACTGTGCTCAGCTGTAGAAATGATGTATTGTTTTGAAAGCATTCTGCCTGTTACGGGGGATGTTTATTATGCCGATTACCTGGAGAAAATAGCCTACAACGTGCTTCCTACCCAGAGTACGGATAATTATATGCGGAAACAGTATTTCCAGCAGGCAAACCAGGTATTGGTAACTGATGAAAGGCATAATTTCTTTGACAATGAGAGCCATCGTCTCATTTTTGGAACTACCAGCGGGTATCCCTGCTGTTTAACCAATATGCACCAGGGTTGGCCAAAATTTGTACAAAACCTATGGTATGCCACCGCTGACAATGGAATTGCCGCCTTGGTTTACGGACCATCTGAGGTAACTGCAAAAGTAGCAGGCGGTGAAGAAGTGATGATTACAGAAAAAACGGATTACCCATTTAAAGAAAATATTCAGTTTACATTTCATGGAAAAAGTGAATTGAAATTTCCCTTTCATCTGCGTATTCCTGAATGGTGTAAAAACCCGGCTATAAGTATCAATGGGAAAACCGTTGAAGCACATGCAGTAAATAATATTGTCATTATTAATCGGGCATGGAGTTCCGGAGATGTTGTTGAACTCAACCTGGCAATGGATTTCCGCTACAGCCACTGGTATGAAAACTCAGTGGGAATTGAGCGCGGACCCCTGGTTTATGCATTGAGGGTTGAAGAAGAATGGAGTGAAATCACCCGTGAAGGTTACGATGATACATTTTGGGAAGTGTTGCCCAAATCACCATGGAATTATTCGCTTCAGAAAAAAGAAAGGGAAAAGAATTTGCTCAAAGCTGAGGTAAAAGACCAGATTGATACCAATCCATGGAATTTGAAAAATGTACCAATTATAGTAAAAATGAAGGCTAACCGGCTTCCCATCTGGCAACTGGAAAGAGGTTCTGCCGGGAAATTACCATCACCGGGATGGCCAAACAGTACTGTTGAAAAACAGGAAGAGGAAATTACACTGATTCCTTATGGCTGCACGACATTAAGAATATCTCAGTTCCCGGAAAATTAATAACTCATCTTACGCAAGAACACGAAGAAAAAGGAACACCGATAAAACTGGACGAACTGATTACACGGATCTTTAAAAATTAAGTTTATTCTGATTCCACGGAAGATAAAAGATCAATACGATCAGTTTTATCAGTATTCCTTTTTCTTTTTTCACTGCCATCCGAAAGTTTTCATAAAATTAATTTTTAAAAACGTACTGTGTAAATAATCAACTAATTAGGCAGAACAAATCAGTCTGAACGGGTAATTTATCTACATCAAATAATGTTTTTCCAGGTGGCATTTCCACTTTTTGTACCTTTCCGTTTATGCTGCATATATATTCAAAGCTCAGTCTTTGTACCTTTATGGCTAATTAGACTTTTTGTAGGGGCTCAATACTTCAGTTTACATATCATCGAACTCGTTAAAAAGGATATCGTCCTCCGGATCATGATCAAAGGGGCCGACTCCAGAAGAATTGACCAATCACCAGCGGTCGATGATGCGATCCCAAGGATCGAATCCGGCCACCCAATCGATGAACAAAAGAATATATTCCTCTATTAATTCCTTACAATCTGGAAATATTCTACATGCTCAAAACAAAACATCTCGAAGAAGTAGTCTTGGATTATCAATTTACATATTTCTCTGCGGATGATGGCAGCAGTTTTCTTTTTAATGCTATATAACTGGTCTGCAGTTGCTCCGGCCACTTTAACGGTTAGCAACATGGCATTTTTAGCATAATGCTTTTTCACATGCCTAAGCATTTCATCCTCATCTGGGATGAACTGGCAAATATAATTCAGCAATTCAAAATTTCCATTACATATTGATAGACTGGTAGATGTTTGGGTCTATTCTATCGTCTTCGCCATCAAACATTGGTATTTATTTTTTAAGTGTTAATGTTTTTTTAATCTTGCAAAGTAATATAATAAAAACCTTCTATGATCTATACTTTAACGACACGTTATGTCCTCATATCATTCATCTTTGTTTATTTTGCTTTTCTACGAAAGTAATATTATAATTGTAAATTTAACACCTTTAACCAAACGTAGCCAACGATCATGAAATTCCTGTTTCTGATTCTTTTTGGAAGCTTTATCTATGCCTGTAGCACCTCACTAAGCACCACGCAAAACATTAATTTCAAAGCGCAATGGGACACCACCCGTGTTTTGAAAAACCCACACAAGGGCTGGTACCATCATCTTCTCGACAATGGCATCGACAGATATGCCATTAGCAACGATTCCCTGTTCAGGACTTTTCCCGCAATGGATCATCTGTATATACGTCTGGCATGGAGTTACCTCGAACCTGCCGAAGGGCAGTATGACTGGCACCGCATTGACGAAGTCGTGGAGAAATATGTTCCCCTGGGCTACCAATTTTCATTCCGAATTTCGAGCAAGGAAACTGGCACCTTCCCCGGATCAGTAGGGCAGGAATTAAACGGCGTACAGTATGCAACTCCTGCATGGGTGCAAAAAGCCGGCGCCAAAGGAACGGTGGCTTTAAACGGAGGGGTTCGCTCGTGGGTACCAAAATGGGATGATGCGGTTTACCTTGAAAAGCTAGATCACTTTCACCATGCATTTGCCGCCCGCTATGATGGTCAGCCGTGGTTGAGGTATGTGGACATCGGCAGCATAGGCGATTGGGGCGAAGGTCATACTTCCTTTTCAACCAAAGTGCCCCCCACTGTAGCCGAAGTAAAAGCCAATATCGGTATATTCCTTAAAAACTATCAGAAAAGCCAGTTGGTGGTGACCGACGACCTGCTTTACTATGGTAAACCAGAGGCTGAAGTCAAAACGCTCTACGATTATGTTGTTGCCAACGGTATTTCACTTCGTGATGACAGTCCATTGGTTGACTGGTACATGCAGCAAAACATGGATACCTGGTCGGTAAGCCATCCGCAGTTTTACGATCCGTTATACCTGAAAAAGCCGATTGTTTTTGAACTTCAACATTACGGTGATGTGAAAAAAGACGGCAACTGGCTGGGGAAAAACGGCGCTGAGAAGATTGCTAAATATGGATATTCGGGAGCCGAAGTAATGCGCAAAGCCATCGAAACGATGCATGCCACTTATATTGGTTATCACGGTTATGCCGAAGAATGGCTGGCTGACAATCCCGATCTGACCAAGGAATTGGCCAACTTGTGCGGATACTGGTATTTTCCAGTGAGTGCTTCCTATCCATCGAAAATGAAGGCAGGCAATAACGAAATCAGCATCACATGGCTCAACAAAGGTGTTGCCCCGGCTTATACCCCTTATGAATTGAGTTTGCGGTTTGAATCAGAAAATCCGAAAAACTCATTTACCCTGCTTCCTTTCAGTTCAGGAAATAAAAACTGGCTGCCGGGAATGAACAAAATTGAAAATTATTCATTGGAACTACCTGCCCAAACAAAAGAAGGAAGCTACACGTTAAAATTCAGGCTTGAAGAGATATATGGAGAAACAATTCAACCAATCCAATTGGGCCTCTCTGAATCATCGATTGATAAAAGTGGATTTGTCGTATTAGGAAATGTGAAGATTTGAAAAAAGAAATTACAATCATTAGATTTTAGATGGATTAAGCAACAGTGTAAAAATATTAGTCCTGATAATCAAACACTTTATACTTTTTTGGGCAGTAATGTCTGAGATAAAAAATATTAGAAATGTTGGTATAAGTACAATTTGTGAGATAAATGATCTTATTAATTCATTCAATGAAATAATTGATACGGTTTTTGATTTTTCAGACATAGATCGAATTTTCGTAAAATTATTCAAAAAGGCAAATTATTTTGAGATTTACATAGAGCATTTAAAAAAAGTTGAAAATTTAGATACAAAATCTCTCATTTTAATGATTTTGTTAATTCATTCAAATGAAATAATTGATAAGATACTTATTTTTTCCACTATAGATAAAATTTTCGTTGAATTATTCAAAAAGGCAAAGTTATTTGAGATTTGCATAGAGCATTTTAAAAGAGGTGAAAAATTAATTACAAGATTTAAGACTATATGTTGTTGCTTGCAAATCACTTATGAGTCACACAATTTTATAATTCACTGAATAAATAATGCATTCCCGGCAATCATCAATCCTCATGGAGGAAAACTTTACAGGATTAAAATTCAATAAAAGTGAACTAAAGTATTTAAAGTACTTAAAGTGTCTAAAGTTAAGGGTATCCAAGTACTTTATGCACTTTAAATACTTTAAACACTTTAGACACTTCTTTACTTTGAGTACCTTTGAGGTATATTGTTATAATGTACCCTACCGAGAACTCTGGATCGGAGTGGCCTCATAAATTAAAAGATGAAAATAATTTCAATAAATTACACCATGAAAATAATTCTATTCTTCGGGAAGATGGCTATAATCGTCCTATTCTTTTTCCAATCGTTTACTGCACCTGCACAAAAAGTTTCGGAACTAACTAAAATTCAGCTTGCACAAAAACCTCCAATGGGCTGGAACAGTTATAATTGCTTTGGCGGAAACGTGACCGAGGCCGAAGTAAAAGCCAACGCCGATTACATGGCTCAAAAGCTAAAACAATTCGGCTGGGAATATATCGTGGTTGACTTCCTGTGGTATTGCGATGACCAGACTTCATCTGAAAAGTTCGCCAACCGCCGGCCCCACCAGTACATCGATGAATACGGTCGTTTGATTCCTTCGGTCAAACTTCATCCTTCTTCTGAAGGTGGAAAGGGATTGAAACCCCTGGGCGATTACATTCACTCCAAAGGGCTGAAATTCGGCTTGCATATCATGCGGGGTATTGCCCGGCAGGCCATTTCAGGAAATACACCTGTCAAGAATTCAACAGCCAAGGCAGCTGAAATAACCAACCTGGCTGACACCTGTATATGGTATGGCGGACTGGCAGGCGTGAACATGACAAAATCCGGATCCCAGGAATACTATAACTCCCTGTTTGAACTGTATGCTGAGTGGGGGGTGGATTACATCAAAGTGGACGACATCTCATTTCCATACCATGCCGACGAAATTGAGGCCGTGCACAAAGCCATCGGCAACTGCGGACGCCCCATTGTACTGAGCCTTTCGCCCGGCCCGGCATTCATTGGCAATCCGAAACACCTGCGCGAGAACGCCAACCTGTGGCGCATCTCGGGTGACTTCTGGGACAAATGGGAAGCGCTAAAACGTCAATTGGAGCTTTGCCGCGACTGGGCACCATTGGTGACTGAAGGACATTGGCCCGATGCCGATATGCTTCCACTGGGAAGGCTCAACATCCGCACTGAACTGAAGGATGGCAAACCTCGCACCACCAACTTTACCCATGATGAACAGTATTTTTTGATGACCCTATGGTCAGTTTTCCGCTCACCCCTTATGTTTGGCGGTAATCTGCCTGATAATGATGAATTTACCACTTCGCTGATTACCAACGAAGAAGTGATCCGGGTAAACCAACATACAACGAACAACCGCGAGATCAGTTTCAAAAACGGACTTAGTATCTGGACAGCTGATGACAATGAAAATAAGGCCAAGTACATCGCAATTCTAAATACTTCTGACAAGGCTGCTGATGTTACCTGTACTGCTAAGGAATTGGGTGTAACGGCCCAGTCAACAGTGCATGATCTCTGGAAAAAATCAGAACTGGGTCAAGTTGGAAAAGGTTTAGTAATCAGTATTCCGGCTCATGGAGCCATGTTATATTCAATCAAATGAAAACTAAATACATAGACACATAGTTCACATAGAAAAATTTAAACTATGTGAACTATGTGTCTGAATACTTTAATCATATCCATATAAATTTTAAACAAATAAAAATTAATTACACACAATTCACATAAGAAAAATAAACGATGTGTTCTATGGGCCCATGTGTTCAAATATTTTAATGCCATGAAAAAATACCTGTTTTTATTTACGGCCACCTTTATCTGGGCTTGCAACTGTAAGGCGGAGGAAAATCCAACAAAGTCACGCGATCCGCTGGAATGGCCTTTCTCACAGACCTCCATCTGGAATATGCCCATTGGTTCGGATGCAAAGTATGTTCATGCTCACATCGAAAAGGCCATGAGTGCAGGAATGACCATTGATGAAGACTACATCGTACTATCACCTGATGCGCCCCTGATGGACGTTGCGGAGAACTTTGCAGGCTGGGACAAGGCAAAAAACCGCTGTGCCGTTGAAGGGAAAGTGTTGTTTTCGGCTCCCATTCCACAGTCGTTTATCGTGAGTCCTGAAACCTGGGACGGCACAACTCCCAATGCCGGATTGGCCGTATTGATGCCCGACAAACGAACCATCAAACATACCCAGCCTTTTGCACATTGTTTGGCTGGCCAGCCGGGAACTTCGCAATACGTGTTTGAAGATGTAGATATTTATAGTGACGGACTCTACGGATCGCACGGTGGTTCAGGCCTTTCGGCCATTGGGGGAACACTTCGCCTTGGAGAATTGACACCGACTTCGGGCGCAATAAACCATGCCATGAAAGTAAATATCTTTGGGCGAAAGAACATTTATTACGATACTGAAACCAAAGGGTACCGCTGGCCAGCCAAGCGGGCAGATGGTTACGCGGCCAATAACTATTACAAAGGCCGTACATTAGAAATTGTAAAAGCCTGCCGCATGGGGGCATTGCTGGCGCTTCCAGTAAAAATGAAGTTGGATTCGCTGGGCTTCGAAACCCAACCTGCACGCATTCTGGCAGAGGCTTTTCAGAATTACGGTGCCTACCTTGTGGACGACACTGCTTGGGATGTGTATGCCATCCTGACAGAATGGTCGCCCAAAGGACGCTTTGATGATCAATTTAAAGATAACTGGGGATTTTCAATGAAAGTAAAGGATAAAAATACCCCCTGGGCACGCGACATGGATCGCATTTTTCTCAATCTGCACGTGGTTGACAATAACTCCGCTTCGTCCAAAGGCGGTGGTGGCAAACCCCTTGTTCCATTGGCACCCGCTTTTAAAAATTGAAGATTTGCAGTATGAAATGATCTCATCGCTCATAATATGTTCTCTTTTATTTAAATCCATTTTGAAGCATTTGAAGCGTTTGAAGCGTTTGCACTTCTGGTAGTTTTATTGTATTCAGTTCACTGGGCTTGTTTTTTCATATAGGTGAAAATGCAGAACTTGCAAACGCTTCAAACGGTGCAAAACGCTTCAAACGGTGCAAAATGCTTCACAAAAGCAAGGAAGGCGGGGTGGGCAAGTATTGATAATTCAAGATAAAACACCTATCTTGTTGAAGTAAATACGGGGTAATTCCGCAAAATACTGAACCCTATTATTATTATTATTATTATTATTATTATTATTATTATTATTATTATTATAGCTAACGAAACTATATTGGATTATTAATCTTACTTTTCAGGAAAATTAATTTAACCACCAATATACCATGAAACGAATTTTAGTTCTTACAATCATTGCCTTCATTCAATTTTCTCTGACGGCACAAATTAAAAATCTGGTTTACAAAGATAAAAACGCAGCTGTTGAAACCCGTATTAAAGATTTGGTTTCGAATATGAACCTGGAGGAGAAGATATTACAGCTCAATCAATATACTGCCGGACATAACACCAATGTGTACAACATCGTGGAAGTCATGAAGGCTATTCCTTCAGGCATTGGCATACTGATTTATACCGATGCAAACGTGAAAACGCTTTCTAAAACTGGTGATTATTTCTTAATAATGAACAATCAAAAGGTGAAATTCACGGTAACAGAATAAGACATAACTTACAATAAACTTTCTAAATACCTAATTATGATCAAACTAAAGTCAATTTTTCAAAGCATTGTGCTTTTAATGTTGGTGTTAAGTTCCTTCCTGAAAACAGAAGCACAGCAATGGCAGGCAGTTCCGTTGGTTACCAAAACAATGAAAGATTTGGGACTGGTGGGTGGCGAAGGCTGTCAAGTCGTTCAGGCAATCGAATGCGACCATACGGATGGGTCCTTTCTGCTGATGGGAACCGATGTGGGCGGAATTTACCGTAGCATAGATGGCGGTAAAATTTGGGCTCCCTGTAACATTGGCTACAGCCCACGCGGGAATACTGGTTTTGCCATTGACCCGAACAACAATAAGCGGGCACTGGCAGTAGGCGCCAACAGCGCTAAAAACCAAAGTCACGGATTGTACCTCACAATCGATCAGGGAGCTAGCTGGAAGCAGGTTATTGCCGACGGAAACTATGATGTGTATGTAGGTATAATTGATAAAGTCGATTTTGTGAAAAGCAGTTTTGATGCTGCACTTGGATATTCAAAAATTGCCTACTGGTCAAATCCTGCCGGCGGAATTTATAAATCAATTGATGGTGGTTCAGTATGGGCAAAAGTAAATGCGAACTATGGGAAAAGTATCCTCAAAGTTCATCCTGAAACAGGGGATGTGTACATTGCCAACAGCACTGGCTTTTATAAAAGCACTGATGGAGGCTTAACTTTTGTGCAAAAGTCGGTAGAGAATATTACCGATATGGATGTTGTACAAACTGCACCCGACAAAGTTTTTCTTTGCACGGCTTCCAAGTTTTTTATTTCAGGCGATGGTGGCGAAACCTTCAGCAAAATTACAACAAGCAATTTTCCAACCAATGCGATAACACTCAATGTTAGCCAGGCAAATCCTGACTATATGGCTGTTTGCTTCAAAAACAGTGATTGGGGTGGTCCAATCTATTATTCAAATAACGGTGGTGCACAATGGTCAGTTGCATCACGAAATAATGATCAGGCGTTCATGCCATACAATGGAAGAGATCAGAAAATGGCCTGGCATCCAACTGATCAAAATAAGGTCTGGGCTTTGGGTGGCGACTGGATTTCAAGCAGTAAAGATGGGGGTAAAAGTTTTGCATGGGACGCCAATGGTTACAACGGTATTCTTGTTGGTGGATTTTTCAACTTTAATATTGCCGATCCCAATTTGTTATTTGTCGGATCTCAGGATTACAACGGAGCATTTACCAAAGACAATGGTCAAACATGGAAATACTGCAATGCAGCCAACCTTGGATGGGGTGGTTTTACTTACGGCGCCTATGCTGCAAACGCCAACGTACTGGTCACTCAAAACTCACCGGGATGGAACCAGGATGGCAAGCTTACCATCAGTAAAAATGGAGGCGTCAGTTTTGTAAATACCTCAATGACATGTACCGGACTTGACGTTGGGTGCGGTGATCCGAAAGATCCCAATGTTATCTATTTCAGCAATTATTACAGCAAAGATTTAGGCACTACCTGGAAAGTTATGGATGGCTGCAAAGGTGTGTTGATAGCGAATTTGTCCGGCGATCAGGAAGTATACGGCGCCGATGGATACAATGTCGTAAAATCGAATGACAAAGGTGATACATGGACTCTTGTACAAACCATGCCAAACATCGTTTCAGATGTCGCTGTCGATCATTCGCAAAACCGTTTGTACATCGTGACATTGAGTGACCGTTTGTTTCAGTATGACTCAAACGGATTGAAGGAATTGACTTCTTTATTACCAAAAGATCAGTACAACAACGTGGCCATCGGAACAGTTGCAGTCGATCCTCAAGACCCTAAAGTTGTCTACTGCGCAGGGGCTAAAAATCTTTATAAATCGGATGCCAGTGTGAAACGATCCATTGATTCAGGAAAGACATGGCAAATCATAACTCCCAATAACCGCACCAACAATGGAATTGAATTGGGTGATGGAGCCAATGAAGTGTTTGCCATTAGGGTCAACCCACTTACCCGGGAGCTTTGGGCTGCCGGTAGTTGCTATGGAATATGGAAGGAAGCCGGAGTAAAAAGTCTTTCGGTTACGTTGACTGAACCTACAAAAAATGGTTTGTATATTGCTGGAACCGATTTGAAACTTAAGGCTCAGGTAACTCAATTGGATGCGGTAATTTCTAAGGTTGAGTTCTTCAACGACAAATTAAAACTTGGAGAATCAGTCGCAGCGCCCTATCAGTTTAACTGGCAAAATATTCCGCCGGGAGATTTCAAGTTACATGCAAAAGTAACGGATGCTTTGGGTGACACAGCAGTTTCAGTTATTGTTCCAGTTTCTGTGGTAAAATCCATACCTCCGGAAGTGGTGATCATCGCTCCTGAAAACAACTCACTTTTCCCGGGAGCTTCCAATATCATGATCAAGGCAAACGTCAGCGACAGGGATGGAACTGTTGCCAAGGTGGAATTTTACAGCGGTACAACTAAACTTGGAGAAACTACTACTTCGCCCTTTATTTTCGAGTGGAAAAATGTACCTGTGGGTGATTATATCCTAACAGCTAAAGCCTTTGATAATGAAGGCTTAACAACCATTTCGTTGCCTGTGTCCATTACTGTAAGCGGACAGGATGGGCAATTGACTTACCTGGAGAATTTTGATGACGGATTGGCACAGAACTGGAAAAATAACTCAGGAAGCTGGATTGTTGAAACGAAACAACTGCATCATACCTCCACTGATGGAGTCGATATTTCGGTGTATGAAGGTACTACTTTCTTTAATTTCACCTATACTGCCAGGTTAAAACCAGAGTGGGCTAACTACTACGGAATGGTTTTTAACTACGTCGATAACAAAAATTATTACCGGGTCGAGTTCGGGAATGACAAATCGGCTAAACTGATCGAAGTAAAAAACGGAACTGAAAAAACCTTGTCCACAGGAACTTATACAGGTGGTGGACAAGGCGTTTATTCAATCGTTAAAATTACCAACGACGGAAAAACGACAACCGTAGAAGTTAATGGAGCAATTGTTTTTGCAAAGGTAGCTACTACTGCCATTGCTTATGGCAAAATTGGGCTCTATGCCTGGTGGCAACCTGTTTGGTACGACGATGTTGAAGTGGTTGCAGTCAGCAAAGATTTGCTTTCAGGCACAAGTATCATTGCCGATGAATCGAAAAACCTAAAATGCTTCCCAAATCCTCTAACTGGTGGCAATCTAACCATTCAACTGGCAAAGGTTGAAAAGAATATCCGGCTCCAGATATTCAACCTGAGTGGCCAAATGGTATGGTCATCCCATAAGGTGGAAGCTGCTACTGTTTCTGTTCCTGCTAATGCATTTCCCAGCAATGGAATGTATATCATTCGGTTAAGTTCTGATGAGAATTTCCATCAAAGTAAGATCCTGTATTCAGGCAATTAATTACGATAAGACTTAATATGAATAAACCTACCCTTCAACCAATCACTTTTCTGATTCTATTCTCCTTCCTGACTATTACCCTTTTCGCTCAAACAAAGCCAATCAGCCTTAACCCCGGTAATCCGCATTATTTCAGTTATAAAGGCAAGCCAACTGTTCTGATCACTTCAGGAGAACATTACGGGGCGGTGATGAATCCCGATTTCAACTATAGTTTGTACCTGAAGACCCTGCAAAAGGATGGCCTAAACCTTACGCGTACCATGACTGGCGCCTATTTTGAACCGGCAGGGGCTTTCAATATTTCAAACAACACCCTTGGACCTGTTGCTCAGAAATACCTGTGTGCCTGGATGCGGGCCGACAATGGATTAAAGTTTGACTTCGAACAATGGAATCCGGCTTACTTTACACGCCTGAAAGACTTTGTCGGGGAGGCTCAAAAACGGGGTGTTATCGTTGAATTGTCACTTTTCTGTCCGTTCTACGAAGACATGCAGTGGGAACTCAGCCCATTCAATATAAAAAACAATATCAATGGTTTGGGAGACATTCCCCGAACTGATGTCTATACCCTTGATAAAAACAAGGGACTTCTGGACATTCAGGAAAAGATGGTGCGCAAACTGGTTGATGAACTGAAAGGCTTTCCGAATTTGATATATGAAATTTGCAATGAACCTTATTTTGGCGGAATTACACTCGAATGGCAGGCAAGTATTTCGAAAGTAATTACCGATGCCGAGAAATCGTTCCCAAACAAACACCTGATTTCGCAGAACATGGGCAATGGCGCACAGAAAATAGAAAATCCCAATCCATTGGTATCAGTTTTTAACTTTCATTACGCGTCGCCTCCAACAGCAGTTACCCTCAACTATGATTTGAACAAAGTAATTGGTGAAAACGAAACAGGCTTCAACGGACAGAAAGATTCGACCTATCGCAAGGAAGCATGGGAATTGATTCTGGCAGGAGGTGGATTGTTCAACAACCTTGATTATTCATTTACTCCCGCCCATGAAGATGGCACTTATCAATATCCGGCAGCACAACCAGGTGGTGGTAGTTCTGCTTTTCGTAAACAACTGGGCCATCTGAAGAAGCTGATGGATTCGTTCAACTTTGTGGCCATGAAACCCGATAACAGTATTTACACAGGTGGGCTTCCCAAAGGATTGACTCCCTACATGCTTTCCGAATCGGGCAAACAATATGCCTTTTACCTGATGGGCGGCAAACAGGTCAATCCGGAGTTCAATCTACCGAAAGGCGAATATTCTATCGAATGGCTTAATCCACTCAATGGGAAGGTATTAAAGAAAGAAAAATCAAGTCATTCAGGAGGGAAAGTAACATTGGCCTCGCCTGTTTATAAGGAAGATATTGCCTTAAAAATTATCAGTAAATCAAAATCCTGATCTTCTGTAATCTCAGGCTTTAAATTTGAGGTCACAAATTGTGACCTCAAATTTTGAATCTATTTAGGGTCTGCTGAAAAACTTTCATTGTTCTGAATAATAGCTGTTTATAGAAATATACATTGTAATCAAGTGCAGGAAAAAAAAGCAGACAGTGTCCAAAATACCTTCCCCCCGGAAGGGGTTTGACCTTGGTTACTTCGGTCCCCCACGGATTTGGAACCAGACATGAAAATAAATAACCGAGGATGTACTAATGCAATGATGCCAGGGATACTATGCCATGATCATCTGATACCTTTCTGATACTCATCTGATACCTTTCTGTAATGTAGGGTTACAGAAAGGTATCAGATGAGTATCTAATGGGTATTAGATGATGGAACACAAACACTAACTCATTGCATAGCAGCAGGGGAGAAATCCAGGATCGGTTGCTTATTTTGAAAAGCAGATAGGGAGGTGCAAAAATAGGCTTTTAAAGATAGTCACGGACTGCTCAGTAGCTCTTTTATATTGATC
>Ga0209724_1003275_pt1 | contig 13308 bp, 13 predicted proteins | sample grotaG_FD_184143 | JGI IMG/M metagenome (GOLD analysis project Ga0209724, IMG submission 184143) | Glacier valley bacterial and archeal communities from Borup Fiord, Nunavut, Canada, to study Microbial Dark Matter (Phase II) -... | ecosystem: Environmental > Aquatic > Freshwater > Ice > Glacier ... | reverse complement strand
GTGGGCGCGTGCCCGGAAGGGTGCCTGAGCTCGATCTTTCTCGGTGACCTCGGCGAAGACGCTCAGAATCGCCTGATGGCGGCCAACCGTCTCGGCCCAGTGGATGTCGTCAAGGTCGCCCACCACGGATCCGCCGACCAGAGCCTGCGGCTCTACCAGCGCGTGCACGCGGTGGTCGGCGTGATCGGGGTCGGTGCGACCAACACCTATGGGCATCCCACCCAGCATCTCCTCGACATTCTCGCGAGCGTCGGTACCCAGGCCGAGCGCACTGACCTGAGCGGCATGATCCTTCTCGCACCGGGCGGTGCTCCTGCCGAGGTCAGCGTGTGGCGCCAGCGATGAAGCCGTCGGGCCCGACGGGTAGCGTCACCGGCGCCGGTTAGGCTGACGGCGTGGTAACCAGGGCGACCATCCCGCAACTGACATGGGATCGAGTTCGGCCCGCGCCGGTCGTGCTCGTCAGCGGCACCGAAACGTTCTTGGCCGACCGAGCGGTGCATGCCCTCCGGGAGCAACTGAGATCGGAATCGCCGGAACTCGAAGTCAGCGACCTCTACGCCGACCAGTACTCGCCCGGTGATCTGCTCTCGTTCGCGAGTCCCTCACTGTTCGGTGAACCGAGGTTGATCCGAGCGACTTCGGTGGAGAAGGCCAACGACGTGTTCCTGGCCGACACGCTCGCGTATATCAAGCAGCCAGCGGAAGGTGCGTACCTCGTTTTGCGGCACGCCGGAGGGGTACGCGGAAAGAAACTTCTCGAGGAAGTTCGATCCGGGCTCGGCGAGGGGATCGAGATCGCGTGCACGCCGTTGAAGAGAGATGTCGAGAAGATCGAATTCGCGGCCGCGGAGTTCGCATCGGCCGCCCGCAGGGTAACCGGCGGCGCCATCCGAGCGCTCGTCAATGCGTTCGCTGATGATCTCGCGGAACTCGCCGCGGCATGCCAACAGCTGCTTGCCGACGAATCCGACGAGATCACCGAGATCACCGTGGAGCGTTATTACTCCGGCCGGCTGGAGACGAACGCTTTCGCGGTGGCGGATGCTGCGATCGCTGGCCGAACAGGAGAGGCCCTGGTACTTCTCAGACATGCTTTGTCATCGGGGGCCGACCCGGTACCGATTGTCGCCGCATTCGCGGCGAAACTGCGCACCATGGCCAAGGTTTCCGCGAGCACGGCGCCCGCCGGACAGCTCGCACAGCGTTTCGGTCTCGCACCGTGGCAGGTCGACCGCGCGCGCCGTGACCTCCGCGGCTGGACTGGTGATTCGCTCGCCGACGCGATCGAGACCCTGGCCGATACCGATGAGCAGGTGAAGGGGCTGGGTCGTGACCCGGTGTACGCGCTCGAGCGCATGATCGGAGAACTGGGCCGGGCACGCACGAACTGAGACGTTGGCAGTGCGTCGCCTGAATGGACGAACGCCCCCGCCGTAGTCGGCGAGGGCGTTCGAGTTCGGGGGAGGCGTGGCCTAGAGCGCCGCAACCTGCTTCGCGATAGCGGATTTGCGGTTCGCGGCCTGGTTCTTGTGGATGACGCCCTTACTCACGGCCTTGTCGAGCTTCTTGTTCGCCACGGCGAGGTGGGTGGTGGCCGCCGCCTTATCACCGGCCGAAATTGCCTCGCGAGTGGCGCGCACTGCGGTCTTCACTTCGCTCTTCACCGCCTTGTTGCGATCCTGGTCTTTCTTGTTGGTCAGGATTCGCTTTATCTGCGACTTGATGTTTGCCACGTGAGTGTACCTAACTTCTCGAACGGGTTCAGGGCAGCCAATGCTGCGGGGCGCGTGCTTCGCGCAAGCCAACGGGCAACGTTACCAGCGATCGGGCCGACGTGCCACCTGCTCGGCGGCGTCGAGGAGTGCCCGGGTGAAAGCTTCCGAACGGGTCAAGGAAACCAGATGGGTCGCGCCAGCGATGCGCAGAAGACGCGCGTTGGGAGCCGCAGCCAGATAGCGACGCTCCTCGAGCCGAAAGTGGTCGAGTGTGCCGTTCACCAGCCAAACGGGCTGGTGGATGCGGGTGAGGGAGTGCACGGGGTGCACGTGCTTCAACTCGCGGAGGGTGTCATCCATCACCTCGAGCGCGACCCCCCCGCGGATGACGTCCGCCACGAGGTGCGGGTCTCGAACAGCGGCACGCACGGCCCAATTGTTGAGGGCGAGGCCGCGATCGGGGAGGCGATGGATGATCCGCGCGGCCAGCCTCCAGGAATCCAGAACCACCCGGTACGGCTGCGTACTGCAGCTTGCGGCCACTATCCCCTGCACCGTGCGCCGCTCGAGCCCTGCATAGTGCAAGGTGAGGTAACCTCCGAGAGACAGCCCGCACAACAGAACCGGGCCATCGGCACGCTGCACGGCGTCATCGATGGCGCTAGTCGCCGCGTCGACGGAGAATCGTTCGCCCATCCGACTACCGTGACCGGGCAGGTCGATGGCGATCGCTTCGTGACCCGCTGCTTCGAGGGCGAGCATTTGTGCCCGCCACATCGAGGCCGATGTACGCAGCCCGTGCACGAGCACCACCGAGACCAGCATGGTCTCGAGGTTAGGCGAACGCCCCGGCGGCGGGGTCGGAAACCATCTCGTAAACTTATCCGTGGTCCTGCGCCGGGCCGTCACGAGAGGCACGCGTTGAGTCCCAGAGCCAGCATCGCTCTCGAGCCTGCGTCCACCGACCCTGCATTCATCCGTAACTTCTGCATCATCGCCCACATCGACCATGGGAAGTCGACCCTGGCCGACCGGATGCTGTCCATCACCGGCGTCGTGAGCGACCGCGACATGCGCGCTCAGTACCTGGACCGCATGGACATCGAGCGCGAGCGCGGGATCACGATCAAGAGTCAGGCCGTGCGGATGCCCTGGGCTCTCGATGGCAACTCCTACGCGCTCAACATGATCGACACTCCAGGCCATGTCGACTTCACCTACGAGGTGTCACGGAGCCTCGCGGCGTGCGAGGGGGCCATCCTGTTGGTGGATGCCGCCCAGGGCATCGAAGCCCAAACCCTCGCCAACCTGTACCTCGCCCTGGAGAACGACCTCACGATCATTCCCGTGCTCAATAAGATCGACCTCCCTGCCGCCGACCCCGAGAAGTACGCCTCTGAGCTCGCGGGACTCATCGGCTGCGATCCCGGCGACGTGCTCCGGGTTTCGGGTAAGACCGGCGTGGGCGTGTCGGAGCTTCTGGATGCGGCGACGCGGCTCATTCCCGCCCCGACCGGCGACGCGGCAGCGCCTGCCCGCGCGATGATCTTCGATTCCGTGTACGACTCCTACCGAGGGGTCATCACGTACGTTCGCATGATCGACGGCAGCCTGTCGGCGCGCGAGAAGGTCGTGATGATGTCGACCCGGTCGCAGCACGAACTGCTGGAGATCGGCGTCAGTTCCCCCGAGCCCACCCCGACGAAGGGCCTCGGAGTCGGGGAGGTCGGCTACCTGATCACCGGCGTCAAAGATGTGCGGCTCAGCAAAGTCGGGGACACCGTGACCACGGCGTTCAAACCAGCCACGGTCGCGCTCAAGGGCTATTCCGAACCCAAGCCCATGGTCTTCTCCGGGCTCTACCCGATCGACGGATCCGACTATCCGGTGCTCCGTGAGGCTCTCGACAAGCTCAAACTGTCGGATGCTTCGCTCGTCTACGAGCCCGAGACCTCGGTGGCCCTCGGCTTCGGCTTCCGTTGCGGCTTCCTCGGCCTGCTGCATCTGGAGATCATCACGGAGCGCCTCGAGCGTGAGTTCGGGCTCGACCTGATCGCTACCGCTCCCTCGGTGATCTACGAGGTGACCACGGAGGACAGGAGGACCACCACCGTCACCAATCCGAGCGAGTTCCCCGGCGGCAAGATCGCCTCCGTCAGCGAGCCGATGGTGAAGGCATCCATTCTCACGCCGAAGGATTACGTCGGCACGATCATGGATTTGTGCCAGGGCCGACGCGGCACGATGAACGGTATGGATTACGTCGGTGTCGATCGAGTCGAACTGCACTACACGATGCCGCTCGGTGAGATCGTCTTCGACTTCTTCGACCAGTTGAAAAGCCGCACACAGGGCTACGCATCCCTTGACTACGAACCGTCGGGCGATCAGGATGCCGATCTGGTGAAGGTGGACATCCTGCTCCAGGGCGAACCGGTGGACGCCTTCAGCGCGATCGTGCATCGCGAGAAGGCCTATGCGTACGGCGTGCTGATGACGGAGCGGTTGAAGAAGCTGATCCCGCGCCAGCAGTTCGAAGTGCCGATCCAAGCGGCGATCGGGGCGCGCATCATCGCGCGGGAATCGATCAGCGCCATGCGCAAAGATGTGCTCGCGAAATGCTACGGCGGAGACATCACCCGCAAGCGCAAACTCCTCGAGAAGCAGAAGGAGGGCAAGAAGCGCATGAAGATGGTGGGGCGGGTCGAAGTGCCCCAGGAGGCGTTCATCGCCGCCCTCTCCGGCGACACCGAGAAGAAGAAGTAGCTATCGGTTCGCTTCGCTGCCCGTCGGCATTTCGACGTCGGGGTCCTCACCGAAATCGGTGTCGGCACGGGGGGAACCCGGATGCTCCGTGCCGGCGGTGATCGCCAGCGGCACCGGTTCGGGCAGGCTGGCCGAGATAGCGGACAACAACGCCTCGAGCCCCACCTCGAGGTCCTCCAGCACCGCGATCGCGTTGCTATTCATCAGCTGGTCACGGGCATAAAACCCGGTGGCCACGGCGACGAACGGGATACTGGCGGAAGTGGCGGCGAGACCGTCGTTGGGGGTGTCTCCGATGATCACGGCATTCTGGCCGGCCAGGGCGCTGCGGGCGCCCGCGGTGAGATGGTGCCGGGTGGGCGATTCGTGTCCGAAATAGGAATGATCCCAGTCGAAGGATTCTGGGTCGATACCCGCCGCGAGTAACTTGTACCGGGCCCGGTTCGGACCGTTTCCCGTGAGGAGGGCGTTTATCCAGCCGTTCACGGTGATCGCCTCCATCGCCCCACGCACCCCGGCGCACGCGTCACGCACCAGTCCACGTTCGTGCTGCTCCCGCGAGAGCACATCGAGGTCGTACAGCACCTCGCCCAGCCGAGCGGTATCCAGACCGTTGGTCTCGAGGATGGCGGTGAGCAATTGACCCTCGGTCATGCCGTGCGGTTCGGTGACCCGAATGGTCGGACGCACCCCGGTTACATGCTCGATTGCATCGAGGTACAGCACCCCCGCCGTCGGAGTGTTGTAGATCAGGGTGCCGTCGATGTCCCAGAGGATGTATGTGCTCACCTCCCCATCGTCTCACTGAGACAATTGGGGAGTGAAACCGGCGTTCCGCACCTGCAGCGTGCATGCCTAGCCTTCCCATCACCGACCCGGCCCCGCGCAATGGTGCCCTGCCGGCTAGTGCCGCGGTGGGCGCGTCATCCCGCGCATTCGGCGTGTACGTGCACGTGCCGTTCTGCCGTGTCAGGTGCGGCTATTGCGATTTCAACACGTATACGGGTGAAGAACTGCGCGGGGCGCACCGCATCGACTACGCCGATCAAGCCCTCGCTGAAATCGTCCAGGCTGAGCGCGTGCTGGCCGCTCTGGGAATCGGGGAGCGCGCGGTATCGACCGTTTTCTTCGGCGGCGGCACGCCCACCCTGCTACCGGTGAACGATCTGCGGCGCATACTGGCCGCCGTATCGAACACGTGGGTCGTGGCGGCCGGGGCCGAGATCACCACCGAAGCCAACCCCGACTCGGTAGATCGCGCCTATCTGATGAGCCTTCGGGATGCCGGGTTCACCCGCATCTCATTCGGTATGCAGTCTGCGGTACCTCACGTGCTGGCCACCCTGGATCGCACTCACAACCCGGCCCAGATTCCCCTCGTCGTTGCGTGGGCGCGCGAGGCGGGACTCCAGGTCAGTCTTGATCTCATCTACGGCACGCCGGGCGAAAGCCCCGCGGATTGGGAGCTCAGCCTCCGTGAAGCGATCGATCTCGAGCCCGATCACATCTCCGCCTACGCTTTGATCGTCGAGCCGGGTACCCGCCTCGCCGCCCAGATTCGCCGCGGCGAGACCGCGACCACGGATGACGACGTGCAGGCCGACCGCTACGAGGTCGCCGACGCCACGCTTGCGGGAGCGGGCTTCTCTTGGTACGAGGTGTCCAATTGGGCTCGATCACCCGAAAATCGGTCACGCCACAACCTCGGATACTGGAATGGGGATGACTGGTGGGGGATCGGCCCGGGCGCACATAGCCATGTCGGCGGTGTGCGCTGGTGGAACGTCAAGCATCCCGCCGCCTATGCGGACCGGATCAGCGCATTCAGATCCCCGGCGGCAGGTCGCGAAACCCTAGACGCGGACACCCAGAATGTCGAAGCGGTGATGCTGGGAGTCCGTCTCGCCGACGGCCTGCCCGTAGTCGGGCTCGACGCCAGTGGGCGAAACGCGGTGGTTGGCTTGATCGCCGATGGTCTCATCGAGGGCCGACAGGCCCTAGCCGGGCTCGTGCGGCTCACCCTCCGAGGCCGATTGATGGCCGACGAGGTCGTTCGGCGGTTGCTCGCCTGAGAGCTCAGTTCACGAACGTGATGGTCAGTGGATAGCGGTAGTACTTGCCTTCGTTCGCCGCGATCGCGGCGAGGATGCTGAAGACGACGCTGAGCACGCCGGCTGCGATCACGATCAAGAGACCGATGAACACGAGGGTCAGCACCGTGCCCACCACGTAGACGATGAGAATCGTGAGCTGGAAGTTGAGTGCGGCGGCGGTGTGAGAGCGGATGAACGGCCCACGATCCCGGAGAACGAGATAGCCGATGACGGCGGGGAGAAATCCCAGGATGATCCCACCGATGTGAATGAGCGTCGCCCACAGCTTCTCATCGCTCGGGTTCATGGGCTCGATAGCCGCATACGGGTTGACGGGTGGTGTCGGCAGGTCGGTCATGGCTTCATTAAAGCAGTAGGGCCGGCGCCCTTCGGCCCGGCCCTACTGACACACGTCGTCGGTTACTTGACGAAGCGCACTGCGAAGGGGTAGCGGTAGGACTGGCCGCCATTGACCTTGGTGAAGCCGATGATCGAGAAGATCACGCCGACCACCCAGGCGATCCAGCCGAGGCCACCGATCAGGCTGCCGATGCCGAAGGTGATGGCGCCGAGGATCACGCTGAGAATGAAAATCGCGACTTCGGCTCCGAGGATGGTGATCTGGAAGTTCAGTGCTTCCTTCGATTCCTGGCGCGTGAGGGTTCCGCGGTCCTTGAAAATCAAGTAGATGATGAGCGATGGCAGGATGCCGAGGATTCCTCCGAGGTGGGCGAACGATGCCCACTGCTTGTCCTCGGCTGGGGTCAATGGGGCAGCGGGAGCGGGCGTGGGCTGCGCGCTGGGCTGCGGGGTGGCGTCGGTCATGGGTCGTTGCCTTTCAGGAGACGAGGGTTATGCACACAAGGTAGTGCCTCGGCACTCGGCGACGCAACGATGCCGTCACGGAGTGTCGCGATAAGATTGGCACTCAGCGTGGGCGAGTGCCAGCACGGGAAGCGGGTGGCAATGGTTTCCGATCGTGGATTGGAGGTGTTGCGTGTCATCGTGCAGCACTACGTGGCATCCCGCGAACCGGTCGGGTCGAAGTCGATCGTCGACCAGCACTCTTTCGGAGTCTCCGCGGCGACCATCCGCAATGACATGGCTTTGCTCGAGGATGAGGAGCTCATCGTCGCCCCGCACACGTCCTCGGGGCGGGTGCCGACCGACAAGGGTTACCGGGTTTTCGTCGACCAGCTCGCTGACGTGCGTCCCCTGACCTCAGCGCAACGGCAGGCGATCGAAACCTTCCTCGGTGAGTCCCATGATCTTGATGACGTTCTCGCCCGCACCGTGCGTCTCCTGGCCCAGTTGACGCACCAGGTCGCTCTCGTCCAATACCCTTCGCTGTCGACCTCGCGCATCCAGCACATCGAGGTCGTGCCGATCGGCGGTGCACGGGTGATGACGGTGCTGATCACCGACTCCGGGCGGGTCGAACAGCGCCTCCTAGAGCTCGCGCCGTTCGACGACGGGTTCATCGCGGACCTCCGGGTGCGGCTCAATGCGACATTGGGAGGGCTCGGGCTCACGGATGCTGCGGCTCGACTGACGACGCTGCCCGACGACTTCATCGAAGAGCGCCGCCCCGTCGTCGAACAAGTGGTGGCGAGCCTGCGGGAACAGGTGCTCGCGGACCGGTACGACAAGCTCGTGATGGCGGGGGCCGCGAACCTGGCGCGAGCCGAAGAAGATTTCAGCGGTAGCATCTTTCCCGTTCTCGAGGCAATCGAGCAACAGGTGACTCTCCTCCGGCTTTTCGGCGAGATGGAAGTGGATGTCGGCGGGGTCTCTGCACGCATCGGGCGCGAGAACGCCGGGTACGGGCTCGAAGAAACATCCGTCGTGTCGAGCGGATATTCCACCTCGGGGGGAAGTGTGGCGCGTCTGGGAGTGTTAGGCCCGACGCGCATGGATTACCCCAGCAACATGGCGGCCGTCCGAGCGGTGGCGCGCTACCTGTCGCGGCTGCTCGGCGAAGCCTGAACCCCTCGAGCTCATAAGGAGCAGTGCACCACCTTGGCAGATCATTACGACGTGCTCGGTATCGACCGCAGTGCGAGCCCTGACGACATCAAGAAGGCGTACCGACGCCTGGCGCGGGAGTTGCATCCCGACGTCAACCCGAGTGAGGATGCGTCGGAGAAGTTCAAGCAGGTCACTCACGCGTACGACGTGCTGAGCGACCCCGAGCAACGCCAGCAGTACGACCGGGGCCCACAAGCCGGTTTCGCCGGCGGCGCCAACTTCGGTTTCGGCGACATCTTCGAGTCGTTCTTCGGGGGAGGCGGGCGCACCACTGGGCCGCGCGCGCGTCAGGAACGGGGTCAGGATGCTCTCGTTCGCGTCGAAGTCGAGCTGCAAGAAGTGATTTTCGGCACCAAACGTGATCTCGAGGTCAACACCGCCATACTCTGCGAGACCTGTCACGGCGAATGCACCATGCCCGGCACATCCGTGCTCACGTGCGATATCTGTCGCGGCTCGGGCCAGATGCAGCGCACCGTTCGCAGCCTCCTCGGCAACGTGATGACATCCACCCCGTGCGGCACCTGCCGCGGCTACGGAACCACGATCCCTTACCCGTGTGTCACCTGCGCAGGCCAAGGGCGCGTTCGAGCGACGCGCTCCATCCCGGTCGATATCCCGGCCGGCGTCGACACCGGACTGCGCCTGCAGATGCCCGGCCAGGGCGAGGTGGGGCCGGCGGGAGGCCCGAGCGGCGACCTCTTCCTCGAGATCAAGGTGCGTCACCACGAAACCTTCAGTAGGAACGGGGACGACCTGCTCGCCACGGTCGAGGTGCAGATGACGGATGCCATTCTGGGCACCCGAACCACCCTCAAGACCCTGGACGGTGAGGTGCTGCTGGACATCAAGCCGGGCGTTCAAAGTGCCGAGGTGATCATTATCAAGGACCGCGGAGTCACGCATCTGCGCGGGGCCGGGCGAGGAGACCTGCGCCTCGGCGTTCAGGTGCTGACCCCGACTCGACTCAGCGGCAAGGAGCAGGAGCTCATTCGTTCGCTGGCTTCGTCTCGCAAGCCCCAACCGCCGCACTTCGCCCACTTCCAGCAGGGCTTGTTCACCAAGCTGCGGGACCGATTCCTGGGCTGATGGCGCACTTCTTCCTCGCCGATGCACTCGCGCGCGCGGCGGTCGGCGACCGGGTGAGCGTCCGGGGAGCCGAAGCCAGGCATGCCGTAACGGTGAGTCGTTTGGCGGTCGGGGAGGTCGTTGCGATCGGCAACGGAGTCGGACTGGTCACGACTGGCCCCATTGTCTCGGCATCTCCGACCGAGCTCACGATCCGCGTGGAGGCGGTCGAGGTTGCCCCCGCTCCCGCCACTGGCGTCGTTCTCGTGCAGGCGCTCGCCAAGGGAGATCGCGACGAGTTGGCGGTGCAGGCAGCGACCGAGTTGGGCGTCGATGTGGTCATTCCGTGGGCGGCGGCGCGAAGCATCCCGCGCTGGGAGGGGGCGAAACGTGCGAAGGGCCGTGAACGCTGGGCCGCGGTTGCGCGTGAGGCCAGCAAACAGTCGTTGCGGGCCTGGGTGCCCGAAGTGCTCGACATCGTGACGACCCGGGAGCTCGCCCTGCTGGCTGCCACCACCAGGATGCTGGTGCTCGAGCCAGCTGCGTCAAAGCAGTTCGTCGACGTGGTGGGCGCGCCCACGGATGATCGCGAGCCGCGCGACGGCAATCTCTCCGAACAGCGGGACATCGTGCTGGTCATCGGCCCGGAAGGCGGTATCTCAGGCCATGAACTCGAGATGTTGACGGGCGCAGGGGCCGATGCGGTGCGGCTCGGTGCCGGGGTGCTGCGTACCTCGACGGCGGGGCCTGCTGCCATCGCGGTACTGAATGGTCTCCTCGGCAGGTGGTAGTCATCCGGCTTAAGCTGTATGCATGTCGACTGACACCTCGATTCTGTCGCGAATCGTCGCGCGTGAAATCCCCGCCGACATTGTTTTCGAGAACGAACGCGTGATGGCGATTCGAGATATCGCGCCGAAGGCCCCCGTGCACCTGCTGGTCTTCCCGAGAACGGACGCCTACTCGAATGTCGCGGAGCTTGCGGCAACCGACCCCGACCTCCTCGCTGAACTGGTCGCTGTCGCTACGACTCTGGCCCGGGAACACGCTGACGGTCAATACCGGCTCGTCTTCAACACCGGGGCGAACGCCGGTCAGACGATTTTCCACGTACACGCACACGTGCTGGGCGGGTTGCTCGAGGAAGGCACCATTGCCATCTAGCGAACCAGCGCGTGATCGAGCGTCCGCCGACAGCGCGGCCGTTCGCGTGGACCTCGAGGTCGATGGGGTGTCGATGATCAGATTGCTCGGCCCACAGGATCGGCTTCTGGACACGATCGAGAAACGGTTCCCGCTCGTGGAGGTTCTCGTCAGGGGCAACCGGGTAACGCTGAGCGGTCAGCCCGAGCAGGTGGACGCCGCGCGCGCCCTGGTGCAAGAACTGGTGGTCCTCGTGCGCAACGGGGTGGATCTGGGACCGGTCGAGGTGGCGAGTTCCGCCAAGATCCTCAACGACAAGTCGGGAAGCCCGGCAGAGCTTTTCAGCCAGGCGATCCTCACCTCGCGTGGGCGCAGCATTCGACCCAAGACCCTGGGACAGAAGGAATACGTCGACGCGATCGATCGCTCCACGATCGTGTTCGGAATCGGTCCGGCCGGGACCGGCAAGACCTATCTCGCCATGGCCAAGGCAGTGCAAGCGCTCCAGCGCAAAGAGGTCGAGCGCATCATTCTGAGCCGGCCCGCGATCGAAGCGGGCGAGCGGCTCGGGTTTCTGCCGGGCACGCTGACCGACAAGATCGATCCGTACCTCAGGCCGCTCTACGACGCCCTGAACGAGATGATGGATCCGGACGTCGTTCCCAAGCTCCTGGCAGCGGGCACGATCGAGGTCGCCCCCCTGGCCTACATGCGCGGACGCACGCTGAATAACTCCTTCGTCGTTCTCGATGAGGCGCAGAACACCACTCCCGAGCAGATGAAGATGTTTCTGACCCGGCTGGGCTTCGGATCGCGCATGGTCATCACGGGCGATGTCACCCAGGTCGATCTGCCTGCGGGGGCATCGGGGCTGGAATTGGTGACGCGCGTGCTGGCCGACATCGATGACATCCACTTCTCCCGCCTCACGAGTGCGGATGTCGTGCGCCACACGCTGGTCGGGAAGATCGTCGATGCCTACACCCGCTACGACGCAGAGCGTCAACGCGACGCCTTCGAACGCCGAGATGTGCGCTCGAGCGACTCACGTCGCACCGGGGGGCGCTGAGAATGTCGATCGAGGTGAACAACGAATCGGGCGTGGATGTCGACGCCGCCGCGATCCTGCGCCTGGCCGCATACGCCCTCGATCAGCTCCATGTGCATCCCGACGCAGAGCTGGCGATCGTCTTCGTCGACACGGCTGCGATGGAGCAGTTGCACGTGCAATGGATGGACGAGCCCGGCCCGACCGATGTACTGAGTTTTCCCATGGACGAGTTGCGCCCCGGTACGGAGGACAATCTCGCACCTGCTGGCCTTCTCGGGGACATCGTCGTCTGCCCACAAGTGGCGATCGCCCAGGCCAGTGACGCGGGTCACACAGCGCTGGAGGAGATGCTGCTGCTGGTGGCCCATGGGCTGCTGCACCTGCTCGGATTCGACCATGCGGAGCCCGACGAGGAGAAGGAGATGTTCGACCTGCAGCGAGACATCCTGGTCGGGTTCGCGATCGATGAACGTCGCCGGTAGTCGAGAATGCTGATCGGTGTGTTCATCGGCGCGGCTATTGCGCTCGTCGTTTTCGGAGGGCTTCTGGCCGCGGCCGATTCCGCGCTCTCCGTGCTCAGTCGCATCGATCTCGTCGATCTAGCCGCTCAGAGCCGCTCGCGAGCATCGTTATTGGCGATCGCTCGCGACACCGGTGCTCACCTGAACGCGCTGATTTTCATGCGGGTCGTCTCCGAGACGACCGCCGCCGTGCTGGTGACTCTCGCGTTCGCGTACTCGATCGAGCAGTGGTGGGTCACTCTGCTGCTCAGCGCTCTGATCATGACGGGAGCATCCTTCGTACTCGTCGGCTCGAGCCCGCGCAGTGTCGGGCGGGCTAACGCCCGATCCGTGATGCGGTTCGCGGCGCCCGTCGTTCGAGGCACCCGGCTGCTACTCGGTCCGGTGGCGGACGCGCTCGTGGCCCTGGGAAACCGGGTGACACCGGGGCACCCTCCTACGGCCACGTTCTCCAGCGAGGAGCAGTTGTTGAGCATGGTGGACGAGGCGACGGAACTCGACGTGCTCGAAGAAGACGATCGGGAATTGATCCATTCGATCTTCGAGTTCAACGACACCGTAGCGCGCGAAGTCATGGTGCCCCGCACCGACATGGTGACGATCAAGCAGGATGCCTCACTCGGTGAGGCGATGGGGTTATTCCTCAGTAAGGGGGTATCCCGGGTCCCCGTCGTCGGTGAGGACGTAGACGAAGTGCTGGGCGTGCTCTACCTGCGGGATGTGGCTCGCATCGTGTACGAGCAAAGCGTGGATGCCGTGGCTCTCGACGGCACGACGCTGAAGGTCGATGACTTGGCTCGACCGGCCCTCTTCGTGCCGGAGTCCCAGAAAGCCGACAGCCTGCTGCGGCAGATGCAACTCGAGTCCAACCATCTTGCGATGGTGGTCGACGAGTACGGGGGAATCGCGGGACTGGTGAC
>Ga0209724_1003261_pt1 | contig 13337 bp, 10 predicted proteins | sample grotaG_FD_184143 | JGI IMG/M metagenome (GOLD analysis project Ga0209724, IMG submission 184143) | Glacier valley bacterial and archeal communities from Borup Fiord, Nunavut, Canada, to study Microbial Dark Matter (Phase II) -... | ecosystem: Environmental > Aquatic > Freshwater > Ice > Glacier ... | reverse complement strand
GTGGACAGGATCTTATTATCAAAGTCAGGGGTAGAGCTAACTTTGAAAAAATAGCTCGATCCTGAAACTATAAGCCCTGAAAGCCTTGTGAAGCCGTTCAAAAAACTGTCCGGACTATTGATGGTGAGCTACATCAAATTGGATCTGAGCGTGGAACTGCTTGGCTAAGAAGTAAATACCAATCTGCCAGAGATAGTAGTGGAGCTGTTGCCCAGATTTTAGCCAACGAAACCACCACGGCAAGTTGTAATAAATGAATTGCAGCTCTGCGATAGGGTTTTGAGATAGCTCCGTTTCGATCAAAGGGCGATTGTCATTTCGGGTCAATACCCATACTTGATTATGCTGAGCTAGTTGCTTAACAACATTCCAACCGACACCAGGCTCCGACCCCATACCGGGTCGGCAAGAATAAGCTGAAATTAGAAGCTTTAAGCACTTCATCTCTTACTTCCTCAATAATACTGACAACCGCCATGATTCAAGGTTGTTCAATAAACTAGATGATTAGACACGTTAAGAGGATGTTTGCAAAGATCCTATTGTTTATAGCAAAAGGTGAAAGATCCCCCTACGAAAGGGGACATCGACCTAATTCCAGCATTTTAAAAGAATTTAGGGGGGATCCGCTAAGCGTGAGCATTACAAGGCATACCTCCCAAACAACCTCTAAGATACTACACTTAAAAATGTGAGGAAATATAAACTCACAAACAGAGTAATAATAACAAAGTTTTTAATATATTTCAGATTCGGAGAGAAAAACAAAATAAATTTAATCCTTCTTCAAAAAGGCAATGGCTTTTTTCACAAAAACTTCATTTTTCCTGAATCCAATTTTACTCGCTGTATACCCTAGTGGGCCAGGGCTATTTCATTCATTTACTGTTTTTGAGATGTCGATTCCAAGCGTTCAAATCACAAACTCTGCATGGCAATGCCCAGCAGCAATAAAGACTCGTAAATTTAATCTCTATTAGAGGATATAAGATACCTTAAGTTCATAAATTTCTTTGCTTAAGTTCTTGTACAGCTGTTTTGGAGCGATCTTCATAGATTGCTTGGGTCTTAGCCCAAGCAACAAATTTTTCTAATCCTGATGATATAGGAGTAGGTTGCCAACCAGGAAATATCTGATTGAGTTTTGTTAGATCAGCCCAGTTGTGGCGAATATCACCAACTCTAAAATCTCCAGTTACTTCTATCGAACTACTACTATTCCATAGCGACTTAAGTTGATAAGCTAAGTCGATTACTCTAGTTGCAATTCCACTACCAACATTAGCCACTAAAGCATCACAGTCAAGTGCTAACGAACGTGAACAAATCTCTGCAACATCTCCCACATAAACAAAATCTCTAGTTTCTTCGCCGTCCTCATAGATATTGATGGGCAAATTCTGTCTCATTTGATTGCTGAATATGGAAATGATTCCTGTATATGGATTACTAAGAGATTGCTCCGGCCCGAAAACATTTTGAAAGCGCAATGCGACTGTAGGTATCCCTAGTGCTTTGCCCATAGTGAGAGACATTTGCTCTTGAGCCAGCTTAGAGCAAGCATATAAGGAAGCTGGCTGAGGATAGCTATCTTCTGGTGTACTAATCGCCTCAGCGATTGCCCCACAATGAGGACAGTTCAATGACCAATCATGATGGGTGAGTTGCGCCTTACTTCTCGGATAAGGTACGATCTGACCGCATTTACTGATGCACTTGTAAGCACCCTCTCCATAAATTGAGCGAGAAGATGCTATCAATATCTTTTTAACCTGATGAGGTTCGTTTGCCAGAATATCCCATAGCAAACCAGTTCCACCAACATTGACATCGGTGTAATGAAAAACTTTGTACATCGACTGCCCTGTTCCAGTCAGAGCAGCAAAATGAAAAATAGCCTCTGCTCCCTCTAGCGCACTTAAACACGCTTGACGATTGCGAATATCTCCTATAACTAACTTTACCCCTTTACCAGTAGCGATTGCTTTCGCAGCATCACCCGTGCCATGCACTTGAGGGTCAAGATTATCAAGCCAGACTACCTCGTAGCCCTGAGTGCAAAGTAGAGATGTCAGATGTCGTGAGATAAAACCCGCACCGCCAGTTATTAGAACTTTCATAGTCTACCAATCCAAAGCTAGAAGTGTGTTGCGGACAAAATTTATCTGGGAGGGAAAAACTTAGAAAGGAACTGAATTCAATACGACAAAACAATCTCTAGAATGGAGACGCTAATACAACTATTATATTTCTGGGATTTCTGGCACGAACGACTCAGCTAAACTCCTAATCTCTTCTGGATAGTCATGATCGTAAGTCTTACCTGTAGAGCCACTTCTTCCCATAAAGGTGTAACTGGCTAGAAATGAACTGAATTGCTTATTGGCAAGATCTTCGTAAAAAGTATGCTCAAGTGCATAGCTTTTACTATCGTTAACTCGCCTATAAGAATGAATAAGATTTTTTTTGAAAAACTTGACATTCGACTTAAAAAAAACAAGGCAAACATGATTTTGATAACAATGGGGACCACGACCACGACCACGACCAAAAAAGACATACAGAAACCGTAAGCCTGCTTTGAGGTATTGAGCTACAGTTTTTGGATCGGCTGGCTTAATGTTAAACCAAGGATCTTTATCAAGGCTGAATGCAGGTATTTTAAAGACATTCGGTGTATCAGCGTGTAGCGCCTGAATTGTGTCAAATTCTGGGATAAATAGTCTGCCACTGATTAAGTAGAAATTGACATCGTCGTTGAGATACGCACTATGGTTAATAGCATATTCGACGATCTTGCCATATCCGTATCCTTTCCCATATTTCTGTGAACCCTCATTGCCAGAAAAGACGAGAACCTCTAAGGTTTTCCCTTCATTTTTTGCGAATTCAATTAGCGTTGAAAAATCGTAAGCAGTATTACTGTTCTCACAGAAAACGATTGTATTAATTTTTGTTAGCCTAATCCAGGCAATTACACCCATGAGGTACTGTAATAATCGCTCTCTTGAATCTCGAATCGTGACAAAGGGTGTATTGCGTATATCAACAGATGCTGTTATTAGTAAAACTTCACCAGCTGTTCCAGTTCCTTTTTGATTTAACTTCTCATCCTTCATAACCATTTCACCTCCGTTTCAATGAAATATTTACCCGTGACTAGAATCTAAATGGTGGTATAACCTTATCATATAACACAAGCCTTCAAACCCAGTCTTTTAAGACAAATTGAGATCAATAGCGAAGCCGTAATTAATATCATGAACCCTATGAGTCTGGCAGCGAAAACCTCTAAAAAATTGAACGTCATTCCATTAAACAAACGTTGCCCTAATAGTGAAAACCCTTGACTCAAAATACCATTAACACAGAAAATTCCAAGACTGTATTTAGAAAGGGAACGAGTGAGAGTCGCAAATATTCGAGGAAGCTGCTTTTCCTGAATTGAGGCGGTAGAAATAAAAGCAACAAAAACACTAGCAATGCAAGCAATAAATGCATACTCGAAGACGTAGAAATGGGATCCAATATTTGGAATCAGATTAGTGTATTCGCATACTATCCAGATAGCGGTAATGCAAATCATTAGTACCCTTAGCACTGTTGGCAGAGATGAAGATAGATTCATCAGTGCTGTTAGTCGATGGTATAAAAAATAACCGATCGCCATATAAGCAAACCAGTAGATGCAAAAAGGGCGATCAATACTAGCAAGTGTAGCGATCGCTGTCTTTCCAAATGCACCTCCATAAAACGTGAAAAACTTGATGATAATAAAAACAATTACCTGCAGAACAATCACGATTAGGATATTTCTTGTGCTTTTAAAAAATCTTCTTACTAAGATGTAGACAGGTGTTAGTTGAAGCAAGATCAACAGAAAGTAAGAGCCGAGGTAGATGGTTCCAGTCAAGACCTCTTGAAGAAGTTCCAGTAAAGAGTTACCTTTGAGCATTTGGATTAAGCTTGCAAGACCGAACCAGAAACCAGTTGGAATGGCAATACGAATCAGGCGTTTCTTACAAATAGCCCAATTCGACTGGACAATAGGTTTGCTGAGTTCTCGTTCAAATAGAAAAAAAGATATGGTTAGCAGAACTGGAACACAGAACCTTAGTGGTGAAATTAAAATTAGCTCTGGGATCGCCACAGCATAATAGGTTGAGATCGGAAAAAAGACAGCATGATAGAAAACGACTGCACTGATACTTATCGCCTTAAGCAGATCTATAAAGAAGATACGATTGCCGATATTGGCACTATCAGTTTGTGATGAAGTAAGGGGAGTTTCTTGATTCACAGTTATGATTTCAGTTATGTTCTATGGCAAGTTGAGCGACTTTAACTTATCGCTTAGAGATGCTTTGGCTTGACGAATAGATTTTAGAGCCGGGGAGCTACGAAGAAAATAGTTGAATCTAAAATTAAGTTGATTGAGGACAGAATACTCTGGGTGAGCTCTGTAGCAGCGGACATTGTTATAGATTTTATAAGTAATTGGCTTTTGCTTGAATAAGTTACCGAATCCGTGGGTAGACGGGATATAGTGGGCAGTAATTGATTTCCTCGAAAACCGCGGATCAATCGTTGGCAGAGAACCGTGAATGGTTCTGGAATTTAGGAACAATACATCTCCTTGCTTAAGAGCAGGTGCTTGAATTTCATGTTGATGAGTCTCTACATAGGTCTTGATCCGATTTGCCCATTCTTTATGAGAAATACCTGGCTGATCACTATGAAAGTCTATGTTGTCTGGAGTTTGAGGGATTACATAAAATCTCCCTGCTCGTTCATCAATATCTTCTAAGGCTATCCAGGCAATAATCAGATTTCCATTTGGCACTGTATCTAGGTACCACCATTCTTGATGGGGAAATGTATTCGTGTTGGCATCAAACAGCATACTCTGAACTAGATTTGAGTCATTCCCAAGTAACTGTCTAAGGGCATGTTGCATTTCAGAGCTACAGAGAATCTCACGGACACTGTGACTAAACTCAGGGTGCTTATGATAATCGTGGATGTCTAGAAAAGATTCTTTCACATACCCAAACTCGTTCAGCTCATTCTTTGAATAAGAGTAGGTACTTTGTCGAAAAAAGGGACGTTGTGACTGTACAATGTCTCTTTCATAACTGGCGAGAACATTTCCGATCAAAGGTTCTGGTATAAAGTTATGTACGATCGCGTAGCCGTATTTCTGGTAATGTTCCTGCATATCCATACTCATTTCGGTAGCTATACTCATTGCGGTAGTCATATATTTGAAGGTCACGATTTTCCACTGTTTTAGTTAAAAAGCAGAGAAAAAGATGTAGTTTAGGAATCTGATTTTAACCAAAGGCTCTAGAAATAGCTCAATTTCTTTCTATGTTCTCCTCAAATAGATTGCTCGTTACTTGAATAACCTTTATGGGTTGGCTGGCGAAATAGCATTGGTCTGTTTTCGACCAGTTTTTAGGGCATTGGTTTGCGCTTGGTGGTAAATTTCAATCAACCGTTGATAGTTTTTCGTCACTGTGTATTTTGTTTCAAATTCAGTTCGAGCTGCGCGTCGCATCAGTAGCATTGCTTCAGGATGGCTTAACGCCCACTCCACCTGAGTCGCTAGATCATTTGGATCGCTGGCACGGAACCGCAATCCTGTTTGGTAAGGTGTAACCAGTTCTGAAATTGCTCCGATGTCTGCTGCAATGACTGGCGTTCCTTTGGCAAAGGACTCAAGGGCAACTCGCCCGAAGGTTTCATACCATTCTGAGGGAAAGACTAGAAAGGACGCGTCGCCCATAAGTTGATACACTTTATCCAGGGGTTGCCGACCCAGCCACTCTATACCAGGAATGCGTGACTGCGCTTCTTTAACCAGCGGCAGCATGGGACCGTCGCCCACAATTTTGAGCGGAATTTTGCCATCGAGCTGCTCCCAGGCTTTTAGCATCACACCCAAGCCCTTCTCGACTGAAAGCCTCCCCACAAAAAGCGCATACCCCCCCTGCCCCTGACCAACTTCGGGAACAGGATGGAGAGAATTGGTCTTAAACAGTAGCTTTTCACGAGGCAACCCACCTTCAATAAACTTGTTCATGGCAAATTGGCTATAAACAATGAAAGCATCGACTGCTTCTGACCAGGTTTTGAAAAACGAGTGCAGACTCAACATAGCGGTAACTCCAGCGCTGGCAACACGGCTATTGCGATAGCAGCCATGAATGACACTCGGAAGTGGTACTGCTTTACCCAGGCAATCTACGCAGACTTTGCCATCACGAAAAAATAAGGCATTGGGACATAGTAGGCGGTAATTGTGCAGAGTCTGTACGACTGGTACCCCTTCTGCTTTTGCCGCATAGTAAGCCGCCGGAGAAATTAGGGGAAAAGTGTTTTGAAAGTGAACAACTTGCGGCTGGTTCTGGCGGATAGCTTGACGTAAATCTCGATAAATCTGCTGGTTCCAAATTGTGTCAGCGGCAAGAGCGAAGGGATTTGCGCCTTCGATTTGATCATTGTGGACAGTGTACCGATCAACAATGTGGTCGTGCAACTCTAAGAGCCCCGCCTCAGATTCAAAAACACTTTCTTCGCCACCACGCTGCTGGTAGTAGTTATGAACCATTAAAACGCGCATCAGGCAGTCTCCGAAAAACACTAAACATTATAGACATAGTTAAATTACAAAGTCAGTCAAGCGCCGCTCAAATCAGTCCAATCAACGCTCTCAAAAAAAATCAAGTATGCTGCTGGGTCAGAATTGTTTCATATAACTGAGCGAGTTGTCGCCCTTTGGCAGTCCAATCGTACAATTCTTGCACCATCACGCGTCCGGCTTCTCCCATACGTACCCGCAAAGCGGGATCACTCGCTAGCTGAGACATCGCGATCGCCAACCCCTCAACCGCTTGTTCAGAGTTCTGGGCTGGCACCTTAAAGCCTGTTGCTTCCGTGACCTGAACAGCAGGTCCACCTAAGTCCAGGCAAATCACTGGGCGACCGGCTGCCATCGCTTCCAGGCAAACGAAACCGCCCGATTCATGTAAACTAGGATGCACCATAACATGGCATTCTTCTAACAGATGAAAGACTTTCTCACGCGGTAGCTCGTTCCAGAACGTAACCTTATGACTGACCCCTAGTGCTTCTGCTAAATCTTCTAGTGGTTGTCGTTCTGGACCATCACCTACAATCCAGTATTCGGCATTTGGTAAGTTTGCTTTCGCAAAAGCTCGGATGCCCAAGTGAAATCCTTTCCAGTGTAAGAGGCGACCGATCCCAATAAATTTCACAGTTGCAGTTGCAGTGACCGGATATTGGACAAGGCGGGCAATCTCTTCCGATGACAGCCCTACCTGAGAATACACTTCAACCTTACTTGCGCCCATTTGAAGCAAACGCTGACGAGTTTCTTCCGTAGTTGCCCGAATTAAGCAACTGCGGCGAGCTGTAAGCCAAGTAAAGGGGTCACGTTCACCAACCCAACGGCTGAAGCTGCGGCATTGTTCATAAAACTTGCCTCGTCTGCCAAAGTCTTGCCAGAAGTCTCTAGGAGCAGACTCTCCGCCTCCTACCGGACCCCAAACAAAGGGTACAGACAAGAACGCCAAAAAGCTAGGGTTAGAGTATTTTACGAATGTAACGTGATGAACAAGATCAAAGGCGATTTTGCGGTGAAGTTTGCGGGCAACCAGATAGGCTTGCAGTTGCCAGAGGTAATAGTGAACTTGAAAGGCACCAACACCGAGTTTCCAAATACCGCCAATAAAAGGCAGGGTGAAGTAAACAAAATGTAGGTTGGGCTGAGGATTGACAGCCAGCGCGGCTTCGATCGCCTCTTTCCCGTCGTCAGGGCGGGTTAACACCCAAACTTCATGATATTTAGCCACTTCCCAAACCGTATTCCAGCCAACGCCGGGTTCTGTTCCGCGTCCAGGTTCACAGGCATAAGCAGAGAGAAGCACCTTCATTGTAGGTTCTCCTTCAACTGGTGCAGTGATTCATAAAACTCTAAATACTGCTGACTAATCTTGAGATAGTGAAAATCCTGCGATCGCTGCTTTGCCTTCTGCTGATAGTCCTGTCGCAGAGCGCGATCGCTTAAAAGTTTTATGATTCCTGCCGCAAGAGCATCAACATTACCATTCGGTACCATCATGCCCGACTTGCCATATTCAACAACATCTTTTGACCCGCCAGGTGCATCATTCACAATGACAGCTGCTCCACATGACATCGCTTCTTGAAGGGATATCGGACAGCCTTCCCAGGCAGAAGCCAACACAAAAACACCGCACCGAGACATATAGCGATATGGGTTGTGATCAAAACCTGGCATTGCAACTGAAGCTGCGATACCCAACTGTTGACAAAGGCTTTCCAATTTACCTCGCAGCACACCTTCCCCTAAAATCACAAGGCGGGCAGGCAGCGTTTTAACAACTTGAGCAAAGGCGTGGAGCAGACCCTCCAACTGCTTTTGTTTAGCCAACCGAGCAACTGTGAGCACGACCGGGATGGTTGAGTCTTGAAACCAGGGGTGATCCAGAGGTTCAGCCAATAGTTGCTGGATGCGTTCAGGATCAATTGGGTTTGGGATTGCGCACATGGGAATCACTGGCGGAATCTTAAAATTAGCCAGTAGATCAGTTATCGTATCTTGTGAAACTCCAATGAGTCCATCGCCATACGGATAGGTGTAGCGCATCAACATGGGCAGGATATAACGAATGCGCGGGTTATTCTTGTGTTCGATCGAAGCTTCTAAACTACAGACATTGTGTTCTCCAATAATGATTTTTGTCTGCGATTGAGTGAAAGCCCTTGCCCAAATCGCGATGACATTGAAATACCAGGGCATTGGGAAAATCACATCTGGTTGCTGTTCCTGGAGATAACGCCTCGTCTGTTGCACGGAGAGAATCGTCCGCCTAGCACCAAGGGACACAATGTGAACATCAGGGTAGCGGAGCTTATCTGCCTCCGTAGCATTGAGAACAACGACATCGCTAGCAATGCCTAGCTGGTTAAACCCGCGTGCCAGAGACGTGGATAAATTTGCAAAGGCTCCCCCTTCAACGTTATGCGTTAATATTGCAATCTTACGGATGCCCATGTTGGTTTCTTGGTATGTTGCTTTTCTAACTTCAATCATCGTTCTGCTAGAGCAAACTCCGTCACTTCCGCAAGAGTCTTTGAGGCAGAGAGCGGCGTATATTGAGCCATCACCTGCTTAGACTTCTCACCCATCGCGACCATCAGTTGTGGATCGTCAATCAACTGGCGCATCAATTTTGCTAGAGTTTCTGAGTCCTGTGGTTCAAACACATACCCATTTTCACCATGCTCAATTAGTTCCGATGTTCCAGCGCCCTTAGAACATAGGATGGGCTTACCAAATAGCATTGCTTCAAGCACAACAACCCCCCAAGTATCCTCCAATGTTGGGAGGACAAAGACATCAGCCATCTGGAAATAAGAGCCAATCAAATCGTACTCAACTCGCCCCTCCCATTTGATACAGTTGACTAAATCGTGGCTCTCGCAAAAGGCTTTCAGTTCTTCTTGCTGAGAACCATCGCCGACAACCAACACTGTGTAATCAGAGTATCCTTGAGCGCGCAAGATGGCACAAGCTTCTAGTAAGAAATTCAGCCCCTTTCTAGGCACAATATGCCCAACAAAGAGAAAAATTGGGTGATTTAGTGATTTGTGACCCTGTTCGGCGCTGCCCTCAATCAGTGAAAATGCCTCTGGCACCGGAATTTCGTAGGGTTCTACAAAAACCTCGTTGGCTTTAGCCTTGAGAAACTCAGTCAAATAAGCTTTACCTGCATGGCTATTCGTAATACAGGCATCTGTGGCTGCTACCAAAATGCGCCGCAGCATTAACCGCAATAAAGAATTTCGGTAATCAACCCCAGGGGAACACCCCTCATAAGCAATAACGACCCGCCATCTGCCAATCGGCTTAAGCAAAACTGCTAACAGCGTCCAAATACCAAAGGAGCTTGTGAATACAATATCGGGTTTTAGCCGCAGCAAGCAGCCAATAATTGCAGGCGATAAATAGGTAAAATTGTCACCGTATCCAGTTTTAGACTTAGTTAAGCCGACAACTTTGATTTCTCCAACTAACTCAACCGTGAGGGAATTTTCATAGCCTTTAGCAAAGCCAGGAAACAATCCAGTGAAGACAGTGGTTTCTGGAAACAGCCGCGTAAACTCACTTAATACAGGTTGCCAATAAAACCATGCGATTGGCAGTAACCAAGCAACTCGTACATTTCGTACATCAGTATTCATACTCATACAGGCTTCTCTACAGTGACCTACGTTTAAACCGAATTGCTTTGGTTCCTTATTGGATACAAACGTATAATTACGTTAAATATGCTGAAAAATGACTTCAGCAAAACGCTGTGCCGAGTTTTGTTCAGCAAATGATTGCATCTGATTCTGATTACCCAATGCTTGGGTAGGTTCCAGTAAACATCTGGTTAAACCACTTTTAATGTCCTCCACAGAAGTTGAATCAACTGTTAAGCCAAGCTGATAACGCCTGACCAATTCCCCCATCAGTCCGTAACCTGCGCTCAGAACTGGCTTCTGTGCTGCTGCTGCCAGCAACAAAATCCCACTCATGCCAACATGACGCTGATAGAGCGCTAAGGCAACATCAGTCAGTTGAAAGTACTGCTTTACCAATTTATCAGAAAGGAACTCAAACCGGGTAATCACTTGAACCGGGCGGCGTTTAGACACCAGGTCGATTTGCTCCCTTATCCGAATCTGCTCCTCCGACCCGGCATTACCAGCAACCAGCAAGCAGACCTTTCTAGCAAGCTCATCAGGTAGCAGCAATAGCGCCGCCAAAAATTGATAAATCCCCTTACGCTCGGCTTCAAAGGAGCCAAACAGTAAGAAAACTATGCGGTCTGGATCAATAGCAAGCTCGTTCCGCATAGCTTGTGAATCCGTATCTTTTAGTAAAGTCGTCTCAACCGGATCAGGCAGTGCAACGATATCGGCTGAAGTAGGTGGATTGAGATACTTTATGACGAATGGATCCAGGCAAAAGAGCGATCTCATCTTTGGATGATTCAACGTTCGGGATAGAAATAACCTTTCACGCCACTGTTGTAAGCGTTCTTTCCAGTCTGCTGTGTAGCCTGTGAGTCTGCTGTAATGAAATGTTGGTCGAAAGTAAATGCCCGAAAACAAGCAAGGTAGCTTGGCACCTAACACTAGAGGAAGCTCACAGGTGTCTAAGTACATCAGCAAACAATGGGTTGCCGCTAAAACTTTGGCATATTTTTGGAGTAGGTTCCATTCCCGCAGATTGCGAAACACTCGACCAAACCTAGATTGACGCGAACTAAGAACAGCCTCTTCTTCGGAGCCAATTGCTATAAAGTTGACCCTACTTGAGTCGAATGCCGCTGCAAGCTGTATCACATCTGAATGAGCCTCGAAGAACCTGGGCGAAACAACAACAAAGAGTTCACCGTTAAGCTCTGACTCAAACCAATAACGAATCAAATGCTTAATGTAGGCAGCATGATGACCATGAATCGAAAGGTCAAACACTAAAATACGGCGATTTAGATCTACAGGAACCATACTATCTGCTGTGAATTAGCTGTGATTTAAGAGTCAACCATGACTTAAGGCTTCCACCCACTTTAACCCGAAGCATAAAGACCTCAGATAGAACAATAGCACTTGCTGTGATTCGAATACTCAAACCAGATGGTACCAGTAAAGCCAGTGTCAGCAGCACATTTCGGTAATCTGTGCATACATACTGTGCCAGCCAAAAGATTTTGGCGTGGAGGATGCGTGGAGGCGTTGCCCCCAGTCACAGATAAAATCCTCGCACCCCATCTTAGAGAACCTGAATTTGTGCCTTACGACAGTGTATGTCTCTGATAGCATATTAAGGGTATTCAGAAAAATTACTAGCTTCCTCAGACTTTTCTTTACTAACTCTTTAAATTGAGCAATCTTTCAGCGTTTTTTTGGTAAGGTCCACACGAATTACGTTTTGACTTGCAACAATAACTGAGAGTCTAAGAAGCTGGTCGATTGCTACTTGTGGACCACATGCAACTGAAACTGCGGTAATATGTTAGTTTTCAAATATAACAGAATCAAAATTCAAAGTGTGTGTAGTATGTATGTATTAGTTAATACGGATTTTTGAAATATTCTATAGCGTGAGGTCGGTTATTCGATCAAATGAGTTCGCTTTAAGCACTTCAATTCATACTCGATCGCCATAAAGCAAGTGGATCATTGAGATATGAGGTATCTGTCGGAGAAGCATATGGAAAAGAAGCTAGTGGGAATGAAGAAAAGAATTTTACTAATTTTCCCAAATGAATGGCTGGCTTATACCCCAACAGTTCTAAATTTGGTTGCCGAGCTAAGCGGTGTTCTCGATATTAAGGTTTTAGCGATCGATGATGGTACCTATAGGAATAGTGAAATTGATAGCGATAACTTTGACTTTGTTAAGGTAAATATAGCAATCCTGAAACTCCATACTTTTATCATAAAAGTCTTTGGCACTTCTAAATTTTATCAGTTGGCTAAGATCGCCCTACTTTGGTTTGCGCTCAGAGCTTATAAAGGATGGGCAGATGAAGTTATTGCGATAGATTCGGCAGGGCTTTGGATTGCTCAAGAAATTTTTGGGAAATGCCACTTTATGTCCCTAGAGCTATTTAAAGATAGACTCTTTGAGCGGTGTAATCTTAAACTAATTGAATCAGTCATTATTCAAACACAGGAACGCTACGACTATCTATTTGGCGATTTAACGATTAAAACCTTCCTGATCCAGAATTCTCCACTTTATAAGCCGGATGCAATTAATCGAAAACCTTTAACGTCTAAGAAGGCGATCTTTTTGGGTAACGCGAATCCAAGAAATGGAGCCTACTTTTGCATCGAGTCCATGCGTGATATAAAAGATCTATCACTAACCATTAAAGGTACTATTTCAAGTCAGGACAGACAGTATATAGAAACTCACTACAGCGATTTATTAAAGAGCGAAAGGCTGATACTTGATGATCAGTATGTCAAACAAGAAGAGATTATCGAGTATCTATCTCAGTATTATGTTGGATTTTGTTTCTATGACCTCAAATGTACAGATGAAACAACTCGCTTCAATTTTATCTCTGTCCCATCCGGCAAGTTATTCAATTACTATGCAGCTGGAGTACCAGTAGTAGGTTCTAATATTTTGGGTCTTAAGACAACAGTCCGGACAATTTTAAATCGTCAATGGTGGAATGCGGGTTTCAGCATCATCACTGAGGCAAATACCAACGGTGGAA
>Ga0209724_1003260_pt1 | contig 13351 bp, 8 predicted proteins | sample grotaG_FD_184143 | JGI IMG/M metagenome (GOLD analysis project Ga0209724, IMG submission 184143) | Glacier valley bacterial and archeal communities from Borup Fiord, Nunavut, Canada, to study Microbial Dark Matter (Phase II) -... | ecosystem: Environmental > Aquatic > Freshwater > Ice > Glacier ... | reverse complement strand
TGGTGAGCGGGTGGTTGCGCTCTGGCACGCGTCCGCTGTGGGAGTGCTGCTGAAACTGGCTGATCGCGGTTTGCAACTCGGCGGTGGGTACCCACAGGCGGCGCGCACTATCGTTGAAGTGGCGGGCAGCCAGCGGATTGGTGTGGGGGTTGTCGCCCAACGGCAGGTTGTGGGCCTGGTTGGTGCCTGCACCGTAGAAGCCCGCACCCTTCGGCGCAACCGCGATGCCGTAGGGCAGCGGGATGTTGATGCTGCCCTCAACGTCCCGGTCAACAACAGCGTTGCTCGCCAAGCGGGCTTCCATCTCGATGATCGCCCACAGGTAAGCAGCCGGGTCGGTGCCGTCGAAGGTGAGTGGGTCGAAGCCGTTGAGCCGCAGGTGTTGCTCGAACCAGGCCGTGCCACCTTCCTGGTTCATGGTGGTGCGCTGGTCGATCCGCCGCCCGTTGTTGATCATGATCGGGGTGACGAGGCCACAGTCCTCCGGTCGCCACCAGCGGCCCGCCCAGTCGCTGCCGCGTTGCTCCTCGAACGCGCCGTCACTAAGGAAGGCGACCAGCCGCTCGCCAGGCAGAGGCATATGTTCGTACTGAAGCTCGGTGAAGCCCAGGTAACCGCCCTCAACCGTGCCGCCAGCGGTGTAGACGTTGACGTGGCTACCAAGAGGGCTGGCCGGTCTGCCATCTGCGCCTACCGCATAGGCGTAATAGTCATTGACGTAGCGGCTGAGACCAGCGTCGGTCAGGTCGTAGCGGGCGGCGTGGACTGGGCTGAGGTTGCCAACCAGCAGGTTGGTGCTGTCAATCGCGGCTACGCAGTGGCCCTGGCCCATCACCCAGGCGCGGGTAAAGCCGCTGACCACGTTGGCGGTCAGGTAGCCGATGTAGGCAGGTACCATATTGAGTGCGCCGCCAGTGTGACCCTCCGGGTCAACCTTGAAGTCGTCAGCAGCAAGGTCGCGGCCATCACCGTAGACGTTGTGCGCATAAGTCTGGTGGACGACCAGCCACATGGCGGCGTTAGTTAGTACGTCGGCGGCGGCCAGCAGGTCAAAGAATGGCAGGCCGTCGCCCGTCTGCTCGTTGATTGCCAGCGTCTCGGCCAGGGCAAAGACGCGGGCCTGGGTCTGCGATGTGTGTTCGATCATGCCGAAGCCAGTCGCCCAGCGGTCGGCGGCAGGGTGGCGGCGACGATAAACGGCTACCCACTCTGCCTGTCTATTCTGAGCCATCGTCTCGATTTGTTGCAGCATGCTATGATTTTCTCCTCTGCGCTCAAGGTGGCTGTCAGCCTCTCCAACTGGGTGTAGAGTGCGATCACTGGCCCCGATCTCGCACTCAGCGGCAGCCCCGCTGACCGCTACGACCAGCATAGCACGGCTGTCAATAGCCTTTAGCGGTGGAGCAGTAGCAGCAACGCACCTGATTGAGAGCGGAGGTGTGGCCGTGCGCCCACCAGACTGCCACCAGATCGGCAGCAAGGTGGCGGCATTTGCTTTCGCCCCAGGCTAGGTGGGCTACAGCAACCCAGTTATATGAGTGCGACCTTGTGTATCTCCGCTGTGTTTTACCCTCTTAGGCCCGATTTCCCCGATTGGTGGCCTTTTGGCCCGAACAATCGCGATTTATGGATTGACAGGGCTGCCTAAGTCTGGTATGATTGCATCAAGCCGAGTTGATAGATTGTTGGAGTGGTGGCGGTCGCTGAAGCAAGTAAGCTGAGTCAGCGCGACGCAGTTGGTAGACAGCTTGCTCAACGGTCAGGCGCGGCGGTGGCTTTGTAGTCAACGCCGCCAGCAAGCTCGCCGCGAACGAGTAGGGTTTCACAAGCGAAAGCGGTAGCTGGCAATTTAGTGCAGGGTGGTGGGGAGCGGTGCTAGCCCAACCATTTGCTTTACTCACAGCACTAATCGAAAGGAGCAAGCGATGTCTGACAACTACCCATCCTCCAGTCCTCGGCGTAGGGCAACCTCTATGCTGGTTGGTGGCCTGATCATGCTGCTGCTGGTTGGTGGCGGCGCAGCGACGATCCTGCTGGTCAATCAGACCAGGAGCAAACCTCTCACTCCCCAGGCCCAAACCAGCGACCGCCACGCCCTCTACATCCCCCAGGCGGCTCTGGCTTACGTCAGCTACAACAGTCAGGCCGATAGCAGTACCACGCCCAATCTAGAGCGCATCCAGGGTGTATACGAGGCCCAGGCTAACTGGAAGACGGCTAGTGAGAAATCCAAGCAGAGCCAGAAGGAGTATGCGGCAAAGGAAGCGGCCCAATGCAAGGATCAGCCCGCCGTCCAGCTGCTTCGCGACACCAACAATCTCTGGCGCGAACACGTGACCTACGCCTTCGTGCCGCCACCCAGCAGCACAATGAAGCTACTACAGACCGCTATTTCACAGAGTGGTGTCGGTGGCTACGACGAGTGCATTGGCTACAAGCTGGCGCGCTACACGACCGTGTTGGTAATAGACACCACCATTGAGCCAGAAGACAAGGACACGCTCACTGGTCAACTGGTCGCTAGAACCCGCGACAGCATTACCCTCGACAAGGCTGCGGACTACCAGGCCCAGCCCATCTACAAGCTGACGCTCAGTGGCTTCGACTTCTTCGTGGTGATGCGTGGCAAGGACGCAATCGTGACCATGGATCGTGACCTGCTTTACCTTGTGTTGGACGCAAGCAAGGACAAGAACCAGGCACTCGACCTTGATCAAGACTACCAGGACACGGTAAACAAGCTGCCCGCCAACCGAATGTTCACGGTCTACGAGAACTTGGATAAGACTGCGGCCTTCTATAAGCAGATGAGCAGTAACGGCTACCTCAGCAGCATGGACATAAGCGGCACCATAGGCCTGAGCATGGTGGCCCAAGACAATGGCATCCAGGTGGACATTGCCTCCGCAATCAATTCGCACTTCCTCGACTTCAAGCAGAAGGCGTTGCCTTTTGACAACCGCACCCTACCTGGCAAGGCTCCCGCCGACTTGCTGGGGCTGCTTGCCTCGCAAGACCTCAAGGGCTTGATCAACGCAGCGCAAAGCTCTAGTCTGTCCAGTTTGCTTGGTATGTCCTACGGAGACAGTGCCGATTTCGACAAAGCCAAGCAGCAGTTCAAGACCGAAACCGGCCTCGACTTCGACAACGATGTGCTGGCGTGGATGGGCGGCGAGTGGATGGCCTACGCTACCAACGAGGGTCCAGGCAAAGATGGCGGCCTCCCGCAGATCGGTGGTGGTGGCGCAATCAAGCTGAACAGCGACGGCGACAAGCAGAAGGCACAAAACTTCGTAGACAAGATCACCGAGTACGCCCGCAAGCAGGCTGCTGCCCACGTTGATGCGGTCGCAACTCCCAGCGGTGGCGAGAGCCAGGGTAATCCAGGGTCCAAGGTGGAAGTAACAGTTAGCGACGAGGACGTAAGCGGCAGTAAGTTCCACGTGGTCAAGAGCGTAACGAGCATCGGCGGCAGCTACACTAGCACAACCGAGATACACTATGGCATCAGCGGCGATGCGTTTGTAGTTGCCAGTAGCAAGGCCGCCGCTGAGGGCTACGGCAAGGACAATGCTCTAGCTGGCGCACCAATCTACCAGGCTAGCATCAAGCACATTGACCAGCGCAACGGCGGCCAACTTTACTTCAACCTCGACCTGATCCGCCAGATGTACGAGCAGTACGAATACAAGAACAACCCTGACCACAAGGCGAGTTACGAGCAGGAAGTGCAGCCCTACATTGCGCCGCTCAAAGGCATGGCCTTGACAAACACGCAGACTGATGACCGTTTCACCAACATCCGCTTGCACTTCTACATCAGCAAGTAGCAAGCAGCACAACAACCTGGTTTGATCCAACGCGAGCTGGGGATTGGTGAGTGTAGGAGGCTTTCTAGCTGTGCCTATAAGAGCGGAGTGTCTGCTACATCTACCGACCCTTGAACGTACAACTATGACACGCAGCAAGAAAGGGCGCGATCCACCTGGATCGCGCCCTTTGGCGTAAGCTCTCTTTGAGATGGGAGTCGGATGGCTTAGGCTGTTACCTCTATCTTGTGCTACAATACGACGAACAAATCTGCCGCAGTATTGTATCTAAGGCGTGAGTCCTAAACTAAAGAGCAAGCAAGGAGATGGTCTGATGGCAAACGAACGATGGGACGTGCGGGGCAAGGTCTGCCTCGTCACCGGGGCTAACTCTGGGATGGGCTTCGTCACTGCCCGCGAACTGGCCCGGCTGGGGGCCACTGTGGTGATGGTCAGCCGCGACCAAGTGAAGGGCGAAGCAGCGCAGGCGGCGGTCAAGGCGCAGAGTGGCAACGCCAACGTTGAACTACTACTAGCCGACCTCTCCTGGCAGCAGTCAATCCGCGAACTGGCCGCCACTTTCCAGCAGCGGCACGACCGCTTGCACGTGCTAGTCAACAACGCAGGCTCGGCAGTGGGGCAGCGCGAGTTGACGCGTGACAACCTGGAACGCACCTTCGCTACCAACCACCTGGCCTACTTTCTGTTGACTAACCTGCTGCTCGATACGATCAAGGCCAGCGCACCAGCACGCATCATCAACGTCAGTTCTGCGGCCCAGTCGTTTGGCAAACTCGACTTCGACGACTTGCAGTCGGTCAGAGGCTACAACTCTGGGCTGGCCTATGGTCGCTCGAAGCTAGCGAACGTGCTGTTTACCTACGAACTGGCCCGTAAACTGATGGGAACGGGTGTTACCGTCAACTGCCTGCACCCCGGTGGGGTTCGCACCAACTTTGGGGTGGACACGGGTGGCGTGTTGGGCCTGCTAGTAAAGGTGGGATCACGCTTCATGCGCACACCAGAGAAGGGCGCAGAGACAGCAATCTGGCTAGCGACCGACCCCGCCGTGGCGAGTGTAAGCGGCAAGTATTTCGCTGATAAGAAGGAAAAACGCTCGGCGGCGCAATCCTACGATGAGGCCGCCTGCCAGCGGTTGTGGTCGATCAGCGCGCAACTGACCGGGCTGGCCGCCGCTTTAGGGCCTATAAGCTACACCTGAGGCTGGGTTTATCTGGCGGACAGCATCGGCTGCTCCGCCGCTACTTTGCCTACCGCCAACCGCAGTTGGTATAATGAGCAGTACGCATCCCACAGGGGTCTGTAAGCAGAGCAAGGAAGTGGCGCAGCATGGCAACTACACAGCAGCAGCCGCCAAAGGTAGAGGGTGGTTCACCGGAACTGGCGGTCGAGCAAGGGCGGCAAGTCGGTTTTGGCGTGGTGGACTTTCTCCTCCTGCTGGTCGTCAGCTTCTGGGGTATCAACTTTAGTGCGACCAAGATCGCCCTCGAAGATATGCAGCCGCTTACTTTCAGTGCGTTGCGGACGGGGCTGGCCCTGGTCTTCTTCCTTGTCGTCCTCTGGCGGCGCGAGGGTAAAGCAGGCTACCAACTGCCGCTGGCAGACTGGCGACGGGTGGCGGTACTCGGCTTCTTTGGCAACTTCCTGTTCATCATCTGCTTCGTGATCGGCCTGAGCAGCACTGCCGTTGGGGTCGCCAGCCTGATCCAGGCACTCACCCCTCTGGTCGTTGCGGTGCTAGCCCTCCTTTTCTTCGGCCAGCGGCTCAAGGGCAGCGCGTGGCTGGGGATCGCAGTTAGCCTGGGCGGCCTCCTGCTAGTCATCTTTGGGAGCGCAGGCGTGGTGGCAGCGGGCGACTGGAGCGGCATCCTGCTAGTGGTTGCCAGCATGGTTAGCTGGGCCGTTTACACCCTGTTCTCTGGTCCCCTGCTCGCCCGCTACTCACCCTACAAGATGACGACGCTGGCGGGGCTGGTGGGTATCCCACCGATCATCCTGGTTGCCATGCCCAGCCTGTTGAGCGAGAATTGGGCGGCCATCGGCTGGCAGGCGTGGCTGGCGACCGTCTACTCTGGCCTCTGCTCAATAGGAGTCGCCTATCTTCTTTGGTACTACGCGATCAGCAGGGTGGGCGGCACCCGCACAGCGGTCTACGCCAATCTTGTGCCAGTAGTGGCGATCCTGTTCGCCTGGTTGGTGCGTGGTGAAGCCTTGACCGCCTGGGAGTTGCTCGGTGGCGCAGTCGTACTGGTGGGTATCGCGCTGACTCGCCGTAAGTAGCGGGGGATGGTGAGTGCTGGGATGTGCTATAATCGGCTGATAGAAGGCTAGGGGGAACGATTATGCGTGTATTGGTTGTGGATGACGACCCGGAAATCCTGCGCCTGCTCAAAAGCGGGCTGGCCCTCGAAGGCTACATTGTTGACCTTGCGCCCGACGGCAACAAAGCACTGGCGGCAGCCCGTGACAACCCGCCCGATGTTGTGATCCTGGATGTGATGATGCCGGGCATGGACGGCCTAGAAGTCTGCCGCCGCCTGCGCCAGGTCAACAGCGTGCCGATCCTGATGCTAACCGCCCGCAGTGCAGTGAGCGACAAGGTGGCGGGGCTGGACAGCGGGGCTGACGATTATCTGGTCAAGCCCTTCAGCCTCGACGAGTTGCTGGCCCGCGTGCGCGCCCTCTTGCGGCGGCGCGTAGAGCCGGGCGGGGACGTGCTGAAGTTCTCTGATCTCCAGATGGACGTGGCCGCCCGCGAAGTGAAGTGGGGCGAAACGCTGATCGAACTCTCTACCAAAGAGTTCGACCTGCTAGAGTTGTTCATGCGCCACCCCCGCCAAGTGCTAACCCGCGAGACCTTCTACGACCGCATCTGGGGCTACAACTTTGGCGGTGAGAGCAACATCCTCGATGTCTACATCCGCTACCTGCGGGCCAAGCTCGAACCATTCGCAGCGGCGCGGCTGATCCAGACCGTGCGCGGGGTGGGCTACGTGCTGAAGGACTCCTGAGCGCAGCCGCAGGCTAACCGCTTCGTTTCGTCTGGTGGGTGGGTGGCTGACTTAGCAACAACCGATGCTTTGCGCCCACCATCTGCCTGCTCTGTCATGCGGGCGTGTAGCTCCTTCTGGCTGAGGGGGCGGTCGCTGGGGTAGAGGCGGCGGGTAGCCCGGTTGAGCAGCACTACGCTGACCAGCAGCGCGAAGATGCAGAAGATCAGCCAGGGTTGCAGGAAGTACAGGTTGCTGCCGAATGGTAGTTTGGCAATGAACAGGTCGCTGTTGCCGCTGTCCAGCGCGATAATGCCAAACGAGGTGATGAAGGCCGCACCTGGACTGAGCGAGATCAGTGTCCAAGTTACTATCCAGGTTGCGTTATCACCGCCATAGAACCTGGTGACAGAGGTAAAGAGGCTGACCAGCAGCGGCCAGAACAGCGAGATGAAGAAGACAAAGCCAATCGCTGCGCCATTCGCCCCACCGCTAGTGCGGAAGACCGCCGAGCAGTAGAGGCCGATTACCCCATAGAAGATGCTCATTACCGCCAGCGCGACGTTGCCAACTAGCACCTCATCCAGGCCCACACCACCGATCATCACGGCCACCACTTCGAGCGGCACCGCAACGAGGATCAGCAGGAAGCAGTACGCGAGAGCAGCAGTCAGCTTGCCGAGGATAATCTGGCGTGGGCTGAGTAGGGTGACGAGCAGCACGTCGTAGGTTTGCTTCTCCCGCTCGCTGCTGATCGACGAGGTGGTACTGGTTACACTGATCACGGTGAGGGTCAGCAGTTGCACCCCCATGATTACATAGTAGAGGATGCGCCCGCTCGTCCCCGACTGGTTGAGAAACTGGCTGCTGTAGATGCTGGCGTAGGTGAGCATCATGATCACAGCAATGGCGATCAGGTGGATGCTGATCGTGATCGTTGCTCGCGCCCCACGCATCCGCCCGCGCAACTCCTTGACTATAATCGGATTGATCTCCATATTCCCCCTTACTGGCTCCCCAAGGGGAGGCTGCTAGTCTACCAGACCCTTCGTTACCTGCAAGAAGATATCTTCCAGGTTGCTAACTTCCTCGCTGAAGGAGTAGACTGGCAGACCCGCCTGCACCAGCCTCCAGAGCAGTAGCCCCATCGCCCGCTCATCGCCGTCGAAGCGCACTCGCAGGCTAAGTGGTGGCCTATTAGCTGCTCCCTCCGCAGGGGCAGGCTGGGCTGGGCTGGCTGGCTCATCTACCACCTCCACCCCAACTACACCTGGCACCCCCTGCACGGTGGCTGCCGCCGTACCAGGGTCGGCCAACAGGCGCAGTAGCAGTACACGGATCGGCTGCACCCGCTGCAAGATTTCCTGCACGCTGCCGCTTGCTAGCAGCACCCCGCGTTCGATGATCCCGATGTGCGTACACATCTCTGCCAGTTCGCTGAGGATGTGCGAGGAGATCAGGATCGTCTTGCCCAGCCGCCCCAACTCCTTGAGCAGTTCGCGCAGTTCTATGCGGGCGCGGGGGTCGAGGCCACTGGCTGGCTCGTCGAGGATCAGCAAAGTCGGTTCGCTAACCAGGGTGCGGGCGATACTGAGCCGCTGCTTCATCCCCCGCGAGAGGGCATCCACGTAGTCGTTCTTCTTGTGGCTGAGGTCAACCAGGTTGAGCAGGTCGTCGATCATGCCCACCCGACGGTTGGCTGGCACCTTATAGCTGGCGGCAAAGAAGTCGAGGTACTCCCAAGTCTTCATGTTGTCATACACACCGAAGAAGTCGGGCATATAGCCGATCTGCCGCTTGACCGCCTTTGGATCGCTGACCACGGAGTAGCCGCCCACTCGCGCATCGCCACCGCTGGGCCGCAGCAGAGTCGCCAGCATCCGCATGGTCGTGGTCTTGCCTGCACCGTTCGGCCCAATGAAGCCGTAGATGCTGCCTGCTGCAATGTTCATGTTCAGGTCGCGCACGGCCAGGAAGGGGCCGTAGGTCTTGCTCAGGTGGCTCGTCTCTACCACCAGCCCTGTTGCCGTCTGGCTCATGGCCGTACCCTCCCCAGGCGTGTGGTGTAGAGGTCGAAGCTGCTGTCCGTGCGTGCGCCTCCCTGCTCTAGTTCGCTGCTGCCCCGTGCTTTGTCGCTCCAGGCCGTCAGGTAGATGGGGGCAAAGGTCGCTTCGTTGTAGCTGCCAAAGTCGCGGTTGGTCAGGGTTGTCTGCGCCATTTGGTAGCGCAGGCCATCTGTGCGCTCCTCCTTTGTCAACTGGCTGTTGCTATAGCTGTAGCCAGTGTAGCGAGCAATCGACTCGCCAGTATGGGCCAGGTAGCGCACGAACTCCTCGTTACCGCCAGGCACCTGATTGAGTGACACTTCTTTGCTCTCGCCAGGGGCCAGGTCGAAGCGGTCGCTGCGGTGGTCATCTTCAAACAGCACGATATCCCGGTAGGGGCGGTCGCCCACATTCTTGAGCGTCAGGCGCAGGTTGCTGCTGCTGGGCAGACTGCTGACCGCAAACTGGGGGGCCAGGCTGGCCGCCTCTTGCACGCTGATGTTGCCCTGCGCCCAGTTGCCGATGTTTAGCCTCTCGAAGCGGTTGGGCGTGCCGAGATGTAGGCCGCCTCCAGCACTGCCGAACGAGCCGTTGCTATCCGCCACCGCCAACCCGTTACCTAGCCGCAGGTCGTAGCTGGTCCTGTTGGGCGAGAAGATGCTGACGATGCTGCTGATAAGTGCCTCGTTCCCCTCCACCTGCCCAAAGGTAACACTGGCGCGGTTGAGTAGAATGGTGCTGCCCTTTGTCTGGTAGCCAATCAGGAAGAATAGCAGGCCGAAGGCGACCACGCAGGCCGGGATCGTCAGCCAGGAGAGTTCACGCCGCCGCAGCCGCCCCAGGATGATGAAGTTGAGCGGGCCGATCACCATGACGTAGGCGAACAGCAGGATGGCTAGCAGCCCTGGGTTGGGCAAATCGAATTGCGGTAGGGCAAAGCCGAAGTTGCCGCCCTGATTGGTGTGAGCAAGGGCCGCACTGTCCGGCCCGCTCCTGTGATTTGCCAGCAGCAATTGCCACAGCCGTGGGTAGTCGTCCCAGCCGCGCAGGGTGCTGAGGGTGGGATCGAAGGCGAAGTATAGCAGGCGACCGCGCCCGTACTCGCGCTGGGCGATCAGCGGTTGGCTGCTCTGTGCCTGGTCGGGGCTGATCGCCACCAGCGTGCTGCCCTGCTTGAGCGGCCCACTACTGACCACTACCTGCTCCGCGGGCGGGGCCGTGGTAGCAGTGATGTAAGTGCCGAGCGGTGCGAGACCGTCGATAGAGCGCGGTTCACCGACCTCAACTGGCAGCAGGTCGCCGAAGGCAGCGGCGTTGGCGCGGGCATTGCGCCCCCCACCGATCACCAGGTCGCCGCCTGCCGCTAGCCAGCTACGCACCGCCGCCACCTGCCCCGCGCTCAACTTTGCCGTGTCGCCGTCAGCGATCACTAGCACGTCGAGGGTAGCCAGGGCGAGCGCATTGGCTGGCAGTTCGTCGAGCTTGGGGTGGATGATCGTGGATTGCACACCCTGCTGCGTCGTCTGCGAGCTGCTGATGTAGCCGAAGGTCGCCCCAGTGAGGGTGCTGAGGGCGGTGCTGTCGCCCCCGACCACCCCGATGATGAAGCTGGGGTCTTGCTGGTACTTGAGCGTTAGCGGCTGCTCGGCATACACCTTGTCGCCCTCGGCAAAGCGGAGGACGGCAGTGGAGTTGATCCGACTGCTGGCAGTGTAGAGGGTGTATGACTGGCGTGCCTGGGAGGGTAGGTCAACGGCAATGTAGTTGGCGGCATAGCTGTCGCCCTCCAGCCAGAGCCGCCCCTTGAGGCTGGGTCCGCTGTTCTCTAGTGTCACCTGTACGGGGAACCAGTTACCGACCCGATAGTAGCCGTCAATTCCTGGCTTGACGGTCATCCGCAGGCCATCCGCCGTCTGCGCCGCCACGCTGCCTGGCCCAGCCCCCAGCCCTAGCAGCAGCACGATCAGCCCAACAAGTCGTATCTTTGCCATCACACCCCCTCTACGCCCACCTAACTAGTCAGCATAAGTCGCTGCTTATAGAATAACACAGTTCAGCCTAAAATACAAGTACCTGTTTATGCGAGTTATCGTGGTTGTCAGCAAAAAGAGCGACTTGCGCCGCCCTCAGCCACCTATCTCCACTTCAACTCTCTGCTGGCCGCTCAATATGCGTCGTCGCGGCCCCGTGCTGCGGGTGTGGTCAGGCGTGGCTCGCTGCTACTTGGCCGTGGTAGAGCAGGGTTGGCGCGGGTAGTTGGCAACTCTGGCACAGAGGGGCGATTAGAGCGGTTCAGCACTTCATGATAGACGTTCAGCCAGTCCACAATGTCGTTGTCCCAGGAGGCTTGTTCGCGGGTACGGTGCTTCTCCAGGCGAGTCATGATCTCCTGCTGCACCCCACGTGGGTTCGGCACATCGTTGAAGGAGAAGACGGTTGCCTCGCCAGGGGTTTTGATCTCCACCGTGCCATAGTTGAAGATCATGGCGAAGGGGGAGGGTAGGCTGTAGCTAACATCGGTGATACGGTTGAACAGCGTCTCCTTGACCGAGGTGCGGAAGCCAAGCGGCTTCTTGTCGATGTCGATCACCCGGTCGTGGGTCAGGCTGTAGCGGTCATTGCGCCAGTCCTCCCATTGGTACCAGATGATAAAGAGGACGACGATGTAGGCAAGGATGAAGAACCCTGCGACCAGCCCACCCGCCCCCACTAGCGTGCCGACGAAGCCGCTGGGCGGTGGGTAGCTGTTGGGGTCATATCCGGCTATCGCCCCCAGGTAGAATACGAGCAGTACGGTAAGCAGGGTAAAGAGAGCGATTGGCAGCAGTTCATGGCTGACAAGGAAGGCCCAGTGGCGGTGCCAGATGATTGTCTCCCCCTGCTGTTGGGGGGTAAAGGGAAAGATGCGGTTGAAGGTGCCGAGGCCACGTTCGCGAGGGCGGCTGTAGGGGGCGGAGGGTGGCAGGTCGGTGGGGTCTTGCTGGCCGAGGACGATCTTCTGCAAGACCTTGCGCCGTCGTTCGCCGCGGCTTTGGCCGACAGACTCAGTCAACCCCTTGCGCTGCTCCATAATCAGCCGCTCCACTTCCTTTGGCCGGGGAATCATGTCGAAGGACAGTACCCCCACCCCTGCGGTGTCGAGCGAAAGCGTGCCGTAGTTGAGGCTACTGGCTAGGGGGCTGAGGATGTCGTAGCGGACGTTATGTACCTTATTGAGGGGAGCTTCACTGCGCGTCTCATGCACCCCAATAGTTTTGTCGAGGAAGATCACCCGCTGGTTGGTGAGGATGAAGAAGTCGTTGGTCCAGTCGAGGATGTACCAGGCGGTTGCCAGGGTGCCGATCAGCACTGCTACGCCCACGCCGATCACCAGGTAGCTACTGGGTGGCCCGCCAGCACTGCTGAGGAACAAGGCAAGCGTGGCGATCAGGCTGGCGAGGAAGAACAGGATCGCGGGCCAACCGTGCTGCACGATCCACAATGGGTGCCGCCGCCGCTCCAGGATCACCCGCTCGTTGGGGCGCAGGTCACCGACGTGCGAACGGCGGATCGCCCGGTCTAGCTCCTCGGTTTGCATCGTACTCATTGGCTACTCCCCTTGTGACGCGTGAGCCGCGAACTTCCCCCTTTATGTTACAACATTATGTCTGGTTAGTCAATATGCTGGCACAAGAAAGCCCCCTCCACTTTGCAGGGGAGGGGGCTGCTGAACCACTAGTGCAGTCTACTGCTCGTGGCGGAGTTCTGTCTGCACGCTGTCCACGATGGGCAGCACGGTGAGGGCGGGGGTGCCGCCGAAGACACCCTGGGCCAGGAAGGTGTAAACCTTGCCGGTCTGGATGTTGTAGTTGGGGATGGTCAGTACTGGCGTGGTCGTCCCTGCCGCCGAAACGGTCAGGGTGTAGCTGCCAGCTGGCACGATGACATAGCCGCTGGCATTGCCATAGGCGAGGTTGCCGAAGACCAAAGCACCGTTGGCGCGAATGTCCACGTTCGGTGCGCCGGTGCCAGCGTGTACTGCGCGGATGCGGGCCTGGCCGGTAGCAGATGCGCTGAGGTCGTCGGTCAGCACCAGGGCGGCAACAGTGCCGCTCACGCCGTTGATGGCGTAGATGCTGTAGTTGACCCCGCTGGTGAGGCTGAGGGTGGCCGAGATAGCCGCTGCCGAGCCGCCTGCTGCCGTCACTTGCACCAGGTGGTTACCAGTAGAGACGGAGAGGAAGGAGCTAACGGCGGCGAGGGTAGTAGTGTAGGGGAGGCTGCCGACGGCAACTGCGCCATCAACCTTGACATCCACGCTGGCTGGGGCGTTGCTGGAGGCATGGATTGCCCGTACGTAGGAGCGGTTGCCGGGGCCGACGCTCTCGATAGCGCGACGCACGACCTTGCTCAGTTCACCGCGGCGGATGTTGTCGTTCGGGCGGAAGCACTGGCCGACCTGGGGGGCGACACAGGCTGCCCCGTTGATGATATTGCGGGCGGCCAG
>Ga0209724_1003256_pt1 | contig 13359 bp, 11 predicted proteins | sample grotaG_FD_184143 | JGI IMG/M metagenome (GOLD analysis project Ga0209724, IMG submission 184143) | Glacier valley bacterial and archeal communities from Borup Fiord, Nunavut, Canada, to study Microbial Dark Matter (Phase II) -... | ecosystem: Environmental > Aquatic > Freshwater > Ice > Glacier ... | reverse complement strand
CCGAAGTAGTAATAAAATTTGCAGGAGATAGCGGAGATGGTATGCAATTAACCGGCAGCCAGTTTACTAACAACACTGCCTTGCTTGGGATTGACCTTGCCACTTTCCCTGATTTTCCCGCTGAAATAAGGGCCCCTATAGGCACGCTGCCAGGCGTTAGTGGTTATCAGTTGCGGTTTAGCAGCGATAGAATATTTACACCTGGTGATGCCTGCGATGTACTTGTTGCCATGAATGCTGCTGCATTAAAAGTAAATTTAAAAGCCCTGAAGGCCGGCGGTATTATTATTGCCAACATAGAAGGTTTTGATAGTAAAAATCTTCGCCTTGCCAACTATCCTGAAGGGGTAAGTCCACTGGAAGATCATAGCCTTGATAGCTACGAACTAATTTCCATAGATGTTACCAAAATGACAAGGGAGGCATTGAAGGATTTTACCATGGGCATGAAAGAAAAGGATCGTGCAAAAAATATGTTTGTACTCGGTTTTTTGTATTGGATGTACAACCGGGATATGGATAATACAATTGATTTTATTAAAGACAAATTTGGTAAAAAGCCGGAGATATTTGAAAGCAACGTAAAAGCTTTGCAAGCCGGTTATAATTATGGTGATACCACCGAAACTTTTACTACCCGGTACAAAGTAGAAAAAGCCAAAATGGATACCGGTACTTACCGCTCCATCATGGGTAACCAGGCTTTATCTTATGGTCTTATTGCAGCATCACAAAAAAGCGGGCTTCCTTTATTTTTAGGAAGTTACCCTATTACACCTGCCAGTGATATTTTACATGAACTAAGCAAATACAAAAATTTCGGTATAAAAACTTTCCAGGCAGAGGATGAGATAGCTGCGATCACTTCGAGTATTGGTGCCAGTTATGGCGGCAGTCTTGCGGTTACAACAACCAGTGGCCCCGGTATGGCGTTAAAAGCTGAAGCAATGGGGCTGGCGGTAATGCTTGAAATACCATTAATCATTGTTAACGTACAGCGTGGCGGACCAAGCACTGGTTTACCAACAAAAACGGAACAGAGTGATTTAATGCAGGCTTACTATGGCCGTAACGGTGAGTGCCCAATGCCCATTGTTTCTGCTTCTACACCGAGCGATTGCTTTGCGGCAGCATACGAAGCTGTGAGGATTAGCGTACAACATATGACACCCGTTATCCTGTTAAGTGATGGATACATTGCCAATGGTGCAGAGCCATGGAAATTTCCAACTGCTGCCGAACTGGAAGAAATTAAAGTATCTTTTGCATCGCAAAATATTGCATCCGATCTCGACGTCAATGGGAAGTTTCAACCTTACAAAAGAGATGAAAAACTTGTACGTCCATGGGCTATTCCCGGCACCCCCGGTCTGGAACATCGTGTGGGTGGTTTAGAAAAACAGGATGTTACAGGCAACATCAGTTATGATACGGAGAATCACCAGCACATGGTAAAAACAAGGCAGGCAAAGGTTGATCTGATTGCCAATTATATTCCGGAACAAAAATTAGATAGCGGTGCCGATAAAGGTAAAGTATTGGTATTGGGCTGGGGCAGCACTTATGGCACCATTAAAAGTGCCTGCAAAGAATTACAGGACAAGGGCTTGTCTGTATCTCATGCACATTTACGCTATGTGCGTCCTTTTCCAAAAAACCTGGGCGATATCATAAAAAACTTTGATCACGTATTGATACCAGAAATAAATAATGGGCAATTAATAAAAATTATCAGGGATGTATATTATGTAGATGCAAAAGGATATAATAAAATTATGGGTATCCCTATTACAAAAGCAGAATTGGTAGATGAGATTCATAAGTTGCTGCTGTAAATTATCGTAAGCATTCATTTTGACAAAGTAATTTAATCATATCATTCTATTGTAAAAGCCGGTATCATAAAATACCGGCTTTATTTTTTGGAACTCACATAAGACTTGATATGAAAATTAATAGTTGCAGAAGAATTTTTAAATTTTAGACAAATAAAAATGCAGGAATTTATTAAAAGCCGCTGACCGCATCACCACTTTTTGAAATATAAAAATGCCAGCCAGCGCACAGGCAATACCAGCCAACACATCTAATACGTAATGATGACTTGTGTAAATAGCGGCAAACCATATCCCCATTGTTACGATTGCAAATACAATATTATTCCAGCCCATTTTTCTCTTTATTCCATAATACAAAACAATAATGGGATAAGAAGAATGTAGCGATGGCATTGCCGCAAATACGTTGGAACTTCGGCTGTAAATGCTGTTAAAAATATCCAGGTTAAAATAATCATCAAACCTTTGTAACCCTGCACTACTGCCAGGCGAATTTGAAATAAAAACAGCGCCATACTTTTGTAAATACCACGGTGGTGCCGCAGGATATGAATAATAAATAATAAACCCAATTAAATTTACCAATAAAAAAGTAAAGGAGAATTGTAAAAAATTATTTTTATCCTTAAAGAAAAGCCATGTTGCAAATGCCAGCGGAAAAGGCATCCAGCATAAATAAAACAATCCACTCATTACATCCATCCATATTTGGGTATGTGCCAGCCAATATTCGTTGGGAGTTAATATTGCACCATTGTGCATAGTACCAAAAAGTGCTTTCTCTGTAACATACAATTGCAATAGATGTACCTGGTTATAGGCATAATTTGGAAATGCCTTCATGTAATCGAATATAATCCAGTACACAATAAAGATGGAGAAAGCAATTATAAATTTTCTTGCTACGATAGAGCTGAAATAACAAATAAAAAAAATAGTAGCTAATATCAACTGGTCGTTTCTAAAACCAATTAATAAACTAGATATAAGCAGGTATAAAATAACAATACCTGTTACAGTAATACCATTTTTTAAAGAATAAAATTTTGTTTCTGTATTTGCCATTACCTCTTTTGGGAATCTTTTTTAAACCCCGATCTTAAAATAATATCCCACAATGAACTACTGACTCCATAACCCTTATCAGGATCTTGGTAATGATGCAGCATATGGTGTTGCTTAATACTTTTCATAATGCCACTCTTAAAATTATGATGATGCATGGCATAATGCAGCATATCATAAATTAGGTATCCCAATAAAAATCCTGGAAAAAAAGAAAATAATAATTTTGGTGCTAAAAAGGAAGCAAACAAAAAATAGAATGCAGAGGCTAAAGGAATACTAACCGAGGGCGGCAAAACCAACCTCATTTTATCCCGGGGATAATCATGATGAACGCCGTGAAAAATAAAATGCATTTTTTTTCCAAATGCTGAAGTTGGATGATAATGAAAAATAAAGCGGTGCATTATATATTCAGTAAGTGTCCAAACTGCAAGACCTATAATAAAGTACAAACCAAAATTTAAAATACCTGCGCCCGCGGTAAACGCTTTGTAAATAAAAATAAATATAGCAGGTATAAAAATAAATAGCGGCACAGCGAAATGCACTTTGGAAAGACGCTCTATCAAATTGCTCTTAAACATTCTTATAGACTCTTCCGAATTTGAAACATAATTTTTTTGCATTATTACTTATTTATAATTGTATAATTAAATTTTTATCCGCTCCTTTACCTGGGATCGGGTAGCCGGATCAACCCCTGTTATTTCAACATATTCAACATTAGGCAACCAGAAACTACCTCCTTTTATTTCAATATAAATTCGGGTTAATATAGCCTGTTTATTGTTGATGGTTGTGTACACATGAAACTGTTTGTCTGCCGCCTGCATCAGGTACATTTTATACTTTTTGTAGGATACAAAATTCAGTTCATATTTGTTGATGCCAATTTCCTTTGATTTTACACCATAAGCAAATTTTCTCTGTATATAATTAAGGTCTTCTTTTTGCCCGTCTTCTTGATACCTAATCCAAAATACATGTATCGGATCTTCCTTATCTACCACCCCATCTTTATAATTTAATTCACAAATAATGGTATTGGTATTAGGTGTACGCTGTAAAAAAAACAATTGTTTTGCGCCACCTTCAGGAACAGGGAAGGCAGTACTCTGTGCAAGTGCAAAGTTAAATACAATGGTACTCATGACCAGTAACGATATAAAAAATAATTGACCAATCCTCATCTTCTTTATTTATTGTTTTTAGTTTCTAATGATTTTTTTGCAGCTAATAATCTTTTAATTGCTGTCATATTAGTTAATACAGCCATAACAGCTATGGGCAATGTAAATATTGTCATGGTTTCAAAAACATGATACCTGATACCGGGCATATAATATTTATAATCTCCGCCAATAAAATGCCCGGTTATTCCACAAGCCAATGCAGCTATTGCTATTAAAATCACCCGCTCAGGCCGCTGCATTAATCCTCCGCTATTTGGTATGCCCAGTCCTTCGCTCCTTGCTCTTATGTAACTTACCATCATTGAACCAATCAATGCAATAAAAGCCGCTAAAGAACTTAAAAAATAATGGTGGGCTATCAGGTAATAACAAATACCCAAAAACATAATTAACTCGCTGTACCTGTCCAACACTGAATCAAATAAAGCCCCAAATGTGGAACTCATATTTCCAAGCCTTGCCACTTGCCCATCTAACATATCAAATAACCCTGCAAATAAAATTAATGCACCTGCCCAACCAACATACGAAAGGTCTCCGCGGTTTCCTTCTTCGGCACCTCTGATAAAAATAATAGCAACACCAATATTTAAAAAAAGCCCTGTTATTGTAACAAGGTTTGGCGTGAACCCAATTTTTATCATCCCTTTTACCAGGGGATTTATCATTTTATAAATAGCCTTTTGAAGTTTGTTTCTAAGAGACTCATTTGCCATCCTGCATTTTTTTAAATTAAAATTCAAATTTAACCCTTGCCCTTAAACCCAACGTAGAAATATCTGGATGATCTTTGTAAGTGAACCTTTTTACAAGATCTAGTCTTATCACTTTAAAAATATTTGCAAGTCCGATACTTCCTTCTATATAAGGCGTTTTATTTAACGCAAAGGTGGTTTCAACAGGTACACCATTTACATTTGTTGTAGGGAAATTAAATAGTCCCGGAGTTTTAGCCGGATTATTTTCATCTCTTACACCTCCATATAATATTTTAAACCCGGCAACTTCTCTTAGTTTTAGTTTTTTTAGCAATGGCAGTTTATTTAGAAAAAATCCATTAAAATAAAAATCTGAATTGATGGCAAGGTAATTATCACTTACAAATTCCATAAAGTTCATCAGGTTGTAAGCATTTAGCTGGTAGGAATAGCTTTGGTTAGCTCTGTGAATATTTAATAATGGATAAGGAACCTGTCCAAAAATATGTCCTCCTTCCAAAGAAACATCTGCATATCCTAATTGAGATAAATAACATCTTTTGGCAATAGCAAGCGTTAGCTGCTGATAATTATATTGTCCTTTAAATAAGCCTTTAATTCCATTCTGAATACGAAGCGTAAAAATGGGAAATTTATTTTTAATGGCGGTTCTTGAATTTATACCCTGATAAAATTGTTCATGAGGTGCCCATCTTAATTCTGCAGTTAGTTCTGATGTAATAATATCTGGTATTATTTCTGTGCCTCCTCCAGGTACATTTTTTTCGAACACAAGTGAAGCGGCTGTAATTTGATCTAAATATTTGTACCTGAATTTATAAGCAAAATTTTTACCAAATTCTCTTACATATTCCAACTTGTAACTATCGTTGTATAACCATTTATTGGTGGTACCTCTTCTAAACGATAAAAGAAAATTGTCTTCAGAAGCAAAAACAAGCTCCTGACCTGGCGTACTGGTTTCATATTGCCGGGTAAATCTTACATAATTAAGCGGATAGGTATAAATTGATTTTCCATTAAACGAATAAGCTGCCCCAAAAAGGTATTTATACTTCTTATCTTTAAAGCCATATCCTCCATAGCCCTCCAAATAAAAGTGTTTGCTAAAACTTGGCGTAGTACGTCCGGCAAGTTTTGTTCTAAATCCTTCAAGAGAGTTAAAGCTATAAAAGGTATTGGTATTGCCAATTTCAAAAGCTCCAAATTTTATATACCCTGAAAATAAAAGTGTAGCAAGCTTAACAGTTGTTTTAAACGACTTCATATTTTTCAAACTATCAATATTGGCATACACATTTGCCTCAACTGTAGTTAACGGCTGGTGCCTGTTAGCAACCAAAAAGCTATCACTGCTGACTTCTGCTGTAATTAAACTTACTTCATCTTTACCTCCGTAAATGCTGTCTGCAGCAGGAGCATTGGCGGTAAAGTTTTTAAAAGAAACGGTTCTTTCGCCTAATACACCCCCCGGAGCATTTGGCCTTAATACAAATTCGGCCTTCATACTACTTTTAACTACGTGGTACCTGCCATCGACAGCTGATTTTTCAAAATCCTGAAAAACCTGTAATTCTCTTGCCCAATTTAGATTTGCTTTTTTACTAATTGATAAATTGATTTTTTGTACCCCATAATTGCCATCCAATGTTACATACATAATACCTTTAAACAAAAGGTCGGTAGTATTGCGGGGCATGAAATTTAATTTAACAAGTTTTATACCATCATTTTCTACCGTATCGGTAATAAAGAAACGGTAAAATTGCGGGGCTAAATCTGCAATGGGGCTTAAAAACTGAGAGGTAAGAATGGTTACATCGTTGTCATAAATATTGATATCAGCATATAATCTTTTCAGGTAGGCGGTTATACCGTTGTTATCTAATAAATCACTATAGTTTACTTTTTTTTCTGCCAGGATATAGGATTTCTTTTTAAATGGATTTTTTCGATAATAATTTTGAGATAACTTTTCTTCCAGATAAACCGGAATCAGGGCTCTGCCTTCCAAGGTAGTAGTATCAGCATTTTCGAGGATGAATTTGTAATTTTTAAACAACCGGTTATTCACCAGTTTTTCCGGTTTGCTGGTTAACGAAAGCTCCAGTTTTTCATATTGCTGGTATTGAGTAAAATCGTATGTAGTAATTCTGTTTTTACTTTTATTGGCTATTACCTTATCAATTAATTCTACAGCTGGATTATCCTTATTTCTGTATTTTCCACGCTTTGCTTTAATAACCACGCTGCTTAACGTATTGGCAGGCTCCAAATCTATATTAAACACTTGCTCTACCCCCGGAACGATTTTTTTAATTACTTTTTTATAGCCAGTGTAAGAAATAATTATTGTGTTGTATTTTGAATTGTTTGTTTCAATAGCAAAACTTCCGTCATCATTACTGGTAACGCCTTTACCTCCCTGGAAATAAATACTTACAAAAGCCAGCGGGGATTGTGAAGCTGAATCCCGTACATAACCCTTAATTATAGTTTGAGCACCGGCTGAAATTGTAAAACATAACATTATACCTACAAAAATACCTCGCAACCAATTCCACCTTTTTTTCATTTTTTATTACTTGTTTTAAAAACATATCCTTTTTGCAGGTGGTAGTTGTAAAGCATGGCTACTAAAATTGAGATAATTATTTTTGCAATGAGATATTGAATTTTTAAAATTTTTATAAATAGATAAAGTAATAAACTGTTTAGTATTAAATTACCCATCCATACAATTAGGTATCTTTTTCCCTGTAAACTGATTGCCGCTTTATTGTCTTAAAACAGCCAATCCTCTTGCTACAATACCTGTAATGGCCCTGCTAATGGATCAATTTTTAAAAAATTTACCAATATTATTGTAACCAGATAATCGCAACCACTGGCAGATAGAGAGGCTGCATTTATTTTAATAAATGTCTTCATTAAAAAAATAATTTAAGTTGCAACAATACCTGTATTACTATTAATGCATATAAACCTGCCAACACATCATCTGCCATTACGCCCCATCCTTTAGGCCATTTTTCCAAATGTTTTATACCCAATGGTTTTACAATATCGAAAAATCTAAATGCAATTAACCCAGCCATCATAAAACCCATTTGCTGAGGCACAAATAATAATGTAATGGCCATCCCTGCTACTTCATCAATTACTACCTTACTGCTGTCTTTACCCCAAACCGCGTCTACCGCATTACTACACCAAACCCCAATTGCAACTATAAAAAAGGTTATTACTATCTGCCAGGTAGAATGTGAATAACCGGCAGGCAGTAATAACCATATGATGCAAAAAGCAAAAGCTGCAACCGTACCTCCTCCTTTACCTACGTAACCAATACCTCCTACGGATGCTATTATTTTATTCAATTTCATTACATTGCTTCAACCAAATCCTGGTAATAATCCAATCCAAGATGTGTTATCAAATCTTCACCCATAATATGACGCAGCGTGTTCTGCATTTTTATTAATTGCTTAAAAATATCATGCTCTGGTTTTAACCCTAGCAAAGTTTGTGGCGATTTAAAGTAAAACGATAACCATTCCTGTACACCACTCATTTGTGAGCGTTTCGCCAAATCCATGAACAAGGCAAGATCAAGTACTATTGGTGCCGCTAATATTGAATCCCTGCACAGGAAATTTATTTTAATCTGCATGCTGTAACCGAGCCAACCAAAAATATCAATGTTATCCCAACTCTCTTTATTATCTCCGTGTGGTGGATAGTAATTGATCCTCACTTTATGATAGAGTTCTCCATATAATTCAGGATTCAGTTCAGGGCGAAAAATTTCGTCCAGCACACTTAATTTAGAAACTTCTTTGGTTCTAAAATTATCCGGATGATCAAGCACATATCCATCTCTGTTACCGAGAATATTGGTAGAAAACCATCCTCTTACACCCAATGCCCTTGCATGCAAACCGGGAGCTAAAATTGTTTTCATCAGCGTTTGACCCGTTTTAAAATCTTTACCTCCAATGGGAGTATTTGTTTGTTTTGCCAATTCAAGTAAAGCAGGTATATCGCATGTTAAATTAGGGGCCCCGTTTGCAAAAGGCACGCCTGTTTTAATGGCTGCATAAGCATAGATCATGCTCGGGGCTATAAGGCTTTCATTGTTTTTAAGTGCAGCCTCAAATTTTTCAATGGAGGAATGAATATCCGTTTCTTCGATGTATTTTTCGGTACTTCCGCACCATACCATTACAACACGATTACAATCATTTTCCTTTTTAAAATTTTCAATATCCGCTATCACCTGTAACGCCAAATCGTATTTTGTAGCAGCTGTTTTTACATTTGTACCAGCTAAATTACTCACATACGATTGGTCAAAGACTGCCTTCATTGGTTTAATAACTTCCAATTCTGCTTTTATAGATTGAAGTAATGGGAGGTCTAATACTTTTGCTTTTAAGGCAGCCTCGTAAACATTGTCTTCATAAATATCCCATCCACCAAAAGCTATATCATTTAAATCTGCCAATGGAACAAATTCTTTAATTTTTGGATAACGGTCTTCTGTTCTTTTACCTAAACGGATATTACCCATCTGTGTTAATGAACCAATTGGTTGGGCTATCCCTTTTTTTATTGCCTCTACACCTGCTATAAAAGTTGTAGCAACAGCACCAAGGCCTGGCATTAAAATACCTAATTTACCAGTGGCGGGGGTTACATCATATTTCATTTAGTATTTTTTGTTATTAATAAATTTTTTATCCGATTGGTTATATTATTTACAATAACTTATTTTGTTGGTACCATTCAATACAGTCTTTTAGTCCGCTCTCTAAATTATATTTGGGATTAAAGTTTAATTCCCTTTTTGCTTTACTAATGTCGCATACCCAATTTTTTGCAGCCAGTTCTAATAGCTTTTCCCTATTAATCACCGCAGGTTTATTTGCCCAGCCATTCGCTGTTTCCAATAGATAGGCTATTAGTTTTATTAAGGGCATTGGCAGGTGAAACCTAATTGCTTTTTTACCCAATATTTTTTTTGTGGTATCTGCAAATTGATACCTGCTATAACTATTGCCATCCGAAATATTGTAAGTACCCACCTTATTTAAAAACAAAGACTGAACAGCTACATCAGCTACATCTTTTGCATGTACAAAACTTAGTTCCTGCAAAAAATTTCCCATATAAGGATCTAACCCTTTGTTTAATGTTTTAATGATGATGAAAATATCCTTATCTCTTGGGCCATAAATAGCTGTTGGGCGAAGTATCGAAACTGGAATATCTATTTTTGATAATTCTGTTTCTGCCAATAATTTACTTCTTCCATAAGCTGTTACCGGAGTTGGGTTGGTTTCTTCATTAATTATACTATTAGCACTACTTAAAGGACCGGTTGCAGCAAGACTGCTGATAAAAATCATTTTCTTAATGCGGTTACCGCTCATGTCCGCTGCCTTCGCCAGGTTTACCGAATAAGTGGCATTTATTTTATTATAGTCTTCCTGCTTTACTGCTTTTGTAACACCTGCCGCATGAATGATATAATCAATTGAATTATTTGAAAGAACTTTTTCTAACTCATTTATGTTTTCATAATTGAGATAAACATACTTAACTGGTAGCTCTTTTAAATGGTCAATCTGGCTATTTTTCCTTACTGCTGCATATACAGTAAGATCTTTTTCAAGAGCTGCCTTTAGCAGATGATAGCCTAAAAACCCGCTTGCACCCGTTATTAAAACGCTTTCGCTCATATTGCTTTTTCTAAAATTCTATACCGCTTGTATACTTCAGCGTTCATCTTAATCAACCCGTTGTTCATCATTTCATTATTTTCTAAAATCCAGGAAGCTTCGCCCCCTTTTAATTTTTTATTCATTGCCTGCTGAATTATTTCAGCATAAAAAAAGGCTTCTACTCCAGCCTTTCTATATTCTTTATTTACTCCCAGTGCAATTACCCTAACATAATTAATTTTGCTTTTACCAAGCAATAATTTAAAAATACCTGTAGGAAATAAACGTCCTTTCTTTATTTTTATCAGTGTTTGATTTATGTCCGGAATCGCCAAAGCAAATCCTATCGTTTTGCCTTCACGCTCTGCTACCAATGCAAAATCTTTATCCAAAATCATTTTAAGATCTTTGGCAAGGTATTTAAACTCATCATCCGTCATGGGTATAAAACCCGTATTCTCAAGCCACGCATCATTGTATACCTTTAATATTTTATCCACCTCATTTTTAAAATCTTTCAGGTTAATATTCCTGATGGTTATATTTCTTTCCTTCAGCCTTTTCCGCAATGTTTCTTTTAAAGCCAGCGATCTTTTATTTACGACGTTTGTGGGCAAATCATATGCTAAAAGATCTACACTTTTTTTAAACCCGGCTGCTGTTAGCAAATCAAGATAATAGGGTTTATTGTAGGTCATCATTGCAACAGGTGGCGAATCAAAGCCGCCAATTAGCAATCCTGCTGTTTCGTTGGTAGATGGGTTTACCGGACCAATCATTTTTGTTACCCTTTTATTTACCAACCATTGCTGAGCTTCATTAAGTAATTTTTTTGAAACCTCGGCATCATTGTATAAATCATAAAATCCAAAAAAACCTTCTGTTACGTTTTTAAATTTGTTATGATTGTTATTTAAAATTGCAGCAACACGCCCCTTTATTGTATCTCCATCATAAGCTAAAAAAAGCTGCATAATAGAATGGTCGTGAAAGGGGTGCTTTCCAGGTGTAAGCAAATCTCTTTGGGCTATATATAATTCCGGAACATAATTATTATCTCCTTCAAATAACTTGTGTGGAAAATCAATAAAGGCAGCAAGCTGCTTTTTGTTTTCTACTTTTTTTATTACAATCATGCTCTTTCAATTTTTAATAGCGGCACTTTTAATTTGTAGGCCACTTTCTTTATTTTTTCTACCGCATAATCTATTTGTTTAAATGAATGGGTAGCCATCAAAGAAAAGCGGATCATTGAGGAATCGCTACTTACGGCAGGAGACACAACCGGATTTACAAAGATGCCTTCATCCATAAGCATTTTTGCCATTAAAAAACATTTTTCATTGTCTCTTACAAAAATTGGAATAATAGGAGATTCAGATGCCCCAATATCGAAACCTGCCTTTTTAAAAGCGTCGAGTGCGTAATTGGTATTTGCCCATAATTTTTCAATTCTTTGAGGTTCATTTTTTAGTATCGTCAAAGCTGCCAGTACACTTGCTGTTGCGGCAGGGGTAATACTTGCACTAAAAATTAATGACCGGGCATGATGTTTTAAATATTCAATAATCACCTTATCAGCAGCTATAAAGCCACCAATAGAAGCAAGTGATTTACTAAATGTTCCCATAATCAAATCTACTTTATGGGTAATATTATAATGAGAAGCTGTACCCTGACCTGCGGGCCCAAGCACACCCAAAGAATGTGCATCATCTAAAAAAATTGCGGCATTGTATTTTTTTGCAAGTGTTGTTATTTCATCCAGCTTAGAAATATCTCCTTCCATACTAAACACCCCATCTGTGGCAATTATTTTAAATGATTCGTATGGTACATTGCTCAATAGTTTTTCCAGATGTGCCATATCAGAGTGGCCATATTTATATAATTTAGAGAAGGATAATCGAGCCCCATCTATAATACAGGCATGGTTTAATTCATCCGAAAAAATATAATCCGTTCTTCCGCCAAGAGCAGAAAGCACCCCAACATTTACCTGGTAACCGGTGCTAAATACCAATGCAGCCTCTTTACCTACAAATTGGGCCAATGCCTCTTCCAATTCAATATGCAGGTCAAGCGTTCCATTTAAAAACCTTGAACCGGCACAGCCACTACCATATTTATCAATAGCATTTTTGCCTGCTTCTTTAACTTGTGGATGATTGGTTAAACCAAGGTAACTGTTTGAACCAAACATTAATACCCTTTTACCCGAAATAATTACTTCTGTGTCCTGGTCACTTTCGAGTGGCCTGAAGAATGGATAGATATCGGCAGCTTTTAAATTTTCAGCAGTTTTAAAGGCTGATACTTTTTCTAGTAAGGTTTTATTAGTCATTGCAGTGTTTTAAAAGGTTTTCTTAAGTGTTATAATTACAAAAAATATTGGGGTTTATACTTTATTAAAACATTTTTTCTATTTGCACTTTCCCTGAATTTTTGCCAGTACGCAAATGCAGGTTTCTATATCTTTTTCATTAATACCGTCCTTTAAAATTCCATCATGGCCCAGAAATTTACCATGCATTTTTTCGATGATGATCTTTCCGCTGGTTGTTAATTCTATCACGTTTTTTCTCCTGTCTCCGGCTACCGGCAGCCTCTTTACAAAACCTTTTTCTTCTAAAATATCAATAGATCTTAAAATGGCTGATTTGGTCTTATCCATAACCGCAGCAATATCCTGCTGTATCATTTCCTTGGTTTTACTTCGTGATATATAATAAAGCACCCCTAACTGTTCAAAGGTTATATCCTTAGTTATTCCAGAAAATGTTCCATTAATTGTTTTCAACAGTAATTTACCTGT
>Ga0209724_1003254_pt1 | contig 13361 bp, 10 predicted proteins | sample grotaG_FD_184143 | JGI IMG/M metagenome (GOLD analysis project Ga0209724, IMG submission 184143) | Glacier valley bacterial and archeal communities from Borup Fiord, Nunavut, Canada, to study Microbial Dark Matter (Phase II) -... | ecosystem: Environmental > Aquatic > Freshwater > Ice > Glacier ... | reverse complement strand
ATATCCTGCACCTCCCTCTTACGTTTCATATCAAGCGCAGTAAAGGGTTCATCCATTAATATGATATCCGGCAAGTAATAAAATGCTTGTCCAAGTGCTGCTCTCTGGTATTGCCCTCCGCTTAAGAATAGGGGGTATTTCTTCTCGTATCCGGATAAGCCAAGATTTTCAATTAGTTGTGAAGCGTATCTTTTATCTACAAGCCCTGTCTCAACTTTTCTGAGTAGAACGATATTTTGATAGACCGTTTTCCAAGGCAGGAGACACTTACTCTGTGAGAGGAATGCAATCCGCATATTTTTTGGAGTAGCTATCTCTCCTTTATATCCGGTGTGAAGCCCTGCAATCATTTTTAAAATTGTAGATTTACCAATTCCGGAAGCCCCGGTAAGCGCAACAATTTCACCCTCGCCAACAACAAAAGATATATTGTTAAGAATCGGATGCTCCATATCATAGTAAATTGTTTTAATATCAAGTTCTATCATTTTATTTCCTTTACCAATTCTTCATAAGTATACTTGTTCTTAAGCATATCCTTATCCAGCAGCCATTGCATGGCATTTAATACCTCTTTTTCCTCTGGCAGGATGGCCTTCTCATATTTCGGTAATACAACATCAATGGCGGATTCTGGAAGTCCTAATTCCTCCATAACTGCGGGCATAAACTTAGCAGGATCCGTTGTGTTAATATACTCTACTGCTTTATCGTATGCCTCATAAAACGCCTTAATCTCACTGCTCTTTTCCTGCGTTGCCTCCTCAGTAAATAACATAACACCAGGATTAATACCCAATTCGTCGGAAGTACTTATAATCGTCTCTCCTTCTTTTCCTGCAGCTGTTACATAAGGCTCCGGCATTGTTACTGAGTCTATTTTATTATTCTGTAAAAGTTCAAGCCTTGAAGGTATCTTTGGTACCGCGGTCTTTATCAGAAGTGCAGGATCTCCCCCATCTGCCAAAACCATTCTATCGGTTACATATTCGATGATTGTATTTAGGCTTAGCCCGATTTCTTTCCCCTCAAGCATCTTAGGAGTGGTCGCGCCAGATTCCGTCCCAGCTACAATACCATATCGTCCATTCGTTTTAGATGTTATGTATACTGGAAAGTCCCCCTCCTGTGCAAGGCAGGCGGCAAGTGCATCGGAGATGCTTCCGTCAAGATTGCCGGAATATAGAGCGCTGTCTCTGTCCACCGGGCTTTTATATATTTCTAAGTTAACATTTTCATCAAAGTACCCCTGCTGCTCTGCAACAACAAAAGGAATTGAATCAAGGTCCGTCATAATACCCACGGTTAATTTATTATTTTCTTTGGAGCAAGCTGTTAGTAATATTGTGAATGTCATAATCCCTACTATCAATACTTTTTTCAATTCTTTATTCATTTCAACTTTCCTTTCCATTATCCCATCTAGTATAAAGTTCATTTTCAACCCCGGCTGACTTTAAAATCCTGCCGACAATTCCATCTATCATTTCCTCATATTTTTCCGTCTTGGTGTAAAACATAGGAACGGGAGGCAATATAACTGCCCCGCATTCACAAAGCGTAAGAAGATTTTGTAAGTGTATTGCATGAAGCGGTGCTTCTCTTGGTGATATTACAAGCTTTGTTTTTTCCTTTAAGCAGACATCTGCCGCACGACATAGTAAGTTTCCACCCGTCCCTGTCGCGATTTTGGCTGCTGTAGACATGGAACATGGCACAATGATCATAGCCTCGGTTACAAAGGATCCGCTGGCCACACTAACAAAGAAATCATTGTTACTGCATTCTATGATGGTAGCACACCTTGGTAGAAGTGTTTTTAAAAAGCTATCCCATGGAGTCTCTGTTTCATATTCAAATACTTTTTTCCCCGTATCTGTTATGATGATGTATAATTCAACCTCAAGGTCCGCCATAAAGTTTAATAATCGCATGGGCAGAACGCTTCCGCTCGCACCGGTTATACCGATAATATACCGTTTCATCAGCGCCTCCTTAATATTTTTGAATAAATAAAACTAAAATTTTTCAATATTTTTTTAATTAATTTTCAGTGAATACTTCAATAATTCTTTCAGTCTTTCAGTAATGCTTTTAGTAATTCCTTTGTTTAAATCTTATCAATCCAAAAATCCAGCATGGCAAAAATAAAAAAGGCAACACTCACTACTTGATTCATATGATAAGAGGCAAAAATCATTTTGTTCTTATTCTCAGGTACTACATTATAATGTTCAATACAAAGCAACATTACTGCAACAACAATTCCTATCAGAAAGAATATTCCCCGTGGCATTAAAATATATATTGCAAATAAGCATAAAATACACATGAGATGGGAGGCTCTAGCAATCCATAACGCCTTCTTTAGTCCAAACTGTGCAGGAACAGAATGAAGTCCTTCCTTTCGGTCAAATTCAATATCCTGTGTCGCATAGATGATATCAAAACCGGCTATCCAAAAGCATACTGCCGCACCAAGAATAAGTGGCATAAAAGTAATGCTACCGGTAACTGCAAGCCATGCTCCTACCGGTGCTCCACCACATGCAACACCAAGAATAAAATGGCAAAGCCAAGTAAACCTTTTTGAATAGGAATAAATAATGAATATAGCAATCGCAAAAGGAAGTAATAGTAAACAGGTAAGGTTTAACATGTAGGCTGCAAACGCCATCAAAAGAAAGCAAAGTATCGTTACTCCATAAGCTTCGTACAGCTTGATTTCCCCTGTTGCCAGGTGCCTGTCCTTTGTTCGTTCATTCTTTTTGTCTATCTTTCTGTCCGCAATTCGGTTGAAGGCATTTGCTCCATTTCTCGCTCCAAATAGTGCTACTAAAATCCAGAAGAAAATACGCAGTTGGGGGATTCCATCTGCCGCCCAAACCATGGCAATCATTCCAAAGGGAAGAGAAAAAAGGGTGTGTGAAAACATTACCATTTCACCATACTTTTTAAGTCGGTCAAAGACCATATTCACTCCACCTCTTATCTACGAAGTTTTTCATGTCCTCCGACATTATAATATCATCCGGCCATTCTCTTTCATAGCCTTCCGAGGCCCATTTCTTTGTGGCATCAATTCCAAGCCGGTATCCAAGTAGATGGAGCGGCGATGCATGGTCTAGGGCATCCAGTGGTCCTTCTGAAATAATCAAGTCTCTTTTTGCATCGATATTATTAAACACTTTCCAAGCAACCGCGGAAATATCATGAGGATTTACATTCTCATCCACAACAATGATCATTTTCGTGTACATCATCTGTCCATTTCCCCACAAGGTATTCAGCATTTTTTTCGCATGACCCGGGAACTTCTTTTGTATGGATACGATTACACAATTGTGAAATACACCTTCGAGCGGGAAATTAATATCAACGATTTCCGGTGCGACCATCTTTAAAAGGGGAAGGAAGATACGTTCCGTTGCCTTTCCCATATAACAATCTTCCATCGGTGGTCTTCCGACGATAGTGGCCATAAATATTGGATTCTTCTTTCTGGTCATTTTGGTGATGTGAAAAACAGGATACATGTCTTTTTCCGAATAATAACCGGTATGATCTCCGAAGGGTCCCTCCATCCGAAGCTCCTCCGTATCCACATAGCCTTCCAGAACAAATTCGCTATTCGCCGGGATATAAATATCATTGGTAACTGATTTGACAATCGGAACTGGGAGTTTCCGTAGATAACCGGAGAACATAATCTCATCTATCATTTTCGGAAGAGGTGCGGTCGAGGAATATATCGTAGCAGGGTCACAACCGATAACAACCGATACCGGCATTTTTCCACCAAGTTTTTTGTATTTTTCGTATATCTCTCTTCCATCCTTATGCATATGCCAATGCATGCCCGTTGTATTTTTATCGTAAACCTGCATCCGGTACATCCCTATATTTTGCTGACCGGTCTCCGGATCCTTCGTAAAAACAAGAGGAAGCGTAATAAAACGTCCTCCATCCTGTGGCCAGCATTTTAAAATTGGCAGGGTATCTAAGTCAGGTTCTTCGATTACTTCCTGGCAAGGTGCCTTGGGTACCTTTACAGGGAAAACCGTCAGCAGACGTGCGAGCCTGGGGATTGATTTCACCTTATCAAGCATCGTCATATAATTGGAAATGTCCGTTAAGTCCTGAATATCTTTCCCAATATCATCAAGCTTCCCGGCACCGATTGCCATGCTCATCCTCTTATAGGAACCAAATGTATTGATTAAGAGCGGATAGGGAGAACCTTTCACGTGTTCAAAAAGTAGAGCCGGTCCTCTCTTTTTCACCACCCTGTCAGCAATCTCAGTAATCTCAAGAATCGGGCTTACTTCTGCCTGGATGCGTTTTAATTGCTTTTTTTCGTCTAAATCTTTGATAAAATGTTGTATGTCCTTATAAGCCATTCCTAACTCCTTATTTTCATTATTTTTTTGCAATAAAATGTCTAAACAAGATGAATTGGTAATGAATTAAGCTGTGCCGAATTCTATATTCACCTTGTCATGAATTAAACTATAACACATATCTTAAAGAGTTTCATCCTATTAAACTGAAAATGAACTAAACTGAACAAAACTTTTTCCCTTCAAACTTTACCACAAAATAAAAGGAATTTCAAACAAGATCAATAATAAATTTAAATATAAGTAAAAGTTAGCTTCGCAAACTTTTACTTATCATGTATTAGTTAAAGCTAACTTCGCAAGCTTTTATTAATCATGTATTAAAAGTCGGCACATCAGAAGCATTAATAAATGTTTCTGATGTGCCGACCTGATAATTACTTGTGAATTATGCTTTTAATCTGCTTTCAAGAGCGTCAAGTTGAATCGTCATTTCTTTAGGAAGCTTTTCACCATATTTTGAATAATGTTCTCTTATTGAAACAACTTCCTTTAGCCATTCATCCTTGTCAACCTTAAGCAATTCTTTAATCTCAGCATCGCTTATATCAAGACCGGCAATATCAATTGCATCGGAGGTAGGCATGAAACCGATAGGTGTCTTTACTGCTTTGCCCTCACCGGAGGTTCTCTCAAAAATCCATTTGAGGACACGGCTATTGTCACCAAAACCAGGCCATAGCCACTTGCCTTCCTCATCCTTGCGGAACCAGTTAACATAGAATATCTTCGGTAATTTATCTTCACTAGATTTTTCACCGATGGTTAACCAATGCTGTAAATAATCACATACATTATATCCAAAGAACGGAAGCATTGCAAATGGGTCACGGCGAACCTGTCCGATATTATTAGAAATAGCAGCTGCCGTAATCTCTGAGCCCATAATGGAACCCAAAAATACACCATGCTTCCAGTCAAAGCTTTCATGTACCAATGGAATAGTGCTAGGACGACGTCCACCAATTAATATTGCCGAGATAGGAACTCCTGCTGGATCTTCCCACTCTGGTGCGATTGCAGGGCATTGATATGCAGGAGCTGTAAAGCGTGCATTCGGATGAGCTGCAGGTTCTTTTGAATCTGGAGTCCAATCATTGCCTTTCCAATCGATAAGATGTGCAGGAGCCGGTGTTCCGATTCCTTCCCACCAAACATCACCATCATCTGTGAGGGCAACATTTGTAAAAATTGTATTTTTCTCAATACTGTGCATTGCATTCGGATTAGAACTATAGGAGGTACCAGGCGCAACGCCAAAGAAACCTGCTTCCGGATTGATTGCATATAGACGTCCGTCTTTACCAAACTTCATCCACGCAATGTCATCACCGACAGTCTCAACCTTCCAGCCAGGAATCGTTGGAACAAGCATAGCCAGATTAGTTTTACCACATGCACTTGGGAAAGCACCAGTAATATATTTTTTATTTCCGTTCGGATCGGTAAGACGAAGAATAAGCATATGCTCAGCCAGCCAGCCTTCATCACGTGCAAGTACAGACGCGATACGAAGTGCAAAACATTTTTTACCTAACAAAGCATTTCCGCCATATCCTGAACCATAGGACCAGATAAGTCTTTCGTCTGGGAAATGACTGATATACTTCTTTTCAATTGGTGCACATGGCCAAGAAGAATCAATCTGTCCTTCTTCAAGAGGAGATCCTACAGAATGTAGGCAAGGAACAAATTCACCATCACCAAGTGACTTAAGTACCTTTTCACCTATACGGGTCATAATACGCATATTAACTACAACATAAGGACTATCTGTTATCTCAATACCAATCTTTGAAATAGGGGAACCGATAGGACCCATGGAAAATGGAATTACATACATAATTCTACCCTTCATGCAGCCTTCATACGACTCCTTCATTGTAGCTTTAAGCTCATTGGGATCAACCCAGTTATTTGTAGGACCTGCTTCTTCTTTCGTTTTTGAAGCAATGAATGTCCTATCCTCAACACGTGCTACATCAGAAGGATGACTTCTGAATAAGTAGCATCCTGGACGTTTTTCAGGATTTAAAGGAACCGCCATACCTGAGTCAACCATCAATTTAAGCAGATGTTCATTCTCTTCTTCTGAACCGTCACACCAATATATCTCTTCTGGTTGGCACATGTCAGCCATTTCTTTTACCCACTCTTGTAACTTTTTGTTTTCTGTCATAATAATGTTCTCCCTTCAAATTAGTTATTACGGCTAAGCAAAAGCAATACGAATATTCAGTCACAAAATACATATTTAGTTTATAGTTCCACAAGTATCATACTACCAGAAATTAGTTCAAATATCAACTATTAAACAATTTTTATTTATTTATTTTTTATTAGTAATTTTGCAGTTATAAATAAGGTGAAATTAAGACCAAACACTTCTGATGCAGCTGTGAATATTTTAGGTATGCATTGCTATCAGTCTGACTATTCGAACTACATGATTCTTCTTCCTTAATAATGCCCCTTGCCTTCGAAATATAAATTTGTAGAGAACTTTTTATAACTGCTCTATTAACTTTTCGTAATAATCGTTTATCTTTCTGCACTTTCATGGTATATTATAGATAATGAAATCGTCTTGGGGGTGTAAATCATATATGAATATCATAATTTCATTAATTATCGGTGCAATAGTCTCGGTAATGATTCTTTTTAATGGAACTTTACTAAGAATTTCAGGAAATTTCACGTCCAGTATTATCATCCATATCGTCGGACTATTCTCCATAATCCTTGTACTCCTTATCAGTAAATCTAAATTCAAAATTAATAAAGGTATCCCCCTTTACTTATACAGTGCCGGTGCGGTTGGTGTTTTTACAGTTGTATTAACTAGTATAAGCTTTGCTAAGCTTGGTGTTACCTTAACTCTTGCTATTGGTTTATTAGGTCAATCCCTTATCTCAATTCTGATTGATCATTTCGGTTTATTTAATACAAAAATAATAAAATTCAACCGCAAGAAATGTATTGGTTTACTTATAATTGCATTTGGGATATTTATCATGACAATTTGGTAAGGAGAAAATAATATGTTATTGGTATATTTGTTAATTTCAGTTTTAGCTGGTGTAACTGTGGTGTTCGGAAGAATTATTAATTCAAATTTGGCAGAGAAAATTGGTACTTTTCAAGGTACAGTGATTAACTATATTGTGGGCCTTAGCTTTTCTTTTCTGTTTTTATGGATCAGTAATGAGACGATTACTATCTCTTATGCCAGCATGAAAACAATCCCTATATGGGCATATTTTGGTGGTATCGTAGGAGTTATGATAATTTTATTATCAAACTATGTTACTCCTAAAATATCTCTATTTTATTCAACTTTATTTATGTTTATCGGCCAATTGTTCCTTGGTATCATGATCGATTACTTTGTTGTTCATAATATGTCCATTGGTAAACTTATTGGTGGATTATTGGTACTTATAGGTCTTACCTATAATTTATCGATTGATAAAAAACAAGAAGCTTGAATGTACTACCTAAGGTTTGTTTCTTATTGTCATAAAATAAACGCCCCCAAACTTCACATAAAGTTTAGAGGCGTTTTTTATGACATCTTTCACCAATATGATATAGAATCTTTTTATTACCTATATCTTTTCGCTAATCCTTTTAAGAAATTCCTGGCGTATCTATCACCGCACTCTTTATAATTCTTATGTCCCTCTTTCCGAAATACTGCGCTTAATTCACCTTTTGTAATCTTAACTCCTGCAGACTCTAATATAGTAAGCATATCCTCACTTGATAATGATAGAGCTATTTTTAATTTCTTCAGCAATACATTATTAACACTTTTACTATCCCTAATAGATAGTGCGGGTTTTGCAGGTTGCTCAGGTTTAGGATCTTGTACCCCTCTTTTAAATACAATAAAGCCATTTAAAAATGATTCCAGCATATAATTATTGCATTTTAAATTACCTTCATAATCATCTTTATCGTCATCGTCAGTTTCATTTATGTTACTTTCCTTTGATTTTTGGAGCATCTTTAGTACATCTTCTTTTGTAATTTCAACACCACCAAGTTTGAATATCTCTACAATATCTGAATCTTTTATATCCAGTGCATATCTAATTCTAATTAATATATCATTATTGTTCATTCTATAAACCTCCTAAAGTTCTGCTATTTTTCGAAATCCATTTTAATACTGATTGAATTTTCTCATCCCAATACTTCCATTGATGGTCCCCTGGTGACTCTTCATAGGTTAAATCAAAGCCCAAATCCGTCAGATGGTTTTTCATCTTCACATTTTGGTGATATAAAAAATCTTCTGTTCCACACCACATATAAACTTTAGGTATTACTTTACCGGAAGCTTTTAGTTTACTTGCCAATGCAAACAAATCATTTTTACTGTTTTTCAATTGATCTAAGTCTCCGAAAATGTTTCTCCAAAAACTTTTGTCTTCTAAATCCTTTAAGATTATACAAATATCATTTACGTCAACCGCACCCGATAGAGCTGCTACAGCTCCAAAAGTCTCTGAGGCAGCAAGCCCCATTTTTAGTGCTCCGTAGCCTCCCATTGATAAACCAGCAACAAAGGTTTCTTCTCTTTTATCAGAAAGATTATTGAAGAATGACCGGCATATCGCTGGTAATTCCTCAGATATATATGTCCAATACCGATTACCATAGGCCATATCAGTATACCATCCTAAGTGGGTAGTCGGCATAATGACTGCAATGCCCATTTCGCTGACATACCGTTCTATCGAAGTTCTCCTTTGCCATATTGTGTGATCGTCACTCATTCCATGCAAAAGATAAAGTGTGGGAATCTTGCCATCCTTCGTCTCACCCTGCATCCCTATTTGTCCGTTAGTTTTCTGTGGCAAGATGACGTCCATCTGCATACACATTCCTAAAACATTTGAGAAAAAATTAACATGTAATAAAGCCATGATTTATCCTCCTAATAGCAGATTCTTTTAAAAATAGCCATTACCATAAATTCTCGCTAAAGTATAATACTCATCCTACACTTTTTTTAACACTTTTTCAATGAATATCTTGGAAAGTATAACATAGAATGAAAATTATTAACAGCTAAGTCGTATATTTTTATTATTCATAACAAGATGTAATGTCATGCTAATATATCATTTCAATACTTTTAATTAATATTGGTTTATAAAAATAAATACTTTCCTTTTTGATAATACTATTTTTATCTTAAAATATAAAAAGAAAGGATTTTAATCTAATGGATAACAATAAAAATAGAATGAAGGATAGAGAAAAAAGTAATGCAGATTTACGAAAGATGAAGCCAAAAGAGAATGCAGATGTAGGAATTGTGAACGGTCAAATAATCGGTGTACATGAAGGAAAGCATGAAAAAAGTAGAACTAACAAGAATAAATAACTGTCCAGCTTCCATCTCCTGCTGCAATTACTGCTGTTTCAGCTGTTCCGCTTATTTTAAGCACTACAAATTGAACTAATACATTCTTCCCGCCTAGCTTTTTATTCTATTTCATCATTTCCATCCCCCTTTTGCCACATAGTACCATTCTAAATATATCCCCCATGAAGACTTCTCAAGGGGGATATATTTATCTACTATATTCAATTTTTAGTATAAATGAAGGTGCTTGTATTTGTATCAAATATTGCACTTTCTGCACCTGTTTTGCCAGAATCTTATGCTACTGTTAATTCTGTTGCTGCTGGCAAGCCTAACTGAGTACCGACACTGAAATATCTTTACTTAGCCTACTGTTATTGTGTATATCTTGGTAGTCGTAGCGTCTTGGGCGGTGACTATTACTACGCAACCTGTTACTAGGTCTGTAGCTAAGGTTTGTTGATCCGATTCGTATACTTCAAAGGTCGCTCCTGCTGCCGGTGTTATAAATACTTTTAATGTATTCAATGTTGTTCCGGGATCAACCGCGATAGTTCCTAAGGCATTGTCTACCGTTCCTTTTGTAAACATCAGTGTTGCGTCTGTACTTGCTGCTACTACAGCTGGTAATATTATGTCAAATATAAGCCTATTACCAGATTTATTTCCACCACTTACTATGACTTGTCCGATCGTTCCTATATTGATGGATTTTGTTAACCAATCTGTGAGCGTTGGTGTTAAACCATCCATAGGGAACTTGTATCCTGGTCCTGAGGAAAATTCACAATGAAAGCTGTAAACATTTCCCATCACATAGGGAGTGTTGACATGTTCATTAGGATTATCCAAATACATGTAAACATAAGAATATTGTACTTTAATAGGAGTTAAATATAGATCGTGTTTTAGTCCTGCTGCCGGTGCTGTAATATATAATGCCAATGCAGTGATGTTTTCTGCTACAACAGGATAACCAACGGTAATTGTTAATGTTTCACCATTTGTACCACTCACAGCATAGGTTGCTGATGTTGACCCTGCTATAGTAATAGCTCCTGTTTTAGCTATTCCTGTGAATTTATGTGTACTATCTGCTGTTAAAATAACCGTTGCTGATGGTGATATTCCTTTTTCAAAGTTACCGCTTGTTGGTATTATCCAGCTAATTGTTCCTGTGTAACCTGTTCCATCTGCGATTGTCGTTGCTGGAGTTCCGCCTATTTCTGGTGGTGCAATTAGTACTGTCGCTGTGGATATCACTGCGTTCTGATTACTAATCGTAATCACCGCTGATCCACTAGCACCCGAGGCAATTCCTGAGGCTGCTGTAACTGTTACTGTCCCATTTGTCGCAGCTGTTAAAAATCCTTCCTCACTTATTGTTGCAGTTCCTGTTCCTGATGCAACTGACCATGTTACCGCTGAACCTGTAACTGCATCTGCTGGAACGCTTGAAACCAACATCTGTAATGTACCATTGTTAGTTGTAATTGTTGTCGCACCACCTGTTCCAGCGACAATAATTCTACCGAACAATGCCTGCACAATTACATTTCCTTTCTGCATATAAAATCCATATGTTGATCCCATGTCACCAAGGACTCCGCTCATATAGAACCAACCTGGATCCGGAGTGATGGTGCCTGTGATTAGTTCTCCTTCTTTTGCTGTTGACTTATCGACTGTGATTGTACCATTTGTAATTGTGGGGTCTATCGTTATCGTATAGACCTTAGTCCACACTGCATACAGCGTCATGTTTTTTCCATCCATAGCAAGCACCTGATTCGGTTGATAACTTACACTTCCATCAATTATTGCGCTCCAACCACTGAATAGGTACCCGTCTTTTGAAATACTACCCTTGTCCGAAACAACAATTTTATCAGCTGCCTTGTGACCTGAACTGCCTATCGCAACTACTCCCACGGTATTTCCGTTCCCGTTATAGTTCAAGGTATAAGTAGCATCCGGATCGTAAGATTCGCACGTATATCCGTTCCAGGTAGGCGTACCATATCCTGTTTTGGTTGCCTGATAATAGATTTTAAAATTTTCATATCCTTGATACATACCAACGTCTTGACCAAATACACCTTCCCCAAAAGTTGTAGGTGCATTTCCTAAAAAGAAGGCTCTATTTAATTTTTCACAATTTAAAAATGCAACGCCTCTAATTTCAGTTACGCTTGCTGGAATTATAACACTTGTTAATAAGTGACAACTAGCAAATGCCCAATCCTCAATCCGTTGGAGATTACGTGACAATGTTACGCTCTTCAGACTCTGGCAAGCATTAAATGCATAAGATTTTATTATTGTCACAGTATCTGGTATTATTAAACTGGCTGTAGAATAATCATACCTGAATGCAGAATTCCCAATTATTGTTACATTAACACTATTTATTATAGAAGGAATAACTACATATTCATCAGAACCGTAATAACTAGTAATTGTTCCTGTGGAACTATCAAAATCAAAATCCTTTGCTGGTGTGGTTATGGTAATCACCTTTGTCCCGGTAGTAACCCCGGTAGCAACATTTGTAGCCGTTACGGTTATACTTCCAACACCTGTCCCCGTTAACAATCCTACTGAATTAATTGTTGCTGTTCCATTATCCAACGTAGTTGCAGACCATGTAATCATTTGATTCGTTGCATTAACTGGTGCAATTACTGCGCTCATCTGCAATGTTTCACCATTTCCAATCTCAGTTACATTGCCTGCACTTGTAACAGCAATAGCATTAACCATTATTGGTGTTGATGTCACTGCTGGTGCTACAGTAGTGGCTGGAGTTGTAGTCTCATCACTAACTACTGTCTTCCCTGATCCAATCGTTTCACCGCCAGTATTGCCGGTTGTAATTGTAACATCTTTTTTTGTATTATTCTCTACCTTAACTTCAACTGTGCTTTTACTTTTATCAATGTTTGTTTCTTCTGATCCTTCCTTAAGTATAACCTCCGTTCTTGCTTTCAGTTCAAGATCTAATGCCATGGAGGATGTGATTGTACTTCCACCAGCTGTTTCTTCTACAGTGACAGGGACATTCGCACCGCTACCTGTAATATTAACCCTAGAAGGCTGTGTTACAGTTATTTGTTCCACGGTTCCTCTTATCACAAGGTTAAGCGTAGAATTCGGTCTATCTATTACGATTCTTCTTACTTGTGCACCTGCTTCAATCGTAAAGCTTGCTACATCATCATTTAGATAAACTATATTTCCATCTGCAAATTCTATCCAGGTATTGTCCTTTATTGCTTTGATTGTGATTTCCTTAAAGATACCATGGTTTTCCACATCAGCGTTCGCTGCATCCACAATCAAGGTTTTATTAGAATAATCACCCTCAGGTATCGTAAATGTCAATGCTTCCTTTGTTGATAAGGTAATCTGATTAATGTTATCTGCTACGAGCGCCTTGCTTAGCTGTTCGCCGGTAGATACTGTTGCAGCCCCATTAGCTGAAGTTACTTTCATAGTAACCCATTCGCTTGCTGCTGTAATATATGCTGCATTTGCTTCTTTGTCTGCTAACCATAGTTTGTACTTAGCAGTACTCTGGA
>Ga0209724_1003253_pt1 | contig 13362 bp, 10 predicted proteins | sample grotaG_FD_184143 | JGI IMG/M metagenome (GOLD analysis project Ga0209724, IMG submission 184143) | Glacier valley bacterial and archeal communities from Borup Fiord, Nunavut, Canada, to study Microbial Dark Matter (Phase II) -... | ecosystem: Environmental > Aquatic > Freshwater > Ice > Glacier ... | reverse complement strand
GGTCCATGGCGGTATCGCCAACCGGGTCGCGGTCAATCTCAAATGGATCGACGCCGATGCGTTCGAACGCGCCGATGTCGCCGCCGAACTCGAGCCGATGCACGGCATCCTTGTCCCCGGCGGCTTTGGCGAACGCGGGTCGGAGGGCAAGATCGCCAGCGTGCGGTTTGCACGCGAACGCGGCGTGCCATTCTTCGGCATCTGCCTCGGCATGCAGATGGCGTGCATCGAGGGCGCGCGGAACACGGCGGGCATTGCTGCGGCATCGTCGTCCGAATTCGGGCCGACCAGCGAACCCGTCGTCGGGCTGATTACCGAATGGATGACCGCCGGCGGGCTTGAAACGCGCGCGGCAGGCGGTGACCTTGGCGGCACGATGCGGCTCGGCGCCTATCCAGCCGTGCTCGATGGGAACAGTGTCGCCGCAAGCGTCTACGGGGCGACTGCGATCAGCGAGCGTCACCGCCACCGCTATGAGGTCAACGTCCATTACAAGCCGGGGCTGGAAGCGGGCGGGTTGCTGTTCAGTGGCATGTCGCCCGATGGCCTGCTGCCCGAGATCGTCGAGCGCCCCGATCATCCGTGGTTCGTCGGCGTGCAGTTCCATCCCGAGCTGAAGTCGAAGCCGTTCGAACCGCACCCGCTGTTCGCGAGCTTCATCGAGGCGGCGTTGAAGCAGAGCCGGTTGGTCTAGACGTCGCTGATCCGGAGCGCACAAACGAAAACGCCCGGAGGTGTCCCCTCCGGGCGTTCGCGGTGACGAGACCGAACTCCTAGTCGCGCACCTGCCGGATGCAGCCCCCTGCTCGGCGATGCGCGGGCGCGGCCTTTTGGACCGTCTATCCCTGAAACTCCCGGCCACGCTGGCCGTCGGTACGTAGTATCGCTATGCAAACGCTATCGCTTTGTCATGCACCAATCGCAGAAGCGGCACGCTTCGCCGCCGACTGTTGTGCGCGAGCAACAGGGCGGCTAGACACCGCACTCCCTCAGCCTGAAAGTCCTGATCGCTCATGCGTCTGTCCCGCTATTTCCTGCCGCTGCTCAAGGAAACCCCCGGCGACGCGCAGGTCGTCAGTCATCAGTTGATGCTGCGCGCCGGGCTGATCCGTCAGACGGCCGCCGGCATTTATGCGTGGCTGCCGCTCGGGCATCGCGTGCTGCGCAAGATCGAACAGATCGTCCGCGAGGAACAGGACCGCGCCGGTGCGGTCGAAGTGCTGATGCCGACCATCCAGTCCGCCGAACTGTGGAAGCTGTCGGGCCGGTACGACGCCTATGGCCCGGAGATGCTGCGCATCACCGATCGCCACGACCGCGAGATGCTGTTCAGCCCGACCGCCGAGGAGCTGTTCACGACGATCTTCGCCAACGGCGCGCGCAGCTACCGCGACCTGCCGGTCAACCTGTATCAAATCCAGTGGAAGTTTCGCGACGAGGTGCGCCCGCGCTTTGGCGTGCTGCGCGGTCGCGAATTCCTGATGAAGGACGCGTACAGCTTCGATGCCGACATGACGGGCGCGACGCACAGCTATAACCGCATGTTCCTCGCCTATATGCGGACGTTTGCACGGATGGGGCTGCACGCCATTCCGATGCGCGCCGACACCGGCCCGATCGGTGGCGACCTGAGCCATGAATTCATCGTGCTGGCCCCGACTGGTGAAAGCGACGTGTTCTACCACCAGAATTGGGAGGCCGGGCACGATACCGCCCATATCGACGCCGACGATGCCGATGCGCTGGCGGCGTTCATCGGTGGTCTCAACGCCGATTATGCCGCCACCGATGAAAAGCGCGACGCTGCCGCCGAGGCCGCCGCCGGCGATGCGATCAAGCAATCCCGCGGCATCGAAGTGGGTCAGGTGTTCCACTTCGGTGACAAATACACCAAGGCGATGGGGATCACTGTTCAGGGTGCCGACGGTGCCGCCGTCACGCCGTTGATGGGCAGCTATGGCATCGGCGTTTCGCGGCTGGTCGGTGCAATCATCGAAGCGGGCCATGACAAGGACGGCATAATCTGGCCCGAAGCGGTCGCGCCGTACCGTGTCGGGCTCATCAATCTGCGCGCCGACGATGCGGCCTGCACGGCGGCTGCCGACGCCCTTTATACGCGCCTCGAGGCAGCGGGCGTCGAAGTGCTGTATGACGACCGCGACGAGCGCGGCGGCGCTAAGTTTGCCGCAATGGACCTGATCGGGTTGCCGTGGCAGCTCGTCATCGGGCCGAAGGGCGTCGCGGCTGGAACCGTCGAACTGAAGCGGCGAGGGGCTGCCACCCGCGACGAGATGTCGATCGAAGCGGCGTTTGAACGGTTGACAAATATCGCCTGATTGGTTATATTATTGCGTTGAGGCGTTGAGGCGTTGAGTGGATGAAATGGCAATGGCACCCCTTCGGAGCGATGCAGGACGGCGGCGGTTCGACCCGCGGCGGGCAGAGATGCCGGGGGGACGTGTCGTTAAGTTCATCAACTTTGCATAGCTCGACCGTCCCACGCCGTAGCGGACGGCCCGGATGATCACCCGCTACGAACGCATGATCGCCGGGCGCTATCTGCTGCCCGGCCGCGGCGAAGGGTTCATTTTCCTTGTCGCATCGATCTCGCTGATCGCGGTGGCGCTCGGCGTCGCGGCGCTGATCGCCGTCATGTCGGTGATGAACGGTTTTCGCGCCGAACTGTTCGACCGCATCCTCGGGTTGAACGGCCATGCGGTCATCCAGGGCTATGGCGGGCGGCTCCCCGACTGGCAGCCGCTGGCAGCGCAGGTGCGCGGGCTGCCCGGCGTCACCAAGGCGACGCCGCTGATCGAACAGCCATTGATGGCGACGTTCAAGAACCGCGTCGAGGGCGTGCTGGTGCGCGGCATGACCTTGCCGGACATCATGGCGACCAAGGCGATGACCGAGAATGTCCGTCAGGGCTCCCTCAGGAACCTTGTGCCCGGCACCAATACCGTCGCGATCGGCGCGCGACTGGCGGAAAATCTTGGCGCGCAGGTCGGCGATACCGTCAGCCTGATTTCGCCCGATGGCCAGACCGGGCCGTTCGGGACGGTGCCGCGCATCGTCGCCTACCGGATCGTCGCGATCTTCGAAGTCGGCATCTACGATTATGACAAGGCGTTCGTGGTGATGCCGATGGCCGATGCGCAGACTTTGCTGCGCCTTGGCGACGCGGTCGGCATGGTCGAGATCGTCACCAACGACCCCGATCATGTCGATCAAATCCTCAAACCCATCGCGCCGCAGGTCGGCAAGTCGGGCGTCATCGCCAGCTGGCAGCAGACCAATTCGGCGCTGTTCGAGGCGCTCGTCGTCGAACGCACCGTGATGTTCTGGGTGTTGTCGATCATCATCCTCGTCGCGGTGTTCAATATCCTGTCGAGCCTGATCATGCTGGTTCGCGCAAAAACCCGCGACATTGCCATCCTGCGGACGATGGGCGCGAGCCGTATCGCGCTGATGCGCGTCTTCATGACGGTCGGCACGCTCATCGGCGGGCTGGGGATCGTGCTGGGGCTGATCCTCGGATTTTCGCTGCTGCACTTCCGCGCGTCGATCGTGTCGGGCGTATCGGCGCTGACCGGTGCGCAATTATGGGATCCATCGGTGCGCTATTTGACCGACCTGCCGTCGAAGACCGATCCGATGGAAGTCGTCGGCATCGTGGCGCTGACGCTGCTGATGTCGTTCCTCGCCACGCTTTTCCCGGCATGGAAAGCCGCAAGCACCGATCCGGTGCAGGTGCTGCGCTATGAATGACACGCTCGACGTTCGCGGGCTGTGCCGCAGTTTCGAACAGGGCGGGGTCCGCATCGATGTGTTGCGCGGCGTCGACCTCAGCGTCGCGCCGGGCGAGATCGTCGCGCTGCTCGGGCCCTCGGGATCGGGCAAGTCGACGCTGTTGCAGGCGGTCGGACTGCTCGAGGGCGGCTTCGCTGGCGAAATCAGCATCGCAGGCGAACGCGTTGAAAAGCTGGACTCGACGGGCCGCACGCGTGTGCGCCGCGACCGGCTCGGCTTCGTTTATCAGTTTCACCATCTGCTGCCCGACTTCTCCGCGCTGGAGAATGTCGTGCTGCCGCAATTGATCCACGGGACTGCACCGGCAAAGGCGCGCGCGCATGCCGCCGACCTCCTCGGCAAGCTTGGGCTGGCGGCGCGGCTCGACCACCGTCCGGCGCAGCTGTCCGGCGGCGAACAACAGCGCGTCGCCGTCGCACGCGCGCTCGCCAACCAGCCGGCGCTGGTGTTGGCAGACGAGCCGACGGGCAACCTCGACGAGGCGACGGCAGCCAAGGTGCTGGCAGAATTCCTCAATCTTGTCCGTAACTTGGGAAGTTCGGCGCTGGTGGCGACCCACAATGTCGCGCTGGCCAAGGCGATGGACCGCGTCGTCACGCTCCACGAGGGGCGGCTGGTTATCCCCAGCTAATCGCCGCAGCCCCCTCGCGCGAATCGGCAACCCGCGCCATGTTCCGGCCATGCCCCACGCCGCCTTCGTCCCCCTGCGCGTCCATTCCGCCTATTCGATGCTCGAAGGCGCGATCCAGCCCGCCGACGTCGCCAGCCTCTGCCGCCGCGCCAAGTTCCCGGCGGTCGCCTTAACCGACCGCAATAACCTGTTCGCAGCAATGGAGTTTTCCGACGCGTGCAAGGTCGAAGGCGTCCAGCCGATCGTGGGGGCACTGCTCGGCATCGAACGCCCCGGCAGCCGCACCAGCATCAGCCGACCGGTCACCGACTGGCTGGCCCTGCTGGCGCAGGACGACGCGGGCTACGCCAACCTGATCGCGCTGGTCAGCGATGCGCACCTCGATTCAGGCGCGGTCGACGACCCGCAACTGACGCTCGACCGTCTCGAAGGTCGTACCGATGGGTTGATCGCGCTGACCGCCGGCCCCGAAGGCGCGCTCGGTCGCCTGCTTGCCGATGGGCAGGACGTGGCAGCCTATGCTGACCGGCTGCAGGCGCTGTTCCCGGGACGACTGTATGTCGAGATCAGCCGGACCGGCGATCCGATCGAAGACCGGTCCGAAGCGCCGCTGATCGCGCTCGCCTATGCCCGCGATCTGCCGCTGGTGGCGACCAACCCGGTGCGCTTTGCCGACGCCGGGGTCTATGCCGCGCACGACGTGCTGCTGTGCATCGCCGACAGCGTCTATGTCGAAAGCACCGAGCGCCGCCGTTCGAACCCTGAACATTGGCTCAAGTCCGCCAAGGATATGGCCGACCGCTTTGCCGATTTGCCCGAAGCATTGGCCAACACGCTCGTCGTTGCGCAGCGCTGTTCGGTCAAGGCACCGGCCCGCGGCCCGATCCTGCCAAGCCTCGCCGGTGATCCCGCCGCCGAGGCGCAGACGTTGGCGACGGACGCAGCCGCCGGGCTCGAGCTGCGGCTTGCCAAGCTGGACGTCGATCCCGCACCATACCGCGAGCGGCTGGCCTTCGAGATCGGCGTCATCAACCGCATGGGCTTTGCCGGATACTTCTTGATCGTGGCCGACTTCATCGTCTGGGCGAAGGCGCAGGGCATCCCGGTTGGACCAGGGCGCGGTTCGGGCGCTGGTTCCGTCGTCGCATGGGCATTGACGATCACCGACCTTGATCCATTGCAGCATGGGCTGCTCTTCGAGCGGTTCCTCAACCCCGAACGCGTATCGATGCCCGACTTCGACATCGACTTTTGCGAAACCCGCCGCGGCGAAGTCATCCGCTATGTGCAGGCACGCTATGGCCGCGCGCAGGTGGCGCAGATCATTACGTTCGGAAAGCTAAAGGCGCGCGCCGTGCTCAAGGACGTCGGGCGCGTGCTGCAGATGCCGTACGGCCAGATTGACCGGCTGGCGAAGCTGGTGCCGAACCACCCGACCGATCCGTGGACGCTGGCGCGTGCGATCAACGGCGTATCGGAACTCGTCGCCGAACGTGACCGCGACCCGAAGGTGGCGCGACTGCTGCAGATCGCGCTCAAGCTCGAAGGGCTGCCACGCCACGCCTCGACACACGCGGCGGGTGTGGTGATCGGTGACCGCCCGCTAAGCCAATTGGTGCCGATGTACCGCGATCCGCGCTCGGACATGCCGGTGACCCAGTTCGATCTTAAATGGGTCGAGAAGGCCGGGCTGGTCAAATTCGACTTCCTCGGATTGAAAACGCTATCCGTGCTGCAGCGCGCGGTCGAACTGCTCGCCGACCGCGGCGTCGTGATTGACCTTGCCGCGCTGCCGCTCGACGATGAGGAAACCTATCGGCTGATTGCCCGCGGCGACACCGTTGGCGTTTTCCAGTTCGAGTCCGAAGGCATGCGCCGCGCGCTCACCCAGGTGCGCCCGAGCTGCTTTGCGGATATCGTTGCGCTTGGTGCGCTGTACCGGCCGGGACCGATGGACAATATCCCGTCCTTCGGTCGGCGCAAGAACGGCGAGGAAGCGCCCGACTATCTGCATCCGAGCCTCGAGGCAGTGCTCAAGGAAACCTACGGCGTCATCATCTACCAGGAACAGGTGATGCAGATTGCGCAGATCCTTGCCGGGTACAGCCTCGGCGAGGCCGATTTGCTGCGGCGTGCGATGGGCAAGAAGATCCAGGCCGAGATGGATGCGCAAAAGGCGCGCTTTCTCGACGGGGCAGCGGCAAACGGTGTCGACAAGCGTCAGGCGGCGGGCATCTTCGATCTGGTCAACAAGTTTGCCGGGTACGGCTTCAACAAAAGCCACGCGGCCGCCTATGCCGTGGTCAGTTACCACACGGCATGGCTCAAGACGCATCATCCGGTCGAGTTTTATGCGGCGTCAATGGCGTATGACATCACCAATACCGACCGCCTTGCGATCTTCATCGACGACATGCGGCGGCTCGGTGTCAAATGCCTGCCGCCGTGCATCAACGCCTCGGGGGCAGATTTCGTCGTTGAGGACGGTCATGTCCGGTTTGCGCTCGCCGCACTCAAGGGTGTCGGCGAAAAGGCGATGGAGGGCATTGTCGAAGAGCGTAAGATAGCGCGTTTCACTGGACTGGGTGACTTTGCCCGACGCGTCGACCCGCGCCAGCTCAACAAGCGCCAGCTCGAAAGCCTGATCGGTGGTGGTGCCTTCGACGCAATCGAGCCCAATCGAGCCGGCGTCCATGCGCTCGCCGAGGCGGTGCTGGGGACGGCGCAGCGTCATGCCGATGCGCGCGTCAGCGCACAGGTGGCAATGTTCGGTGACAGCACCGACCGTGGCCTCGCGCTGCTGGTGCCACAAGGCAACAGCTGGTCGCTCGCCGAAGCAATGGCGCATGAAAAGGACGCTTTCGGCTTCTACTTCTCGGGTCATCCGGTCGAAGCCTGGGCGCATCTCCTCGAGGCGCACGGCGTGCGCACTTATGCCCAGGCGTGTGAGATGGAGCCGCCGCCCGGCGGCGGGCGGCTGCCGTGCATGTTCGCCGGTTTGATCGAAGCCGCAAGCTGGCGGACGCCGCAGTCGGGCAAGGGCGGCCGTTATCAATTGCTGACGATGTCGGATGCGTCTGGGCAATATGTGGCGAGTTGCTTCGACGAAGGCGCGCAGGCGCAGATCGACGCTGCGGTCGGAGCGGGCGACGCGGTGCTGTCGCAGGCCGAGCTATTGTGGCGTCCCGGCGAGGAAACGCCACGGGTAACGCTGCGCAGCGTGCAGCCGTTGCACGCGCTGGCCAAGCGCTCGCGCTGCCGATTGACCGTCGACGTCGGCGGTGCTGCCGGCGTCGAGGCGCTGGGCACCGTGCTGGCGCCGGCGCGCGGTGGACGCGGCGAGGTGCTGGCACGTATCCTGTTGCCGGGCGGCCACCGTGCGGCAATCTCGCTGGGCCGGGACTTCGCAATTGACGGCGAGCTGCGCGACAAGGTTGGGCGATTGCGCGGGATCAGCGCTGTCACGCTTACCGCGACCGATGGACCGCGGCTAATGCTCGTCAACTGAGGGTTGATTTCCCGCCGGTGTACCGCTAAGTCCGCGCTTCATTCAACACACACGCAGGGGCAACCCATCCGGTGTCGGGCTCGCGCTCGAACATCCCCTGCGGCGGCTTAACCGGATAGAGGAGAGAAAATTATGGCGACTCCCGTCGTCTCGATGGCGCAGCTTTTGGAAGCAGGCGCCCACTTCGGCCACCAGACACATCGCTGGAACCCGAAGATGAAGCCGTATATTTTTGGCGACCGCAACGGCGTTCACATCATCGACCTGTCGCAGACCGTGCCGCTGCTGGCGCGCGCGATCGATTTCACGCGCGCGACCGTTGCGAGCGGCGGCAAGGTGTTGTTCGTCGGCACCAAGCGGCAGGCACAAGATCCTGTTGCCGAGGCCGCACGACGCTCGGGTCAGCACTATGTCAACCATCGCTGGCTGGGCGGCATGCTCACCAACTGGAAGACGATTAGCGGCTCGATCCGGCGTTTCAAGCAGCTCGAGGAGCAGCTGTCGGGCGACACTGCGGGCCTGACCAAGAAGGAAGTGCTGAAGCTGACGCGCGAGCGCGACAAGTTTGAGCTGAGCCTTGGCGGCATTCGCGACATGGGCGGGCTGCCCGACATCATCTTCGTGATCGACGTCAACAAGGAAGACCTCGCAATCAAGGAAGCCAACACGCTTGGTATTCCAGTCATCGCGATCCTCGATACCAACACCGATCCGAGCGGCATTGCGTTCCCGGTTCCGGGCAACGACGACGCTTCGCGCGCGATCTTGTTGTATTGCAACGCGATTGCCGACACGATCATCGACGCGCGGCAGGGGCGTCAGGCAAACCAGGGTATCGACCTTGGTGCGATGGCAGAGCCGCCGGTCGAAGTCGCGCTGGGCGAGCCGGTTGTCGAAGCTGCGCCCGTCACGACGATGGCCGAGGCCATCGCCGAAGAGACCGTCGAGATGCCGACTGCCGTCGTTTAATACGACGTCTGCTAAAATTGTCGCGAAGGCCGGTGCCGTGCGCCGGCCTTCACCATAACCGCCAGAATGAAAAGGACCTGAAAGATGGCCGAAATCACCGCGAGCATGGTCAAGGACCTGCGCGACCGCACGGGTGCGGGCATGATGGATTGCAAGAAGGCGCTGAACGAAACCGACGCGAATATGGAAGCCGCTGTCGATTGGCTGCGCACCAAGGGGCTTGCCGCGGCCGCGAAAAAGGCCGGTCGCACCGCCGCCGAGGGGCTGGTCGGCGTCATCACTGCAGGCACCAAGGGGGCTGCGGTGGAGGTCAATTCGGAAACCGACTTCGTCGCCAAGAACGATCAGTTCCAAAGCTTCGTTCGTACAGTGACCGGTATGGCCGCGACGCACGGCGACGACATCGCGCTGTTGCACGATGCATTGTATCCCGAAGCCGACGGCAAGAGCGTTCGCGACGTGCTTACCCACAACATTGCCACGATCGGTGAAAACCAGTCGCTGCGCCGTGCCAAGATCGTGTCGGTCAGCGAAGGGCTTGTCGTGTCGTATGTTCACAATGCCGTGACGACTGGCATGGGCAAGATCGGCGTGCTGGTCGGGCTGCAGTCTTCGGCGCCCACATCTGTCCTCGAGCCGCTCGGCAAGCAGGTCGCAATGCATATCGCTGCCGCCAATCCATTGGCGCTCGACGAGAACGGCCTTGATGCCGATGTCGTCGAACGCGAACGTGCAATCGCGCGCGAGAAGGCCGCGGCTTCGGGTAAACCCGCCGAAATCGTCGAGAAGATGATCGACGGGGCAGTGCGCAAGTACCGGCAGGAGAACGCGCTGCTAACGCAGATCTTCGTGATCGACCAGAAGACGAAGATCGTCGATGTCGTTGCCGCTGCCGCCAAGGCCGCCGGTACGCCGATCGCGATCACCGAGTTCGTGCGGTTTCAACTTGGCGAGGGCATCGAGCGCGAAACGAGCGATTTCGCCGCGGAAGTGGCTGCCGCCGCCGGGACGAACTGAGCCGCTGTGAGATTGGGACAGGGTTGGCAGCGGTCGACCCTGTCCCTAAGGTGCGCGCGGTTCGGTTTTAAGAAGGTTTGACGGCGATTATGGCGCGGCGCGCGTTCAAACGTATTTTGCTCAAGCTGTCAGGCGAAGTGCTGATGGGATCGGGCCAATATGGTATCGATCCGATCGAGACCGCGCGTATTGCAGCGGAGATCAAGACCGCACGCGATGCTGGGTTCGAGCTTTGCCTCGTCGTTGGGGGTGGCAACATCTTCCGCGGTCTTGCTGCCGCAGCCAAGGGTTTCGACCGCGCCAGCGCCGACTATATGGGCATGTTGGCGACTGTCATGAACGCGCTCGCAGTGCAGAATGCGCTGGAAAACGCCGGTGTTGATACCCGAGTCCAGTCCGCGATCCCAATGGCCAGTGTTTGCGAGCCCTATATCCGCCGTCGCGCCGAGCGTCATATCGAAAAGGGCCGCGTCGTCATTTTTGCAGCCGGCACCGGCAATCCGTTTTTCACGACCGACACCGCCGCCGCGTTGCGCGCTGCCGAGATGGACTGCGACGCGCTGTTCAAGGGCACCAGTGTCGACGGCGTGTACGATGCGGACCCCAAATTGGTGTCGACCGCAAAGCGCTATGACCGGTTGAGCTTCAGCAAGGTGCTTGCCGACGACCTGAAGGTCATGGACGCGAGCGCAGTTGCGCTATGCCGTGACAACGCCATTCCAATCGTCGTGTTCAACATCCGCGAGCAGGGCAATCTGACTCGTGTGCTGGCTGGCGAAGGTGTGTCGACGATGGTTTCAAACGAGGATTGAGCGATGGCTATTTTCGATGCACCGGCTTTCAAGGCCGATCTCGAGCGCCGCATGACCAGCGCGCTTGCCGCGATGCAGGCTGACCTCGGCGGCTTGCGCACCGGTCGCGCGTCGACGTCGCTACTCGACCGTGTGACGGTCGAAGTTTACGGTGCCAATATGGCGTTAAGCCAGGTCGCCACTGTGACGGTGCCGGAATCGCGCATGCTGTCGGTGCAAGTTTGGGACAAGTCGAACGTCCAGATGGTCGAGAAGGCGATCCGCTCGGCCGGGCTTGGTCTCAACCCCATCACCGATGGCCAGACTTTGCGTCTGCCGATCCCCGACCTGACCGAGGAACGCCGCAAGGAGCTCGCCAAGCTCGCATCGCAATATTCGGAAAAAGCCAAAATCGCAGTCCGCAACGTCCGCCGCGACGGCATGGAAGTGCTCAAGGCGGCGGAGAAAAAAGGCGACATCAGTCAGGACGAGCAAAAGCGTCACGAGAACGACGTCCAGAAGGTTACCGACAAGGCCGTTAGCGATATCGAGGCCGCCTCTACCGCCAAGGAAAAGGAAATCCTCGGCAAGTGACCGTCAAGCGCGCCAGTCAGCCGGCAACGGCCGGCGCGGTGCCGCGCCATGTTGCGATTATCATGGACGGCAACGGCCGCTGGGCAAAGGCGCGCCACTTGCCGCGTATCGCCGGGCATCGGAAGGGTATCGAGGCCGTCCGGCGCGCCGTCGAGGCAGCGCCGCCGCTCGGCATCGAAGTGTTGACGCTGTACGCTTTTTCGTCGGAAAACTGGCGGCGTCCGGCCGACGAGGTCAGCGACCTGATGGGTTTATTGCGCCACTATCTGAAGACCGAGATTGCCGAACTCCATGCAAACGGCATCCGCGTCAGGTTCATTGGCGAATACCGTTTGCTCAACGCCGACCTTGTCGCGCTGCTCGATCATGCCGAGGCGTTGACCGCAGCCAATGTGCGTATGACGCTGGTTATTGCATTGAATTACGGTGGGCAGGACGAGATTGTTCGTGCTGCGCGGCGCCTTGCGGCGGCGGTACGCGATGGTGCGCTCGACGTCGCGGCGATCGATGCCGACGCGCTTTCAGCACATCTCGATACCGCCACGCTGCCACCGCCCGATCTCGTGATCCGGACGTCTGGCGAACAGCGGCTGTCGAACTTTCTGTTGTGGCAGGCGGCATATGCCGAACTCGTTTTTACCGCTCAGCTATGGCCGGATTTTGATGCCGCATCACTGGCCGAAGCGGTAGCCGCCTTTGGCGCGCGCGAACGGCGCTTCGGCGGGCACTGACATGTCGCCCTTAGGTACCCGAATCGTCGTTGGCGTGCTGCTCATTGCAGTTGCATTGGCTGCCGTTTGGACGGGGGGGATCGCTTTTACGGCGCTGGTAACATTGGCAGTGCTGCTGATGTTCGCCGAATGGAGCGTGATGCATGGGATTTCGCGAGGACTGCGGCTGATTGGGCTCGCGGTACTCGCGGGAAGCTGTGCGCTGGCGGTGTACGGCCCAGCGCTGCAGTCGGTGATCGCACTGGCGGCGGGTGCCGGGCTGCTCGGACTGTTCGCGCGTGGACTCGATCGTAAGCGCGCGTTCTGGATCGCAAGCGGCATGCTATATTGCGGGTTGCCGGGCGTTTCACTGCTGTGGCTGCGCGGCTTGCCTACCGGACTAGTGGTAACGGTCGCGGTCTTGACCATAGTTTGGGCGACCGACATCGTGGCCTTCTTTGCTGGGCGCTTGATCGGCGGACCCAAGCTCGCGCCGTCGATCAGTCCGAACAAGACCTGGGCGGGCGCAGTGGGCGGCGTTGTCGGCGCCATTGCAATTGCGATGCTGGCAGGGATCGTTCTGCAATGGCGTTATGTCAGCGCGGCGCCTGCGGCGGTCGTGGCACTCGCGGGAGGGCTGGCGATGCTTGCTGTTCTTGGTGATCTATTCGAAAGCTGGCTCAAGCGGCGGGCAGGGGTCAAGGATTCAGGCACCTTGTTGCCAGGGCATGGCGGCGTCCTCGACCGTCTCGACGGGCTCGTCCCGGTTGCAGTAACAGCCGCGATGATCGTGGCGTGGCAGAGTTTGGAACATTAACCGTGCGCGGCATCAGCATTTTCGGGTCGACCGGCTCGGTCGGTAAGTCAACGATCGACTTGATCGAGCGGGCGCCCGAGTCGTGGAAGGTCCATGCGTTGACGGCAAATAGCGATGTGGTGACGCTCGCCGCACAGGCTCGTGCGCTGCATGCCGATGTCGCCGTTGTCGCCGATCCGTCGGCATATGCAGCGCTCAGGGATGCGCTCGCCGGGTCGGGTATCGAGGCCGCAGCGGGCCCGCACGCGCTCGTCGAGGCGGCTCGGCGACCCGCAGATATTGTCATGGCGGCGATCGTCGGCGCGGCCGGATTGCCGCCGACGCTGGCCGCGATCGATCGCGGCGCCACCGTGGCGGTTGCAAACAAGGAAACGCTGGTCTGCGCCGGTGACCTTGTGCGGGCGCGCGTCGATGCCTCGGGCGCGACGCTGCTGCCAGTCGATTCCGAACATAATGCGATTTTCCAATGCTTCGACCATGCCGCGCCGGGCCGTGTCGCGCGTGTCATCCTTACC
>Ga0209724_1003252_pt1 | contig 13365 bp, 11 predicted proteins | sample grotaG_FD_184143 | JGI IMG/M metagenome (GOLD analysis project Ga0209724, IMG submission 184143) | Glacier valley bacterial and archeal communities from Borup Fiord, Nunavut, Canada, to study Microbial Dark Matter (Phase II) -... | ecosystem: Environmental > Aquatic > Freshwater > Ice > Glacier ... | reverse complement strand
TGATTTACGATCGAGCAATGCCTCGCATTCAGCAAGCGTAAGGTGACCGACAGCTTCGAGCATTTCTTGGAATGTCATTGTAAGCCTCTACTTTATTCAAGCATTTGAATGAGGGGCGGGCTTGTCCCACCCACCCCTTACCATCCGCTTTATATGCAGCTTATCAGTTACGGGACAACCGTATATTGGAACGGGAAATTGTTATCGCGACGGTTTGGTCCTTCGTTGACTTCTTTGTTCAGGTCAACCACGATAGCAACCGTGTAAGTACCGGGCCCGGTGACCGTTGCTGTCAGGTTGATCGTGGTGGTCGCGCCAGCAGGAAGGCTCGGCACAATCGCCGCGTTATACACATTCCCTGGCAAGAACGACGCTGCAACCGCAAAATGTCCGGCATCCGCCAACCCCTGATTGCGAATCACAACCGACACTGTGAACGGCTGTCCTGATTTTGGCTGCGGCGGATTGATTACAGCGCTGAGCATGACCAGATCAGGGAATGGCTGTGCGGATGGGCTAGGCGGTGGGGTTGGGCTAGGTGGCGGCGCGATGATTGGCACGGTGCTCAGGTTGCCCAATATGTCGGTCAGGTTCGCGACCACCCAACCTTGCTGTCCGGCAAAGTTGATCGACAACCAAGCGCCATCAGGGCTGATGCCGATCACAGGCGCACTATCCGTCTTGCGCAGTTGGCCGATCACTTCGTAGTTCGTGCCCGGTCCCCGGCGGACGTTCAACGAGCTGTTTTTTGGCGTAATAGTGACGCCTTGCGGTTGGGTGGGCGGCGGTGGTTGAGTCGGCAGCGCGCTGGTTGGCGGAATGGGGCTGGCGGGTGGTACCAACGTTGGCAGTGTCGATCCGGTGGCAGCCAAACGGCCTGTTTCATCGAAACGCGCGCTCACAACGGGCGCACCATAAGCGCCTGTCGTAAAGACAGTCACGTCGGCGCTCAGGATATTGTTGCCCAGGTTGGGATTGTAGTGCCCCTCAATCGACTCGACGCGCGGCAATCCAAGCAATCCACGCTGAATAGCGTCCGGTTGCAGCCCATTGCGCGCGATCGCGATGATGGCGGCCCCTGCTGCATCGTAAGCGGCTGCACTTTCCGCAGTCGGCACTTCACCGAACAGCGCCACATAATCGCGCACAAACTCGCCGCTGACGCCGGTGGGCAAGCTGTACGTCCAGTTGGTAACGCCCACAATGCCTAGTCGCAAATCCACAGGCAGCGCATCGACAAATGGGCGATCCTGTGCATTCGGATAGACATACAGCCCGTTGTAACCTTGCCCACGTAGTTCGCGCAGCATTTGGGCAGCTTGATCGTTCGCGCCGAAAGCAATCACCGCGTCTGGCTGTGAGCCGAGCAGCACTTTAGCTGAGTCGCTCAAAGCACCACCCGCTACCTGTAAGACCGTCGTTGCAGGCGCCTTTCCAAGCTGGCTCATGCTGGTGGTGAACAGCGTGACGCGCTGCGCCGTGGCCGGATCGCCCTGAAACACAGCGATCTTACTCTTCGCCAGATCGTTGACCAGATATTGTGCCAGCACACTCATCATGCGCGTATCGTCAGCGCGCGTGCGAAAGACATTACCGCCCGTCGCGATCGTGGTCGTGGTAGCGGCAGTGAACAGAGGCAGCCCGATGCCTTGTAAGGTGTTGGCGCTGGCCTGCGCTAGATCGTCCCGATCGGGGCCAAAGATCACGGCTGCATTGGCTGCTTTAAGCGTATTCAAGGCGGTTGCGATTTCCTGAGCGGTATTGGCGTCTTGTGCTGTAACGCTCAACTTATACGCTGTACCGTCTGGCGTGACCGTATTGCCGCGATCGTTGAAGCGCGAAACGGCTAACCCGACGCCGTGCGCTGTAGGGCTGTTGACCCCGCTTATAACGCCGATGACCAGCGTTTTAACGACTGCTTGCGCCTGCGTATGGACGCTGCTCAAAATGAGCGTGGCGAGCAGACTGCTTAACATAACAAAAGCTGCGATCTTCCGCAGTGTGATCGGTTGATTGTTCATAAAGCCTCATTTTTAATAACCTAATGGCAGCCTATTATAGATCATGCCATTGCAAACAGCGCGAATGTCAGCCGGACGGCGTGGAATCGTCAACCTTACCGAATCGCCGTTATAAGGGCGCTGCTTGATCAAGCGCCAGTTGATCCAATTCCGCGATCAATTCCGCACTGAAATAGTAGGCAATCTCGTCGCGACTGGATTGGTACAGCGTATCGCCTTGATCCATGCAGACCAGAATGCGCTCTAAAATTTCGTGTGAGGGGCGCAGCAAACTGAACTCGAATGTCACCGGAAACAGCCAGCACGCGATTGGCTTAACTTCGTGGTAGTCTAGCCCACTTTCCAGGCAAAAGCTATGGATTCCGCAGCCGCGCTTATCAGTATTGAGGAAAACACAGCGATTTCCGTTCGGGGTCTTTTTGACAGTGGTGCGTGTGTAACGGCCACCCACATATTCGGCGTCCGCTGTATAATCGTGCGTGAACCACTGTTCGCGTGGAATGCTCATGTAGGCTTCCAGGGCGGGCGCATGGGCTTCGATCCGCGCCACATTTTCGGGATCGACGGTCGCGCCGTAGGTGCAGCACGAGTCAAAGCAAAAGGTACAATCGAGGCACTGTCTGAAATAGCGTTGAACGAAAATATCGGTATCGACTTGTGTAATCGATGCCGCCTGATCGTGAGTCATGTATGTTTTGCGAAGTTGTCGAATCACCGGCAAGCACCTGCTCAGATAAGCAAATAATGCTATCAGTCTAACAGAGCGGCGCAGGCTGTCAACCTGAAGTTAGAGGCTGCGGATAATGTTCGAAAAGATGTTACCGATAGCAGGACCGAGCAGCGATAAAATGACGATCACGACGACCGAGACGAGCACCATAATCAATGCGTACTCGACTAACCCCTGGCCCTGTTCTTGAGGAATGTACAGCATGATGACCCTTTCGATATGAGCGGCATGATCGCTATAAGCGGCGTAAAAACGCGCGCTGCTGAATAAAATCAGTATATCAGAGGATCAAGCGTGGCTATATCGCGGTAGTATCACAAAATATTCATGATCTTCATGAGGTTTGCATCACATCGAGTAGGTGTAGCGCGAGCGCTTTGGTGTCCGAATCGCTTGCGGCGGACGGCCCCACGCACGCCGGACAGCCTTCCGTACAAGCGCAGTCGCGTACCAGATCGCGCGCGGCGGCCATTAATTCAGGATGCAATTCGTATAATTTATCGCTGAAGCCGAGGCCAGCGGGCAAATTGTCGAACAGCGTAATCGTTGGAGCGTGCGTGTAGTCGCTTTTCGCTTCAACAATCACTCCCAGATCGCCCGGCTCGCACATCAGATAAAGCGTCGCCACACTGCGCAGTGCATTGCCCGCGCCGTTCAACGCGCCATGCGTGCGGTGGCTGGTTTCGACGATGCGGTGACAGCTTGCGCACAGCGTTTGCAGGTTTTCGATCTGGTTCGCGCGCAAATAATGCGTGTTCACACCGCGCACATACCCAAACGTATAAAAGGGCGTGAGGTGATGAACATGATGCTGTTGATCGGGCGCTTCCGGGATGCCGCAGCGCACGCATTGAAAGCGATCGCGGGTGCGTGCTGCATTACGCTGTACCTGCCAGTTCGGGCCATAGTCATTCGGCTTTGCCAGCACGCCCGTTTTTTCAAGCTGAGCGGTCAGATCAGGCGTCAGCGCTAACCAGTAAGCGGTCGTTTCAAAGTGCTGGATCGGCAAATCGATCTCACCGTGCCCCATTACTTCATGCGTATAGCGTTTGATCACGCGGTAATCAGTGGTTTGGCGGTTCACTTCGACTAAGCCGTGCGCTTTGAGCAGATCACCCACCACATCTGAAGCGGCCTCGCTGAGCACCTGCAACGTACTTTCACCGCTGGCTTCCGTGTAGTAATCGACTTCGGTAAGCCGTGCCGACGCTAAACCGTTATCCCAATCCAGCGCCTCGATCGCGTACTGAAGGCCTTCATGCAGATAAATCGCGCCCGGAAATACCAGCACAGGCGCTGTCTCGCGATCGACTTCCCCGATCACGAAAGGCTGTGCGCCGCTTACATCCTGAATCACGATCGTCTGATTGCCGCCCGTTCGCAAGCTGACCGACTCGGCGGGTGGCGTCGGCGCGATCCAGCGATAACCCTGCGCGGATGCGTGCAATACGCCTTCATCATGCGCCAGATAATCCAGCAAGTTCGATATATCACCAAACGCGCCGAACGGTTCGCCCACGCTGAAAGGAAGTTCATAGGCGGCGCAGCGCACATGATTGAGCAGGATCAGCAGATTATCCGGGTTGATGCGCGCATTCTCGACAGGTTGCTCGAACAAATAGCGCGGATGCTGTGCAATATATTGGTCAAGCGGCGCACCAGACATGACGATCACCGCTGCGCCCGTTTCGGCACGGCGTCCAGCACGTCCGGCCTGCTGCCATGTACTCGCCAGCGTGCCAGGATAACCCGCGATCACGGCTGCGCCCAATTGTCCGATGTCGATCCCCAATTCCAGCGCGTTAGTCGCCACCACGCCGCGAATGCTGCCCGCGCGCAAACCTTGTTCGATCGCGCGCCGTTCGCTCGGCAGGTAACCGCCGCGATAACCGCGTATCACTGTTGGATCGCCACCATCTGCCGCCACCGAGTCGCGCAGATAACCGAGCAGCACTTCGGCGGTCAAACGGGCGCGCGCAAACGTGATGGTTTGCACATCGTTCGCTAAAAAGCGCCCTGCAATGTCCTTGCTCTCAAGCGTATAGCTGCGCCGGATCGCTTGCGCCGGATCGATCAGCGGTGGATTGTACAGGATCACGTGCTTTTCGCGCTGCGGAGCGCCGTTATCGTTCACCAGACACACTGGCGCTTCGATCAACCGTTCGGCCAATTCGCGCGGGTTGGCGATGGTGGCAGACGCACAGATGAACACGGGTTGCGATCCGTAAAACGCGCAGATCCGGCGCAATCGGCGCAGCACATTGGCAACGTGGCTGCCGAATACGCCGCGATAGGTATGCAGTTCGTCCAAGATCACGTAACGCAGCGACTCGAAAAAGCGCGCCCATTTGGTATGACTCGGCAAAATACCGCGATGCAGCATATCCGGGTTCGACAGCATAATGCCCGGCTGCTGACGGATCGCGCTGCGCTGGCTGGCGGGCGTATCGCCGTCGTAAATATGGACGGGCACGCGCGGCTGATCAGCTTCAAAGCCGTCCATCAACGCATTCAGCGCGGCGGCCTGATCCTGAGCAAGCGCTTTCGTCGGAAACAGATACAATGCGCGCGCTGACGGATCGCGTAAACACGTTTGCAGGACGGGCAAGTTGTAGCACAACGTTTTACCGCTGGCGGTGGGCGTCACGACCACGACATGATCGCCGTGATGGGCAGCGTCGATCGCCTGCGCCTGATGCACGTACAATCGATCGACGCCGCGCCGCGTCAGCACGCCCATCAGTTGCGGATCGAGCCACGCCGGAAAGTCGGCTTCACGGGCGGGTCGTGCCGGAAATTGCTCCCAGGCCACCACGTTGTTCATAAACTGCGCATCATGACGCAGCGAATCGAGCGCCGTCTGGACGGAAATTTTCGTTAATCTCTGCTACTCTATAGTGCCAAATTTTAACGCGCTTTTGGGTACAATCCTCGTATCCGATCACAATCATCAGCAGCGCAAAATCTCTATGCCTGACTCACCCGCTTTCACCATTCGCACACTTGAAACGCACGCTGATTATTTTCGCGCCGAAGCCGCTCAACGCGTCATTTGGGACGTGCTCGACAATACGCAAGTGGTGCCGCTGCATGTGCTGATCACAGCGCAAACCAATGGCGGATTAGCAGCGGGTGCATTCGATCCGGCGGATCACATGATCGGTTTTTTGTTCGGCTTTTTGGGGCGCACCGACGACGGACATCTTAAACATTGCTCGCATCTGATGGGCGTGCTGCCTGATGTGCGCCGATCGGGGGTGGGCGAGGCGCTCAAGCGTTTTCAGCGCGAGTACGTGTTGGCGCAAGGCATCGACCTGATCACCTGGACGTTCGATCCGCTGGAAGGCGTCAACGCATCGCTGAACATCGGCAAATTACGCACGATCGCGCGGGCTTACTATCCGAACCTGTACGACGAAATGGCCGACAACCTGAATACGGGCATTCCAACCGATCGGTTCGAGGTGGAATGGTGGCTCAACAGCCCGCGCGTCGTGACGCCAACGCCGCGCCCGTTATACGCTGATCTGATCGCGACGGGTGCGCAGCTGATCAACCCGGCGCTGATGGGCGATCGCGTCGTGAGTCCGGGCGCGCTTCAGGCGATACCAACAAATAGTCGCTACGTGTTGATCGAAGTGCCCGCGTCGTATCAGGCGATTAAGAAAGAATCGATGCAACTGGCGCAAGCGTGGCGTTTTCACACGCGCGTGGCGTTCATGAGCGCATTTGCGGCGGGTTATGTGGTGATGGACTTTATCAGCGAAGCACCGCGCAGCGAAACGATCACGCGGCGAAATTTTTATGTGTTGGAAAAATCAGCGCCGAGCGATCAGCCTTAGCATCAATTGCTCGCAAGCGCAGCCTGCGCCGCAAAGTAACCGCCCATGCCGTGTACGCCGCCGCCGGGGGGTGTCGAGGATGAACACAGATACAAGCCCTTGATCGGCGTGGAGTAGGGTACGAGTCGTGCAGTGGGGCGGGTGAACAACTGTCGTAAATCCTGTACGCCGCCGTTAATATCGCCGCCGATATAGTTTGGATTATAGGCTTCAATTTGTTGGGTGTTGCTGGTATGTCTGGCAAGCACGCAATCGCGGAAGCCCGGCGCGAACCGTTCGATCTGCGCCTCGATCGCGTCGGTCATGTCTTGCGTTGATCCGTTCGGAACATGGCAATACACCCAGGCGATGTGCTTACCGGCTGGCGCGCGCGTCGGATCGAACAAGGTGGGCTGCACCAGCAAAATGAACGGCGCAGCGGAATGGCGACCCGCCACAGCATCACGCTCACTGAGGCTGATCTCACTGAGGCTGCCGCCGAGGTGAACGGTAGCCGCGCGTGCGCAATCTTTCGCTTTCCACGGGATCGGCGCACTCAGCGCGTAATCGATCTTGAAGATACCCGCGCCGTAACGGTAGCTTTCCAGTTGGCGACGGTAGCCGACGGGTAATTTATCACCCGCGATTTGCAGCAGTTGGCGGGGCGTTATATCCATCAAGACCAAGGGCGCAACTGGCAAATCGGCCAGTGACTTCACAGGTTGACCCGTTACGATCTCACCGCCCAATGCTCGCAAATATGCCGCCAAAGCGTCCGCAATGTGTTGTGATCCGCCGCGTGCCAGCGGCCACCCGACGGCGTGCGCCAACAAGCCAAGCATCAGGCCGAAGGCAGCGGTGGCGGGCTGTTCCAATGGCAGCATCGAATGCGCCGCCATGCCTGCGAACACGGCGCGCGCCCGTTCATCGCGAAACATGATCTTCGCTAATGCAGACGCTGGCGACAGCGCGCGTACCCCAAAGTTTGCCATGTCGAACGGATAACGCGGAAAGCGTAACGGTCCCAGGAATTCGCGCAGAATCGGCTTATAACGGGCTGCTAACGAACTCATCAGAAGCTCGTAGGCTGCGCCGTCACGCCCTAAATGATCAGCAGTCACTTTGACCGATCGTTCGATCACAACAGCGCTGCCATCATCCAACGGATGCGCAAGCGGCGCGGGCGAGTTGATCCACTCCATCTTGAATTGATCAGGCGGCAAATTCCGAAAGAACGGCGAGGCGATCCCTAATGGGTGGGCGGCGGAACACACATCATGCACAAAGCCGGGAAGGGTCAATTCTGCCGAACGCATCCCGCCGCCGAGCGTGTCTTTGGCTTCCATCAGCAGCACTTTACGACCTGCCTGTGCCAACGTGATCGCCGCCGAAAAGCCGTTCGGACCAGAGCCGACGATCACCGCATCGTAATCGTAATGTGTGTTCGACAAGGTAATTTCCTGTGATTTCTTATTTATCAGGGCTTTTACGCCGTGCGCCGTTTGTATAGTGCGAACAATCCCCCTAACGCAATTATCGCAAGCGGCGTGCCTATCAGCCAACCGATCGGCGTGGGCGCGTCGGGATGTTCACCCGTGGAAGGCAGATGGCCGCCTGTGATATGTAATGGGACGATGTTACTGGTGCGCGGATTGCCACCCGTGTAGCTGAGCGTTGCCACGTTCGGCGCATCGATCGGCGGCGTAACACTGGTCGGCACGCGCGCCACAATGCCGAGCCGGATCACCTGGCCGACGTTCACCGTGCCTACTGCGAACGTGATCAGATTACCATTAATCGTAAAAGCCCCTTGTGCAGCGTTTGCCGAAATGATTTGCAGCGCGGACGTGATGTTATCAGTGACCACCACACCGAATGCGGGCGCACTGCCGTTATTGGTGACCGTCAGTGTGAAGGTCACGGTATCGCCAGGGATCGCGATCGCTTTATCGCTCGATTTTGATACCTCTGGATCGGCAACTTGAATGTTCGGCGTCGGGTTAGTGGCGGCACTGGTAGGCGCTAAGGATGTTTGAGTCGCCGTGAGGGTCGTGGTTGCGGTGGCTTGCGTACCCGTCGTGGTAACGGTGCTGGTCGCGCTTTGCGTCGGTGTCAGCGTGTTAATCGCCGTTGACACGTTCGTGGCGGTTGGTGTGCCCGTGACGGTGAGTGTGTTCAACGCCGTCGATATGTTGGTGGTGGTTGGCGTGCTTGTGACGGTGAACGTGTTCAACGCTGTCGATGTACTCGTGACGGTTGACGTGCTCGTTGCCGTTGATGTACTCGTGACGGTTGACGTGTTTGTTACCGTTGATGTGGTTGTGGCCGTTGGTGTGCTCGTTGTTGTGGGTGTGTTCGTAGCGGGTAGGGACAATTCAAAATCCCAGGTGGTGCTACTGTTGCCACTGAAGCCAATCGTAACGTTATCAATGTTGCCTATGAACCCCACATGACCACTGCCTGAATCGCCCATGGTGAATTTGATTGAGGGATAGGCGGGATTGGTGCTGAAACCCTGAATAATGCGCGTATTAGCGGGCAGGCCAGCCGTTACAGTGGCTAGCGTTCCGGGTGCACCAAAAGTTTTTGTCGAACGATTGTAGAGCAACCAATACGGTTGCGTCATTGTATCCCAGGTGAACCAGACACCGGGTGTCGATCCGGGCGGCGCAAAATCGAGCCGATAATTGTAAGTGGTACCGCTGCCTGTAGTATCCAGATAGACATTGATGTACCAATTGACGGTTTTGTTGGTCGCGGTCGGATCGACATAGGTGCTGTAGCTAAGTTGAGTTAAAGTCGATAGCAGTACATTATTGTAGGCAGCATCGACGCGGCCAAAAACGATTTTGGTCACCGGCTGGGTGATCGCCGTTCCATAACTACCCGTGCCTAACGGAGGCGTGCCGGGACCGTTCACGAAACCAGCAGTGGCGGGAGTGGTCGTGCCATCGTTGAACAGCAGCCACCCTTGTAACGAACTGGCGGTCACCACTATTGGGGCACTCGCTTTAATGGTTCCCAAAGGATTGGAAAGTATGACCAGGGTCATCACGGCTATCATTGTGCGAAAACGATTGATTTTGAACATGATCTCCTAAGTAACTGAGGGGCATAAAACAAGCTGACGAAAAGAGCCAATTCGGCTAGAGTATGTAGCTCTCACACCAGGACAAAACCGAAAAGGCTCATGAAGATGATAACGACAGATCATCCGTTAATCCAATTGCTGGTGGTGATTGACAGGGTTTGGATGGAGCGCGAAACGGTCGAGTTGAAACTTGGTGCGCCCAAAAGTATAATGAAAAGATGTTGTTCAAGGTGTATGGGGTTCTGTCGCAGCGTACACTTAGTGGCGTCGGGACAAACTCCGCCCGTATCCGCCGTGCTGGTCACTGTGTAAGTGGTCGCAGCGTGTGCCGATCGTTGTGGCAAGGCCAGGCTGCTGATCAGCAGTGCCAAAACGATAACGGTTGTTAAAAGTGATGAAAAGCGCGGTAGTCTGAAATGGTAAGGCATCAATCCCTCTGGAGTGAGACACAAGCGCAGTGCCTTACCCGATCACGCTCCGATCGGGTGTGGCAGCAGTAAAAACAAGCTAGCTAGGTTAAAAGCTATTCTAGCGCTTGAGCAGCGTTTTTGCCGCTTTCCCCTGCCATTATTGACGGACTCGCCTATTGACATTATAATCCGGCACAAATAAATTTTTGATGGTTAAAATGACGTCTGATTCTTTTACAACTCCTGGCGCATCGGCAATTGAATTTCATAGCGTTTACAAGCGTTTCCATTCACCGGACGGGCAGCCGTTCACTGTACTTCAGAACCTGACTTTCGACGTTCGTGACGGTGAGTTTTTCGCCATTGTCGGCCCCACCGGATCGGGCAAATCGACCAGCTTAGCGCTGATTGCCGGGCTGGAGTCGCCTAGCGATGGGACGGTGCTGGTGGGTGGGCAGCCCGTCACGGGCATTAGTCGCGAAGTCGGCTATGTATTCCAGTCGGACGCCGTTTTTCCGTGGAAAACCGTGCTGGATAACGTCGTCGCCGGGCCGCTCTTTCGCAAAGTGCCGCGCGCGCAAGCGATGGAACAAGCGCACGATTGGCTGCGCCGAGTCGGCTTAGATGGGTTCGAGGACTACTACCCACATCAACTGAGCGGCGGAATGCGCAAGCGCGTCGCTCTCGCACAAAACTTCATCATCCAGCCGCGCATTCTGCTGATGGATGAGCCGTTCAGTGCGCTTGACGTGCAGACGCGTACGCTGATGGAAAATGAGCTGCTCGACCTATGGAGTGCCGCTAAATCGTCAGTTGTATTCGTGACGCATGACTTGGAAGAAGCGATCGCCCTGGCCGATCGGGTGTGCGTGATGACGGCGCGCCCGGCGACCATCAAGGGCATTTATACGATCGACCTGCCACGCCCGCGTAACCTGACCGAAATCCGCTTTCATCCAGGCTTTGCGCCGCTCTACAAACAAATTTGGGAAGACTTACGAAGCGAGGTTTTAGCCAGTTATGAGCGCTCTAAACAACGTACAAGTTAGCCCGCTGCCGATCACTGAACTACGTGTCGAGGCGACATTGCGGGTAGCCGCACAGCGTCGGCGTGTCCTGATCAATGTGCTGCGCGTCTCGTTCATCGTCGTGATTCTGGTCGGTTGGGAAGTGTTCGCACGCGCTAACATCATTGATCCATTTTTTTGGGGACAGCCAACAGGCATTTACGAGCAGCTCAAAACGTGGATTTTGGAGGGCACATCACAAGGTCCGCTGTGGCAGCAAATTGCCGTGACAATGGAAGAAACATTGCTCGGCTTCCTGATCGGCGCAAGTCTGGGGATCGTGATCGGAATTTTACTGGCGCGCATACGGTTTCTTTCCGATGTATTCAGTCCGTACATCAACATCGCCAACTCGATTCCGCGCGTGGTGCTCGGCCCGCTGTTCATCGTTGCGCTTGGCCTGGGGTTGCCGTCCAAGGTGATGTTAGCCGTCGTGATGGTCTTTTTCGCCGTGTTCTACAACGTTGTGCAAGGCGTGCGTGAGGTGGATCGCAACTTGATCGCCAACGCGCGTATTTTAGGCGCATCATCCTGGCAGATTTCAACGCAGGTGATTTTCCCATCGGCTATGACCTGGATCATTGCGAGCTTGCATGTCAGTTTCGGTTTGGCACTCGTCGGTGCGGTCGTCAGCGAGTTTCTCGGTTCGCTCAAAGGATTGGGCTTATTAATCGCAACTGCGCAAGGCACGTTCAACCCGAATGGCTTATTTGCCGCGATCCTGATCCTGGCCGTGGTCACTTTGATCGTTGAGGCACTCATCACACGGCTTGAAAAAACATTGCTCAAGTGGCGTCCCAATCAAATCCGAGAAGTGGGTTTGTAACTGGTAAATTGTGTAACCGTTGGTAAAGGGGGTGATGCGCAGGCATGAGGCGGTGTTGTTGAATCGCCGCAATTTGGTGGGTCAATTTTTGTGTTCGCAGCTTATTTCAGATTACTTCAAAGGATTCACATATAATGCAACCTCGTCGTTTATTAGGCATCACGCTCGCCAGCGCAATGCTGATCGCGTCCGCGTCGGCAGGCACTCATGCGCAAGCTCGCCAATCGCTCAAAATGTCGATCATGGTCGGCGGCTTGAACAAGATCATTTATCTCGTGCCGAAATTGACCGCACAGCTTGGCTATTTCGATGCTGAAGGCGTCAGCGTTGATCTCACCGATGAACCAGCAGGCGTTGCCGCTGAAGACGCCATGCTTTCTGGACAAGTGGATGCCGTCGTTGGCTTCTACGACCACAATATCGATTTGCAAGCACTCGGCAAATTCACCAAAGTATTCGTGCAGCTTGACGGCGTACCCGGCGAAGTCGAACTGGTGTCAACCAAAATGGCCGACCAGATCAAATCAGCCGCCGATTTCAAAGGCAAGAATTTGGGCGTCACCGGACTTGGTTCCTCGACCAACTTCCTGACGCAGTATCTGGCCGTCAGCAATGGCGTACCGATTAACCAGATCACGTCGGTAGCAGTTGGTGCAGGCGATACGTTCATCAAGGCCATGCAGCAGGGCGTCATTGATGCGGGCATGACCACTGAGCCGACTGTCTCACGGATGCTCAAATCGGGTGACGCCAAGGTGTTGATCGATATGCGTACCGCTGCGGGCACTAAAGCAGCGCTCGGCGGTAACTATCCAGCGGCGTCGATTTATGGACGTACCGAATGGATTGATGCGCACAAAGACATCGTGCAAAAAGTTACCAACGCAATGGTACGTACTTTGCGCTACATTCACACGCACAGTGCCGACGAGATCGCCGCGCAAATGCCCAAAGACTATTATGCAGGCGACAAAGATTTGTATCTCAAAGCCTTGGGTGCCAGCCTGGATATGTTCACGACCGACGGCGTCATGCCCGCCGATGGCCCGCCAACCGTGTTGAAAGTGCAGTCAGCATTCAACGCACACTTGAAGGGCAAAACGATCGATCTCTCAAAGACGTTCACCACCGAATTCGTCGATGCCGCCAATAAGACGCTCGGACCCATGCCCACCATGTCAGCCACAATGGACTCGTCAATGAGCGCCACCATGTCGGCCACGATGGCTTCAACCATGAGCGCGACAATGGCACCCACCGCCAGTAAATAACTAACTTTCCGCTTCTTTCATTCAACGGTGCGCTGTGTGTTGCGACTGATGCACACAGCGCTCACCCCTTGAAATTATTTGAGACTATCACGAGTACGGTGTAAGGGCGCCGCTACTTATTCGATCCG
>Ga0209724_1003251_pt1 | contig 13367 bp, 12 predicted proteins | sample grotaG_FD_184143 | JGI IMG/M metagenome (GOLD analysis project Ga0209724, IMG submission 184143) | Glacier valley bacterial and archeal communities from Borup Fiord, Nunavut, Canada, to study Microbial Dark Matter (Phase II) -... | ecosystem: Environmental > Aquatic > Freshwater > Ice > Glacier ... | reverse complement strand
TTATAATATAGATAGATACAAGGTTATTGATGAATGAGTTGTTATCTGTATTACCCCTTAGCTGTTTTTGGTGAAATTATTTGAGGCTGTTAATGTGTTGGGTTTACTGGCAGGAACTAGGCAGGAACTATGCAGGGCTTTAATGTTCGGTTATACTGGCAGGATTTATACATGATCAGTGCAGGGCTTTAATGGTCGGTTATACTGGTATGATATGGCATAAAAAAACCTGCTAGGTAAATAGCAGGTCTTAGGTAAATGTATATAAAAAGCAAAAATGTACAGTGTTTAATAATAAATACAAAAGTAAATTAAAAAAATATCAATGTCAATGATAAAAAATGATAATTGCAAATAATTATATATGTCGTTTAGATTACAATGTAGCTAATATAAGACAGTGTTAATATTAATGTAGAGTGTGTTTATCTACTGATTGGTTATATTGTCTTAAATGGGCTGTAATGTGCCTTAATATTAATTTAAAATACTAACTCAGTATTGTAATTATTGATATCAATTTCTTTTGTGATTAACTTTTGAAGTATAGAATATGTATTGTCGTTATGATAAAATAAATTATAATTTTCAAATACTGCATTTAATTCAAAATATCTAATCGTAGTACTGTAATTTGATGCAATGTAAATCATTAATTGAATATAATCATTAATACTTAATTTTGAATTATTTGAGTCTCTATTAATAAATTCCATATACATGTCTTTGATATATTGGATATTATTTAAGTTCTGATATTTAAAATCAATTGGTTCGATTGGTGTGTTAGTCTCTATTTGTTCAATAATATTCTCATTTAATATTGATGGTAAATTTAAATCAAAATAACATTCTGGCTTAGTTGGTTCTGTTACTTCGATGGTCTCAACTTTTAATGGTTCATGATGATCAATAGTTACTACTTTGCGGTTATCATCTAAAAAGCTTTTCACTAAATTACTAAATGCATAATGGTCTGAATTAATTCTTATGACTTCATTATTTTTTTCAATGTCTCTTAAGACTTTATCCTGCTTAAAATTGTAATCAACTTTTTCAACTGCTATTTTATTTACTTTTTTCATATTATTACTTTTAGCTTCAATCTTTTTTAGTTCGAAGGAATCGCACAACTTTTGTAAATTGTTGGCTCTATTCTCTGTTAATCGTTCCTGCATTAGTTGTTCATTAGTTAAGTTCTGATACCAAGGTAGTGAATATTTCGGGTCTGAATAATCAATGCTTTCGAATAGTAACTTATTGGTTAATTTAAGTGATTTAATATAATCCTCAATACTGATTCTATTATTGAATAGGTCGTTATTATTTTCAAATTCTTTTTGCCATACCGTTTTATGATTCTCAAAGTAAATCTTTGTTGATGGGTAATTGGCCATAAAAATATCAATGGCCGTTAGTAATGCAGGAAAGTTTTTAAGTATTTCAGGAACATGAATAGTATTCGCATTCACATAAAAGTCATTACTGATAAATTTTGTACTCAAATATAAATCATACATTCGATGGATTACAATTTGCTCATTACGGCATGTGTTCTGCTTTTCCTGCTTATATTTGGGTATAATGGTAGTCTCATAACCTTTAAAACTTATTGGCGTTACGTCCCTCTTATATTTCTTATGGTGGTTCGTGTATGTCTGAATAAATTGAAAGTAGTTCTTACAATGTGTCTCAAAAATCGAAGCTAAATAATTTGGGTCTGGCAGGCGTTTATAATCAATTTCCTTTGCATGTTGAACCATTAAAGTTAACTCTGTTCTCTCCATGTTATTGTTGATATAATCTAGGCCATTCGATTTCCAGTAGTATTCAGTATATGACTTTTTTTCTGGTGAATGCTTTAGAAGCTCCAAAGTTTTATCGTATGATTTCAAATATTTATGTGATGCAATATTTCCCCAATGAATCATAGTTGATAAATTAATATCTTTAGGGTCAATCCTGCCTTTATGCTTCGTGTGGTAATTTGGGTTATAAGTTGGTAAGTCCTTATCAGTCTTGTTACAATAAATCTTTACAAAGGTTACAACTTTTGGTTTACTACTATCTATGGCAATTTCAATATGTGAAGGTGATATTAATTTGAATTTAAGAGTATCAGTTAAATACGTTATATATTCAACATAATCAGCTGAATAAAGCAGTACATTACTAACTTTGAAATTAACTAAATCAGATTTAAAAAATGGTTTACGTGGGCTAAATCTTAGCTCCCCAATACATCTATCATATAAATACATATCAGCTATTACATGATACATTGCATTACCTGAGGTGTGAAATTCTAAATAACAATTTGAATCTAATATTTGTGTACGCTTGGTGAGATAGTCAGCCTTTAATGGTATATCAGCGTAAAAGTTCAATTCTAAATTATCAACACATATCGTTTGAGTAACGACATTTTCATTTTTACTTAACATTTTATTACATTTTTACTTTTATTTCGGGTGTGAAACATTTGGTATGCCAAAACTGTTCTAACCTTCTTATTTATATGGCTTTGCAGCCTTTTGCCTTAATGAGTTGTTATCTGTATTACCCCTTAGTAACTTTTGAACTCAATTTAAGCTTATAAATGTCTCAATTATTTTACCTAATTGAATACGATTACAAAAATATATCATAATATTTCCAATGGCAAGGACTTTTTAAAATTTACTTTGTTCGCTGTCTTGCTGAAATTCCTTTGCAAATTTCTTCATACTTTCAAATTTGGCTTGCTTAGATAAGTGCTCTTCTTTAAATTTGGAAAACTCATTTATAATCATATTTGTTAAGTAGTTTGTTCTATCAACATTTTTACTACTTGCAAGCTCATTCAACATTTTAATGGTTTCGTTGTTGGCTCTGATTTCAAATCTTAAATCTTTCATATTGCTTTTATAATTCCCTTTAGTGGGATGTCATATATAAATACAGGTGTACGGACAAAATAAAGTAAGTCATTTATATGATTTATATCATGTTTTAATATATTTAACATAAGCCGATATTAGCCTGTCTATTCCTGCATTGATACTGAGTAACCATTAATAATAAATACCCTCTTAAATCGCTTGTATTGACTTAACAGGGCTATATATTGTTTATGCCACCTATGCATTTTTACCCTGCCATTTTTTTGATATTGGGTTTTATGGCTGTTCAGGTTTTTACAACTGGTTAACCTTTGCGATAACTTCACTTAGATACGTTGGTTCTTCATGTTCCTTTTCCTTTTCTCTTATGGGTATCATATGGAATGCTGCAAGGTGTTTGAATATTGATATACCAATTTGGTAAATGGTGTACCCTCTAGCGGTGTCACCCTGATTGAATAGGTCTATGAGTTCATTATATAGTCTTAATTCATTGGCTATCAAAAATATAGTTCCCTCACATTGACTTGGTGAGTCTTTTGCTACCTTGCGTAACTGTTTGACTGTCTTAACAATATCGTATTTTTCCATCATTTGCTTTTATATCCTGTTAGTAGGATACAATCATAAATACAAAATATTATCATAATTAATCAATAAAGTATGAATTTAGTATTAAATTGGGTTAATATATCATCATAAATGAGTTAATAATTAATGCATTTAAGGTGTGTTATTACTGATATTTTGGTAATGAATTTACATAGTTAAATTATTGGATATTACATGATATAGGTAATATTTCAGCATATACTCAAAACATGATATAAATCATATTTGTGCCCCCTAAGCCAAAACCAGATATGTTGCAATGCTCTGGATTGAGTGGTATGTGTCTCTATGCCAATGTTTTAGACACACTACCGCTTCAAGTGCTTATTTATTAAATAGTTACAATACAATCGAGTAATATATAAATATTTTTATTTCTGAAATATTTTATTGCTGTGTTGCTGCTGTGTTGGTGGTGTTTCTACATATGTTTGCTTCATTGAAATGTCAGACCATTGGCAGGATAATGATTCAATGATGATACTTTCATTCGTTTAATTATCATTATATTTGCTCTGATTATATATAATCGTGAAACAAAAAATGAAACCAAATGGATAATAATTACCTATTTATTGATGGCTCTTGTCTATTAAGTGATATAAAAAAACTCAAATCAAGAAGAATTGAGTTTAAGGATAAGAAACTAAACGTAAAGATATTCTGTAGGGAATTCGCAAATAGTTATTTTCTTAGACCGTTTCTTAGTGGTGGTTATAGGAGAATAGTATTTTATTTTGTAAAGGATGACGATAGAGTTATGGATAATATTGTTATTCCTGATTTCTCAAAATCAGGTTGTGTTGAAGATATGCAAATTAAATATTGCGGAAAAAAAATACCAGTCCTTGCAAAAGCAAGAGATTGGTTAGAAAAAAACAAAGCTCCGCAGAGTGTATTGGATTCATTATATAAAAGTGAAAAAGCGGTTGATTCTCAAATTTGTTGTGATGCTCTAATTTTATTATCATTAAATAAACTTGATAGGCTCTTCCTTTACACAAACGATTATGATTTTATTCCGCTTTGTAAGTCAATTAAAACAATGGGTGGAAATATCAATTTAATCAAACTTACAGAAGAACGTGTTAATATTGATTTGGTGAAAGAATGTGATGCTTTTTTTTCATTTGATGAAAACGACTTGAAATCAATATTTGGAATAAAAGAATAAAGTACTACCGCCAATTAATAGGACTATGTGGTCTGAAAAAACCAATATGAAGTTTTTAAGAGATTTTGTAAAATTATTGACGATTTATATATTTATATATTAGATATTTACAATAAGCGTATATATTAATCAATGGTCAGAACTTCGGTTAACCCACTCATTACATCATTCGCATCGTAACGCATACTGATAATTGCATTGGCGCCAAGTTCCTGCGCGTGAAGAATCATCAGTTGCAATGCCTCTTCGCGCGCATTTTCGCATAACTCGGTATAAATAGTACTTTTTCCGCCGAATATGGACATAAATCCTCCTGCCATATTTCCCAGTATGCTGCGTGAGCGAACTGTTATTCCCCGCACAAGTCCCAATTGTTTCACAATCCTGTACCCTTCGAGCGATGTGCTGGTGGTAATCAACATATTCTTGTTCATTTCAAGTTGAATTAATTAGTATTGATAGAAATTAGTAATCTTAAAATCAATCGTCCAGCGATTGTCCGATCAGTTGACGGAACATCCATCCGGTGTTATCGTTTACATTTCCCTGTGTTTGTTTCATCAGTATCCCGATGATTTTCTCCTTTGGATCTGCAAAATATTGCGTATTGAAATATCCGCCCCAATCAAATGTTCCGGTGCTGCTCTGTCCTCCCTTTCCCTCTCCGGCAGGCGTGATAACAGAAAAAGCAAGGCCGAAAAATTTATCGGGGCCACCATAGATCGAACCCGTCTGGTTGCTTAATATCGTTTCGACAGTGGTCCGGCTCAAAATTCTGACCCCGTTCAGCTCTCCTCCGTTGAGGTACATTTGCAGGAAGGTGGCGTAGTCTTTCGCGGTGCTCGACAATCCGGCACCACCCGAGAAGAACGCCTTTGCACCTTTGATAGGGTAATCCGGATCATAGAAAGTAGCCGGATAGCGTTCCCATTCCCCTTTATCATTCTTTTGCTGAACCGAAACGAGGCGGTTTGCTTTCTCATTCGGGAGGTAAAACCAGGTATCGTTCATGCCAAGCGGCTCAAAAAGATGTTTCTTCAGGTACTGATCAAATGGCATACCGGATACAATTTCAACCAGGTAACCCAACACATCGAGCCCTTCACTATAGGTGAATTTCTCACCTGGATTGTGATGCAAAGGAAGCTTTGCAAGCTTTTTAACGCTTTCGGCAATGGTAACCTGCTTTTCAGAAAAAGCATCGGTAATACCTGCTTTATGATAGATCATCTTAAACCGTTCGTCACCATCAATAACGCCGTATCCAAGTCCCGAAGTATGGCTCAGCAACTGGCGTATTGTGATTTCTCCCGGTGCCGGAGTGGTAGTATACGAAGTATCACTGTATTGAAATGTTTTCAGGACCTGTGGATTCTTAAACTCGGGAATGTATTTTGAAATAGGATCATCGAGCCTGAATTTCCCCGCTTCCCAAAGCGTCATTACAGCGGTTGAGGTAATCGCTTTACTCTGTGATGCAATCCGGAAGATATCATCCCGTTTTAACGTACGTCCGCTTTGGTTATCCGCTTTTCCGAATGCCTTGTAATAAACGATTTTCCCGTTCCGTGCCACCAGCGCAACGATCCCCGGGATATCACCTTTTGCAACCGCATCGGCGCACATTGTTTCGATCCTGGCCAATCGCACAGCCGACATCCCGACACTTTCGGGCGTACCCTCCGTCAGTACCGGAGAATTCTTCATCGATTTGGTCTGGGCACTGATTGACAGTACCATCCCTAATAATAAAGCAACAAACAGACTTTTCATATGTTATCAAATTATATTGGACATCCTTTTTTGAAAATTTCGTTTGATTTCGGAAGATCTGTCAGATCTTTTGATTCTTTCCGATTAAAAAATAGAGAATTGATCCGATGATGTTCATAAATATAACGATCAACACCCACATTATCTTGTTGTTTCCCACAAATTCAGATCTTAAAATATCCAACAGCGCAAGAATGGGTAATACTCCTGTAATAAACAGGATCATCAGAAACAGGAAGATCTGAATGGGGCCAATAATTCCGAGTAGTTCCATTTGGTTCGTTTTTTAATTTAATAGTTAGTCTTCTATTTCAATTAACAATTACATTCATGTTCGGTATACTACAAAAATACATAATTCATTTTCAAAGGCCTATCGTTGTATTCAATTAATTTGTAATTGAATATTTCACGAATATAAACCAAAAGCTGTTCTATAACATGAAATAAACTAAATTTGCAAGGCAATGGGAAAATCCGTCCAATTAATTGAAAAGATCAGAGACTGGCGTCTAAAGCACCTTAACGAACATGAGGTATTGCTGATTCTTAGCTTTGTCGTTGGTTTACTAAGTGGTTTTGCAGCGATTATCCTAAAAAATCTGATCCATTATCTTGGAAAAGTATTAACCCAAAACTTCACCTCCTATTCCGAAAATTACCTCTACCTGGCCTATCCCGGAATCGGAATTCTAATCACGGTATTGTATGTGAGGTTCTTCGTGAAGGATGATATCGGACATGGGATTACCAAAGTGCTGGAGTCGATTGCCAATAACAAAGGGGTGATGCGCGCCCACAACATGTTCACTTCTATTATTTCGAGTACGATCACGATCGGTTTTGGCGGATCGGTAGGAGCGGAGGCCCCTGTTGTATTGACAGGTTCTTCCATTGGTTCCAATATTGCACGGTCCTTCAACCTGAGTTACCGTACAATGACCGTTTTGATTGGTTGCGGGGCCGCCGGTGCAATTGCCGGTATTTTCAAGGCACCCCTTGCCGGGATGTTATTCGCTATTGAGGTCCTCATGCTCGACATGACAATGGCATCACTGTTGCCGCTGATGATTTCGGCATCCACTTCCGCCTCCTTAGCTTATTTTTTAATGGGAAGTGCGCACCATTTCGAATTCCAAATTGACAAAGCATTTAATGTTACCAATATACCCTGGTACATTGTTCTGGGGATCTTTTGCGGTCTCTTCTCTTACCTTTTTACGAAGGGCAACCTGTACGTTGAGGGGCGGTTCCGCAAAATCGGGAATCCCTATTTAAAGGTTTTAATCGGCGGAACGATGTTGGGTGTCATGATATTTCTTTTCCCATCACTTTGGGGTGAAGGATATTTGTCAATCGATCAGATACTTTCGGATGCCGGATCAAACATTCTGAACAACTCTCTTTTTGTCGTATTCAAAGACGACCGTTTTATATTAATTGGGATGATCCTGGTAATTATGCTGGTTAAGATTGTGGCTACTGCCGCTACAACAGGTGCCGGAGGAAGCGGCGGGATATTTGCACCGACCTTGTTCCTGGGCGGGATGGCTGGTTTCTTCGTTTCTTCGATTCTTAACTTAGATGGAAACCTCGTCCCTGCCCGCAATTTTGCGTTGGCAGGAATGGCAGGAATGATGGCAGGAGTGATGCATTCACCAATGACGGCTATCTTTCTGATCGCTGAGATCACGGGCGGTTTCGGATTACTGATCCCTTTGATGATCACTGCGGCAACTGCCTACCTCACAATAACACCACTTGAACCACATTCGATTTATCACATCCGGCTTGCCCAGCGCGGCGAACTGATTACCCACAACAAAGATAAGGCAGTACTTACTTTGCTTAAAATGAGAACTGTGATTGAGACTGATCTGTTAACCGTTAAAGTTGACAGTACGTTGGGTGAACTGGTCCGGATTATTTCAAGGTCTAAACGCAATATCTTTCCGGTGATTGATCGTGAAGAAAATTTTTGTGGTGTGGTCCTTCTCGATGATGTCAGGCAATTCATGTTTAATAAAGAACGCTACAATAAAACACGGGTTAAAGATCTGATGATTATGCCGCCGGCTATTATTTCACTCGATGAAAAAATGGAAAGTGTGATGAAGAAGTTTAATGAGACCGGTGCCTGGAATCTTCCGGTTGTCAGCGAAAAGAAGTATGTTGGTTTAATCTCGAAGTCAACCATTTTCAATGCATATCGCTCAGAATTGGTTCGTTTTTCGGAAGAATAGGATCAATATGAACAATCGTTGAAACTTTCGTAGTTAAAGTGCAGTCAATCGTTGTTAAGGTATATGCAGAAACTGTAAATTTGCACACTGATTGAAGTCAATGGTTAAAAGCCGAAGGCATTGAAATAACGAGTGAAGCAGAAGACAAAATATACAACGACATAAGTTTAAAATTTATCCAAAATATTTTTACAATGAAACCCTCATGAGCAAAGGCTCGCCAAAGAAGATGAATATCTATGAGAGTTACTTGTGACCTTTAAAAAACAAATTATTTACACATGAAAAGGGATACCCAGATTTTTGAAATTATTGAAAAGGAGAGACAACGTCAGTTGCATGGTATTGAATTGATTGCCTCAGAAAACTTTGTTTCGGAACAGGTGATGCAGGCAATGGGTTCATGTCTGACCAATAAATATGCCGAAGGCTATCCTGGCCACCGTTATTATGGCGGATGTCAGTTTGTTGACGAGTCAGAACAATTGGCCATCGACCGTTTGAAGTTACTTTTTGGCGCTGAATATGCGAATGTTCAACCCCATTCGGGAGCCCAGGCGAATATGGCGGTGCTGATGACATGTTTAAAACCCGGAGATACTTTTATGGGACTTGATTTGTCGCATGGCGGTCATCTTTCACACGGGTCACCTGTTAATTCATCAGGTCTGTTTTACCGTCCGGTCGCCTATTCGGTGAAAGAAGATACCGGACTTGTTGATTATGACATGATGGAAGAAGTTGCAATGAAAGAACTTCCAAAACTGATCATTGCAGGCGCTTCGGCCTATTCGCGTGAGTGGGATTATCAGCGCATGCGTAATCTTGCCGATAAAATCGGAGCCATTTTTATGGTGGATATGGCGCATCCTGCAGGACTGATTGCTGCCGGTTTGCTCGACAATCCGTTGAAATATGCACACATCGTTACGTCTACTACCCATAAAACTTTGCGGGGCCCACGCGGTGGTATTATCCTGTTGGGTAAAGATTTTGAAAACCCATGGGGTCTTACAACGAAGAAAGGCGAGTTGAAAATGATGTCTTCGCTTCTTGATTCTGCTATTTTTCCTGGAACGCAGGGTGGTCCGCTGGAACATGTGATTGCCGCCAAAGCAGTTGCTTTTGGTGAAGCACTTGCTCCGGAATATATCGAATACCAAACCCTGGTTCAGAAGAATGCGAGGGTGATGGCCAAAGCTTTTATGGACAAAGGTTACAAGGTAATTTCAGGCGGAACAGATAACCATTCGATGTTGATTGATCTTCGTACCAAATTCCCAGATCTTACCGGTAAAAAGGCGGAAAACGCTTTGGTACTGGCTGATATCACGATCAATAAAAACATGGTTCCGTTCGATTCACGTTCACCATTCCTTACTTCAGGTTTGCGCGTCGGAACTCCGGCGATCACAACCCGCGGAATGAAAGAGAAAGATATGGCAATCATTGTTGATCTGATCGATGAAGTTCTTCAGAATGCTGACAACGAAAATGTAATCAATGATGTACGTGGAAGGGTCAATAAAATGATGGAAGGTTTCCCAATGTTCGCGTGGTAAATCTTAAAGGATATTTTTTAAGAAAACGGGGTCAGTAATACGATCCCGTTCTTGTATTATTTAATTTACAATCAAGTTTACGATCTACCTTGACTTCTTAAAATATTGCGGTATTGCTTTTTCTGGTGAAATATTCCCTGATTGAAAATATATTTAAAAGCTGTTCTGATTTTTCTGCGTCTAACCTAATCTCTTTATTACTGCCAATCAATGATTCTAAAGGAATTCCCAAATATCTGTTTAATAAGGTTATCATGTTTAAATTCAAAGGTCTTTTACCGTTTAATACTTCTGAGACTCTTGTCTTACCTCCAAACAAAGGGGCAATATCAACTTGCTTAAGATTCATCTGTTCCATACGGAATTTAATTGCTTCAACTGGATTGGGTGCTTCTATCGGGTAATGATCATGCTCGTATTTTTCTATAAGTAAGGATAAAAGTTCCATTTCTTCACCTTCCGGGCTGTTTGGCTCAATTGGATTTTGAGTACTATTTATAAGACTGTAAATTTTTTCACAGGCTTCGTTGTACTCTTGCTCCGTTCTTAATATTTTAGTTTTCATAGCTTATTGTTTTAGCGTCTATTTTATCATATTCGGTATGTGTTCCAAACCACACAATAAAAACAATTTTGAGTTTGTATTCGATATCAACGATTAACCGAAACTCATTGCCTTTAATATTGAATACAACTCTTTTAGAACTTAATATACTTGCATTTCCGTATTTCGATTTTAATTCATTTGCACTCTCCCAATTTGAATATCTGATTTCATAAATAAAAGACTTTAAAGACTCTTGAGCCAGCTTGTATTTACTTTGCTTGCAATACCCAACCAGAGTTTTTTCTTTTATTATTCTCATTCTTCACAAAGATAGTTAAGGTTACCGAATAGTGTAACTTCAGGCTTGAAATATTGTTTTAAGAGCTATTTTGAGTACATATTTGATTCCAGATTAAAAAGTATCACATTCTCCATTCCTTCCTATTTTAAAGAAACCCTCGAATATGGCACTGCATCCTGAGAAGCAAATTCACCTTTAAGGTATTTATAATAACCTGTTATTGCAATCATTGCTGCATTATCGGTGGTGAATTTAAATGCCGGAATGTGCATTTCCCAATTGTACTTTTCGGCTGCATCGAGTAAGGCCTTTCGAAGTCCTGAGTTGGCAGAAACACCACCGGCAACAGCGATGGTTCGGATACCGGTTTCTTTGGCAGCTCGTTTTACTTTTGTCATTAAGACTTCGATGATCGTATATTGCAGCGAAGCACAGATATCGGCCCTGTTTTCTTCAATAAAATTGGGGTTTTCGGCCATTCTGTCACGAATGAAATAGAGAAATGAGGTTTTTAAACCGCTGAAACTGTAATCCAATCCCGGAAGTTTGGGTTTAGCAAAAACAAATGCTTTTGGATCACCTTCTTTAGCCAGTTTGTCAATCATTGGTCCACCCGGATAGGGTAATCCGATCACCTTTGCACATTTATCGAAGGCCTCTCCGGCTGCATCATCAATTGTTTGTCCAATTACTTCCATATCAAGATGATCACGAACAACAATGATCTGCGAATTTCCGCCCGATACCAACAGGCACAGAAAAGGAAATTCCGGGTCTTTTTTCTCAACGGATGGCTCTTTGACAAAATGAGCCAACACATGACCCTGAAGATGATTCACCTCTATCAATGGAATTCCTCTTGCAAGTGCAAAACCTTTGGCAAATGAAGTTCCAACAAGTAACGATCCCAGTAAGCCGGGTCCTCGCGTAAATGCGACTGCGGAAATTTCATCCATTGATATGCCCGACTTTTTAATGGCCAGATCGACCACCGGAATAATATTCTGTTGATGAGCCCTTGAGGCAAGTTCAGGAACAACGCCACCATAAGCGATGTGAACAGTTTGCCCCGATACTTCATTGCTAAGAATCAGATTATTGCGAATTATCGCGGCTGATGTATCATCACATGAAGATTCTATCCCAAGAATTATAATATCTCTGTTTTTGCTCATCCTGTTAATTTATCCTATTTATTTCAATATCCGGAAATACCACTATTACCGGACTTTAAAAAGTGTTACCTTGCAAAAGTCAAATCAAGTATTCTATCCGGTTCTCCGGTTGTTCTAAAATAAAGGTCAAAAGTATCAAAAAAAGGTTTAATATATTACTTATCTTAGTTTTCACGCTATCAGCCTTGTTTGGCGCGGCATACCTGACCTTTCGCTCTCCAAAAGTTCAAACTTTTGTTGCTCAGTGGGTAATGGTTCAATTGTCACATACTTACAAAGCCAATATTAGCGTTGAAGGTGTTGACATTTCCTTGTTTAAAAGTATTGTTCTTGAAAAAGTGCTGATTGAGGACCAGAATCAGGATACGATGTTCTATATCGGCAGCGTTAAACTCCAAATCGACAGTTTAGCGCTTCTCGAAAGGAGAATTCATTTTGGTGATCTGAACTTTGAGGATTCCAAAATCAACATTCTGAAAGACACAACGGGGTATAATTTCCAATTTTTAATCGGATCAGAAACGTCAAAACCCGATACGCTTCGACCCTGGAATGTCACATTTACCAATTTTTACTTCCTGAATTCGAAGATAAGTTATAAAGATATCAATGCGAAGGACACGCTGGTGAACGGTATGAACTTCGATGATCTGGAGATCACCAAACTTAACTTATCAGTGGTAAATGTGCATCAGACCGATACGATTACAACTTTCTTTCTCGATAATGCTTCGATTTATGAGAAATCGGGGTTTTCTATTGGGGATCTGAGGTTTGCCGGTCGAATTGATTCAACCGGATTGGAACTCTCCAACATGACTCTTGTTTCGAATCATTCGCATATTGAAGCAAACAGGATTAAAATATCTAAAAACAAACTCTTTGGCGTTGATTCGCTCTATTCTGAAAAGAGTCTGACTTTGACAAACCGGTTTGTAATAGACAGTGATTTTAAAGAGTCAATGCTCTCACTGACCGATTTATCGTATGTCATTCCTGAGTTATGGGGGATGAATGAACCGTTACTGTTTTCGGGTGGGATAAAAGGATCGCTGAGTAATTTGAAATTTAAGCGTATCAATTTTAAAATTGGAAGAG
>Ga0209724_1003248_pt1 | contig 13376 bp, 10 predicted proteins | sample grotaG_FD_184143 | JGI IMG/M metagenome (GOLD analysis project Ga0209724, IMG submission 184143) | Glacier valley bacterial and archeal communities from Borup Fiord, Nunavut, Canada, to study Microbial Dark Matter (Phase II) -... | ecosystem: Environmental > Aquatic > Freshwater > Ice > Glacier ... | reverse complement strand
CGCCAAACAAGGCGCAGCGTTCGACCCAAAGGCGTTCCACGACGTCTTGCGGCTGGGTGCGATGCCGCTCGTCATCCTCGAAAAAGTCGTGATGGCACGGACCTGACGCCAACCGGCGGGGTCAGTTGGTATCGGTGTTGCCCGGTGTCGTCGACTTCGACTGTGCTTTCGCCGCCTTGGTATCGGTGTTCCCCTTGCTGGCTTTCCCGGTCGATTTATAAGCCTTTTTTGCGGGCGGCACTGTGGCTTGAGCGCTTTTCGGCGCGGGCGGCGGTGTCGCTGGTTTTTGAGCGGCAGTGACTGCGACGAGCACGCCTACGGCTAGCAAGGCCCGTACTCCTGCGGATTGCGTCATCGTAACATCCTTCTTTCGGCAAGCCCCATTCACAGCCGCTGCCGGTCGCTGCATGCGGGCCGGTCGGCGCGCCGCGCCGACCGGCGATCGGTCCAATTAATTCGTGTCGGTGTTGCCCTTGCTTTCAACCGGCGGCGCGGGAGCCGGTGCGGGCGACGATACCGAGGTATCTTCAGCGCCGACATTACCCGGATCGCGCGTCGGTTGAGTGTCGGTATTGCCCCGCATCGTCGTTTGCGGCGACATCAGGCCATTGGCACCGGTCGGCGGCGCAGCATCGGTCGTCGTCGTGACCGTGTTGGTTGTCATGACCGTATTGGTCGGCTGCTTGTCGGGGCAGGCGGTCAGCGCCAGAAACGCCGCGACCGAAAACAACGCCGTTACGCTGGTGGATTGCTTCATCATGTCATCCTCTGCCGGTTCAATCCCCTGTGGCGCACCGCCCGGCGGCGGGCACGAAACGAGTTTGCCAGCGACAGTTAAGACTACCAAGCGAAATGTTAATACCGGAGTAAGTCACGCCGTAAAATGTAGGCGCGACAACAGTGCCTTCAACCGTGGGTCTCCGCGAACCGGGTCGAGCATCGGATCGTTGCGCATCAGCACCAACCCCGTGTCGCCTGCCTGATAGGCCTTTTCCAAAGCATCGAGCGCTGCGCCGCTGTCTCCCGACTGCGCATGGACCTGTGCCTGCTGGTACAATGTATTGTCGCCGCCGGTCTCGACCAGTCCGGCAAGCGTTTGCTGGGCCGCTGCATCCTGTCCCAACCGGTGCAGGACGACCGCCAGTCCGGGAACGCGCGTCAACGCCTGCGGTTCACGGTCATAGGCCGCGCGCGCTTTCGCCAAATCGCCGAGCATCAGCCACGCATCGCCAATCGCGCCATTCGCACCGCTCATTGTCGGATTAAGGGCAAGTGCGCGCGTCGCGGCGGCGATCGCATCATTATAGCGCCGCTCCGCCTGAAATACCGATGCCTGTGCCTTCGGAACGCGCGGGTTGAGCGGATCGAGCGCGGCAGCATGGTCGAGCGCCGCATGTGCTGCCGGGAAACTGCCCATTCGCGCCTTGAACAGCCCGAACCGTACGAGCTGATCGGCGTCGCCTGAACTGAGCTGCTTGGCTTTGTCATAGGCGGCAGACGCGCCTGCAAAATCGAGCCGGTTGTAGCGCGCAAACCCCAGCGCCGAATAGGCATCCGCCAACGCGGGCGCGATCTTCACGGCGCGTTGCGCCGCCGCCAGCGCCGCGTCATAGCGCGCCCGCATGAGGTCGCCGTGCGAGAACTGGTTGGCCAGTGCGATCAACGTCCGCGCCCGCCCGGCATACGCGGCGGCATAGTCCGGGTCGGCGGCAATTGCGGTGTCGAAGCTTGCAAGCGCACGCAGATAGGTCGCTTCGTCGCCGACGAGGTCATATTGCTGGCGCCCGTGCAGATAAGCGTCGAGCGCGACAGGATCGGCCGTACCACCCCGGCCGCGCGGGCTGGCCGGGGTCAACAGCCGCACCTTGAGCGCATTGCCGACCTGCGTCGCGATATCGCTCTCGACTGCAAAGGCGTCGGTCAGCTTGCGGTCGAAGGTCTGCTGCCAGCGTTGGAAGCCGGTGGACACCTCGATCAATCCGGCACTGATGCGCAGGACGTCCCCTTCACGCCGCACACTGCCCTCGAGCACATAGGCAACGCCAAGCCGTGCACCCATCGTGCGCGCATCGGTCCCCTTGAGCGCTGCCGAGGAGGTGCGCGCGGCCACCTGCAGCTCGCTGAAACTGGCCAGCGTCGAGCGCAGTTCCTCGGACAGGCCGTCCGAAAAATAGTCTTGCGCGGGGTCGCCGCTGAGATTGGCAAAGGGCAACACCGAGATGCTGTGCGGAGGTACTGGGGGACGACGCACGGCCGGTGCCGCGCCGGTTGCGCCGACCAGGGTTGTCGGCAGCGCGGCCGCATCCTTCAATTCGGATGGGCCGCCAAACATGCGTGTCCCGGCGAGCAACAATACCGCCGCGAGCGCCATGACGCCGACGATAATCGGCAATGGGTCCGCGCCGCCGCCGTGCCCACCGTGCCCGCCATGCCCCGCGTGCGCCTCGTGCAGCGCATGTTCGGCATTGGCCGCAGGCTCGGTTTCGGGCAGCTCGATTTCGGGAACGAGACCCCCGTCTGCCCAGCGGAAATACCACGTCAGGCCGATCGCCAGTGGGAAGCCGATGACGAGTGCGGCAAAGACCAGCTTCATCGACCAGTGCGGCAGCTCGAGAATCAGTGTCAGCAGGTGGCCAACCTCGAGGATCAGCCAGCTGGTGACAAGATAGGCTGTCGCGGCGCGCCAGATGCCCCGCCGTCGCAACTCTCCTGACAAAGCGCCCAACTGGCCCACCCTGGCTCCCGTCGTGAACCTGCATCCCGTGTGCCAACTGCTATGCATTTACGCCGTGTTAGGCAAGCCGCCGATGCGATCCGGATGCCGTTCAGATCGGTTCGCCGGTCCACTCCCAGTGCCAGGGCTCGAAAACATAATTAACGAAGCCGAACCGGCGTGCGTTCTTCAACAGCCAGCGGTACGCAGGGGATTGGATCATGGCGACGCGGTTGGCGTCCGCCGTCGAATCGGGTCCGAAGCCTTTTGCCTGGCCGACCCACATATCGACCGCAAGACCGGTTCGGTGCGCTGAACAGGACGCGCGGACGGTGCCGTCGCAATTGCCTTCGAGCAAACACCGGATCGCGTCGCTGATCGGATCGCGAAACCCTGAAAAGATCGTCAGCGAGCGGCGTTCGGCGGCAACAGCGGGGTCTTGGCGTGCCGCGGCGATCATTGCACGATAGGCAGCGAGTGCGCCGGGACGCAGCTGCACCAGTTTGCCGCCGTACCCTTCGGCAGGCAGTGTCCATGCGAGGGCGCCGGGCGGCGGCGGCGGCGGGCATGCGAGCTTCGGGTCAATCCTGGCAAAGGGTCGTGCTGCCTGCCATGTCGCTTTCATCGCGGCAAATGTCGGCGGGTCAAAGATGCCAGACGCTGGCAGCCGATGGCGGCCCTGCCACACTGCAAGTGCAGCAGCAAACCCCGCGGTTCCCGCCGCGCATCCCGTTGCAATCTCCGTGGCGATTTTGGGGGCGTAAATTCGCCAGCCCTGCTCGTCGCGGCGATATGGGGCCCACAATAGCGTTTCGAGCGACGCGGCATTGGCTGCAGCAGCCGTCGTTCCAGCCGCGCCGCTGGCGCAGGGAGCGGCGGAGGTTTGCGCTGCCACGAGCAGCGCCGTGAGAAGCAAAGGCATCGATCGACTCGTTTTACGGAACTGTAGGCCGGCCGAAACCGTCTGACGACCAACGAGCTCGATAGGGAATGGTTCATGTTTTTCATTACGGTAGCGACGATGCTGGCAGGTGCGGTCCCAGTGGCGACCCCGGCTGCACCACCGGTGATCGCAATTCCGGCTGCGATCACACCGAAACAGCGCACCCTGATCCGCGCCGAAGTGCTGCTCGACCGCGCCCATTTCTCGCCGGGGGTCATCGACGGCAGCGACGGTGCCAATTTGCGGCAGGCGGTATCGGCGTATCAAGCCGCACACGGGCTGACAATCGACGGCAAGGTCAGCGACGCGCTGATTACGGCCATGGCCACGACAGACACTGTGAACTCGGTGCAGAATTACACGATTACCGACGCCGATGTCGCCGGTCCGTTCGTGGCCAAGCTGCCAACGGATCTTGCTGAGCTGGCAAAGCTCGACAGCCCCGCTTACTCGGGACCGGTCGAGCAGCTCGCCGAGCGCTTTCACATGGACGAAGTGCTGCTCAAGGCGCTTAATCCTGAAGCGGATTTCGGCAAGCCAGGCACGGTGCTGGTAGTTACCGCGGTCGCCGTTGAGAAGCTGTCGTCGGAGGTCGCGCGGATCGAAGTCGACAAGGGCAAGCAGGCGGTGCGTGCGTTCGGTGCCGATGGCACGCTGCTTGCGAGCTATCCGGCGACCGTGGGCAGCGCCGAGCGCCCGGCGCCCACCGGCACCTGGGCGGTCCGCGCCGTCGCCCCCGCGCCCAACTATACATTCGACCCCAAGCGCCTGACCTTCGGTAAGCCCGGGCTGGGCAAGTTGACGATCAAGCCGGGCCCGAACAATCCGGTCGGATCGACGTGGATTGCACTGACCAAGGATACCTACGGCATTCACGGCACGCCCGATCCGCGGTTGATCGGAAAGCGGGCGTCGCACGGCTGCGTGCGCCTGACCAATTGGGATGCGCACCAGCTTGGCGCATCGGTTAAGGCAGGCGCCAAGGTCGAATTCATGGGCACCGAGACTCGCGGTTGAAGCCGACCTAACGCATCGCGGCGATGCGGTCGGGTCGGGTGAATACCTCAAAGCCGTCATGGCGTGCGACAGCGACAAGCGTCAGTTCCGCGGCCGCCGCGGTTGCAACTGCCAGCGTCGTTGGGGCCGATACGGCAACGAGGATCGGCGCGCCGAGCATGGCGGTCTTCTGGACCATTTCGACCGATATCCGGCTGGTCAGCAGTACGACCCCGGCACGCGCATCGATGCCAGCGCGCGCCGCTGCACCGACCAGCTTGTCGAGCGCGTTGTGGCGGCCGACGTCTTCGCGCCCGAGCAACGGCTCGCCGCGCCGCCACAGTGCGGCGGCATGCGTCGCCCGGGTCCGGGTGCCCAGCGGTTGCACGTCGCGCAGGCCAGCCATCGCAGCGAGCAGTTCGGCCGGAGACGGATACGGGCCGTCTGCGGTCACGGATGGCGGTGCAACAACGGCTTCGGCGAGGCTTTCGACACCGCACAGTCCGCAACCGCTGGGGGCCGTCAAGCGCCGCCGCGTCGCGACTGCGGTGCGCGACCCCGTGGTCAGCCATAGCCGCACCTCGATACCGTCGGACTGCTCGACGATTTCGCATGCCGCGACATCGTCCGTCGCCGTAATCAGCCGCTCGCTCAGCGCGAACCCAATCGCAAAATCCTCGAGACCATCCGGCGTCGCGAGCATCACGGCGGCGGTGACGGCATCGATCACGATTGCGACGGGGGTTTCGACCGCCAGTATCCGATGGCCGCTCGCGGTGCCAACGGCGGTCCAGGCGTCGCGTGCACAATTCTGCCATGCGGTCATTTGTGTCGCCTGTTTTGCGGATGCCATGCGCTAGTTTCGAGCGTTAGAGCAGCCATAGCCAATGCCATGAGGATAGCGCGATGAAAGATAAAATTGCGATCAAGCCCTATGCGGGGCCTGCTGGCGGCTGGGGCTCGGTGCGTTCGGTTGGCGAAATCCTGTGGCGCGAGCACGTGCCGCCGCTGTCGTCGACGCATGAACTGCTTCGCCAGAACAAGGCGGACGGCTTCGCCTGCGTCTCGTGCGCATGGTCGAAGCCGTCGAACGCGCACCCATTCGAATTCTGCGAGAATGGTGCGAAGGCAACCGCGTGGGAGCTGACGACCAACCGTACCGATCCCGCATTCTTTGCCGCGCACCCGGTCACCGAATTGCTTGGCTGGCGCGACTATGACCTTGAACAGCAGGGTCGGTTGACACACCCGATGCGCTATGAGGCGGCAAGTGACCGCTATGTCGCCGTCGAATGGGCGGCCGCATTTGCCGAGATCGGGGCCGAGCTCAAGGCGCTCGAGCCGAAATCGGTGGTGTTCTACGCATCGGGCCGCGCGAGCCTTGAGACCTCGTACATGTATGGGCTGCTGGCGCGGCTGTACGGCACCAACAACCTGCCCGACAGCTCGAACATGTGCCACGAAACCACCTCGGTCGCGCTGAAGACGCGAATCGGTGTTCCTGTCGGCACGACCAAGCTCGAGGACTTCGATCACGCCGATTGCATCCTGTTCTTTGGGCAGAATGTCGGGTCGAATGCGCCGCGCCTACTGCACCCGCTGCAACAGGCGGCCAAGCGCGGCTGCCAGATCATCACCTTCAACCCGTTGAAGGAGCGCGGACTCGAACGGTTCACCAATCCGCAGTCACCGATCGAGATGCTGACGAAAGCCGAAACGTCGATCTCGTCGCAATATCATCAGGTTCGCGCGGGCGGCGATATCGCCGTGCTGATGGGCCTGTGCAAATACACGATCGAAGCCGATGACGCCGCTCGTACGGCTGGGCTGCCGCCGGTGCTCGACCACGACTTTATCGCGGCGCACTGCGACGGGTTCGAGGCGTTTGCCGCTGCGGCGCGTGGTTGCGACTGGGCGGCGATCGAGCTCGAAGCCGGGCTTAGCCGCGCCGCAATCACCGAAGCAGCCGAAGTCTATGCGCGCGCCGAACGCGTCATTGCGGTCTACGGCATGGGCCTGACGCAGCATGTGCTCGGCATCCATAATGTCGAAATGATCGTCAATTTGCTGCTGCTGCGGGGCAATATTGGTCGCGAGGGTGCGGGCGTTTGCCCGGTGCGTGGTCATTCGAACGTGCAGGGACAGCGTACTGTGGGAATCAGCGAAAAGCCCGAACTCGTGCCACTCGACAAGCTGGCGGTGCAATATGGCTTCGAGCCGCCGCGCACCAAGGGCCTGAATACTGTGGAGGCATGCGAGGGTATTCTCGACGGTTCGGTGTGCGCCTTTGTTGGACTGGGCGGCAATTTCATCCGGGCGATCCCCGATACGGTCCGTATGGAGGCGGCGTGGTCGAAACTGCGGCTGACCGTCCAGATCGCGACCAAGCTCAACCGCAATCACCTGGTGAAAGGCGAGGTCAGCTATGTGCTGCCCTGTATCGGCCGCATCGAGCGCGACGTGCAGGCGACGGGCCCACAGTCGGTGGCGATCGAGGACAGTACCAGTTGCATCCACGGCTCGCGCGGTGAGCGCACGCCCGCATCGCCTGCATTGTTGTCCGAACCGGCAATCCTTGCAGGCATTGCCAAGGCAACGCTGCCACCCAATCCGCTAGTGCCGTGGGATGATTGGGTTGCCGACTACGCCCGCGTCCGCGACGCCATTGCCGAGACCTATCCGCAGTTTTTCGCCAATTTCAACGCGCGCATGTTCGAACCCGGCGGGTTTTACCGTGGCAATGCAGCGCGGGAGCGCCGTTTCGAGACGGCGAGCGGCAAGGCCGAATTCGCTGTTCCGACGGTTTTGTCGGCAACCGGCTTCGAACCTGCCGAAGGACTGTTCCGGCTGATGACGCTGCGCTCGAACGATCAGTTCAATACGACGATCTACGGCTATTATGATCGCTTCCGGGGCATTGAGGGAACGCGCGACATTGTTTTCATCAATCCGCGCGACATTGAACGGCACGGGCTGACCGAAGGTGCAACCATTGCTCTACGCACCGAATATGGCGACGGCATCCACCGCGAGGTCGGTGGTTTGCGGGTCGTTTCCTATGCGATCCCCGAAGGCTGCCTTGGTGCCTATTACCCGGAGTGTAATCCGCTGATTCCGGTTCAGCACCATGCCGAACAAAGCTTCGTGCCCGCCGCAAAGTCGGTGCCGGTGCGGATCGTGATGACGCCCGCGCGCTGACGCGGCGCTTCTTTACGCCGATCTTACGCGAGCGGGTGCGTTCGCCATGGCGAGCGCATGGCGGTGCGCATACCTCTGCGGGGTAACTCGCAGGAGCTTTGCATGCAGGATATTTTATGGATCGGCATAGCCGCCGGGCTGGCGTTGCTCAGCCTGCTCTACGTCGCGCTCGCCGACCGGGCTTGAGCCGATGACGCTTGACCTTTGGCTTGGTGCGGCCACCGCCGTCGGCCTGCTCCTCTATCTTGTCGCGGTGCTCGTGCGCCCCGAACGCTTCTGAGCGGAGATTTCGCGCATGACTTTTCAAGGCTGGCTGCTGATCGCGCTGTTTACGGCGTGCGTGGTAGCGATAACCAAGCCGATGGGCGTGTGGCTGTTCGCGCTGTACGAAGGCCGCCGGACACCGCTCCATGCCGTGCTCGGCCCCGTCGAGCGCGGCTTTTACCGGTTGAGCGGGGTCCATCCCACCGAGGACATGGGCTGGCGCCGCTATGCGGTGCATGTGCTGCTATTCAGCTTTGCCGGCACGGCGCTGTCCTATGCGCTGCTACGGCTGCAGCATGTGCTGCCGCTCAACCCGAACGGCTTTGCCGCGCTGGACCCGCATCTGGCGATGAACACCGCCGTCAGCTTCGTCACCAACACCAACTGGCAGTCGTATTCGGGCGAGTCGACGATGAGCAATTTCAGCCAGATGGTGGCGCTCACCGTTCATAACTTCCTGTCGGCAGCGACCGGCATCGCCGTTGCCTTTGCCGTGATCCGTGGCTTTGCCCGGCGCGAAGCCAAGGGCCTCGGCAATTTCTGGGCGGATATGACCCGGCTGACGCTCTATTTGCTGCTGCCTGCAAGCATTGTCTATGCCGTCGTGCTGATTGCCGCAGGCGTGCCGCAGACGTTGGCGGGTTCGGTTATCGCGACGACGCTCGAAGGCGCCAAGCAGACGCTGATCCTCGGGCCGGTGGCAAGCCAGGAGGCCATCAAGATGTTCGGCACCAATGGCGGCGGCTTCTTCAACGCCAACTCGGCGCATCCGTTCGAGAACCCGAGCGCGTTGACCAACCTGCTGCAGATGGTCTCGATCTTCTCGCTCGGCGCGGGGCTGACCTGGCTGTTCGGCAAGGCCGTTGGCAACACGCGGCAGGGCTGGGCGATTTTCGTTACTATGCTGCTGCTGTTTCTGGCGGGAACCACCGTTGCCTATTTGGCCGAAAGCGCCGGCAACCCCAACCTCCATGCGCTCGGGGTGCACGCTGCCGACGGCAACATGGAGGGCAAGGAGGTGCGCTTCGGCATCGCCGCTTCGGCGCTGTTCGCCACCGTCACCACCGATGCTTCGTGCGGCGCGGTCAATGCGATGCACGACAGCTTCACCGCGCTGGGCGGGTTAGTGCCACTGTTCAACATCCAGCTCGGCGAGATCATTTTCGGCGGCGTCGGGTCGGGACTGTACGGCTTCCTGCTCTATGCCATCCTCGCGGTCTTCGTTGCCGGGTTGATGGTCGGGCGTAGTCCCGAATATGTCGGCAAGAAAATCGAAGCGCGCGAGGTCAAGCTCGCCGTGCTGGCGATCGCGGTGCTGCCGCTGATCATCTTAGGCTTCACCGGCATCGCGTCGATCGTGCCCGCCGGGCTCGCGGGACGCGCCAAAATGGGGCCGCACGGCTATTCGGAGATCCTGTATGCATTCACCAGTGCCGTCGGCAACAACGGGTCGGCGTTCGCCGGGTTGACCGCAAGCACGCCGTTTTACGACGGGCTGCTCGCCGTTGCGATGTGGCTGGGGCGGTTCTTCGTCGTCATTCCGGTGCTCGCCATCGCCGGCAGCCTTGCCGCCAAGCGCCTCGTGCCCGCTTCGTCGGGGTCATTCCCAACCACCGGGCCGCTGTGGGTCGGGCTGCTGCTCGGCATCATCCTCATCCTCGGCGGACTAACCTTCCTGCCATCGCTGGCGCTCGGCCCCATTGCGGAACAGTTCGCAATGGTCCGCGGCCAGCTGTTCTGATCGGAGCACCGTCATGGCCCGCGCCACCGCCCCCTCGCTGTTCACCGCCGCACTCGTCGGCCCTGCCATGGTCGATGCCGTCCGCAAGCTTGCGCCGCAAACGCTCGTGCGCAACCCGGTCATGTTCGTCACCGGCGTCGTCGCCGCGCTGCTGACGCTGTTGCTGTTGATCGGCAACACGGGGGTGTCGAACGGCCTCGGCATCCAGATCGTCGTCTGGTTGTGGCTGACCGTGCTGTTCGGCAACTTCGCCGAAGCGATCGCCGAAGGGCGCGGCAAGGCGCAGGCGGCGTCGCTACGCCAGACCAAGGGCGAGCTGACTGCGCGCCGCGTAACCGGCGAAAGCGTGCCAGCGTCGGCGCTCAAGGTCGGCGATCTCGTGCACGTCGCAACGGGTGAACTGATTCCGGCCGACGGCGAGGTCGTCGAGGGTGTCGCCTCGGTCAACGAAGCCGCCATCACCGGCGAAAGCGCACCGGTCATCCGCGAAGCCGGCGGCGACCGTTCGGCGGTCACGGCGGGCACCCGTGTCATTTCCGACCGCATTACCGTGCGCGTTACGGCCGGGCCGGGCGAGGGCTTCCTCGACCGCATGATTGCCCTCGTCGAGGGGGCCGCGCGCCAGAAAACGCCGAACGAGATCGCGCTGACGATCCTGCTGGTCGGTCTGACGATCATTTTCCTGATCGCCGTCGGCACGGTGCCGATGTTTGCACATTACGCTGGCGGGGTCGTCCCGGTGGTGCTGCTCGCTGCGTTGCTGATCACATTGATCCCGACCACGATTGCGGCATTGCTGTCGGCGATCGGGATTGCCGGGATGGACCGGCTGGTGCGCTTCAACGTGCTCGCTAAGTCTGGGCGCGCCGTTGAAGCTGCCGGTGACATCGACGTGCTGCTGCTCGACAAAACCGGTACGATTACCGTGGGCGACCGCCAGGCGACCGAATTCCGCACCGTCGGCAGCGTCAGCATGGGCGAACTTGCCGAGGCCGCCTATCTGTCGAGCCTTGCCGATGAAACGCCCGAAGGCCGGTCGATCGTCGTGCTCGCGCGCGAAAAGCATGGGCAGTCGGCGGCGATGCCGGCCAATGCCGAGGTCGTGCCATTCTCTGCCTCGACCCGGCTGTCGGGTCTGCGGTTCGGCAGTACCTTTATCGAAAAGGGCGCAGTCGATTCGGTCCTCAAGACAATCGGTTCCGATCCGAATGCCGGCGAGTTGCGGCGGGTCACCGACGAGATCGCGCGCTCGGGCGGAACCCCGCTCGCTGTCGTGCGCGACGGCCGCATCCTCGGCGCGGTGCACTTGAAGGACATCATCAAGGCCGGCATCCGCGAGCGCTTCATTGAACTCCGCCGCATGGGCATTCGCACGGTGATGATCACCGGCGACAATCCGCTGACGGCGGCCTCGATCGCCGCTGAAGCGGGTGTAGACGACTTCCTCGCGCAGGCAACGCCCGAGGACAAGCTGGCGCTGATCCGCAAGGAACAGACCGGCGGCAGGCTCGTGGCAATGTGCGGCGACGGTACCAACGATGCGCCCGCGCTTGCGCAGGCCGATGTCGGCGTAACGATGAACACCGGCACGCAGGCGGCGCGCGAGGCTGGCAACATGGTCGATCTCGACAGCGACCCGACCAAGCTGATCGAGATCGTGGGCTTAGGCAAGCAGCTGCTGATGACGCGCGGTGCGCTGACGACCTTTTCGATCGCCAATGACGTCGCCAAATATTTCGCCATCCTGCCGGCGATCTTCGTGGTGCTGTATCCGGGCCTCAGCGTGCTGAACGTCATGCATCTCGCGTCGCCCGGCAGTGCGATCCTGTCGGCGATCATCTTCAACGCGCTGATCATCCCGGCGCTGGTCCCGCTGGCGCTCAAGGGCGTGAAATACCGTCCGGCGGGCGCCGGGACGCTGCTGGCCCGCAATCTCGCAGTCTACGGCCTTGGCGGCATCGTCGCGCCGTTCATCGGCATCAAGCTGATCGACCTCGTCGTCTCCGGCCTCGGGCTGGCGTAAAGGAATCCGACATGAACTCAGACCTCCGTTCCGCCATTCGCCCGTCGCTCGTGATGCTGCTGCTGTTCACGGTGTTGACCGGGCTTGCGTATCCTGCGGTTGTGCTCGGGATCGGCCAACTGCTGTTTCCGCGCCAGGCGAACGGCAGCCTGATCCGCAATGGGGACAAAATCATCGGCTCCGAACTGATCGGCCAGGGCTTTGCGTCGGCCAGATATTTCCACGGTCGCCCATCGGCGGCGGGCAAGGGCTATGACGCGGCAAGCTCGGGCGGCTCGAACCTCGGGCCGACGTCGAAGGCATTGGTCGACCGGGTGCGCGGCGACGTTAAAGCTGCCCGGGCGGACGGGCTGGCGGGCGATGTCCCCGGCGACATGGTCACGGCGTCGGCGTCGGGGCTCGACCCGCACATCTCACCCGCATCGGCGCTGGCGCAGGTCGCCCGTGTTGCCAAGGCGCGCGGCATCGCCGACGTCAAGGTCACAGAGCTTGTCGATCAGGCGGTTCAGACACCGCTTGCCGGTATCCTCGGCGAACCACGCGTCAATGTCCTACTGCTCAATCGACAGCTCGACCAGCTTGGCGCTAAACCAGCCGGGTGAGCACGCGCGACCCCGACCGCCCCGAGCCCGAGGCCTTTCTGCGCGCCGCCGCGCAGGAAGGCCGCGGCCGTCTCAAGGTGTTTCTCGGGGCTGCGCCCGGCGTCGGCAAGACCTATGAGATGCTGACCGATGCGGCCGCTCGGCAGCGTGACGGCTGCGATGTTGTCATCGGCGTGGTCGAAACCCACGGCCGTGCCGAGACCGACGCGCTGACCCGGCCGTTCGAGATAATTCCGCGCCGCCGCGTCGACGGCGCGCTTCGTGCGCATGACGAAATGGATATCGATGCGATCCTGGCGCGGCACCCGCGCCTCGTGCTGGTCGACGAACTGGCGCACACCAACGCGCCGGGGTCCCGTCATCCCAAGCGCTATCAGGACGTCGATGAACTGCTCGCCGCCGGTATCGACGTGTTTTCGACGATCAACGTCCAGCATATCGAAAGTCTCAACGATATCGTCGCATCGTTCACGCGCGTGCGCGTTCGCGAAACCGTGCCCGACCGGATGCTCGACGATGCCGATCTCGAGGTTGTCGATATTCCTCCCGACGAGTTGATCGACCGGCTCAAGGCGGGCAAGGTCTATGTTCCCGATGAGGCCGCGCGTGCCCTCGGGCACTTTTTCTCGAAAACCAATTTGCAGGCGTTGCGCGAGCTGGCGCTGCGTCGGGCCGCGCAGGCGGTCGATGCCGAACTGCTCGGCGACCTGCGCGCGCGTGCGCTGGCTGGGACATTTGCCGCCGGCGAACGCGTGCTGGTGGCGGTCGACGCCGCGCCGACGGCAGCCGAGCTGGTGCGCGCGGCGAAGCGCCTCGCCGATGCGCTGCGGGCGCCGTGGACGGCACTGCATGTCGAGACCGAACGCAGTCGGCGGCTGGGGGCCGCCGCGCAGGCG